>Ga0169931_10009241_pt1 | contig 14255 bp, 9 predicted proteins | sample Kivu_15m_20L_FD_129675 | JGI IMG/M metagenome (GOLD analysis project Ga0169931, IMG submission 129675) | Freshwater microbial communities from Lake Kivu, Western Province, Rwanda to study Microbial Dark Matter (Phase II) - Kivu_15m_20L... | ecosystem: Environmental > Aquatic > Freshwater > Lake ...
CGATCCCGATCTACGGCGAGCTCACCGACGAGCAGCGCCTGTGGACGGCCGAGAGCCTGGTGGACGTCGTGAAGCGGCTCGCCTGAGCCCGCGTCACCGCGCCAGCGCGTCGAGCCCCGTGAGCCCCAGCGGCTCGCGCGCATGGAACGGCTCGCCGGTCGCGGTGCCGATGCGGCTCCCGAAGTACGTGCCGGCCGCGTCGAGCCACTCGACCACGTGCCGGTTGCGCTCGTTCTCGACGAACTGGCTCCGGTACGCCAGCACTGCCTCGCGCTTACGCGCGGCGAATCCCGTGGTGTCGACGATGAACGAGGGCTGCGGCACCGTGCGAAGATGCGTCGCCCAGTAGTGGAAGAGCCACTTCGCGTGCCAGGGCTCCCCGGGCAGGGCGGTCTTCGTCAGCTTTGCGTCGAAGCGCGCGTCCTCGACGATGCGCGTGCCGGCCACGTGGTCGGGGTGCGCGTCCTCGGGGTGGGGGACGAAGATGACGTCCGGGCGGAAGCGGCGGATCTCCGCGGCCACGAGGTGCCGCGCCGCCACGGAGTGCACCAGCTCGCGGTTCGGGAGCCCGAGCGTCACGCGCTCGGCGCCGAGGATTCGCGCGGCCTCGGCGGCCTCGGCCGCGCGCCGCTCGCGCGTGCCGTGGGGCGTGGGCTCGCCGTCGGTGAGGTCCAGGAGCAGCACGCGGTGCCCGGCCGACGCCAGGCGCGCGATGGTGCCTCCCATGCCGAGCTCCTGGTCATCCGGGTGCGGGCCTGCGACGAGGACGTTCATGGAACGGAGCCTAGCGGCCCACGGCTCGAGCGATCTCGGCCATGCGCGTCGCCGCCGCGCCGTCGCGGTGGATGAGCGGGGCAAGCCGCGCGGCGCGCGAGGCGAACTCGGCCCGAAGCGCTGCGGCGAGCGGCGCGTTCCCGGTGGCGCGCGCGTGCGCCTCCTCGGCCGCGAGCCTCCCCAGGAGCGCCCACTCGGCGCGGTGCGACCCCATCCACGAATCCGCCGCCGGCGCGTCCGCGGCCGCGGCGAGCACCGACCCGAGCGCGGGGCGGGGCGCGGCCCACGGCACGATGCGCTCGGCGAGGAGCGCCACGAACCAGGCGAGCGGCAGTTCGTCGTCGAGCTTCGCCAGCTGCAGGTCAGCGCCCGCCGCGTCGCCCGCGAGCAGGGACTCGAGCGCAAGCGCGCCGCGTCCCGCGATCGCCTTGGGGTGGATGGCAAGGTCGACGACGGGGCTCGACCACCCACCCCAGCGCTCCAGGTTGCGTGCCCCGGCCAGTCGCGGCGACAGCGCGTTGGAAGCCTCAAGCGCCGCCAGGACCCGCGCGAGGCGGAGCATCGCGGCGGTGGACTCCGGCGTGCCGCGGCCGTCGGACCATGCCTTGACCCATTGCTTCCGCTGGCGGTCGATCGCGCCCAGGAGGTCCTTCCCTCGGCCGAGCGCCGCCTCCGACGCCGCGGGGTTCGAGGCGCGCAGGCCCGCCTCCAGCGGCAGCGTGCGGAAGGTCTCGAGCTCACGCGCGAACCGGTCGATCGTCGCGCGGGCGGCCGCCTGCTCGGCGGGCAGCTTCAGGTTCGCCGCCCACCGCTTCGTGAGGGCGACGAACCGTTCCCGCGAGGGCGCGTTCATCGCGGCGATCGCGTCCGGCCAGCCCTTCATCGCGGCGAGCCGCGCGAGGTCCGCCGCGCCCGGGTCCGGTTCGCCGTCGGGCGCGGCCCCCGGATCGGGCCCAGGCGCGCAACCGCCCGGGCCAAGCTGCGCCTCCTCGGGCCACGCGGTCGCGGGAACGACCGCCGCGGGCACGCCCGCGGTCGACCCCGCCGGCCCCTTCGCCTCGAGCAGCGCGGCCGCCTCGCGCATGGGCGCGAGCACCTCCCGGAGCGCCCGCTCGGGCTCGGCCGCCGGCGGCGGTGCGTCGAGCCCGTGCTCGGCCGCGCGCACGAATCGCGCCAGCGCCGCGACCACGGCCGGGTTCATGCGGCGCTCGGCCTCCGCGGACGCGAGCGCCGCGTCGAGCACCGTGCAGGCGCGCACCAGGCGCAGCCCCGCGACCGCCATGGCCTGCGCGTCGTCCGGCGCCTCGTTGCCGCGAGCGAGCAGGTCGAACGCCACGCGCCGCAATGCGAGCGCCGCATCGCGCGCGGGCCCGGGCGGCGCCGCGGACATCCGGTCGATCTCGCGCCGCATGGACTGCGCCGCGGCGGTCACCGCGCCCGCCTCCCGGACCTCCGGCGGCATGGCGGCGCCCATGGCGCGCGCGCCAGCGACGAGCAGCAGCGCGGCCGCGCACGCCTGGGCCATGCCGCGCGCCCCGCGGATCACGGCTCGCTCCCGTGCGCGCCGTACCGCACCCATTCGAGCCGCAGCCCGTGCGGCGGCAGCGTCGGCCCGGCCTTCGCGCGGTCGGGGGCCGCAAGCGCATGGCGCACGTCGTCCGGCGCGGTGCGCCCGCGTCCCGCATCGACCAGCGTGCCGGCGATGATCCGGACCATGTTGTAGAGGAACCCGTTGCCGGCCACCTCCACCACCGCGCGCCCGGGCGCGGGCTCGTGCACCGTGCACCCGAAGACGGTCCGCACCGTCGAGTCGCGGCCGTGGTTCGCCTGCGCGAACGCGGCGAAGTCGTGCGTCCCCACGATGCATGCGGCGGTCGCGCGCATGGCCGCGAGGTCGAGCCGGTGCCGCGTCACCCATGTCGTGCGCCGCGCGAACAGCAGGCCGGGGTCGGGCGCGGCGACGCCGTGCGCGATCGTGTACCGGTAGCACTTGCTCACGCAGTCGGAGATGGGGTCGAACCCAGCGTGGACCTCCTCGGCCCGGTGCACGCAGACGTCCTCGGGAAGCCTCGCGGTGATGGCCATCGCGAGGCGGTCGACCGGGATGCGGGTGTCCGCCGTGAACGCCGCCACCTGTCCGACCGCGTGCACGCCCGCGTCGGTGCGGCTGGCGCCCGTCACTGGGACCCGCGCACCGCCGAGCGCCGTCGCCACGGCGTCCTCGAGCACGCCCTGCACGGTGCGCAACGGCGGGGCGCCCGGTGGTTCCTGCCGTTGCCAGCCATGGAACTCCGTGCCGTCGTAGGCAACCAGGAGGCGAAACCGGGGCATGAGTTCGACCCGGAGGATAGGAAGCCCGCACGGGGCGACGCTGAGTTACGGGGACGTTCCCGCGTGACGCCCCGCGGTCGGCATGAACACTGACGCCATTTCCGCGGATTCCCGGGCCTTCGACCGATCCCCCGTTGGACTTCCCGCGTCTTGGGTCTAGAGTCTGTTCGCCATGGCGGCGGTCAGTTCGCCAGGGTTCCGTATCCCAAGACACCTTCACCGGAGCAACCAAGACATGAAGACCACGTTCATCGCCGCCTCGGCGCTCATGTGCAGCGCGTTCGCGCTTGCGGGCGTCGAATTTGTCGTCGACGGCGCCGCCGAGACCGGCTACGGAAGCGCCATCGTCGTCCAGGGCATCGGCACGAGCTTCGGCAACCACCTCGGGTCGTCGCCGGGCATCTGCGACGGCAGCGAGCTCGACGTGGCCTATGGGTTCATCTCGGGCGACGCCGCGACGGGCACGCTGAACCTGGTGCTCGCCGGCAACCTCCAGACCAACTTCAACAAGATCAACGTGTTCGTTGACGCCCGCGCGGGCGCCGGCCAGAACGCGCTCCGCAGCAACAACCCGGACGTCGACTTCAACCGCCTGAACTCGGCGATGGGCGCGTCGGCCGACGGCCTGACGCCCGGCCTCACCTTCGACGCGGGCTTCGATGCCGACGCGATCATGATGTTCACGGTGGGCGGCGGCGCCCCGAACACGATGTACGTGAACTATTCGCAGCTCCTGACCGACGGCGGCGGCGTCGGCGGCTACGTCGGGCAGGGCAACTACGACGCCCTCGTCGGCGCGCACGTCATGACCCCGAAGCCCATTGGTCCCGCCGGCAGCGGCTGGGAGATGTCGGCCGCCATCAACAACTCGAACGTTGCGGGCGTGTCGGGCGGCGACGGCGGCAAGTCCTCGGGCGCGGGCGTGACCACCGGCGTCGAGGTGAAGATCTCGCTCGCCGCGGTGAACTGGGACGGCTCCAGCCCGATCAAGGTGTGCGCCTTCGTCACGAACGACGGCCACGACTACGCGTCGAACCAGGTCCTCGGCGGACTGCCGGTCGGCAGCGCCAACCTCGGCGCCACGTTCGGCGGCCGCCCCAACTTCTCGGTGATCGACGGCGACCAGTTCTTCTCGGTTCCCGTCGCCCCGGCCGCGTCCGGCGCCACGATCGACGGCACGGCCGAGGCCGCGTACGGCGCGGGCCTCGCGGTGCAGGGCATCTCGACGGGCTTCGGCGACCACGTCGGCGCGCCGCCGCCGGCGGGCGACTGCTACGGCAGCGAGCTCGACGCGGCGTACGGCGCCATCGTCGGCGACGCGGCCACCGGACACCTTCACCTGGTGCTCGCGGGGAACCTCCAGTCGAACTTCAACAAGCTTGACGTGTTCTTCGACGCGCGCCCCGGGGCGGGCCAGAACTCGCTGCTCGGGAACAACCCCGACCTCGACTTCAACAACCTCAACAACTCGATGGGCGCCTTCCTCGACGCCAAGGGCAACCCGCAGCCGGGCCTCACGTTCGACGAGGGCTTCGACGCCGACGCGGTGATGTTCTTCACGCTCGGGGGCGGCGCGCCCAACACGATGTTTGTCAACTACGGCCAGCTCCTCACCGCGGGCGGCGGCGTCGGCGGCTACGTCGGGCAGGGCAACTACGACCCGGCGCTCGTCGCGCACGTCCTGCCCCCGACTGAGATCGGCGGGGCAGGCAGCGGGCTCCTGGTCTCGGCGGCGCTCAACAACTCCAACATCGACGGCGTCGACGCCAGCGTCGAGGGCCTCGAGTCGTCGGGTGCCGGCGTGGTGACGGGGCTCGAGCTCAAGATCCCGCTCGCGGCCATCAACTGGGACGGCACCAGCGACATCAAGGTGTGCGCCTTCGTGAACAACGGCGGCCACAGCTTCATCTCGAACCAGGTGCTCGGCGGCCTGCCGGTCGGCAGCGCCAGCCTCGGCACCGGCCGCCCGAACTTCGCGGTGATCGACGGCAACCAGTACTTCGTCGTCCCCGCCGGCCCGGGCCCGAACCCGTGCCCGGCCGACCTGAACGGCGACAGCGCCGTGGACGGCCAGGACCTCGGCATCCTGCTCGGAAGCTGGGCGGCTGCGGGCCCGGCCGACCTCAACGGCGACGGCGCCGTGGACGGCCAGGACCTGGGCATCCTGCTCGGCGCGTGGGGCAGCTGCCCCCAGTGACCGCGCCGGACTGATTCGAATCCTCCGCTGGCCCCGGCCCCGTGCCGGGGCCAGCGCGCTTTTCAGCCGCCGGCATCCGCGATGCGCACGCCGTCCTCGCCCGGGGCGAACAGGTGCGCCGACGCACCGTCGAGCGTGGCGCGCGCGGGGCCTCCCTCGACGAGCGCGTCATCGTTCTCGATGCGCGCCACGAGCCGCGTGGCGCCGGCGTCGAGCACCACGTCCATGCGGTCGCCCAGGCGCTCGATGGCCCGCACGGTCACCGCGACGTCGCCCTGCGCCGCCGACACGCGGATGCGGTCGGGGCGCACGCCGAGCGCCACGGGCCCGGCCGGCAGCGCGGGCCAGCGCCCGGCGGGCAGCGCGAGCGACAGCCCGCCGCCCGTGAAGGTGCCGCCCGCCACCGACCCGTCCACGAAGTTCATGACCGGCGTGCCGACGAACCCGGCGACGAATCGGTTCGCCGGGCGCCCGTAGCACTCCGACGGCGTGCCGAACTGCTGCACGACGCCGCCGCGCATCACGACCATCCGGTCGGCGAGGGTCATCGCCTCCTCCTGGTCGTGGGTTACGTAGACCATGGTCGCGCCCGTGCGGCGGTGCATCTCGCGGATCTCGGCGCGCATCTCGATGCGCAGGCGCGCGTCCAGGTTCGAGAGCGGTTCGTCGAAGAGGAACACCTGCGGGTCGCGCACCAGCGCGCGCCCCAGTGCCACGCGCTGCCGCTGGCCGCCGGACAGGGCGCGCGGGAGGCGGTCGAGGTACGGCTCGATGCCGAGCGTCCGCGCGACCTCGTCCACCCGCCGGTCGATCGCCGCGAGCTCCGTCCGCCGCTCGGCGCCGCGGAAGAGCCCGGCGAACCCGCCGTGGCGGCGCCGGCGCAGCAGGCCGAACGCCATGTTCCGGCGCACGGTCATGTGCGGGTAGAGCGCGTAGTTCTGGAACACCATGGCGACGTCGCGGTCCTTCGGCGGCACGTCGTTCACCACGCGCCCGCCGATCGACACCGCACCGCCCGTGATCGTCTCGAGCCCCGCGACCATCCGGAGCAGCGTGCTCTTGCCGCACCCGGACGGGCCCACCAGCACGACGAACTCGCCGTCGGCGAAGGCGAGCGAGGCCTCGTGGACGGCGCGGACGCCGCCGGGGTAGGTCTTCGAGACGCGGTCGAGTGTGATGCTTGCCATCGTCGTTCCCGTGGTTGGCCGTTCAGCCCTTCACCGCGCCCTTGCCGAGGCCCTCGATGAACTGCCGCTGCGCGGCCATGAAGAGCAGGATGCAGGGCACCATCGTCGTCAGGCTCGCCGCCATGAGGAGGTGCACCTTGGTGATGCCGCCGTACTGGTTGCGGAACGAGTTCAGCGCCACGCTCAGCGTGGCCTGCTCGTCGCTCTGCAGGTAGATGAGGGGCGCCAGGAAGTCGTTCCAGGTGCCGATGAAGGTGAACACCGCGGTGATCGCGGTCACGGGCCGCGTGAGCGGCAGGATCACGTGCCACCAGATCCCCAGCCAGCCCTGCCCGTCGAGCCGCGCGGCCTCGAGGAGCGCCTCGGGCACCTGCGCGATGAACTGCCGGTACATGAAGACGAAGAACGCGTTCGCGAAGAACGCCGGCACCACGAGCGGCAGGAACGTGTCGACCCACCCCAGGTTCCGGAAGAGGATGAAGAGCGGGATCATCGTGACCTGTGCCGGCAGCATCATGGTGCCGAGCATCACGAGGAACATGGGGCGGCTGCCGCGGAAGCGGATGCGCGCGAAGGCGAGCCCCACGAGGCTCGAGCTCAGCACGGTGCCGAGGGTGGTCAGCACCGTCACCACCACGCTGTTGGCGAGCGCGTCGAGGAAGCCGCGGCCCTTCTCCCCGCTTCCCATCTCGCGCAGCGCCTCGGGGTAGTTGCCCCACTGCGGGTCGGACACCCATGCCGACGCGAACCCGCCCTGCACGGTGGCCGCCTGCGCCGCGTCCGGCGTCTTCAGGCTCACGGCCACCATCCACCACAGCGGATAGAGGAACACGAGCGTGCCGCCCACGAGCAGCGCGTATGCGAGGATGGTTCCCGTGGTGCGCCGCATGCTCACTTCCGGAGCGCCTCGTAGTAGACGTAGCGCGCGCTCGAGCGCAGGATCACCGCGGTCACCGCCATGACGCCCAGAAGCAGGAGCCACGCCATCGCCGAGGCATAGCCCATCTCGTAGTACTCAAAGCCCTGGTTGAAGAGGTAGAGCACGTAGAAGCGCGTGCTGTCGCCGGGCTCGCCGCCCGTCATCACGAACGCCTGCGTGAAGACCTGGAAGCTGCCGATCACGGCCATGAGCACGTTGAAGAGGATCACCGGGCCGAGCATCGGCAGCGTGATGCCCACGAAGCGGCGCACCTGCCCGACGCCGTCGACCTCGGCCGCCTCGAGCAGCTCGTCGGGGATGCCCTGAAGGCCCGCGAGGTAGATCACCATCGAGCCGCCGACGAACCAGGCGTTCATGATGGCGAACGCGGGCGGGCCCCACGCGGCCGCGTCCTTGCCGAACCAGTGCGGCGGCTCGAGGCCGAGCGGGCCGGCGCCCGCAAGCCCGAGCGCCCAGTCGGCAGCGCCGATCGCGCCCGAGAGCAGCCCGTTCATGAGCCCCGCGTCCGAGTCGAACACCCAGCGCCAGAGCACCGCGACGCCCACGCCCGCGAGCACGCTCGGCAGGTACCACGCGGCCCGGAAGAAGGGGATGCCGCGCAGCTTGCGGTGCATCAGCACGGCGGCCGCGAGCGCGAGGCCCTGGCCGATCGGCACCGCGACCAGCACGTAGTACAGCGTCACGCGGACGCTCGCCACGAACCGCGGGTCGTTCCACAGGAGCTGCGCGTAGTTGCCGAAGCCCACCCACCGCGCCTCGTCGAGCGTCGAGAGTCCCTTCCACGCGGTGAACGAGAGGATCAACGAGAGCACCACGGGGAACGCCATGAAGACGGCGAACCCGATGAGCCAGGGCGAAGCGAACAGGAAGCCAGCGCGCTCCTCGCGCGCCGCGTCGCGCGGAAGCGGGCGCCGCCGGAACCACGCGACCACGCCGACCGCGCCCGCACCGACGACCGCACCGACGACCGCGCCGATGGCGAACCACGGGACGGTCGGGAACCCTCCGCGCCCGAGCGGGCTCGCGAGCTCGCGCTCCCAGGACGCCTCGAAGTCGGCCACGGCCTGCGGCACCGGCTTGTTGGCGGTCTTCAGGCCCTCGTCCATGTTCGAGCCGAAGAGCGCCTCGAACTTCGGGTTCGCGGGCCAGTCGATCACGCGCGCCGAGGGGATGGGATCGAGGTACGCGCGGTCGGAGTCGGGCTTCTGCGCCGGGTCCAGGAACGCGTCGCTCTCCGCGGCCGCGCGGTTCGAGGGGATGGCGAGCCCCAGCCGCGCCTGCGCCTGCTGCCCCTCGACGTTCGTGAGCCAGCGCACCAGCTTCCACGCCTCGTCCTTGTGCCGCGACTCGCTCGAGATGCTCCACGACACGGTGAGGATGATGTTCGCGCGCTCGGACCCACGGGGCAGGGGCGCGAAGTCCCAGTCGAAGTCGCGGATGCGGCGGTACTCGGGGACCACCCAGCGGCCGAACGGCCCGGCCATCCCCACCCGTCCGGTGGCGAACACGGCCGAGCCCGTGGCGATCTTGCTGCGGCCGCTCGTGAGCGCGTGAGCCTCGTCGTGGCGCCAGGCGCGCAGGCGCTCCAGCGCGGCCATCGCGCGCGGGTCGGAGAGGGTCAGCGAATCGAACGACGTCCCCACCGCGTCGCAGCCCTCGGTGAAGAGGTAGGCGCGCACCATCGCGGGCCACGTCACGAACTCGGTGCCGACGTAGTGCTCGCCCCGCTCGTCGGTGAGCGCCCCGATCGCGCGCGCCGCCGCGATGAAGTCGTCCCACGTCCAGTCCGGCTTCGGCGGCGCGAGGCCGGCCTTTCGGAAGAGGTCCTTGTTCCAGTAGAAGCCGACGGTCGTGAAGTCCTTCGGGATGCCCCACAGCGTTCCGCGCCCCGCATTGCTGCCGTCGTACCGGAACGCGTCGACCACCTGCGGGTAGAGGTCATCCAGCCTCAGGGCACCGGGCTCGGCGGAGCGTGCGTCCGCCTCGACGAACCGGTCGAGCGGCTCCAGGAGCCCCAGGCTCGCGAAGCTCGGGACGCGCTCGTTGCCGACGTAGAAGACGTCCGGAGGCTCGCCCGCGGCCATCATCGTCTGGAGCTTCGTGTAGAAGCTGCCGGCGTCGCCCGGGTTGATGCGACGGACCTTCACGCCCGGGTTCGCGGCCTCGAAGTCGCGCAGGGTCCGCTCGACGATCTCGTCCTCCTCGGGGCCGCCCTCGCCCGACCAGTGCAGCACCGTGAGCACGGTCGTCGCGCCCGCGGCGGCATTCCCCGAGCCAAGGGTGCGCAGCGCGACGCGGCCGAACGCCCACGCGACCAGGAGCGCCGCCGCGACCAGCAGCATCGTGCGCGCCATGCCCCCGACGCGCCGGAACGCGGCCGAGACGGCCCCGGGCGTGCCGCGCGCCCCTATGCTTGCGGCGCTCGAGTCGTCGGGGTCCTGCGACATGCGAACCCAAATACTAGCGGTCATCTCGGCGGTCCCGAAGCTCGCGGCGCATGCGGCGCTCGCGGCGTCGGCGACGGTCGCGGCACCGCCCCCCCCGGAGCCCGCGTGGCGCGAACTGCCCCCGCTCACGCCCGCGCGGCCCACCGGGACGCGCTCGCTGGCGGCGTGCCCGGCGGCCATGCAGCCCGAGCCGCGGCCCGACGGCCGGTGGCGGCTGCGATTCTCGCTCTCCCCGAAGGACGCGGCCGGCGCGGGCTCCGCGCGCGTGGCCGGCACGTTCACGGGGTGGCAGGGACAGTGGATCTCCATGTCGCGCATGCCTGAGGGCGGCTTCGCGGCCACCATCGACGTGCCGGCCGGGACGCAGCTCTACAAGTTCGTGCTCGACGGCACGCGGTGGATCGGCGACCCGGCGAACCCGGCCCGCGCCGAGGACGGCCAGGGCGGCCACAACTCGGTGCTCCGCCTCGGGGCCCTCGCGGCGCTCGACGCGACCGGCGCACGCCCCGACGACGGCATCATCGAGGGAGCCGCGGTGCTTCACGACCCGGCCGCCGCGCGCGATCGCTGGCCCGTCCCGGGCGAGGGCTGGCGCGTCCGGCTTCGCACCCTGCGGGACGACGTGGCCGGCGCGGGACTGTGGGTCGCGCCGCCCGGGGCCGCCGCCGCGCGGCTCGCCACCGAGCGCCCGATGGTGCGCGTCGGCACCGACGGCCCCTTCGACGTCTGGGAGGGCACGATTCCCGCTCCTGCGCCGGCGTCCGGCATCCCCGCCGGCGTCCCGATCCTCTACACCTTCACGCTCCGCGACGGCACCACCATGGAACGCGACCCCAAGACGTACTCGCTCGACCCCACGAAGGCCGCGTTCCGCACCCCCGACTGGGCCAAGGACGCCGTCTGGTACCAGGTCATGGTCGACCGATTCCGCAACGGCGACCCGTCGAACGACCCGAAGGGCACCATCCCGTGGGACCACGACTGGTACCAGCCGTTCGGTTCCGAGGGCAAGGACGGCCAGACGTTCTACAAGCACTTCGTGTTCTCGCGCTTCGCCGGCGGCGACCTCCAGGGCCTGCAGGACCGGCTGCCGTACCTGCGCGACCTCGGCATCAACGCGCTCTACCTGATGCCGATGTTCCAGGCGACCACGCCGCACAAGTACAACGCGACGAGCTTCATCCACGTCGACGAGCACTTCGGGACCGCTGGCGACTACGCGCCCGCCGAGGCGAAGGAGGACCTCCTCGACCCGAGCACGTGGACCTTCACGCCCACCGACCGGCGCTTCCTCGCCTTCATCCGCGAGGCCAAGCGCATGGGCTTCCGCGTGGTGATCGACGGCGTCTTCAATCACTGCGGCACGAACCACCCCGCCTTCCGCGACCTCAAGGTGCACGGCCAGTCGAGCCGCTACGCGGACTGGTTCGACATCACCTCGTGGGATCCCTTCGCGTACGAGGCGTGGTGGGGGTTCTCCGAGCTGCCCGTGTTCCGCAAGGACCAGGAGAAGGGCCTCGCGAGCGCCTCCGTGCGCCAGCACGTCTTCGACGTGACGCGTCGATGGATGGACCCCGACGGCGACGGCGACCCGTCCGACGGCATCGACGGATGGCGGCTCGACGTGCCGAACGAGGTGCCGCTGCCCTTCTGGCACGAATGGTGCGCGCTGGTGCGGCGCATCAACCCGCAGGCGTTCGTGGTGGGCGAGATCTGGGAGCGCGCGGACCAGTGGCTCGACGGTCGCGCGTTCGACGCGGTGATGAACTACGAGTTCGCCAAGCCCGCGATCGCGTGGGCCATCAACCGGCGCGAGAAGATCACGGCGAGCGAGTTCGACCGCCGGCTCGCCGAGCTGCGCATGGCCTACGCGCCCGAGTGCTCGTACGCCATGATGAACCTCCTGGACAGCCACGACACGGACCGCGTCGCCAGCATGGCGCGCAACCCGGACCGCACCTACAACCACCTCAACCGCGAGCAGGAGGGCAATCCCTACGATGCCGGCCGCCCGGGCGACGAGGACCGCGCGCGCCAGCGCCTGCTCGCGCTCCTGCAGATGACCTACGTCGGGGCACCCATGGTCTATTACGGCGACGAGGCGGGGATGTGGGGCTCGAACGACCCCAACAACCGCCGCCCCATGCTGTGGGACGACCTGCCGCCGAACCGCAACCCGCAGGAGCGCGCCGACCCCGCCATGCGCGAGCACTACCGCGCGGTCATCGGACTGCGCCGGTCGCTGCCCGCGCTTCGCACGGGCTCCTTCCGCACGGTGCTCGCCGACGACGCGCAGGACGTGCTCGCGTTCGTGCGCGAGAAGGACGGGCAGCGCGTGGTGGTGGCCCTCAACGCCTCGACGAAGCCGGCGACCGTCGCGCTCCCGGTCGAGGGGGCGTTTCGCGACGCGTTCGGCGCGCCCGCGCCCGGCGACGACGGGCTCCGCCGCGCCACGGTCCCCCCGCTCGGCGGACGCGTCTGGGTCAGCGAGTGAGCCAACGGACCCGCCCCATGCCCAAGCACCCTCCCGCCGTCCCCGCGATCTTCGCGCGCCGCCGCGCCGGCACGCTGATGCACGTCTCCTCGCTCCCGTCGCCGCACGGGATTGGCGACCTCGGCCCCGCGGCCCACGCGTTCGCCGACTGGTGCGCGCGCGCGGGCCAGACGGTCTGGCAGATGCTGCCCGTGGGGCCGGTCGGCCCCGGCGACTCGCCGTACGCCAGCACCTCGAGCTTCGCGGGCGAGCCCCTCTTCATCAGCCTGGAACTCCTCGCGCAGGACGGCCTGCTGCCGCGCTCCGCGCTGCGCGTGCGGCGCGGCGACGCGGGTCGCGATGCGTCTGCGGTGGACTACGCGCGCGCGCGGAAGTTCAAGGAACCGCGGCTCGCGCAGGCGTGGGCGTCATTCCGCGCGCGCGGCGGTGCGCCGGCCCGCGCGCTGCGCGCGTTCCGCGCGCGGCACGCATGGTGGCTCGACGGCTGGTGCGCGTTCGCCGCTTCGCGGCCGGGCGCCTCGCCCGACGCCGACATGCATGCCTGGCAGCAGTTTGAGTTCGACCGCCAGTGGCGCGCCCTGCGCGCGCACTGCGCCGGTCGCGGCGTGCTGCTCCTCGGTGACGTGCCCATCTTCGTTCCGCTCGACTCGGCGGACGTCCGCGACAACCCGCGGCTCTTCCGTCTCGACGGGAAGGGCCGCCCGGACGTGGTCACCGGCGTCCCGCCCGACTGCTTCAGCGCCACGGGCCAGCTGTGGGGCCACCCGCACTATCGATGGGCCGAGCACCGCCGCACCGGGTTCGCGTGGTGGGTGGCGCGCATCCGAGACAGCCTCGCGCGGTTCGACGCGCTGCGCATCGACCACTTCGTGGGCTTCGTCCACGCCTACGAGATCGCGGGCGACGCGAAGACCGCCATGCGCGGCACGTGGCGCCCGACGCCCGGCCGCGAGGTGCTCGAGGCGCTGGAGCGCGCGTGCGGGCGCCTGCCGCTGGTCGCCGAGGACCTTGGCGCGGTGACCCCCGAGGTGGTCGCGCTCCGCGAGCGCTTCGGCCTTCCCGGCATGAAGCTCGTGCACAACGCCTTCTACGGGCCCGCGAGCGGCGACCTCCCGTGCAACCACCCGGTGGACTGCGTCGCGTACCCCGGCACCCACGACAACGACACCACGCTCGGCTGGTGGGCGTCGCTCCCCGCCGACGCGCGCGAACGCTACGCGGCGTACGTCGGCGCGCGCTCGGTGGCCGACGCGCGACGCGGGCTGCCGCGCTCGATGGTCGACGTCGTGCTGCAGGGCCCCGCGCGCACCGCGATCGTCGCGATGCAGGACCACCTCGGGCTCGGCCGCGAGGCCCGGATGAACGCGCCGGGCGAGGTCGCCGGGCAGTGGCGCTGGCGCATGCTGCCGGACGCGCTGCGCACCCTCGACGCCGCTAGGATGCGCCGTTCGGTCGAGGCCGTGGCCCGCCTCTGACCGCCCGCACGCCAAGGTCCCAGCCCAACCCAATGTCCCCCCGACGCCCGCTCCCGCGCATCTCGGACCCGTTCGGCATCCTCGGCACGCTCAAGGAGCTCGGCGAGGACTGCTGGTTCAGCTGGAACGAGATGGGCCAGCGCCCGTTCGCCGCCCTGAGCCCCACGCTGTGGGAGTCCACCAAGCACTCGCCCACCGGCGTGCTGGCGGCGGTCGACCCGGGCGTCCTCGAGGCCAAGCTCGCCGACGAGCGGTTCCGGCGCCTCGTGCAGGACGCCGCCGACGCTCGCCGCGCCTACTACGAGACCGCGTCGTGGTTCGAGGAGACCCAGTCCGCCGACGTGCACGGGATGCGCATCGCGTACTTCTCGAGCGAGTTCGCGATCCACGAGAGCATGCAGCAGTACGCG
>Ga0169931_10009242_pt1 | contig 14254 bp, 13 predicted proteins | sample Kivu_15m_20L_FD_129675 | JGI IMG/M metagenome (GOLD analysis project Ga0169931, IMG submission 129675) | Freshwater microbial communities from Lake Kivu, Western Province, Rwanda to study Microbial Dark Matter (Phase II) - Kivu_15m_20L... | ecosystem: Environmental > Aquatic > Freshwater > Lake...
CACCACGCCGACCGTCGCGCGCACACTGCTGCAACCCGCCGTACCGGTTCCGTTCGGTTGGAAAGCTGCGGTATGGCTGTCCCTGGTCGGGAATTGTCATGCCGCCTTCGCCCGCGCAGCGCGCGGCTCGCAGGTGCTGCAGTTCGGCGGCGCCGGCGGCACGCTCGCGGCCTACGGTGCGAAGGCCGATGCCCTCGCGACCGCCCTGGCCACGGCACTCGGCCTGCAAGCACCCGTGATCACCTGGCACAGCGCGCGCGACGGCTTCGCGCGGCTCGGTTCCGAGGCCGCGCTGCTCGCCGGCGCCGCGGGCAAAATCGCCCGCGATGTGTCGCTCCTCATGCAGCCGGAGGTAGGCGAAGCCTTCGAGCCCGAAGGCGAGGGCAAGGGCGGGTCCTCGGCGATGCCGCACAAACGCAACCCGGTCGGATGCCTCGCTGCGCTGGAAGCAGCGCAGCGCGTGCCCGGACTTTCGGCGACGCTGATCGCGCAACTCGTCCCGGAGCACGAGCGGGGCCTCGGCCATTGGCAAAGCCAGTGGGTTACGCTGCGCGACCTCTTTGGTTCCACCGCGAGCGCACTCGCCGCGATGGCCGAAGTGCTGGAAGGCCTGCGCGTGGTCCAGGCCGCGATGCAATTGAACATCGATCGCTGCCGGGGCCTGGTGTACTCGGAAGCGGTCTCCATCCGCCTGTCCGCGGCACTGGGCAAGGCCGCCGCGCATGCGCTCACTGAAAAGCTCTGCGCGGAGGCGGTGCGGCAAGGCATCACCCTGCGCGAGGCGCTGGATCGCGATCCTGAGGCCGCGAAAATCATCCCTGCGTCCGAGCGTGCCCACTTGTTCGACCCGGCATCCGGCTATGGCTCGGCGCAGGCCATGATCGACCGCGCGCTCGCGCAGTGGCAGTTGCAATCCACCTGATTCACCTCTGAGGTTCTTCCATGCCATTCGCCCAAGCTGACGGCGCCCGCCTGTTCTGGCGCTGCGACGGGCGCGACGACCGCCCCGCGCTCCTGCTCGCCAATTCCATCGGCTGCGACCACGCCCTCTGGGATCCGGTGGTCCCGGCGCTGGCGCGCCGCTTTCGCGTCATCCGCTACGACATGCGCGGCCATGGCGCCTCCGACGCGCCGCAGGCGGAGTACTCGATGGAGCGCCTGGGGAAGGACGCGCTCGCGGTGGCCGACGCCGCCGGCGCGAAGCGCTTCCACTTCGCCGGGATTTCGCTGGGCGGCATGGTCGGCATGTGGCTGAGCGTGAACGCGCCCGACCGCGTCGAGCGCCTGATCCTGTCCAACACTTCGCCCTACTTCGGGCCCGAGGCCTGGGCGGCACGAATCAAGCTGGTGAAGGAAGGCGGCATGGCCGCGGTGGTGGACATGGTGATGGGGCGCTTCTTTTCGCCCGCGTTCATGGAACGCGAGGACGAGCGCTACCTCACTATCCGGCGCGGGTTCCTGTCCACCGATCCCGGCGGCTACACCGGCTGCGGCGCGGCGATCCGCGACATGGACCAGCGCGCTTCGCTTGCGAAGATCAAGTCGCCCACGCTGGTCGTGGTGGGCAAGCGCGACCTCGCGACCACGCCGGAGCAGGGACAAGCCATCGCCAAGGCGGTGCCGGGCGCACAGCTCGTCGAGCTGCCCTGCGCCCATCTGCCGCCGCCCGAGTGCCCGGACGCCTACGTGGACGCCATCTGCCGCTTCCTGCTGCCCGCTGGCTCCGACTCGGAGCAGGCCCGCTACGACACAGGCCTTGCGCGGCGCAAGGAAGTGCTGGGCGCGAAGTACGTCGAAGCGCGCCTCGCCAACCGGCATCCGTTCACCGACGAGTTCCAGGCGCTCATCACGCGCTACGCCTGGGGCGAGATGTGGACGCGGCCGGTGTTCGACAATCGCCAGCGCCGGCTGCTGGTGCTGGCGATGCTGGCTTCCCTGAAGAGCTGGGAAGAGTTCGAGCTGCACGCGCGCGCGGGGCTCGCGCGCGAACTGACGGCCACGGATCTCAAGGAAATGCTGATGCTGGTGGCGATCTACGCCGGGGTGCCGGTGGCGAACACCGCTTTCGCGCAGGCGCGCAGGCTGATCGAGGAGGCGGGGCGCTGAAGGGCTTCGGATGTAACCGATCGGTTACATCGGGCCGGCCTGGGCGCTGCTCCGGATCGCTGCGTCAAACTGCGGTCCAGAAGCGCCGCGAATGGCCTGTCAAACTGACACAGCGTTTCCAACTCGCCGTTCAGAAGCGCGTGATCGCCCGCGTGCTCGGCGCCGGCGCGGTTCTCGAGCCGCCGCTGCTTTTCCGCCTGCTCATCCGGAACGCCTGGCTCCGCCGCATCCCCGGCCGCCTGATCGGCCTCGGCGTGCGGCAGGAGCATGTCGTCAACGCCTGACGGGCTCGCCACTCGCGGGGCTGCGCCCCTGCGCCTCGATGTTGAGAAGATTGGCGGGCGCGTTGCGGCGCCAGAGCGCGCCGCGCCACGCGTAGCCGATGGCGAACGTACCCGCGATGCCAAGGCCGGAATAGACGAACGAGGTGGCGGCGAAGCCGAAGCGTTCGATGAGCGGGCCCGAGGCGAGCAGGCCGAGCGGCAGCCCCCAGATGGCGAGCATGCGCAGGCCCATCACCCTGCCGCGCATCTCTTCGCTGGAGGCGCGCAGCATCACCGCGGCGAGCGGCGTCATGCAGAAGCTTTGCACGATGCCCGCTAGGAACAGCAGCGTCACCGCGATGGCGAGCGAGCTCGTCTGGCCGAACAGGAGGATGCCCGCGAACCATGCCGCGCCGGTCCAGAGCATCACGCGCGCTGCGCGCAGGCGCGGCGTGCCCGCGCTCACCACCAGCGAGCCCACCAGCCCCCCGGTGGCGAACGAGCCCGCGAGCCAGCCCAGGCCGGTTTGCCCGACCGCGATGATTTCCTTCGCCACGAAGGGCAGCAGGCCCAGCGTGAACGGATAGGCGAGCAGGTTGACCAGGAACGCAAGGCAGAAGGCGCCCAGCAGGTCGTCCTTGCTCCAAACGTAGCGCACCGCCGCGCGCATGTCGGCGAGCACCTTCGTCGAGCTTCCCCTCCCGGCCGGCGGCGAACCGCCGACGTTCAGCGAAAGCAGGAACGCGGCGACGTACAGCGCGGTCACCACCGCGTAAGCGAGGCCCATGCCGAGGAAGGCGACGCCGGCGGTGCCGGCGATCGCGCCGGCAATACGGGCAGAGTCGGAGGTGGTGCGCGAGATCCCCAGCGCGCCCATCAACAGCTCCGGCCGCAGGGTCTGCGCGACCAGCACGTTGCGCATCGCCATGTCGGAAGGCCGCATCAGGCCGTTGATCGCCGCCAGCACGAACACATGCCAGGTCTGCAGCGCACCGGTGAGCGTCAGCGCCATCAGCGCGGCCGCGCACAGCGCGTACGCGCCGCGCGTCGCGCACAGGATCATCCGTACCCCGACCCGGTCGCCTGCCCACCCCAGGAACGGCGAGAACAGCGATCCCAGCCAGACCAGCGCCGCCACCGTCACCAGCTGCTGCACCGACCCCGTGCTGGAGAGGATGTACCAGCCCAGGATCAGGGACTCCATCTCGAAGGCCCAGGAGGTGGCGAGGTCCGCCGGCCACTGGAACCGGAAACTCCGGACGGCGAACGGCGCGAGCGCGGTCATCGCCGTCCTATGTAACACAGGACCGGCGGTGGCAGAGGCATAATCGGGCCGTGAAGAAGCGCCTCGACAAGCCGCCCTGCCGCGTCAGCAGCACCCTCGTCGACCGCATTTTCATCGACAACGCCGATCGCGCGTCTCGCGAGGCGATCGCGCGCGAGGGCCTTGTGCTGAAGCGAAGCTGGATCGGCCCGAAAGAGTTGTTCTTCAAGGGCGAGGGCGTGGTCGGCAGCCCGGACTTCGATCGCACGTTGCTCGCGCTCGATCGCGCCGGCGTCGTGTTCCAGGAGGACTACAAGACCGTCTCCCCGGCCGACCTGATGCGCGAACTGCAGGCGGCGGGCGCCCTCGTCGGCTCGTTCATGTCCGTGGGGTTCGACGGCGCGCAATGGATCGTGCGCGACAACCCGCCTGGATTCGTGCCGCGCGACAACGACTGAGCGGGAATCGGGGGTGGCATGAGGATCCTTGTGATCCGTCGCGACAATATCGGTGATCTGGTGTGCACGACACCGGTCTTTGGCGCGCTACGCCAGCAGTATCCACATGCTTTTATTGCAGCCCTGGTCAACAGCTACTGTGCTCCCGTGCTGGACGGGAACCCTGCCCTCGATGCGGTGTACGTTTATACCAAGGCAAAGCACGAAAGCAGCCAATCGCGCCTGGCAACCTGGGGCACGACTGCGCTGCTGCTTTGGAAGCTGCGCGCCATGCGCTTCGATGTGGCCATTGCCATTGGTGATGCCGCGGCAACGATGGCGGCATGGCTCAAGCCGGGGCGAGTCATCCGGGCCGGTGACGAGTCCGGGCCGGATATCGTACCTTCTAGGCATATCGCCCCGCTACATGCTGTCGAGGCGGCGTTCGCCTTTCTGCAGCCACTCGGCGTGACCCTGTCTCCCGGGCCGCTCGTTGTGGGTCCCGCAGGCGACCGCGTGAGTCGATTAAAGAGCGACAACGAGAGCCGCAGCCAGCCGGTCATCGGACTTCATCTGTCGGCTCGCAAGCCCTCGCAGCGCTGGCCGGTGGATCGCTTCGCGGCGCTGGCCCGCGTACTCGCGGCGCGGCACGACGCCGCCATTCGAGTGTTCTGGTCGCCCGGTTCGCAGAGCAATGCCTTCCATCCAGGCGATGATGAGAAGGCTGAGCGCCTGCTGGCGCAATGCGAAGGCCTGCGCCTGCGCTTGTGTCCCAGCACGGAACTCGCCGATCTGGTCGCGGGCATGGCCTTGTGCGACCTGGTGATCTGCGGCGACGGTGGTGCGATGCACATTGCTGCCGGTCTGGGTAAACCCGTCGTGGCGCTGTTCGGCGATTCCGATCCGCAGCGCTGGCGGCCCTGGGATGTGCCCTGCCGGGTTCTGCAACCGCCGTCGCGCAATGTCGCCGACCTTTCGCTGGAGGAAGTCGCGGCGGCGGCAGGGGCTTTGCTTGTCGAAACTTGTCCCGCTACGTCGTGCGCATGAGTTCGCCGCGGCCCATCGTTTATCAGCTCAACCTGTCCCCCTCGCTGGGGGGGGCGGAGGTGTACACCGCCTTCTTCGCGCGCGCCTTGCTGGCCTGTGGCTGGCCCACTGAAGTCGTTGTCGCCCGCGAGGCGGAATTCTGGCGCCGCCTCGACTGCGGCGGAGCGAAGTTATCGCCGTTTGTTGGCAACGAGCAGCTGCTGGCAGCGTTCCCCGCAGGGGCGATCGTAGTGGTGCATTCCCCGGCCCCGGAGCCGCTGATCAGGCGCCTCGCCCAGAGCACGCGCTTGTTGGCGCTTTGTCATCAAGCGCTCTACAGCGTCGCGCAACCCAACTACTATCGTCACGCGGAGTTGTTGATTCCGGTGTCCCACTACGCGGTCGAAACCCTGCGCCGACGCGGTTACCGGAATATTTATTCGGCGCCTCTCTATGGCCTGGGCCAGGTTGCCGGCAACGGAGAGGGCCGCGTCGTCCGTGGGGACCTGGTCGACTGGGATGGCCGCAAAGCGCGCGATCGGCTCCTGGCCGGAATAGACACGCTGCTCGCGCGGTTTCGGCCGACCGTCAGGTACGTCAAGCGCCAGGGACTGACCCTGGGCATCGTCTCGCGTCTGGCCGGGCTCAAGCAATTTCCGGAGCTGCTGCGGCACATCGCGCCGCAACTTGCCGCCCGCCCCGACGTTTGGCTGGAGGTCTTCGGCCGCGCGGTGGGCTACCGCGCTCTGCGCGATTTTCGGCAGGCTGCAGCGCCGCTTGGAGCGCGGGTGCGATATTGGGGACACCAGCAGGATGTTCTCCCCGTCTACCGCAGCATCGACTTCCTCCTGACCGGCTTGCCGGAGCGCGAGTCCCTGGGCCTCAATGTCATCGAGGCGCAGATGTGCGGCACGCCCGTGCTGGCGCCCGCCGCGCCGCCTTTCACGGAAACGGTGATCGATGGCGGCGGCGGCTTCCTCTATCGCGACCCACGTCAGGACGGCGGCGCGGACTTCGGTCGCGTGCTGGACCTCGCGCTGACGCCCGGTGCACGCCCCGATTTGCGACAGCAACGCGAGCATCTTGCCCAGTTCGAGTTTCCGGCGTTTCGCAATAGAGTGGATTTGCTCATGAAGACTGTCTGCGGAGAATAGGCATGGAAGCCATGCCACGCACCGATTGGCCAACGTATGCGGCCGCATCAGGTACGCACGAGAAAGTCCTGCAGCTTGCGACAGCTCTGCTGCCGCAGGGCGTTGCCGGACTCAGCGCCTGTGACGTGCCTTGCGGCTCCGGGTCGTTCTCGCTGCGACTGGCGGCGACCGGCATCCAGGTCGCCGCAGTGGACATCGCGCCTGCGGATCACTTCGTCTACGACCCGGGAAGGCGCATCCTGCACGATTGCAACCTGGGCCTTCCCTTCGCCGACGCCAGCCTCGATCTCGTGATCTCGATAGAGGGCATCGACCACATGGAAAACCCTTAGGCATTCCTGCGCGAATGCGCACGCGTGGCCAAGCCCGGCGCCACGATCATCGTGAGCACGCCTAATGTGGACAGCTTCCGCTCGCGCAAGTACGCCTTCTTCCGCGGCTATCACAAGTATTTCGGTCCCGGCGTCGATGGCGAGAAGGATTCCGGGCACATGCTGCCGGTCGATGCCATGTTCGTCACCCATGCCGCCCGCAAGACTGGCCTGGAACTTCTCCAGATCACCACCAACCGGCAGCCTGGGAAATCGTGGCTCAAGGAACTGCTGCGGCCGGCATTTCAGGCCAGCCTGCCGGCGTTCGTGCGCAACGGCAACTTGTTTTACGGTGAGGTGGCGATCTACGTGCTGCGCAAGCCGACTTGATGCGGTGTCCTTCCCGCACCCGGTCCTAAGCCGCCGTGTATCCCCCATCCACCGGCAGCGCGACGCCGGTCACGAACGCAGCCTCGTCGCTCGCCAGATACAGAATCGCCGCCGCGATCTCCTCGGGCAGGCCGAAGCGGCCGAGCGGATAGCGCTTGAGTATCGCCTGCGCCCAGGCGGGATCGTCGCGCAATCCCGCGGTCATGGGCGTTTCGATGACGCCCGGACAGACGCAGTTAACCCGGACCCTGGGCGCCCACTCAAGCGCCATCTGGCGCGTGAGGTTCACGATCGCGCCCTTCGACGCTGCGTAGGATGCGCCGGTCGCCCCGCCCACCAGGCCGAAGATCGAGGCGAGGTTGGTGATCGAGCCGGCGCCGCTGTCCAGCAACGCCGGCAGTCCGGCGCGCGATGCGAGGTAGCTGCCGTTCAGGTTGATGTCGATCACGCGCTGCCACTCGGCATACGTCGGCGTCGGGCCCGGACGCGCCGGTCGAACGCCGGCGGAATTGACCAAGGTCGTGAGCTTACCAAAGCGCGCAAGCGCTTCCTTCACCATCTGCGCGCAGGCGCTTTCGTCCGTGACATCCCTCTTGAGCGCAAGCGCCTCGCCGCCGGCCGCTGCGATCGCTTGCGCCGTTTGAGCCGCGGCTTCGCCAACAGCGTCCACGCAAGCTACGCGCGCGCCCTCGGCAGCCAGGCGCAGCGCGATTGCGCGGCCGAGTCCGGATCCCGCGCCCGAGATCAGGGCAACTTTGTCCTTCATGCGCATTGACATCGTGCGGATGGTATCGCACCTGAAGCCGCTGATTCCACCGCGTTCGTCGGCAGCGACGCCGGCCGCTGCCCCCTCGCTCGCCCCGTGCCGGCTTCTGGGCAGCCGCGTCCATGGCCGATACCATGCAGGGCCGCAACTGAACGAGCGACACACCGATGCACGACCAGTTTGGCAATGCCGTTTCCTGCGGATCGAGCGACGCGGTGGCGGCGTACGACCGGGCGGTCGATGCGCAATTGCATGCCTGGCCTGGCGTGTTCGAGTCGATTGATGAGGCGCTCAAGGCGGCGCCGGATTTTGCGCTTGGGCACGCGCTGCATGCGCTGGTGCTCGCGGCCTGGGGGCGCGGCCCGGAGGCGCGCGCCGCCCTTGCCACCGCGCAAAGCGCGCCGCATCCGCTGCCACGCGAGGTTTCGCAGATCGACCTGATTGCCACGGTGATCAGCGGGCGTACCGTGGAAGCGCTGGGCAAGCTCGAGGCGCATGTGCGCCAGTGGCCCACGGATGCCCTCGCGGCTTCGACCGCGATGGGCGCGTACGGGCTGTACGCGTTCAGCGGCCGCGCGGATCACAACGAGGCGCGGCTTGCCTTCCTGGATGGGCTGGAACGCCACTACCCGGCGGACTATCCCTGGTTGCTGGCCAATCGCGGCTGGGCGCGCATCGAGATGATGCGCACGGACGAAGGCCTGGCCATGGCGCGGCGCGCGATTGCGATACGCCCGAAAAACGGCCACAACGCCCACATCATCATGCACGGCCTCTACGAAGCGAACGAGGCCCGCGCAGCATTGGAGTTCATCGAGGAATGGTTGCGGGGCTATCCGGATCACGGCCTGCTGTGGGGGCACCTGCAGTGGCATGCCGCCCTGTCCGAGCTGGCTCTGGGGCGCCATGCGGAGGCGATGCAGCGCTTTCTCGGGCCGATCACCCGCTACACGCCCCGCGGCACGCCCTTCATGATGCTCGCCGACATCGTCTCGCTGCCTTGGCGCCTCGCCTTGCTGGAGGTTGCGAATGCGCCCTGGGCGCTCGCGGAGCAGCACGTGGCGAAATATTTCCCGAATGGCAGCAATCCGTTCGGCGAATTGCATCTGGCAATGCTCGCCGCCGCGCGCAAGGATCGCGCCGCTCTTAACGCGAGCACTCAGCGCATGCAGGCCAGCGCCGATGCCGGCCACGCGGGTGCGCGGGTGGTGAGTCAGTGGGGCGAGGCCTTGCTGGCTTCCCTGGAGGGCGACGAGGCCCGCTTTCGCGCGCTGCTCGACGCGGTCTGGGCGGAATCGGCGCGCGTCGGCGGCAGCCACGCGCAGCGGGGCGTGATCGGGCTCACCCGGAACGCAGGCCGCATTCCCGGATAGCGGTCCGCGCCGTGCGGCGCTAGCCCGCGCGATCGAGCGGGAGTGCCACCGGCGCGGCGCCTCTAAGGAAGACCGTCCTGTTCCCGCTCCAGTGGGAGAGACCGGTCGACTTCAGACGAAGCCGATGTGCTTGCGCAACGGCAGCTCGCGGATTCGCTGGCCGGTGGCGCTGAAAACGGCGTTGGCCAGTGCCGGCGCGGCAGGCGGCACGCCCGGCTCGCCGATGCCGCGAATCGCGCCGCCCGTCTGAAGCACCTTCACCTCGATGCGCGGCGCCTGGTGCATGCGCAACGACTCGAACTGGTGGAAGTTCTTCTGCTCGACGGCGCCGTTGGTGAAGGTGATCTCGCCGAACATCGCCGCGCTCAGGCCGAAGATGACGGCGCTCTGCAATTGCGCCTCGATATTGCGCGGATCCAGCGCCGTCCCGACATCGGCGGCAACGCACACGCGATCGACGCGGATGCCGTCGGGCGTCCGGGTCACCTCCACCACTTCGGCCACCGGCACCCCGAAGGAGAGGTGATAAGCCACGCCCCGACCGCGGTTCTTGCCCAACGGCTGGCTCCAGCCGGCCATCTCGCCCACGGCCCGCAGCACCTGCCGTGATGGTTCGTGCGTCAGCAGGCCGAGCCTGAAGGCCAGAGGGTCGGCGCCAGCCTGGTGCGCCAGCTCGTCCATGAAGCCTTCCATGAAGAAGCCATTGAACGAGTTGCCGACCGAACGCCAGGAACTGACCGGAATCGACGTGGGTGCCCGGTACGCTGTGGCCCGGAAATGCGGGATGCCGTAGGGCTGCTCGTAGCTGCCGTCGGCGATCAGCTTGTCAGGACCGGGCATCATGATCCCGGCGCGCGCGCCCTGTGAGGCCAATACCAACAGGCTGGCCACACGAACGTCGAGCGCGCTGGCTTTGCCGCCTTCGATGCGTCCACGAAACCGTGCGACCGCGGCGGGTCGGTAGGCGTCCTGCGTCAGGTCTTCTTCCCGGCTCCAGGTCAGCTTGACCGCCTTGCCGGGCACGGCCATGGCAAGGCGCACTGCTTGTTCGATGAAGTCGGTCTCCAGGCGACGGCCGAAACTGCCACCCATCTGCGTGACATGCACATGCACTCGGGCGGCATCGAGGCCAGCCAACCTGGCCGCCTTGTCGCGCGCCAAGGTCGGCATCTGGGTGCCGGCCCAGAGGTCGAGTCGGCCATCGCGCAGCCGGGCCACTGCGCTCGGCGGCTCCATCGGCGCGTGGGCAAGGAACGGAGCGCGGTACTCGGCGAGCAGGACCTTGTCGCCCTGAAGCGCCGTGTCCACATCTCCTTCCTTGCGCAGTCGGCTGTCCTGGCGCTTGTCGTCGAAGGAAGCGCTGAGGGCCTCGATCAGCGCCGTGGTGTTGGCGGCGTGCTTCGGTTCAGCCCATTCACAATGCACCGCTCGCACCGCCCGCAGGGCCCGCCAGGTGTTGTCGGCGATCACGGCCACGCCACCGGGAACCTCTACCACCTTGATCACGCCCTTGAGTGCCAGGGCCGGCGCCGGGTCGAATCGCTTGAGCGCAGCATCCAATGCCGGGTTCTTGCGCACCGCGGCGTACACCATGTCGGGCTCGATCACATCAATCGCGAAGGTGGCCGTGCCGGTGCTCTTGTTCACCATGTCCAGGCGTGGCAGCGACTTGCCCAGCAAGCGCCACTGCGTGCGCGGTTTCAGCGGCACCGACACAGGCAAGCTGAGCTTTGCGGCCGCCGGCGCCAGCGCGGTGTAGGCCAGCCGACGGCCATCGGGGGCGATCACCTCGCCCTGGTTCGTCTTCAGCGTATTGGCCGGTAACTTCCATTGGTGGGCTGCAGCCTGCACCAGCGCCCAACGCGCGATCGCACCAGCCTGGCGCAATTTGTCGAAGGCGTCAGGCATGCTGGAGGAGCCGCCCGTGAACTGCATCGCGAGGAACTTCGCCATCACACCCAGGCTGCCGCGCATCATGCCGGCAGCCATGCCGTGGTCCAGTGGGGAGAAGGGCGCGCCTTCGCTCACGCCAGCCTCGTTGAAGTAGACAGCCGCTGGGGGGCCGTGTTCGATCCGCAGGCTGTCCCAGGCCAGATCCAGTTCTTCGGCCACCAGCGCGGCCAGCGTAGTCTGCACGCCCTGGCCCATCTCTGCGCGCGGGGTGATGACCGTGACGCCCCGGGCGTCGATGCGCAGGTAGGGGGTCAGCGCCGTCGCGCCCAGCGCCAGGTCATCCATCAGCGGGTTCGGGTGAGGCCGGTGGTACTTGTAGACGCCGAACACGACGCCGCCCGCAACGGCGGCCGATCCGATCAGGAAGCTGCGCCGGGCCAGGGTACCCACGCGACTCATGCCCGCGTTCGCTGCAAGCGCTTGGCCGCATCGTGGATGGCGGCGCGGATACGAGGGTAGGTGCCGCAGCGGCACAGGTTGCCGGACATTGCGGCGTCGATATCTGCGTCGGTCGGCTGGCGGTTGGCCTGCAAGAGCGCAACAGCACTCATGATCTGGCCCGACTGGCAGTAGCCGCATTGAGCCACCTGGTGCTCGATCCACGCTGCCTGAACCATGCTCAACGCCGAGGGCGATCCCAGGCCTTCGATGGTGGTTACCGGACCGGTCACCGCACCAGCGGGGAGGACGCAGGACCGCACCGCGTTGCCGTCCACAAGCACTGTGCAGGCGCCGCACAGGGCGGCGCCACAGCCGTACTTGCTGCCAGTCAATTTCAGTTCGTCCCGCAACACCCAGAGCAAAGGCATGTCGGGTTCGACATCGATGACGTGGCTGCGCCCGTTGATGGTCAATTTCATGCACTCACTCCTGGCAGTGCCGGGTCCATCGAGCTCATTCAGTTGACGGAATCTGCGCCGCGCAAACGCTGCTCCAGCGCATTGAGCCACGCCCCTGCGTGCGGGTCGACCGACCAGGCCGACATCGCAGCGAGGAATTGCTGCCGGACGACCACGGGCGCGCTCTTCGCTGCTATCGGAGCGGGGGCCACCAACCGCGACATGAAGCGGTAGCCCATCAGGCGGCAAAGAAAGCGCGCGAGCGAAAACCCCGGCCGCAGCACCGCACCCACACGGTCCACACCGCGCAGGATCGCCACAGCGACCAGAAACAGTGGGTAGAGCAAGCGCCCGCCGTTGTGCGCCAGCGCCAGGTCGGCCGAGGTTTCGCGGCCACACAAATAGCGCGTGGTCATCACCGGCATCTGATGCAGTATCGACGGCTTCATCGCGCGTTCAGCCGCCTGCCCCATGTCCGGCGCCAGCAGGGCATGATCGATGCCAAGGTAGTGTCCGGCCACGTTCCACAGGTGCAGGTAAGCCTCCTCGTCTTCAGGCGACAGCGCCAGGCCCAACTTTCTCAAGCTGCGCAGGTAGACGTAGCCGAAGGTGAGCAAGGTATACGCCATCTGCTCCTGATTGCACGGCAAACCGTCTTCGCCCAGCGCCCAGCCTGCGCAGGCCAGTCCGGCGAGGTGCACGCCTGCCACGGGCGCAACGGTTGAGACCGGAATCGCAGCCGCCCGCCGCGGCACTCCCTGGTCAAGCGCTTGCGCAACGGCGCGGGCAGGGTCGCCGCGCAGGATCAAGTGCCGGATCATGGCGTGGGTCAGCCGCGTCTTGAGGAGTTGAGCCACCGCGCCGCCGTCAGCCGCACACAACCCACCGCGCTGCATCAGCGGGAACAGGGTGCTGCCGGTGGCGCGTATGCGGTCCTCCGTGCGCCTCTCCAATTGACCGGTGGTGCGCAGCACCGCTGCGAGATCAGGTATCACATAGGTCTTAGGCAGGCTAGCGCAGGACAACAAGGTCATGGTCCTGGCGCCATGCTCGACGAACACGCGCTCTGCGCGCGCCAACTTGCTTTCGTCGAGCCAGGCAGGCGGCTGGCTGGCGACCCAGAGGTAGTCACTCACGCGGACTGCAACCGCCTCGGGCACGGTCGCGGCTGGCCGCCACGCGCGCACCCCGGCGTTGCCGCGCCACCCTGCTGCGATCTCACCGAGGGTCTTCAGTGCCTTGGCATTCGCGACAGTGAAAAACAGGTTGGCGCGGATCGCGTCGCCGTCCTTGGCAACATCGGCGCGCCCTCCTCAGTTGCCGACCAGATCGGTGACCAGGCTATCGGTCAGCGTGTCGGCATGCCACTGCATGCGATCCAGTGTCTCCGCCGAGACCGCAGCAGGGCATGACATCTTCGATCCATCCCCAACGACGAACCCGTCCACCGCGTCCTCGCCGATCGGGTGCGCCGCGTCGTGCGCTACTCGGCCGAGCGCAGGCCGGCGCTAGCGATCAGCGCGCGGAACTTCTCGCTCTCGCTGCGCGAGAACGCAGCGAACTCCGCGCGATTGCGGTACAGGATCGGCTGCGCGACCTTCTGCATGCCCTGGACGACCGCCGGCGAGCGGACGGTGCGCTCGCAAGCCTGCTCCAGGCGCGCCAGCACCGGCTCGGGCGTGCCGGTAGGGGCGTAGAGACCGGTCCAGATCGTGTACACGAGGTCGTAGCCCGCCTCGCGCATCGTCGGCACGTCCGGGAAGTCCGGGTTGCGCTGCTCGGTGAGGAAGGCGATCGGGTGCAGGTCGTACTGGCGGATGAGCAGCGTCTGGTCGGTGAACAGGTGCAGCTGCCCCGACTTGAACGCCACCATGACGTCGCCCGATCCGCGGTAGGGGATGTGGTTCATCTGCACGTTCGCGAGGCGGGTCAGGGCGACCATCGCGATATGCGGGATGGTGCCCGCGCCGGTGGACGCGTACGCGAACGCGGTGCCCTCACGCCGCGCACGCCCCACCACGTCAGCAACCGTGCTCAGGCCCGAATTCTTCTGCGTCATCATCACCACCGGGCTGCTCGCGACCTGGCAGACCGCCGCGAAGCCATCGAGGGCGTACGCGAGTCCCGGGCGGAAATGCGGCTGGATGGCGACCGGCCCGACGGGCGTGAAGAGCAGCGTCTGTCCGTCGGGCTTGGCGCGCGCCACCTCCGCGGCGCCGATGGTGCCGGCGGCCCCAGTGGCGTTGCGCACCACGACCGGCTGGCCGAGCGCGGCGGACAGGTCGGGCTGCATCAGGCGCGCGACGAGGTCGGAAGGCCCGCCCACCGAGAAATTGACCACCATCTGCACCTGGGCGTGCGCCGACGAGGCG
>Ga0169931_10009243_pt1 | contig 14252 bp, 14 predicted proteins | sample Kivu_15m_20L_FD_129675 | JGI IMG/M metagenome (GOLD analysis project Ga0169931, IMG submission 129675) | Freshwater microbial communities from Lake Kivu, Western Province, Rwanda to study Microbial Dark Matter (Phase II) - Kivu_15m_20L... | ecosystem: Environmental > Aquatic > Freshwater > Lake...
CCCCAATCCCCAATCCCCAATCCCCATTAAATCATGTTATAAAAAACAAAGGATTGAACACTAAGTACGGATAAATATTTAAGATTTTTACTTTATTAAAACTTATTTATTATAAATTGTATGATAACATAAATGCTAATATTTAATTTTTCTAAATCAGGGATTAGTATATATAGAAAATTAAATTAAAAATTATTTCTATTAAAATTTAAAAACTTATCATGATTGGTGAATAATATAAATAATCATTTTAAAATAGTTAATTATGTATCTAGTTTATAGATCAAGAAAAATTGTTTGAGATTCAGAATTTCCCACTTTTCTAAAGTAATACCTATGATATTCATAATATAGGAAGAAAATTATTTACTCTATTTAATGATCCTTATTGAAATATAAACTATAAATTATACAAATAATTTTTCAAATAATAGTTGAGTTGTTTTAGATATTCAAATTTATAAAGCTACTTAGACATGTACAAATATATACTAAATTTTATAAAAATTTTTATCAATTATTATTTGAGTTCCTTATTTTGAACGCAACTATAGCATAGTATAGTACAGAATAGTATACTAATTTCGAGTAAAAATGCGAAAATTTAAAGATTCCTATTTATATAGAAATTCCAAATATAAAATGATTTCTCTATTTTAAAATTTCTTTTCCTGTCTAATATATTAAGTATAATTTATTTTAGACAAGAGTTCAAGGCTGCAATTCATGGATCTTATAAATATTATTCCAAAACCTCTCTACATATAATAGAATATACTAAAATAAATAAAACAAATTTTCTTACGAAATCAATTCCTATTTCTAATTTGTCTTTCATCAAATATATAATTGGTTCCTCAAGAGATATGAATATATTTTATTGTAATTAAACTTCTTATATTCATTCTGTCATCTGATATTTTGTTATTTCCAAGATTCTCCCTTTTATATAACAATTAAACTGCATTACTTTTCTAAAAATTATTATTAAATTAATTAAATATTACACATTCATTTAAGAAAGTAAATGGAAAATACAAAATCAGAATTATCATCAGATCATAATGATTCAGTTAAATCAAATAATATACCTGAAGTAAAAGAGGCGAATTCATCGATCTCGTGTTTTGAGAAAATAATAAATTTAAACAAATTAGGAGCTCTTTTTCTCAGCTCAGATAAATTCGACAAAGCCCTGAGCATTTTAAAGAAAACTTATGACTTTTACATAGAAAAAAGGAGAAATCAAGAAATCCCAAATTTTTTCTATTCAAATTTGTACTGCAACCTTGCAAAGACCTATTCATGCTTAAAAGACTTCAAAAACGCAGAAGGTATATATAAAGACTGCATTTTAAACAATACTCTTTACAAAATCTTGTTATCAGAAAAAGAATACATACAAAAAGATTTTCACATAGACATAGAGAGATTATTGGAGGTAGAAAATTTTAAACCCGAACATTACGAAGAAATCGAATCAAAATATGAAAATCTAATGAACTATTTCAAATTACAAATAGAAGAATCCAAAAGAGATTTAAGAGAAGAATTCAGAACAAGAATTCTTAAAAGATTTAAACCAAATAATTTAAATTCACTTTCTTCCTTTACCGACAGCTTAGTAAATTTAGCAGTTATCTTTCAATATTTCTATAAAGAAACGATTACATCTTATAACATGTATTATCTTGCGATTTTGTTGGATCCAGACAATGTAGTGGCTAATGTTGATTTTAATAACTATCTAAGAGAAAATAATTTAAAAGAAAAATCTGATCGGTATATTATTGCAAGGATATCCTATGACTGCTATATGGATGATTCCAATGAAAATGAGGTTACAGCTTGTAATGACATCACTGTTAAACAATACAAAGTTAAAAATTATAAATCAGATAATAACACCAAACTAGAAAAATGTTTTGAAAATTTAAAAGATATTACGGTTCAACAATTTTCTATTGCATTTAATAAAAAGATTTCGTTTGTTTCTATGAAATGGGGTAATAGATACAATTCTGAATACGTAAATAAACTCTTCAGAGGTTTAAAAAGAAACACAAATAGGAATTTTACTTTCAGCTGTATCACTGATAATCCTAAAGGCTTGGATTCAGAAATAATACCATTGGAGCTTAAAACTGACTTCAAAGGGTGGATGAGAAAATCAATTTTGTTTTCACAATCTTATTTAAATAAACTAACGTCTAACAATGAGGACTACATATGCTTTATTGATCTTGACATGATAATCTATAACTCGATAGATTTTATTTGGGAATACGAAGGGGTATGTTATAAACTTATTATGATTCATAAACAAAATTTTATTTAGGAATTCTGTCTTATGAAAACTGACGATATTCAATGTGAAAATTCTAAGGATGGTTACAACTCAAGCATAGTAATCTGGAATAAAGAATTTGGAAGAGAAATCTATGATAATATGGCGTCGTATTCAAAATACTTGACTCGACAAGTTGTTAGATTTGATCATTATCTAGAATTCGTTGTCAAAAATTCAGATTTTGTACAAGATATATTCCCCGGAAAGGTGTTAGATTATAACACCTATTGTAAAGACAAGAAAATTTTGTCTGAAAATGGTGCGATTATTGCATTTCCAAGGTTTCCAAAGCCACATGAATGTAAAGAGGAATGGTTAGAAACACATTGGATTTAAAGTATTTGTCTATTTCTAAGTCTATGTCTAGGTTATATTAAAAATAAAAATTCATATAAAATTAAAATCCGAATTTTCCTTATCAATTTCTAAATAGATTTAAGCAACTATTATGCATATTCAATCTTATCTATTTTTTATTTACAAAAACTCATTTATATTTCTTATATGATTTAATTAAAAAATTTCTAATAATGAATAATTTATATTTAAAGAATTTAAATATGTCTTCTTCTTGTTTAGTTATTTTACAGGTTCAGGTTCATTTTTATATTCGCCTACTTTTAATAAATTATACATCATGTCTTTAAACTCTTCAAAACAAATTTCTCCATCTCCGTTCAAATCGATTTTGTTTATCATGTCTTTAAATAAATTATCATTCTCGTCTTGATAATCTTTTCCAAAAATGCTTTTTAATTCTAAATAACTGATTTTTCCATTATTGTCTTTATCAAATACATTAAACGCATATTTCAAATTTTCTTCGGTTAGTAATTTATACTTATCAGCTGACGCAGTTATGAATTCTTCATATTCAATGTATCCTGAACTGTCCAAATCTATTTTCTTCATCATAATCTCGGACTCATTCTTGGCATCTTTTAATGGCATGAAATTCTTCAAGGCTTGTTCCAATTCAGTTTTGGTTAATCGCCCGTCACCATTCTCATCAAAGGATAGAAAGACTTTTCTTAACTCGACCACTTCTTCTTTTTGAATTAAATTGTGCACTAAGAAGGAAAGAACAGCCTGCTGCAATTTTTGTTCGGTTCTAAAATTTTTGAGGTTGTTAAAAACGATTTCGAGATTTGATTTCGATATCCTCTTCTCGAATTTTTCGACTTTTTTAAACCATTCATGATTGATTGCCTGTTCTGCAGAAAGTCTTTTTTCAATGTTTTTAGTAAGGAGCTTTTTAACTAAATCTTTGGCTTCGTTAGAAACTTCTTCCCAAATAGAATCTGACATCGAAAATTTCCCAATTTTAACTTTTTCTAAAATTGCTTCTTCTGTTCTGCCGTTGAAAGGAGAGTACCCGCAAAGGAGGATGTACATAATCACCCCACATGACCATAAATCACATTTTTCGTTGTATTTGTTATTCAAGACTTCCGGTGCGATGTAGTAACTAGATCCTATCTTTTCCTTCAGCATACATTTTTTATTATACTCACTAGTCCCGAAGTCTATTACACGAATTGTGAAATATTCCTTCTTCGTATTCTCGTAGGATTCAATCAAAATATTTTCAGGTTTGAGGTCTCTGTGTATTATGTTATTCACGTGACAAAAATTAACAGCAGAGAAAAGTTGCTTCATAATGTGGGCAGCAACTTTTTCATCAAAATGCTTTTCTTCAACTATTTTTTTGAATAATTCACCCCCTGTTAGATATTCCGATACTATGAATAAATTCTGCCTGCTATTATAAAACTCGAAAATCTTTAAAATATTGGGATGGTCTAGTTGCTTTAAAATAGAAATTTCTTTGATTAGATTCTGTTCCTCTTCAAGGGTCATGTTGTAAGAGTGTTTGTTTATCTTTTTTATTGCTCTAGTAACTCCTGTTTTAATATGCTTGGCTCTGTATACTCTCCCGTAACTTCCTTGGCCGATATGGTCAAGAATCTCGTACTCTTTATAAATGTTGCCATTACTTTCCGTCACAAACAATTTGGAGGAAACTTTAATGCTTTGTTTATGATGGTATGATTCGATTTCGGAGTTTTTTTTGCGAGTTGGAAAACATCCCATTGCGTAATTATAATAGAAAATAAATGATAAATTAAAAAATTTAAAATATTGTTTATAACCTATTTGATTTTTAAATAAGTATAAATATAATTAATGAAATTCAATAGGGACTAGTGATTTGAAGGTTTATTATAAATAAAAATGATTTTTTAAAAAATAAAATTGAAACATATTAGTTTCTATATTGAATCTTATATTTATATGCTGATTTAATATGATAAATCAATTATAGGTAGAATATTTAAAGAATTTTATAAAGTAGATTGGCTTATGACATTAGTATATAACTGTAAAAATTCTATTTAATCAATTTTTAATTAAATTTTAATTAATATTTAAAATTATGACTATAATTCACATAATCCACTAAGAATTGGCATAAAATAAATTAAAATTATAAACATTTTATTTAATTTTCTTAAATATTTATCATATTTCTTTATAGATAATGTTGAATCATTTATTCAAAAATATTCATTTACGAAATACATATCCAATCAAAAATAAAATTAACATAAATTATTTTCAAAGAAAATATTATATTTTAAAAATGCAATCATCAAATTTCAAATCGGTCAATGACATAGACTTCGCTAAAAACGAGGAAAGCATTCTTAAATACTGGGAAGAAATAGATGCTTTTAAGAACCAACTTAAAAAAACAGAGGGGTGTCCCAAATACACTTTCTACGATGGACCCCCCTTCGCTACGGGGCTTCCTCACTATGGGCATATCGCAGCAGGGACGATTAAGGACGTGGTAACAAGATACTGGACCCAGACTGGGAGACATGTTTCAAGAAGGTTCGGATGGGATTGTCATGGACTCCCCATCGAAGTTGTCATAAACAAAAAATTAAAAATCTCAACGAAAAAAGATTTATATCAACTAGGAATAGAAAAGTACAACGCTGAATGCAGAAGTATCGTCATGACTTTTGCTAACGAGTGGAGATGGTACACTGCTAGATATGGACGATGGATTGATTTCGACAATGATTATAAAACTCTTGATTTAAATTTTATGGAAAGCGTTTGGTGGGTTTTCAAACAAATTTATGAAAAAGGATTAGTCTACAGAAAATGTAAGGTCATGCCATATTCTTCTGCTTGTAACACTGTTCTCAGCAACTTCGAGGCTGGATCGAATTACAAAGATATCAATGACCCTTCTGTTATTGTAAGCTTCCCAATGATTAGTGATCCAAGAAAAAAATTCCTTGTATGGACTACAACTCCTTGGACTTTACCTTCGAATTTGTTCCTCGCTGTAAATCCTAAATTAGACTATGTCTTAATCAAGGCTGAAAATAATGATGACAAACAATATATTTTAGCTGAAGCACTGTTGAAAGATGTAACTCATAAATTGAAAATTGAAGGAAAATTCGAAATTTTAGAAAAATACAAAGGAGCTGATTTACATGGAATCGAATACGAGCCTCTGTTCGAAAATTTCTACGAAAAATTCAAATCTAGAGGATGCTTCAAAGTATATGTAGCAGATTACGTTAGCTCTGTCGATGGTACTGGAATAGTTCATAATGCTCCAGGATTTGGTGAGGATGATTACTTCGTAGGAGTTAAATATAATCTCTGTGATCCAGATAGCCCACTATGTCCTATCGACGAAGATGGATGCTTCACTGATGCCTTTCCTCTTTGCGCAGGAAAACATTTCAAGGCAGCAGATCCAATAATATTAGAAAATCTAAAATCAAGACATCGTCTAATTAATTCTGGAACAATGGTTCACAAATATCCATTATGCTATAGAACAGATACTCCCTTGATGTACCGCGCTATTCCATCTTGGTTCATCAGAGTAGAAAGCCTAAAAGAAGATTTAATTCAAAATAACAAGAAATCACATTGGGTTCCTAAATACGTGCAAGAAAAGCGTTTCCATAACTGGTTAGCAGATGCAAAAGATTGGTGCATTTCTAGAAATCGTGCATGGGGTAATCCTATCCCACTATGGGTAAGCGATGATTTCGAAGAAGTTGTCTGTGTTGGTTCTGTTGAAGAATTAAAACAACTTACAGGTGTTAGTGATATTAAAGATCTACATAGAGAATTTATTGATAATCTGACTATTCCTTCAAAAATGGGAAAGAAACCTTTAAGAAGAGTTGAAGAAGTATTTGACTGTTGGTTCGAATCAGGTTCAATGCCTTATGCACAAATCCATTATCCTTTCTCAACAAGCCAAGAACAGTTTGAAAAGGTTTTCCCTGCAGATTTCATAGCAGAAGGACTTGACCAAACTCGTGGATGGTTCTACACATTGAACGTGATATCCACAGCTCTATTCAATGATACTCCATTTAAAAATTTGATTGTTAACGGATTAGTCCTTGCTGAAGATGGGTCAAAATTATCAAAAAGCAAAGGTAACTTTGTCGATCCTAAGGCTATTTTCGAAAAATTCGGAGCAGATGCAGTGAGATTATATCTTGTTAACTCCCCCTTGGTCAGAGGACAATCGCTCAGATTTTCTAATAAAGGACTTGAAGATGTAATAAAAGATGTCTTCTTACCTTTATACAATTCCTTCAGATTCTTAATTCAAAACATCCAAAGATACGAGCTAACTACTAACAAACTTTTCACTTTTGATGACAGTGTAATTAATGTCAACAACAAAAATCTGAACATTACTGACAGATGGATTTTAGCTTATAACCAGAGACTCATAAAATTCGTCAGAACTGAAATGGAAAATTACAGATTATACACAGTCGTCAATGAACTTCTAGAATTCTTGGATAAATTGACCAACTGGTACATTCGTCTTAACAGAGGAAGAATAAAGGGAGATTTCGGAGAAGAAGAATGGATTACATCTTTGAATGTTTTATTTAATACTATGCTCAACTTGAATGTTTTACTCAGTCCCTTCATTCCTTTCTTGACAGAGACTATCTATCAAAATTTAAGAAATGGTCTTAATCCTAAATCATCCTTCCATGAAGATTCAATTCATTACCTTCGTATTCCAAACTATGACGAGTCATTGATCGATTACAAGATTGAAGAAATTATGAAGAACATGATCAACGTAATACAACTAGGAAGACAACTCAGAGAAAAGAGAGGAATTTTGTTAAAAAGACCAGTTGCAAGTATTCAAATTATTAACTTCGATAAAAACTTTTTGGATTCTTTGAAAGTAGTCGAAAATTATATTATAGAAGAACTTAATGCTAATGAAATAATCTACGTCCATGAAGAAGAGAAATACATCAAACTCAATGTAAAAGCAAACTTTGAAGTTCTTTACAAAAAAGCAAAAGAAATCAGAGAAATGATGAAAGATGAAGAAAGGGAAGACGACCCAGAATTATTAAAAGATGAAGAGAATGCGAAGAAAGAGTCAAATCAACTTGCTGGAATCATCAGATCCTTGACAGAATCAGAAATCAGAGAATTGATTACTAACAAATCAATTGTTAAATCTGGAGTTACAATAAGCTCAGAACAAGTCATAATCGAAAGAAAATTCTTACCTCAATATGAAAAAGACAAGGAGTTTATCTGTTTGTCCAATCCTGGATGTGGTATCAGGATTAGTGTACTTGTTAACGAGAACATTATGCAAGCCTACTATTGCAGAGATGTAAGAATTTATTAATAATTATTAATTGCTTAGCTAATCAACAGAATTCAAAAATTAAGAAAAGAAACTGGCATTAATATAAATGACGATATTGTAATTCATTACGGATTCTCAGAAGAAGACCAGTCTGCTCAATTAAAGAAAGTTTGTGAAAATATGAAAGATCAGATTGTAAAAGTCCTAAAAGTGCCTTTTACTTCATCTAAGCCAGATTCACCATATCTATTACATGCTACCGCAGATTTTGATATTGGAGGTGATAAAGACAAGGCAGATAAGGATAAAAAGAAAGGAAAAGACGAAGGAGAGAAACAATCACAGTTAGAAAATGAATCATCTACTGCTACTGTTACTACAGAAGCTAACACAATTACTTCTAAGAAACCTCAAGAAGCTGCAAAGAAGAATGCTAATGCTAATCTTAAAAAAGGTGGAGAGAAAAAGAAGGATGAAGTAAAAATTGAGAAAGAAGAAAAATTGGAAGCTGCAGGAAAGATTACAATTAATATTTTTAAGAAATGATTAAATAGAAAATTCTTTACTTGCATTTCTAAATTTAGTTATTTAAATTAAAGTCAAACAAAAAATTATAGTAATTAATATTTATCTTTCAATTATCAATTATCAATTATAAATTTTTTTTTATAAATTTGTTATAATAGAAACACTCCTTCATTCGTAAATATTTTATCACAAAATAAATTACATTTAAATTAAACTTTCGATCATTAGAAATAACATTATTTTTAATTATAAATAATATTAAAAATAATTATAAAAAATGTTTTAATGATCTGAGTTTTTTTAGGCTTGAAATATTTTATGGTGAGTGTTTATTTTAAAATAAATTTTTCAAGTTCAGAGGTAATCTAATTTCGTCTTCTTTAATACTGTCTATAAGTCTTCCTTCCTCCTCTTCGATTCCTGACAGAATCTTTTTAGAGAAACTATTCTTTGCTGAGACTTTTTCTTCCCGGTATTCATCTTGATGACTAGTGAGCACTGAATTTAAAACATTAGCATGTCCCAAATCTTCAAAATGAATACAAACAGCAAGGACAGTAGCAATTATAAGAAGGAAAATGAAAAATAGCAAAGTGATATCATAAGAATGGGAGGTTGTGTAAATGTAAGCAATAATCATAGGGAAAAATACCAATCCGAAGTTTTGTAAACTAGTAGTAAAACCTAACGCAATCCCTATGTAATCCTGTGGAACGATCAGACTGATAGATGGCCAAAACACACTAACAAATAAAGAATAAGTGAAGCCTTTTAAATTATTTTAAATTTTACCTAATGTCACAAGAGGGAGTATCGGGTTAAAAAGAATAAAGAAAACATAAGTTATAACTCCTAATAATCCTGATATAATCATAATATATCCTCTCTTTCCTAGTTTGTCTATGAACAAACCAAATAGCGGGACAAGAATTGAAGAAATTAAGAATGGAACTGCCATAGCCATACCGGCTGCGTGTTGAGTTTCATCAGAAGTGTTGTTATTATACCTATTGACTATGTTATTTAATAAACATATTACCATGTTTTTATTAGAAAACTGGTAGCTATGTAATTGAACGGAAGGATACCCCCATACATGAACATGCAATAAAAAACCATAAGGAAAAATACCCTTGGAAGATTCTGAATTTCTTTAATAGTCCTTTCTTCTTGAACGTGTGGAGTTATGCTTGTCTTAGAATTTACTATTTCTCTCATGTGAATTAAAATGTCCTGTCTCCAATCGAGGTAGACGAGAAATATGATTGCGATATAAGAAAAAGCACAGATTGCAAACCCTAACCACATAGCTGAACATACATCTGCTGTCTATATCATTTTTATTTATTAAATTACAGTAGCTATTCTGGGAGAAATTACATCATTTAGAGCACTGCCAAATCGTGCGACACTGAGACATATTCCTAAGGCAAACGCAAGTTCATTAGCTGCAAACCATTGTATTATTATAGCATACTGCGTAGTGTTTAAACTCTCTCCTCCTATTCCAAATATTACACGACCTACAACCATTAGGTAGAGTGATTTGGTTGAACAACCAATTGAAAATAAAAGTTGTCCTAATAAAACACAAAAACCGAAAATTAGAAACATCGTGCGATATCCAAATTTAAAAATCAAAATTCCTCCGATTAGAGGAAGTAGAATGTTAGGCAGTGAGTAAACCGAGTATAGCATATGATAAAAATATTCGAAATTTGTTTCTCCTGCAATAGGAGCGAATCTTTTTAACAACAAATTGTGCATTGCCCCTGGTGTATCAAAACAATAATAATCTCCGATCTATTTAAAATTATAATGACATTACTAATGCAATTGAAGAAAGAACTAACATCAGCCATTTCATCTTGGATTCGGACTTACATAAATTCGTACCTTCAACTTCGTTTTTTAAACATTCCTTCATTTTTAAAATTATTATTATGATTTACATTATATAAATAAGTTAAATTTTTCTTTATAATGTAATAGAATAATATTAATGATGTTTATTATCAAATTGAAATATATTTTTAAATAGATTAATTTTATTAGATGTCACTGTATACTCACATTTTTAAGGCTCATCTAAATTGAGTTGCTGCTTCATAAAATTGCTTGGCCTTACTTTTCCATAGTATTTATTTTTGATGTCCTCTGTAATCTAATATAAATTTAAAAATATTTATTTACCTTTGTTAATTCTTCTCTAGGGAAATGATTTAATTTTTCCCAGGCTTTATCTAAACTTTCAAATATTGTTCTATTTTCGTATCTATCTTGAGCTATAAACTTGTTTTCGAATTCTTCAAGGAAATAGATGTATAATTTTTCTTCAGCAGTCAATGCTTCATCTCCTACGACTGCCTTCATTTGTTGATTATCTTTACCGATAGCGTAATTGGCATAGAGCTGATTTGAAACCATTGGATGGTCTTCTCTTGTCATACCTTTACCTATTGCAGATTTCATGAGACGACTGAGAGAAGGTAGGACATTGATAGGTGGGTAAATACCTCTGTTGTACAAATTTCTATCAATGAAAATTTGGCCTTCTGTTATATAACCAGTCAAGTCTGGAATAGGATGGGTGATATCATCACCAGGCATAGTTAGGATAGGAATTTGTGTAATTGAGCCTAATTTTCCCTTTACTCTTCCTGCTCTTTCATAAATTGTACTTAGATCAGTATACATATAGCCAGGATATCCGAAACGACCTGGGACTTCTTCTCTCGCAGTAGATACCTCTCTCACTGCATTAGCATATGCAGTCATGTCAGTCATAATAACTAGAGTATGCAGGTCCCTTTCATAGGCTAAATATTCCGCTGTTGTTAAACACAATCTTGGAGTAACAATTCTTTCAATTGCTGGATCGTTTGCCAAATTCAAAAATAGCACGACTCTTTCCATAGACCCATGAACTTCAAAGTCCTTTTGGAAAAATCTGGCAGTTTCTAAATTTACTCCCATAGCGGCAAAAACTATGACGAAATTTTCTTCGGAATGATCTAAGACATCTTTTCCTTTTACTAATGATGCTTGTCTACAAATTTGAGCACCAATTTCATTATGTGGCAGACCATTTGCACTAAATAAAGGAATTTTCTGACCTCTTGCGATTGAGTTCATAACATCTATTGCAGATATACCTGTTTGAATCATTTCTTGAGGATAATCTCTTTCACAGGGGTTTATTGGTTGACCCTTTCAGAAAGTTAATAATCCTAATTATTACCATTATATCTAAAAAGTCTTCTGCTAGGACAGATGGTCCACCGTCGATCGGCGTGCCAGAACCATTAAATGTTCTGCCCAACATTTCTTCAGAAATTGGCATTCTGAGTACATCTCCTGTGAATTCAACATAAGTATTAACAACGTCGATGTTCTGTGTTCCTTCAAAAATCTTTTTTATTTTTATTATGTAAGATAATACTATACTTGAACTATTGCTCTCTTTCCGCTTATTTCTAAAATTTGTCCTTTTCTAATAGATCCGTCTCCTAATCTAACGTTTACAATTTCTGCATATTTTGGGAATTTCACATTGTCCAAAATTACTAAAGGACCTTCAACATTCATAACTGTTTTATATTCAATGGTAGGACTTACTTTTGAATAATCAGTCATATTTATATCTATATAATTTATTTTAATTAAAACATATATTAAAAATTTTCGAGGGAGTTGAAATTTTTATTCAGGATCTTCTAAAAATTATGAGGCCTTTAAATTGGAAAATATTATGATTACATATTTAATAAATACAATTACTATTTTAGAAGTAAGTAGAATAAAGATTTAAAATATATTATAATAATATTTTAAGCTAGTTTGAAATAAAATTAAATTCAAAGATCCCCTCTTATAAAATTAATTCGATTTCTATTCATTAACAATATTCTAATAAATTTATTAATATTCTAAATTATTTTTTCTATTTTATTTAATCTGAGAAATAGAAATATGCATATGCATTGTTATCATAATCTCTGTGGGATATAACTTGGATAGTCCATAACAGCCCATAGACGGGGACTACTTTCTTCCACAAGAATTTCCAGAAGTAATTTATGAACCATCTTTCAACAACGGATTTTCTGAACCCTCCGAAAAGCATGTGATAGGTGAAGTATTGAGTGGCGTTAGATCTAATGTGGAAAATAGATCCCTATTTATTATTTAAATAATCTACATACTCTTTCGTAGGATTTTATCTTTCCAAAAGTACCAGTGTTGATCATGTTGTCAAGCTCCATTTGAGCAGCAGGTTCTGGTCTAACCAAACCCTCTCCATACTGAACTGAAGGGTTGGCTTGCATGTTAGTTTCATAAATAGTCATTCCTCCTCCTTTAATATCGTGTCCCATTAAAATATTAAGATTTTGAAATTTTTTTATTAAAATAAATAAAATTTAATAAATGTAAGAAATAAATTTCATAATTTTTATAAGAAAATTTATGCTAAAATTAAAAAAAATCTCAAAGGTGAACTGTAAAAGATCAAAGTTTAATGCAGGATTTTTGAAAATCTGGAAACGAGATTTCTTTCTTAAATATTTGGAACAGAAAGGGCTATTTGATTTGAACTCTTCCAAAAAGTCTGCAAATATCAGAAAGATCGAATCGATTAATTTGAAAGATCTGTTGAATGAAAAAAATATAAGTGTTACGATATTTGATATTCTTACAGATTATCGTAATTTCAGGAGGGAATATTACACGTTTGCAAGTGAAAAAATTCAGAATGATCCAACAAAATTACCATTTGAAAGAAAAGAAACGAACTTTAAGAATATTATTTACTATTACTTGTTTTTTGTAATTAAATTAAGATAACTTTTTAGGATAAATTCTCTGATTTTGGAAAAATAGTCTTATTTTCAATGATAATTAATTTAGCATTTTTCATTATTAACTGGAGAAAGCAAAGAACTGAGAAATTAAACTTAGAAATTCTTTCCAAAATGGACTTGGGATATGGGTTTGATAAAGAAGAAAAACAGAATCACTCACTAGAAAAATGGAAACATGGTTAGAATGATTATTAAGTGTTATTTCCTTAAACTTTTACATCAGCAAATAATTAATAAACCACCTGTAATCATAAAATAAGTAAATATATTAATTAAATTAATTTAATAAAAAATATCATTAATTTCAAGCGTATATAAAATTCTAAAACACAAGCCCTTAACTAGCTAATAAATAATTATATATTTGTTTAAATATTACCATTCGCTATATCTGAAAGACTATTAAATTAATTGGCGAATGCCCAATAAATCATCATAAAATTAGAAATTATTTGAGCGATTAAGAAACAAATATTTTTTTATTTTACATTTTGGAAATAAACACACAATCCAAATCTGTAAGACGAGAGTATTGAAATATATTATTTGAAACGTGGATTACTTGTCGGTTTCAAAAGGCAAATTGAAAATTTCATTCAATTAAAAAGAAAATATAAGATATATTTTTAGTAACGTGATCAAATTAATTTAGAAAAAGAACATAAGAATCTATTAAAGAGATTTCATACTGCTTAAAATCTTAAAATAATTTTAACAATGTAAATTTTTTTTTAAATTAAAAATTATGCGTTATTTAAAAGAGGAAGGCCAAGATGGCAAGAACCAAGAAAGAAATAGTAATGTGGGATTGTGCGCAATCTAA
>Ga0169931_10009244_pt1 | contig 14252 bp, 17 predicted proteins | sample Kivu_15m_20L_FD_129675 | JGI IMG/M metagenome (GOLD analysis project Ga0169931, IMG submission 129675) | Freshwater microbial communities from Lake Kivu, Western Province, Rwanda to study Microbial Dark Matter (Phase II) - Kivu_15m_20L... | ecosystem: Environmental > Aquatic > Freshwater > Lake...
TGTTTCGCCGGATTTTCTTCTTAGCACCCAAACTAGCACACTTCTGATTAGGGTCAACTTGTGTCAAGCTTTTAAAGGATTAACAATAGAATCCTAACAAATCGTTTGCTTGGATCGGAATACCGCACAGATAACTATGCCGTCAAACCACTATTGGATTGCAGAGCCAACAGCCAGGATGCTTTAGCTATCAGGTCACAATCTTACTTATACTAGTGATGTTGTTTTGCACATCTACCCTTAACTGTATAAAAACGCACAGTTAACGACTCCTTTTATCGACGCATCAAAGAGTTCGGACATCATAGTTAATTTTGACTGGATTTCACCGCACGAATTGAAACTTCAACTTGGTAGTACACTTCTTGCAACTTCTTTAGTGGGAAAAAATATAGTTGCAAATGTTACTCAAGGCTTTCCAACAGGTACGTTTAGACTTCAGCTTCTTGACCAGTCTACTCCACTTGAGTCGTTTGAAGTCACCGTCCTACTTCCATATTTTCACACAGCATCCGCTCCAATTCCAGTGCCCGCTTCTACTCATCGTTATCTTTTTGCTGTTGATATTCCTCTGCAGTACCAGTACTTCCAAAACATATCTTGTTTTGTCAATCAACGTGCTGGTCTCACATTTATAAATGGCGCCTCGTTTGGTTGTGATGTCATTTTAAGTCCAATATGGACCAGGATCGATATTGACTTCCTTGCTAACAAGAAAGACCGGAGTTTGCTCGTCGCTTCACTCAGTAACTATTACAAAGTATTTTCTTGGCCTTAGGACGTTTCTATACTTAGCGGCAGTGTACTTTTGAAACAGAATCAAAATGTAATCACTCTGCAAATTGGGTAGGGGTATCGCCCCTAGAACACTTTTTGTTTAGTCAACGACCTTTCTAGTGAGTTGACTCCTGACTCTTAAGTTTCAGGTCGATATGATTGCATCTTTGCAGCTGATCAGATTAGTATGCTTGATGTAGATCAAGTTGAATTGATGATTTCGAACTTCGTCGACGGAGCCTCTCGACTTTACTTACAAAATGTCGTAACTATTTCAACTCTCTACTTAATCGAGGTTCCACTATTCTATAATGAAGTTTCGCTCTAACAGCCTAATACGCAGATGATCCTTGGAAACTTAAAGCCCTTAGTGATTTCAACAACGAAAGGAAGTATATACGATGACTTTGAGTTTTTGCAACTAAGATGTTCGTTCATCAGCCCTGACTAAAAAGTTTACCAAAGAGACTGTGGTTTCATAAACGAACGTTTAGACTAAGTGAGAGTTGCAGTAAAGTCTATGCCACCCGCTAAGTTTGATTTACAGCTTAGTATCGGTTCTATCACTACTTCGTTGTCGCAAGTACTTGAACTCCTGCCTTAACCTGTCGTTACAGGACTTTACCCAACAAAAATTTTCATTGGTCTAGACTCAAAAACGCAGTAATTGCATGTATTCGGAAGAAACTTGCTCATTAAAGGAAACACATAGTGCGTTTTTGGATTCAAGGATGGTACGGTGATCACATCAGACGTCATTTCTACGCCAACGAAGTTGACCTGTCTGATTTAACCGCATCAAGTTTACTAGACAGCAACATTTTCAATCGCCAGCAACGATTCACCACTTTCTTATCTCACTTAACCTTCCGCGTCAACCTACCAAATCGAGTTCGCTATTCATTTAGCAATTTCAAAACTAGACCGTCAAATGTTCACGATAAACTCGGACGACTTCGTTTCAGTTACCTTGAACCATTTACTCCCTCCTGCTGTGACTGTAAACTGTATATATAGATGGTTGGATCAGATTCTTTACACGGTTACCGCTTAATAAGACAACGAAGGAGCCGTTCATTGTTTAGCAGCTCAAGTTGATTTCATGCCCGGACAGCGAATTCAAGCTACAATTAGCGTCGAAGTGACTTTTCTGACTAGCAAGTCAGCTCCTCAGTATATTGTTGAAACTTATAATAGAGCGAGTATTGTTTTGATGCCCTTGCCAGTTGTGACGCTGACACAGCCTTAGAGTGTGCAGAATATAGCATCTTTTCAGGAAGTTGTTGTTTATGGTGAGCACTTTTACGACTCTAAAGGTTTGATTTGCCTCGTAAACTCGCAACACGTCCTTGCTACTTTCCTGAGTGAAGGTTCGGTAGCCTGCAACGTGTAAATCACAAAAAACACGCTTGGACTAACATACTTGGACATGAAAGTTTCTAACGACGGCGGCTCCACAGAATCAAATACCATAAGTGTTCCTCTGCTGATCCATCTACCAAGGATACTTGGCTAAGTCTCACCAGGTTTCATTTTCACAGGGCAAAAAACTGACGTGACTTTTGAGGGAGTGAACTTGTATCCTGGTCTGAAGGTACTACTGACTCTGCCTGGGATCTAACTTACTACGTATTGCAACAGCTCGGCAGATTTTTAGTTTATGGAGTGCCTTTCGATAGAGTTCCCAGTCAAGGGCTCTTATACCATCAACATGTTCGTGCCTGGCAAGCAGGGACTTGTAAGTTCTAAACTTAAGGTGAGAGTGTTTGATCAGATCGTTTTTGCCGGTTTAAAAGGAACAAACTAGGCTCAAGGTCTGCAATCGACTTAGGTGACTTTAGCAGTCAACGCGAATGAATTGCTGGAGCTAAGATCCAGTCTACCAAATATCGGGCTTGAATGTGTTGTCTATGCAGACGACGCAACCGTTGCGTACCGAACTCCCATCGTATTTCAGGCGAACGGGGAGGCCTCATGTCTAGCGACGTGCTCTGGGTCGCGATTCCTGGAATTTTAAGTGGTCCTTGTTTACCAAATCACGGCAGGTCCATTCGATGGTACCGAGGTTCTAAAAACCTTGCTGCGAACAAAGACCGACTCGCGTTATGAATGTCAACCCGAGTTATCTACCGCGAACTAGATCTAGCTGCATCAGCCCCTTGAAGCGTACCAAGACTACAGCCTAACTGAGATGTTTGTGCCGCCACACCCAATTACTCCGCAATAACCACTTGCAATCAACGTGTCATTGAATTAAACTGACAGCACAGTCATCCCACAAAAACTGCCAGAGATCTCAAATAACCTTTGTTCGGTTTTCACCGAAACATGCCCGACTCAGGCTGAACCTATCATTAACGGCGGAAGCTTTGGCTAATCGTCAAACTACCTGCTTCTCTTCGGAAGCCTTAGCAAGGTGATTTCGTTTTTCGGCTCGAACTTTGGCGCGGCGCAAAATCCGAAGTGTTTATTCGACGACTAGGTGTCTACTCCTGCGCAAGTAGTTGGCAGCAACACAATCACATGCTCTACGCCGGCCTTCAAAATGGCTTCAAAACCTGTATCTGTCGCAGTGTAGCTCAGCGATAAGAAATTGTACCCGATTCATCCAGTCTTCCTCAATTTGGTCCAAATGCCGATGCTCTACACTCTGAATGGACGGACAGAGCTCATAATTTCAAAGAACTAGCTTCCATACACAATGCGCGTAACAGTGCAGTACCCTGATGACTGGGCTCTCACTGGATACAACTTGAGGTTTTTACTGCAGTGCGATTCGCAATCCCTCTCCACGATGTATGTCAGTCCTACCTTCACGATTCCGACAGGCATCGAGGGCTACTGCGCGTTCCATCTCATCGAACAGTCGCAAATGACGAGCACGGAGCCACCAACTCACACAGTCACAATAATAGATCTGAGTTCCTTCAAAGTCACTGCAGTTGACTGGCCCGTCAAGTTCATCGAAGCGAACTCCACGCTGGTTCAAGCGACGCTTAACCTTAATTCCAGCATACTAGTGTCAACTTACTTTCCTCAGACTCGATTTGCGCTTATAAGTTCAAGCCGAACTGTAATTTCAAAGAATGCAGTCATGACTAGTACTCTCGATCTGCAGATTGAGTTTCCGAACGGGCAAATGTTCTAGCCCGGGATGTACTGCTTGGAGATTCAGATTGATGAAGCTATCAGCAGCTCGTGCAGCATCACCCTTGAGTTCAAACACAGGGCAACAATTTGGCAAAGTATCGACACGATGGTCAGTTCCCACTCGCTTCAAAGTGTGGTAAAAGGTGCTTACTTAAACAACGTTGACCCAGCAAGCATAAACTGTATCTATGAGCACTACACTAGGCAGCAGCTTGTGAATGTAACGGTTTAGCCAGTTGTGTACGATGCGGTGGGTTAACAGTTTGGATGCCAACTCAGCGAAATATTCTACTAGTACACGAGTGATGGAGACATTGTAAAACTGCTCGGATTAAGTACGGCTTAAAATGATGGATTTATAGTAGAGCAGGGAACATCAGCTCCAACCGAAACAATCAACCCAAACACCTTCTAACCACTTCCCATCCAAAGCCCTTCAGCGACTTACTGCGAGTCGGCTCTCTTCGTTGAACAATAGTGCAGTGTCCTGTATGACCAAAGTTTGATTTCTTGCCATCAACCGTAGAACTTTGCCCTGCCATCTGTAATCGACTTGTTTGATCCAACCTACTACAGCCTCATCACAAACCCAGTCACTCTTAAGCTGAATGGCTTCCTATTCGACGCCGAGACATCATACGTCTGCCTGTTCAACTCGAACTACACTACTCAGGCTAATTACTTGACTGCAAATCTTCTTACCTGTTAAACCCCGATCCTTGAGCGGAATGTGACGATAGACATGAAAGTTGAAGTTTACAGAGATGACGGTCTCTTATTTCACCGGTTCACTTCGATTTTTACTTACTTCAGCCAGTCCTATATAACCAAAATCACCCCTCTGTTAGCTGATAACTAGGGTGGGACGCCACTGCTGATCAGCGTGGAAGATGTTATTCTTGGTGATATGAGAACTAAACCTTTGCTCTGCTAGTTCAAACTTGATTACGACTAAAGTAGTCCAAGCTACACCACTGTGGCTACTGTGGTTGTCTAGACTCCAAAATCATCCCCTTATTCAGCCCAAAACTAAGTTATTGCAAGATGTCTCACTCCGGCCATAATGACATCTGCAGACTATAGTGATGTTTTTGTCAGTCTAAGTGAGTACGACGGTACTTTCGCGCTGCAGAATCAAGCACCGATGCGATTCCTAAAAATGATAACCGTTTCAACTGTGACGCCCTCGTTCGGGTTTTTCAACTAGCAACATTTAGTAACTCTGAAGGGCCAGGGCTATCAACCAGAGCAATCACTTCAAGTTAGACTCTTGAGTTTGCTGAACAACTTGGAAGTGTACCTTTGGCAGTTTGACTCTATTGTATACGTAGACTAGAACACCCTAGTCGTTAGAACACCTTCAATCTAAAAATTAAAGGAGGCGAACTACGACAACACAATCTTTTAAGTCAGTATCAATGCAGGAGCGAGCTGGTCGCGGGAGCAAGCAGTCTATCAGTTGTTGGCCACTCCAGTTATTACATCTTTGAGTCACAACTGGAGCAATCTGCGTGGTAACTTCAACCTCACAGTGACAGGATTCGCATTCCTGCCCTCCGTGGTAAAGTGTTAGTTTGGTTTCCATTACACCCAAGGTAAGTGCTCTCAATCTCAAGCTGATTTTGTATAGCGACGTATGTGAATCAGACAACCGTAATATGTTGGGTTCCAGCCTTTGAGTCTCCTCAAGTAGTTTTATTCAGTCTTCTTACTACGGACAGTTTCAAAATCGAAAGCCGCAACTTTACCTTTTCCTTCGATAACGACGTTATGATTAGCTCCATCTATCCAGAAGTCGGCAACATGAGTGGTGGTTTTCCTTTCACGCTCTACGGTAACTTTTCAGCTCTGATTGGTGGTAATTTCAAAGTTCTATGGAATGATACCCAAATCCTTGATGCAGCGTGCAGTATTTCAGGCAAATAAATCATGGGTACTGTCCCAGCCTCAACTATTATCGGCCGCGTTGACATCCGCATCTAGTTCAACCTGTTAACTTTCTAAAATATCAGCACTTACTTTAGGTACGATGAGGAAGCCCATGTTGACAGTTGCTGGCCACCTTTCGGACCAACAAGAGGAGGAACGATGCTCAGCATCGAGGGAAGAGGCTTCAACGACTAAGTGGTGTGCGTGTTCGATAGCTCTGTGCGCATAATGCCAATACAAATAGATACAACTCGTATCATCTGCTAAATGCCTTCACACTACGAAACACCAGCTTTGACTTTAAGTTTGGAATTGTGGGGTGGCAAATCCCAAGTTGAAACAAGCTGTACTTTCTAATATCACAACGATATTAATGTCAACTCAGTCTTTCCACTTGACTTTATGGTGTAATCAGTCTCTCAGTAAGTCGTAACACTAACAGGGTTTAACTTCAATAATGACCGCCCACCTGATCAGATAGTCGCACGTCTCAACGAAATCATGCTCACAGGAGTAACTTTCAAGAACTAAAGCTACATCGAAATACCTATGCCGTACATTCGACAAGTTGGTGAATACAAACTATTTGTCTCAAATAACTATGGCGTTGATTTCTTAGAACTACCAGAGCCACTGAGGTACCACCCAGTGCCTATCACATTACAAACCTCAATCGAAAAAATTCAAATCTACAACTGTAGCGATCTTGAAAATGATTAAGAGTCTGTATCAATGATTCTTAGGGGTACTATGTTTCCAGATGACCCAAATACTCCTTTATACTGTTCGATCGGAGCTAATTTCAACGGGAAATACGTAACAGCCACTGTGGCAGCTATTGTGTTTAATACATCTTTTGTTGAGTGTCCGATGCGAATCAACTAATTATTTTGCACTGACGAAGACTTCTATATTAAACAAGCTGATCTTTTCTTAGGTTACAATACGCAAGACTTTACCGCCGCAGCAACTTTGTTTTTTTACAACGCCATTCGAATCGAAAGACTTGAGGAGTACACCTACACTCCCTACCAAAGCGAATTACAGGTTAAGCTTATAGGCAAAAACTTCATCAACACAGCCAGAGATTTGCAGTGCCGGATCGCAAATTTAGATGCTCCAAAAGTCTATCTTTACGCCACTTATGTTTTTTTCTCAGACTCAAGCCAAATTACCTGCACATTTCAAGTAGAGCCGTTTGTGGTCACAGGCGACTATAAAATCTCAGCAAGCAACAATGGTGCATAATGGGTAACTCATCAAAAATCATTCAGGATGGCTGAAGCACAGTTGATACTAAATGTATGGCCATCAATCTTTATTACAGCTCAAACTCCATATAACAAATAAACACGACTTGTTTACGTTGAGAGCGCCAAAATGGTTTAACCTGATTTCTACTGCTTCTTCTTGCCCATTACACAAGATAAACCAGGCTTATTGAAAATACCTGCGGAAATCGATCAACAGAGTACAAGAGTGATACTTTCATCCCCAGCTACCTAAATCAATGCAACTCATGCCACTTGCGAGGTACCTCAACCATTAGGAGGCCTTGACCAAATTGAACTTCGGCTTTCATATGTTCAAGACGTCAAGCAAATTTCAGTTTCAAGATTCTATTTAACTATTGTTGACACTTGTATTGGTGGATATTACTGCACCGACACGTTTCACGAGTGCCCTCAGGGTCACTACTGTCCAGGCGACGCTTTAGTCTCCTATCCACGGGCATGTCCGATTGGCTATTTTTAGTATAAACCAAGGAGTCGCCGCTGCATTCCCTGTCTTCGTGGCCACTACTGTGACTAAGAAGGCATGATACAACCAAAACCATGCCCTCTTGGACTCTTGTGTGACCGAGCCAAGCTGCCGTTTCCCAATAAATTCTGCCCTCCGGGCTTTTTCTGTCCGATTACTGCTCTCCAAGGAAGTCACTTTTACTAAATAGGCTTATACAAAAACGTTACCGAGTTTTGCGGAATCAATACTTATTGTAGAGGAAGCCTTACAACAAATATTACTTCTCTTCCAATCAACTACGAGCCCGTTGTCTCAAAATGTCTTCCAGGTATGATTTGCAACTACGGCAGTTCTTCTCCAGAGGGCGTAGGAGAATGTCCAGCAGGTCATTTTTGTCCCTCATACTAATAAACAGGAGTCGTATGTCCACCAAGGTACTACTGCCCCGGCCGTGGTAATATTGAGCCGATCATCTGTCCTAAGGGAACTTTCAATATGCATTACGGTCAGACAAACTGCACTAACTGTACTTTTGGACGGATTTGCCCTATCGAAGGCATGTTTATGCCTATTCTTTGCCCGCCTGGCTATGTTTGTAACTCTGAGAGTCTAATAACTCCGCAAAACGTTTGCAGAATCGGCCATGTTTGCATATAAGAAGTTATGAGTGGACTGCTGTTGACTGAACAAAGCTGCCAGTATTTGTAGGTAATATCATAAGAAACCCTTTGTGACGGAATGATTTACAGGCACAACAATAAGTTTTACAATACTTCACTTCCTACCGATGCAGAAATTTTAGATAAGTACTTTAACAAGTCCGACGTTTGCTGTTGGACTTCAGATCAAGTCAGTGACTGGATCGTAAGAATTGGACAGGCCGTCAACGAGCCCATTGCGTTTTAACAGTACTCTGACTAGATGAGAACTTACTAGAAAAATTTCACGAATGAAAACTTCACTCAAGTGGCAAAACCTTACTGGGACGGTATGCAACTAGTGATTAGCTTCTTGAAAGGTACCGGTCCAACCACAGCTGATGGCATTAACATCATAGACTAGCGCCATCAGCAGATAGTCTTCTTCTTTTTGCAAAAAATGTATACCAAGTACATGGCGGAGATTTGTCCCGGTGGTCTTCTCTGTATCGAGGGTGTCAATACTTTTGAAGTCGATGGGTATTTGATGAGCGCACCTTATATTTGTCCGTCTGGGTCATACTGTTAGCGAGGCTGTCAAACTGTGATCGGTTCGGGTTTATGTCCGATCGGGTTCTATTGTCCAAAATAAAGCTAATTTCCCCTGCCAACCTAACAAGGAACATTTACTGGGAATTTGGGGTCCGTGGAGTCTTCTTAGTGTTCCCCAGGTACTTTCTAGCTCTTGAACCAGACTTCATCGTGTATGGGGTGTCCTAGTGGCTATTAGTGTGAACAGCGTGGAACAATTATGCCCTCCATTTGTCCCGTCGGATACTACCGCTCTGTTATCGAGTCAAATATTTGCAGTTAGTGTCCCAAAGGCTCTTTTTCGTACGAACGTGGAGCAAAAGACTTCTTGGAGTGTCAAGAGTGTCCTCCCGGCCGTATTTGTGAGGTGGAGGGTATATCAAATATCACTGGAACTGCGCCGTGTACTGACGGATACGTTTGTTATTCAGGAACAGGCGCCAAAAACGCAGTACCCTGTCCACAGGGGTACTACTGTCCGTCTCTGACTACCGACACCACGATGTTCAACAACAAGTGTGATGCAGGGTTTTACTGCTAGTTAGGCACAGGAGAATCCACAAAAACCTAAAACAACTGTCCGCAGACCTATTACTGTCCACCCGGCACAGGCGTCTACTAGTATACGAACAACTACTCTGACTACACCAATTGGCGCGGAGATGCTCCAACTCGCTGTCCCAAGGGATCAGGTTTCGATAGAGCCGACACAAAGCGCCAGTTGCTTGAATGTTACATCAATCAAGAGTACGCACTACTAGTTCCCGGCATGAGCATTAGAAAAAATTTCGGCACCGATCCTATGGAAGAAGCTTCATCAGAAGACGAATCGAGTGAACGTCTACTTCAGTCACTTGCTGTTGTGGGAAAAAGCGATCCAATCCTCCTTGATTTGTGGGAATTGCAGTTCGAACTCTTCCGTTCTTACGATGGATACCCTGCAACCGGAGTCAGGCCTTATCTCAACACTGAAAGGATGTACTACTACCGAGTAAACCCTGTAAACAAGTCTATTACAGATGAGTGGTACAAAAATGAGACACTCGACCCAACCATAGCTCTAAACAACAACGAAAACCTCGTTTTCCACTTGAATCCCAACGAGTATATGCTTGTAACAATGGATTTGCGTCACATATTGGACTCATACTGGAACTGGGTCTATGGAGAAGACTGGGACATTAGCGTTACGATTTCGACTACACCGTTTGATGTTAACGACCCAGTTGTCAATGTCTTGATGCCAGAACTCTATTTGAATTCTAAGCAGCCGCGGTCTCAAGTGACTGAATTTGAAATTCTCGCCTGGAACTCAATCTGGGTTAGAATCGATGTCCTAATTTACAACAGCCTCTACTTGAACCATAAATACGTTTTTTAGAATTCAACCAGCGTTGAAAAGCGAAGTCCCAATCGAGCAATCTGGGGGACGTAAAATATTTTCGCTTTCTCCTTGCCTCAGTCTTACGGAATCATGCTTCCCTTCAATTAGCCGCCCGCATAGCCTAATACGATGGAATTTCCTGACTATCTAATTACTTGGGCAAAGCACTATAATGACGGAAAAGGCTTCAATCCTTCCATGCAAGCAACAACTAAGAATCGAAACGTCTGGATTCCCGCTTCACTCTATTGGGACAATAGACAGTATCTTAATCTAGCCTATCTGCCATACTTCAGCAACTGTGACGGCTATGGCCAGTACATTCCTCTTTGGTCGCTGCTTGAGTAGAATAATCAATGTGAACAAGTATCTTTGGAAGAGACACTTTATATGGGAGAGTTTTCTTTCGGTCAATCGCCGCATGCTGATAACTGCGATTCGATTGTAATTCAGTGCATTTACGATGAGATTCCTATTGATAACCAGCCTTTGCCAAGGTGGTTCGAACAGCAGCCTGGAGAAAACATTTTTGACCTAATCACTGATCCGGTCGACTACAACGACTTCATGAACTAAACTTTCACCGGCTTTAAGATCTTAGCAGTAGGGCCAAACTCAGATAGTGTAACTGGAGGTGGCGGCTCATATGAAATGGTAGACAATTTTGTTTTCACCATAAGTTACTACCAAAAGGGGCTTTACTTCAAAAAAATCATTATTGTCGACTTGTTGTACGCAAGCACTCAGACAATCAATGAAGACTAGATGAATGGTGTTGCTACCACTCCTTACAACCTCACATTCAACTTTGTTCCACTATCCCACACTGAACTTCTAATTATGTTCGCATTCGAGTCTTACTTCTACATCGTGCTGTACTTCTTGATCGGGATACTTTCTGTTTTTGATCTAATAATTTTTGGATTATATCATCGCATCACCGCTCGACCCGACCGAGGTAGAATTGCGCCATTCAGGTTCTTCTCCTTTTTGAAGCTGACGATTCCTAATGCCTTTTACGGTTGTGTCCTTGCTATTATCCCGATCGCCATTGTAAACTTTTTCATTAGCGGGGCGATTGCGGGCTACATTCTCGACATAAACACCAACCTTTTTGAGTGCGAAAGCAACGATGCAACGTAGTGTGCCTACACTATTTTTGATCTGCTTAAAGACAGCCCCCAAAACTATAACGTAGACTATGTACTCCTGCGTAATGGTCGCTGCGCTGTCGGAATGCTCGTAAGTGGGTGCTATTTGATGGTTGTTGGACTCAAGACACTCATACCAGACACAACGAAGAAGGGAAAAGTTATGGAAGCTTACGACGGTAATATTTGGAATTACTACTACTGGAAAAAAAGCAACATGGTTTTCTGCAGTTTGTGGGTCATTTTTTACAGTCTTGCTATCATCCAATTTAGCTTTAGTGACTAGTTCGGCGATAAAATGTACTAGTTTATTGTTATGTTTAACCTTTTAGCCATGTTCATAGAATGGCTCAACCAAAAGGCGATTGAAGACGAGCTATTAACTTCCCCACTCTCTATTACTCTCGACGCAATGGGTGGGCTTGTTACTTTTGGATCTCCTGATCTTCTGGCATTCATTGAGTCATATTTTATCGAATTCGGAATGAATATGTTCAAAAGAACGTATTTTGAAGCTTCAGTAGATGTTGTGCTCGAATACGCGGAAGTTAAATTACCCAAAATGATAAGCGACTTTTCGATGTGGCTAAACAATGAGGTTCAAGAAGAGGTCGTCGATTAAAACGCAGCTTTATTCGGAGGGAAAGATAAAAACGAGGAATCGGAGACGTCAGACTCAAAAGTAAACTTGTCAGATGAGTACTCTCTAAAAGATGACGCGGACATTGAAAGTGAAAAGGATAGAGATTAAAACGTGATTTACTAAGTCGAAGATGCTAACGAAAACTCATCTGAGGACGTTTCTTTCAAATTCAAGCCTCTAACCCGAACAGTAATTGACACTGAAACGGAAGTTGTTTCTCACATGCCTGTTGATTATGATTAAGAGGAGGACTCAATCAACTCCGACAAGACTGAGAGCACAAAAAAGGAAACAGAGTCTGAGACAACTCTTGAAGATGATCTTTAAGAAGAAGATGTCGAGCCTCTGATCGAACTTTACTCAGGCTACGCTTGCGACAATGTGTCACTATTTTACAGTTGCTACTTCGTTATTTTGCTGTGGCTGTTTTACGAGCAAACGCAGGTCGCCAGCAACTACGGAATTAGAAATTTCGACTTCGTTTACTACGTGTTCTTTCAATTGGTGATCATCCCGTTTTAGATTATTGTAGACATCATACAACTGAATATCATGGAGTGGTATCACTTTTTACCAGTTCATGACTACCTAGACTATCTTAACTTCAGGTTCACGCAGCGAAAGGCAAGTTGGAAAGGAGACGAGCCTTTCGCAAACAAACAGATTAAGAAGGACCTTCAAGCAATCGACAAACTATGCTTTAGCAGCTAATTTTACTTCGTGATGACTATATATGTTAGTGGCATGTGTCAGATTGTGCTAGCGATCCAGTCTATGCTCTGGGCTAAAGGTTACAACATGTTTGGGGACTTTTGTTTGATTCCAGTGGTCTTAACAGTTTTTATTTTTTGCTATCTAACTGAGCTGGCTAGCTTGAAAGTGGGTAAACTATTTGGTGTCTGGAGTGTTGATGCCAACATTGAAGGTGCTGGGGCAGATCAAGAAGCAGTAGACAAGGAATTCTTCCATCTTCTCGACCGACTTTTAGAGTTTCAAAAAGAAGACGATAGAGAGAAAGATGAGGAGGTTCCAGACCACCTCAAATTCAAGCTCAAAGCGTGGGACTACATGGATAAGATGAAGATTAAGGACATGCAGTTGCAAGCGGACCTCAGAACGGACCGCATGGTTGCAGAAAACTTCAAAACACTTTTCCTTTAGTTCAACAAACCCTGGCTCGTCGAAAACGTTCAAGAAGTTCTCACGCCGAGAACAATCTTCGGAAAAAGAAAGATTATCATCAACTAGCTTCAAAAGGTTCTGGGCAATATCGAACCCGACATCACCATAAGCGAGAAGTCAAAGGAGTCGGACGAAAAATCTGACACGATCCGAAACTCTGATGACGAGGAATAGTACTTAGCAAATAAACACAAGCAAAGAATGGCTAGACTCGCACTTAAGTTCGGGATTGGTGGCGAGAAAATCACAGCGTTGATAGCAGAAAATAAAATTACCCCTATCTCAAAGATCATAATAAAGTACTGGATCACACGCATGCGATTTATAAGACAACTTAGAGTTTATGTTCAGGCGACCATCAACGCAAACATTTTCAACGAGTGTCTTTACTGTCGGTACACCTATGGTCTGTAATCGGAGCTTATTTAAAATTTGGAGGAGATGTTTTACGACTTTTTGGAGGTTTCGGGCAAAACTGTCAATAACTTCGACTACGAACTGTGGATGAAGTACTTCAGGCAGCATGCTAGGTACCGTACTGTATGCAATGAGTGTTTGGAACTGATTGAAAACTTGCACAAAACGAAGCTCAAGAAGGAGAGGTTTGAGTCAGCGTTGCCAAAGGACGACGAAGACCTCTAGATCATCCAAATGTCAGTGCATAAGAAGAATAAGGCTTTAAAGCGAATCTAAGGAATCTCGGATAACGCAAAGAAGCTGCTTCACATGTGGGTTTTGATTGGGAAGAGAAATCTGAATCCAGACGGAGACCACTTCGAGTTAGAGCACATGTTCGACGAGTCATCTTCAGAAACGTCACTCTTCGATTCTGCATTTGAAGAGCAAGAGTCAGAGAATTCTGATTCCGAGTATGTAGACGCAGAAGAACCGTTCAAGGATGGTAGTGGTGGCTAAAAAACAGACGAGATTGGAACAGGGTCTAAATCTTAGCCCTCCTCAAGTGAACTTTCGGCGATTCAACTAACTGACGAAGACCGCTCGAGAAAAACTCTCACCGAAGAAAGTTCAATCTACTGATTAAAGCATTAATTATTAAAATTAAA
>Ga0169931_10009247_pt1 | contig 14248 bp, 10 predicted proteins | sample Kivu_15m_20L_FD_129675 | JGI IMG/M metagenome (GOLD analysis project Ga0169931, IMG submission 129675) | Freshwater microbial communities from Lake Kivu, Western Province, Rwanda to study Microbial Dark Matter (Phase II) - Kivu_15m_20L... | ecosystem: Environmental > Aquatic > Freshwater > Lake...
TATATCCCCTGGGTTAGAACCTTTGTGCCACCAATTGCCGGCACGGTAAAGATGAATTACTACAAGTTTTTATCGGCAAACGCACTTGGTGCACTTCTTTGGGGAGTTGGCATTACCTTAGCTGGATTCTACTCAGGCTCGATCTCTTGGGTTAAGGATATTTCCTATTTACTGGCGGCGTTATTCATATCAGGGGCTCTTATTAAAGGTATCTTTTAAAAATAGATTTTGGAAAATTATATCCCATTAATTTTTTATGAGTCTTAATAAAAACATAATTAGACTTGAATTTTTTTGCTTCTAACTCGCCCCTTATAATATTGTCTATTCCACCATTCTTCTACTGATGGCTCAAAATTCGAACCATTGCCTTTTATTAATAAAATTTCGTCTTTGTAATTTTCTAAAAATTCTAACTGTTGATTGTTTTCATTTTTATAAAAATTAATTAACTCCTTTATGTCATCAGATTTGATAGAAATTTTACCATCTTTAGTCTCAGCCGGTGAAAGCGTAGAAAAATGTCTTTCAATAACTTTTGCTCCAAGTATAATTGCAGCTTTAGATGCTATATTTCGAGTGCTTAATCTTATACCTTCACTACTATAAGTTTGACTATGATCTGAAAATCCAACTTCAAAGCCAAAAGAGTCAAGCCACTTCATTCGAAGTAGATTAACTCTATTAATCATATTAGGATACTCAGTCTTGCAATGTAATAAAGTTATCTTATTTTTTTTATTGTGTAACAATAAAAATTGTATTAATGATTCAACCTCTAATTCTGTAGTTGCCCCTGTACTAATAAATATTTCTTTGGCAAAATCTAATGTGCTTTCTATGAGTGAAAGGTTGGTTGAATCGTAACTTGCAATCTTAATATGCTTAAAACCAGCAAGTTTTGCCCGTTCAACCCCTTTGTTTGTGAACACTGTAATCATAGGAACTATTTTTCTAAATAAACAATATTCTACAAAATTTTCCTCTTCCTCTTCACTTAAGTCAAGCGATGAAAGTCGAGCAAATTCTGCTTCGTATGGACGAAACATTGAAAATTTCTCCGTAGTGTTTCCTTCAAACTGCTCTCTATAAACTAACTCTTCCGAGTATAAGGCTTGTATTTTGGCAATGTGTGCCCCGCCTTCACAAGCAGCATCTACCATCTCTTTCAAATTTTGAAACGAACCATTATGATTTTGACAAATTTCAGCAATTATTCGCATAAGTTCCTTTCCGAAACTGATTGAGCTAAAATCAAGTCTGACAAAGTATCAATATTTATTGTATAAAAACCGCGCCGTTCATATGGAATAATTTTCGAACCTAGCATTATTTGATGCTTTAAGTTTTCGTATTTTAGTATGTAATACCCACCATCTTTTATAAAAATACTTTCCAATTTTTGTCGAGGAATATTATCAACTTTTTTAAAGGGAAAAATAGGATCCAATATATTATTTTCGATTCTGTACATTCTGTCAGGATGAAACCCATTAACATTAGCCACACTAATTATACTGCTCCATGATCGACCTAAATCCTCTTCTCTTTGTATAATTGTCATTATTTCCCTGAATTCTTTGTGGTGTCGAAATGGGGATGTTGGCTGAAGTAGCCATAGGTAGTGAAAAACTAATCTAGGGGATAAATGAAATAAGAGGTCGCTAATTAAAGTATCTGAAAGTGCTAGCTCCCTCGGTCTTTTGTGAATAAACATATTTTCAGAGATTTTTATTAAACTATCAGCTTCAACTTCATCAAATTCCCTACGGTTCAACTGAGTAGACAGTCCGGAAGCAATGTCAAAAGAATCAGTAGAAACAATAATACTGTCAAAAATATCACTTTCAAGTGCATGTTTTACGGATCTACTTACTAAACTTATCCCACCTACTATCTTTAAATTTTTGTTGAGTATGCCTGTAGAGCCGCTACGAGCAGGGATTAGAGCTATATTTATCATATTTTATGGTAAGTCTTTGAAAGCGTTTGTATATAATCTAATCGACCATCGTCATAAATAGATGAACATAGGTACCAAGGATCAAAAAGTGAAATTTTTTTTCTTAGCTCTACCTTTTTTAATATACTTAGAAAGTATGAAAAATTATCTTTATGGTTATTTAGTATACAAACTACATCTGGTACCCAGTTGGAATTAAAATCAAAGTACAAATTAGAATTTTCTTGAAGTTCTTTTTTCTTAATTACAAAATCAAATATTTTTAGATTCACATCTATTTCTTTAATTTTATTTACTACTATCATACTAGTACTATTTCTAATATCGTTTGTCTCTGGAAAACCTTTGAAAGCCAAACCCAGCACCAATACATTTTTTTTCTGCGAAAACCGCAAATACTTAGTAATTTGATCTCCAAAATCTTGTGCCAATTCCTCATTCAATTTTCGAGCGCTACGAATCACGCTGTTTTCAAAATCAAATTCATTTGTTAAAATATATGAGTCTTTTGTTAGACACGGCCCACCAACTCCAGGCGAAGGTTTCATGATATGATTCCGAGGATAACCGGAATTGACATCACTAATTAATTTGTTTACATCCAAATTATAGCGTCTTGATAAATTGGCTACTTCGTTTGAAAAACCAAATATTACATCTCGATAAGAATTACTTATTAGTTTACCCATTTCACAGGCTTCTACCGACTCACACTTTATTTTAATATTCGAGATCTTATTCAAAATTAATTCGATCTTTGATGAACATTTGTCAGTTATACCTGAGTAAATTTGGGGAATTGTACGGCACTCCTCAATTGCGTTGCCTTCTAAAGTTCTTTCAGGGGCATAACCAAAGTAAAAATCTACTCCTGGCAAAAGGCCTGATTTTTTGGTAATTGAATTACAAAAAGCTCTCGAAAATCCTATTGGTACAGTTGATCGTAGAATTACAGTATCGCCCTTAGATATGACACGACAAAGCGCATTTAATGCACCATCAAGTTGTTTGGAATCTAATACTTGGTCGGTGACTGGTGAACCAACACATATAATGAAACATCTTGTTCCAGACTCTAAATTCGAAATTAACAAAGGAAGATCTTCAAATACCAAAAGATTCCTATTAATGACCTTTTTTATAATAAATTCAACTCCTTGTTCAAAAATCGGAGATTTTTCACTCTTCAATGCATCTATTATGTCCCTGTTTTGATCAAGCCCATAAACAATTTCACCTTTATCAGCTAAACTTAAAGCCAAAGTTAATCCAACATATCCCAAGCCTAAAATTATAATTTTTTGTTCAATAGCTTCCCATATTTGTAAAATATCAGTAATATGTATTACTCTTACGAGTTTTTGTTCTCTACTTAAAATCGGAATAAATTGAACAGATAGCTTAAGTTCTATGGCTCTCTCTCTAAATTTATGCCGTAATCTTTCTAAATTATTTGAAGTTAATTCATCCTCGAATAGAAAAATAAAATCAGGACGCATTATTTCACTAGCTTTCAAACTACGAAAATTTGGTAAATTTGCTGAAACCCTTCTTAAATCAGCGTCACTAATTACACCCATCACAATATTGTCTTTTGAAAGCACAACGACAAAGCCTCCGGGTAAATCAGACTTCTTCTCAAAGTTCATTTTTGAAACTATATTTTCATAAATCTCATTTTCATAGACTGTATTCATATTAAGCAATTTCTTTCATTAGAGTTAAATTTACAAATTCAGTGCTAAGTAAGACCTCTGGACGACATATATTATCTTGGAATTCATATAAATAATTAATTTGTTCTTCTTTGGATTTAGCAAAAATTAAGTCGAAAGGGACTGCCCATTTCATATTTACTGCAATTGTATAATTATGAAGTAATTCAGCATCGGTAGATTTAAGTAAAATTGGAACTATATTTGCACTTAAACACTCCACAATTGTGCTGAGACCTGCACGGCAAATTATCCCGAGTGGTTTAGAATTGTGTTTAACATAATTCTCTAATCCATAAACTATTTCGCTATTTAAATCAATATCAAAACCTTTTAGAAGATTGAAAATATTCTCAGCCCCGTTTCCTGCTATTAAGATTTTGGGCTCTGCTTTAACGTTTGCGAATTTACTTAAACCCCAGTAATCGAGAATAGGAGTGGATTGAAAAGTTTTTAGTCTAAGTAAACTACTTTGAGTAAAATACTTCATCCCATAAATTTTTTTAAATTGTAAATAAGTCAAATCTTTTTCAATTATTTTTTTATAATTGTCGGCAAAAATCGTCCAAGTAAATTGAGCAAATAAGAAAGTAGAAGTGTGCCAATTATGTAACCAGGTTACTGTATCACAAATTACATGGTCAAATATTTTTATTGTATCTTTGTTATAGGTCGAAAAACAATCTGAATGTTTTCTAAAGTTAATATAAGGTCCTTCATCAGTACCGTTTGAGCAAATAATTTTAGGTTGAAAGTTTTTTTGAGTAATAATTTCAACAAGTTTAGATTTGTATCCTAGTTGGCACGGTAATAAGAATTCACAATCTATTCCTTTATTCCGTAAAGGTACCGCAATGCTTAATAAGCGCCTAGTATGTCCAAATCCATTAACGGAAGGAACTAAAGCCACTCTCATAATAGACTTTATCATACACTATTTCAAAAAATTTAAATTCATTGTATTACTCTAAAATTGAAATTGATTCTATGGTACATGACTATAAATAAAAGTCTGCCTATGAAAAGTTAAGTGAAATTTAAGACCTTAAAATTCAATTTTAATCTACCACAAAGAAAAATTTTTGATAAATTGTTTGGTGTTTTGATTATCACATCCCCTAGAATGCAAGTTTAAATATAAATTAGAATATTACTAGGTAAAAACCATTTTCCTAAGTAGAACGATTATTTGCTAGAACACCTAAATAACTTAACACTACTCAAAATGGTAGAAGATAAATTTGATCGTAATTAGAGGTGGGCCAGATTGAATCCATTATTACTGATGTTAATAACATTCCAGAGACCGATGATATTGTAAAATCTAAAACTCCCAGCTTCTGAACAGTAAAAGCAGATATGGCAATATGACCAACTCCCTTTCCACCAGAACCCTTTAAGTATCTATTTGTGCGCGTTACTCAAAAGGCAACGGTAAATGCTGATTTACATGGAGGGCGCACTAATCTTTGGATGAAACTTATCAACTGGATAGGACTAGGATTCAATTCCTGATTAATCGAAAAAATCTAAACTTACTCCAAAGACAAGATTTATTCTAATCCCAATATCTGTATGGTTTAGTAATTCTATTTTTAAGATACTATACTTTAATGGTGAAACCTCGGATAGCCATTATCCTGAACAGTAAATTTCCAACGGCAAAAGCATATGGCATTACTTCAAAGTACACCTGCGAGGAGCTCATAAAAATTGGGTGTGAGGTCAAGATTTTTTCTAGTCCATCAGAGTACACCGATAGGGATTTTAAATTAACTTCGAAGTATACAACAAATTTTAAAAGTAAATTACTAAACAGATTTCTAATCAAACTCGGTGAAAGAAATTCTTCAAGAACGAGCAATTTTTTATGGCTATTAGGAACCATGCACAGATTGATAACCAATTTGAATTTAATAAGTCAGTTTAAGCCTGATATTATTTGGACTAGAGACCCTTGGTGTGCCTTCCTTACTTTTCTCAAGTTTAATAATACAAAAGTAATTCTAGAAATCCATAGTAAGAGTAGTAAATTATTTTTTAGATTACTGAGCGTTTATAATAATCGGTTATACTATTTTCCAATAAATCAAAAAAATGAAAAGTTTTTGCTTAAAATACAGCCAGAAGCAAAATATTTGATCGCTCCTATGGGTATTGATGCCAAAAATTTAGCAAAAAGTTCAGAAATAAGAAAATTTATTATACGCCTTAGAACTAGCAAGTACTCGAAGATAAAAATTGGTTATGTTGGTAAATTCTCTCCCCAGCACTATTCTAAAGGATTTGAAGATTTAATTTTAGTGTCCAATAAATTTCAAAAAAATAGACAGAATTTTGAAGTCACTCTTGTGGGATACCTTCCTGATGAGAAAAAAGAATTGGATGAATTAATCTCTAATTTAGGAGTTAGCTCAAAGTATTTAAAATTAAAAAAACATGTGCCTCATTCAAAAGCAATTGAAATTATGAAGAAATTTGACATATTAATAATGCCCCTTCCAAACAATACAAATTACAGGGGCATGCCATTAAAGTTATTGGAATATTTGTCTGTTGGCAAGATTACAATAATTGCCAAATCAGACTTAACTACAAATTTATTTAAGGGCAAATATCGACCTTTTTTTTATGAAAAAAATGATCCAGAATCGCTTTATGAGTGCATTTTTTCATCATTGAATTCAAAAGATTTATATAATAATATCACGAACGGAGTAAATTTTGCATCGGAATTTTCTTGGCAATTAAGGACTGAAAGTATTTTGAATTTTACTTTAAATAAAATTTAAGTATTGTAATTCTGATATAATTAATTATGTGCGGAATAATTGGTGGAAAAGGTAAGGGGGCGTTTCAATTTGTAAAAGATAATTTAGACCTCCTGAATCGTAGGGGTCCCGATAGCAAAAATCTCGTGTACATACCAAATGGTTTTGTTCTTGGTGCAACTAGACTGGCTATGACAGATCCACACCCCCGAAGTAATCAGCCGATGATAAATTTGGAAAATGGGGATGTCTTGGTTTTTAATGGAGAAATCTATAATTACAAGTCATTGCGATTAAAGCTTATAAATTTAGGTTTCAGTTTTCAAACTGAATCTGATACTGAAGTTTTACTTAAGTATTTATCATTTTTTGGAGTTGAAGGAATTTCTGATTTAGAGGGAATGTTTGCATTAGCATACCTGAGTAGTGAGCAGAATCAGGTTATACTAGCAAGAGATTTTTTAGGCAAGAAGCCATTGTTTTATCATCAAAGTGCTAATAATTTGTTTTTTTCATCTCAATTAAATTTGGTAAAAAAATTCATTGGCCCAGGTGGAGTAAATAATGAAGCAGTACTTTCTTATCTCCACCTTGGATATATTTTGGATCCCATGACAATTTATGCTGGTGTGCAATCTATTAGTCCTGGTGGGATTATTATCATCGATACGAATACATTAAAAATAGTTTCTAAAACTTCATTTAAACCTCAAAGTTTTAACAAATCGATTGAAACTAGTGCAACTATGAGCATTCAGGATGCTATAAAAGTTCGTACTGAGGGACATCATAAATTTGCACTATCCCTATCGGCAGGTGTTGACTCTACTGTTATTGCTATAGAATGCCAAAAAATGAATTTACCAATTTATACTTACAGTCTTAAATGGAGTGATTCAGATAAAAATAAATACAATATAGACTCAGAAAGAGCTAAGAAAATCGCCGAAATTTTAAGACTTCCGTTTACTCAAGTCGATGTGCCTAATGCCAAAGAAATACCAAATATTTTGGAAACTTTTGTTGAGGCCATGGAAGAACCCAACTCTAATCCTACTGGTCTTTCAATGATTCCGCTCTACTCAAAAATTAAAGAGGATGGACATAAATTGGTTCTGACCGGAGATGGTGCTGATGAAATATTCGGAGGGTACTCTAGATATGAAATGGCGAGTAAAATTAAGTTGTTTCCTCAAATTGACTCTGCATTACTTAAAAATATTATTTTAAATTACAACCCTAATTCCAAATTTCTTAATAAGATTTCGGTCTCGTTAGTAAAAGCAGAGTCAGACGAATTTTGGTTATTTTGGCACTTAATTATGGGTAAATATCATTTCAAGAAATTATTTCCAAATCAGGACTATAAAAAAATTCATCCTTCTGGTTTAGACTATTTTAAGCACTTACATTTAAATAGAATTTCAGGTTTAATGTATAGAGATCTATGTACTTGGTTGGTCATGGAATCGAATAGAAAATTAGATCGCATATCCATGTGGTATTCAATTGAAGCACGCTGTCCATTTCAGTCTGAGCCATTAGTTAATGCCACACTTAAAAGGATGTCGAATTTTAAATTTAAAAAAATCAATAAACAAATTTTAAAGGATTGGTACCCTAACTTAAACTCTTTTCCTATAAACACAAAGAAACAAGGATTTATCAGCCCTTTGGGCCACTGGTTAAGGGCAAATCCTAAATTAATTCAACAAACTGTGACTAGCCTTCCGGAGTTTTTAATGATTGATAAAACAGAGTTGATTAGATTGTCCACTTCTGTTGAAAGAAAGAATTTTCCTGAGATGAAAATTCTTTGGAGTATTATAGTGTTAAACCAGTGGTTTACTCAAAATTTTTAGAAATTATTTTATACAATTCTTACCCTCACACAATTAAGAATTTACGATATTTATGGTAGTATAGTATTGTGATTAATTTTATCGATTTACTAGCTGATCAGCACTTGTCACTTGAGCCGTTTCCTCACTGGATTATTCCTAATATCTTATCAAAAGATTTAGCTGATCAGTTGCAGCAGAGTTTCCCAAATTCTAAATTTATTCACGAGTATACTAACGCTGAATTGAACAAAGAAGATGAATACGATCAAAATACAGCATATAGGCTTAATTTCGGAAGCAAAGGTATAAAAAGTGAAGTATTGAATGAGCTAGCTCATTCATGGATAAGCCAAAAAGATTTGATTCTCGACAAAATAATACAATTCTGCCCTCCGACAATAAGTAAGGATATTGAATTAATAAAGAAAATAAGTTTCTCTAGAGGTGATTTTCGGGCATCATCACCGGTCAAAATTGAAGGGACGACTCAGTTAGGCCCTCATCTTGATAGTAGTTTTGAAATCTTAGCAGGCTTGATTTACCTAAGAGATCCAGCCGATGAAAGCTCCGGTGGGGATTTAATAGTTTACGATATAAAAAATGACGCTCCGTTGAAATATATGAGTGTTAAACGAAGAGTGCCAATTTCATATTTAATTGAAAAAAAAGTTTTGCCTTATACAAACAACTTTGGAGTATTTTTTATATCGCACCCTAAGGCTATTCATGGGATAAGCCCAAGGTCACTTACAAATTTTGACAGACAACTAATAAATTTATCCATAGAATTACCGACTAATCAAAAAGTTTCTCTATTTAATGAAGAAGATTTCATTGATTATTCTCTTACAAATCAATTTAGAAATAAAAATTTGCGTAGGTTGCAGTTTTTTATCAGTAATATTATGGGTATGAAAAAAATTAATCCATATGGAAAATATAATTGGACCAGACATGACAGTTTATAATTTAAGCCAATCAACAGTTTTTGATTTACTCAATTTAAACAACCTATTTCTGCGGTTAAACTAATGTTTTTATGAATGAAAACTTCTAAAAGTATCAGGCTGTTTTAAATAATTTAGTATGTCTGAATCACTAATTAGTTTATCTATATTGTGAATCCATTTTCCCTGAATTGGAAGTACAAACGCTTCGCTCGAAATCTTGGAAAATGCCGTGACTATATTTAAGTGACCTAACTTTCTGCCTTTACCATAAATAAAACTTTCAATTTCTGAATTTCGCTCTTGATTATGCCATTTATTAAAAAAATTATTCGAGAAAATTCTACTGCGCTTTGTTTCCCGATTCACCTCTCCATTCGGATCAAATTCCTGATAGTCCCCTGCAGAATTACCAATCCACATAAATTTCCACTCATAACCATTTGCATATGCTAAGTCCCTAAACAACACAGGATTATAATTGTAAAATCCGTGGTTTAGATAAGGGCCTAACGGCAACACATTAAGCAATATCCCATTGATTTGACATAAATTATGCATATTTTTAAATATATTTGATTGGTTAAATATATGTTCGCTCGTACCATTATTGATCACCAAAGAATAAGTATTTCTGAAACCATACCGCTTACATAAATCCATGTTTAAGTCCATAATTAAGCTACGGTCTGTGTTGTTTAAGTCTATAGCATCGTAATCAATAAAGCCTATATGATTCATAAATTTACGCGCACTAGGTATTTTTCTATACTCTGGTTTAAGAATAAAATTAGAAGTATCCAAGTTACTTTTCAGTTTCTCATGGAACATATTAATACGTATTCTCTGGTTTCCAAAGTCGACTGCGCTCAATTTACCTCTTATATATTTTTTACATTCAAGAATTGCTAGAGCGGATAAAGTATTTAAACTCATATCGAATATTATATCAATATTACCTTGATTAATAAATCAAATTTAGAAACCAAAAATTGCGCTTCCAAAGATTCGAACTCCGAACCTTCTGATCCGTAGTTCGCTAAGACCTTACTCTGATCGTATCTTATAGTTTCTAGTGATTCATAAAATTTGGACTTTAAGCGTAAATTGCACCATAGGTAGTCAGGGGTTTCCTCACGCACTAGACCACTTTTAGACCACTACTACAACATCAAAATTCAAGGTTTAAGAGGTCTATTAGGTAGATAATTCCTAGGTGAATTAAAATTAGAGGGGTCAGCACCCAAATAATGAAATATTGCGCATATTCCCATTTAGTAATTGGAATATTTAATTTTTTGCGGTCTCTTTCCATGCTTTCCCAATGCCTTAGCGGAATGAAAAATGCAAAAATTATTGTCATTACGACACAGAAACACAAAACTGCATAAAGAATTATTGGTATATATATATCAACCAATCCATACCTAAAGCCTACGCCCATTTTTTGACTTGCCTTGAAACCCTTCGACTCCATTTCCAATTATTTAACCGACTAGGATCAAAAAGTTAAAATCAGCTAAATTTCCTAGTGGGCTAGCACTCATTGGCTTAAATCCGCCCGTATTGGCTTGAATTGGCTAGGACTAGCACGTATTGGCTTTTGGGGACAGAGACAGGAAATGGATACATTGGGGGTTGCCACCTAATAAAAAAGTTGTGTAATTGGAGTAGTTTATCCGTTATTTTTCGCTTGCATGTATGGGATCAAATATTCTCTAGCTGTCGTGCAAGATTCTCATACTCTAAAATTTACTAGGTAACACCTCGGTACTACTAGTATTAAAAAGAAATAAACAAAATATTTAGTATTTTTCGAGTAAAATGACTCAATGCGATTTAATCTACAAACTACTTTTTCAAGGTTATTCCATAACCTTCCTCCTCAATTATACGGTAGGTGGTTTAAATTATTCAATTTGCATCTGCAGTATCCCATAATTATCAAAGTAATTGATGGCCAGATGTTTGTTAAAGATAAGACTACTGAATTTAGAGTTTTCAATTCAAGACCAATTAGGATAAGTCGCTATAATCTAGGGGTTAAACTGCAATGTGAGCGTTTACTTTTTAGCTACTGTCTTGAAGATTTAGCTATTCCTGATAATTCAATCATAATTGATATAGGGGCAAATATTGGAGAAGTTTCATACGAACTTACAAAGAGAAACAGTTCAGTTAGAATTATCGCAATTGAACCTGACCCACAAGAGTTTAAGGATCTAGTTAGAAATGTGAATTGTTCTTCAGGTATTGTTTTAAACGAGGCAGTTGCTGACTATACGGGGGAAATTGACCTTTATCTAAATAATAATTCTGGTGATTCTTCTGTTTTTTTCTCTGCAGGAGCGCAAGTTAAAGTTTCTAGTAAATGTACCACCCTAGACGATATTTATAAGAAGCATGTACCTGGTGAAGATATCTTCCTCATTAAATGTGAAGCTGAAGGATTTGAACCTGAAGTATTATTGGGTGGTTATTCAATGCTATCTAATACAAAATATATTAGTTGTGACACTGGTCCTGAACGAATGGGAGCAACTACATTTGATGATGTGAATAAAATTTTAGTTTCAATGAATTTCCAGTTAGTTAAAAGTAGGAAAAATAAACACCTGTACTTGAATATAGCAAATTTAGTCAGCTGCTGAATCTATGTATGCAAGTAGGATTCAAACTCTATCCTTGCTCGAGAAAGTATATTATTGTCACTTGGTGCGCCCGCAGGGATTCGAACCCCGAACCTTCTGATTCGCAATTATAAAGTTTCATATGAGCGATAGAAATAGGTACGACACGTAAGGTATTGTAAGATAGCAAAAAAGGAGTCTGATAATTTTCAAGAAAAATACTATAAAAGAAATAAAAGACTGGTGGAATACCAATTCATATTCATATGGGATAAACTCAAATGAAAAATACTTAGATGTGGGAGTTCCTGATGGATCGTTAGAGTCTGTTATTGCTGAGTATGAACGCAAATACAGAAAACACCTAATAGAATCTATTGATGATAAAAATAGGCCTGGGGGAATATTCATTCCTTACGATTCTATAAAAGGCGCCAACGTTTTAGATGTTGCTTGTGGTTTAGGTTGGGCTTCCATCAACCTTGCGTTAAATGGATGTAATGTTCAGGCTATCGACTTAACACCAAACGCAGTGAATTTTGTGAAAAATTATGCCAAGTATAAGAACTTAAAAATATCTGTCAATGAAATGTCGGCTGAACAATTGAACTTTGAGAGTAATGCTTTTGATTTTGTACTTGGTTGGGGTTTTATTATGCATACAGAGAATCCTGAAAGAGCTTTGAATGAATTGATTAGAGTTGTTAAACCTGGGGGGAAGGTTGTTATCTATTTTTATTATAAGCATAGTATTTCTTACTGGTTCAATATCTTTTTTATCAGAGGTATACTAATGGGATATTTAATAAAATATCGCGGTAGCTCACTCAGGCTTATTAGTAGATTTACTGACGGACAAAGTTTTGGTGGCAATACAAAAACTCTTGTACTCACTCGATCTTGGTTTAATAAAAATGTTATCTTCCCAGATAATGTCAAAATTACATTTACCGGCTGGGGTCCGCCTAGTTTAATTGATAATTTTCCAATCTCTAAACTACCATTAGGAAAGTATCTTCCTAGGAAATTTAAGGAACTAATCTCACGGCGCTTTGGTTTTGGCCATATTTGCACAATTCAAAAACATTAAAATAATAGACAGTGCAATTATCGTGCGCCCGCAGGGATTCGAACCCCGAACCTTCTGATCCGTAGTCAGATGCTCTATCCGTTGAGCTACGGGCGCAATTTTTTTAAAGCGTTGGAAAGTCTAGCGATTTATCAGATCGTGCCCAAACTTATTAGCCGCTTCCAATCAACCTCTTTTATACGTGGTTTTCCAGCAAGCTGTCCTGAGATAACCTCTGAGGCATTTATTTTTTCCCAACCAACTTGATCAATTACTTCATGTCCTGATTTTAACAACGACTCAATACCGGCACCATTTTTTGGCTCCTTCAAGGAGTCAATTATTAAATCCACTACATCTGCTGAATCACTTTTGTTTGTGCCAATTACACCTACTGGTCCACGTTTTGCCCACCCAGTTACAAAAATATTATGTTCCACATGTCCGGCAATATTTGCTATTCGGCCATTCTCAATTTTGACTCCCGGATACTCAACTGCATCATATCCAATTGCCGTAACAATTAATCCAGCCTTGATGGAGAAGATTTTATCAGTTGAACTTACCTTGCCATTTTTGACCTCATTGATAGCAAAAACAATCTCATTAACTTTATTACCGCCTTTAATTTCAATCGGGGCAGCTAAAAATCTTATCTCTAGCTTTCGCTCTACACCTTTTTTACTGTACTCAGATATTAATCTCATTGCCTCCAAATTATTTTTTAATTCTTTCTCAACCTCCCCCATTTGCTCAACTCGCAGAATTGCTTGATCTATTTGAACCTGATCGATATAGACATCGGTATGCTCAAGTTTTGGTAGATCTCGTAACTCCGGAGCGGTAAAAGCAGCATGCTCTGGGCCACGCCGGCCGTAAATTATTACCTTTCTGATTTTACTTGTCTTAAAAACCTTTAATGCATGCTCTGCAGTATCTGTTGAATCTAACTCAGCTGGATCTAGAGTTAGCATTCTGGCTACATCCATCGCTACATTCCCTGCACCAATTACCACTGCAGTATCGGTATTTAAATCTACCGATACATCTTTAAAATCTGGATGGGCGTTATACCAAGGAACAAAATCAGCAGCAGATATGCAATTAGGTAAATCCTCACCCTTAATCCCAAGCTTTCTTCCAGTTGCAGATCCAGTTGCAAGTACTACAGCATCATAATTTTCTTTTAAATCTTTAAGTGATACATCTTTACCCAATTCAACATTTGCAAATAATCTAAATCGATCCTCTTTAGCAATCTTTTCAAACACCTTTGAAACGGTTTTTATCTTTGGATGATCAGGAGCAA
>Ga0169931_10009248_pt1 | contig 14247 bp, 17 predicted proteins | sample Kivu_15m_20L_FD_129675 | JGI IMG/M metagenome (GOLD analysis project Ga0169931, IMG submission 129675) | Freshwater microbial communities from Lake Kivu, Western Province, Rwanda to study Microbial Dark Matter (Phase II) - Kivu_15m_20L... | ecosystem: Environmental > Aquatic > Freshwater > Lake...
GCACATCACCTGGGTGAGGATCAGGCCCGCCGCGCCCACCATGGCGCCCGCCACGATCAGCAGCTGGCTGCCCACCACGAAGCCGGCCGCCGCTGCCGCCACGCCGGAATAGGAATTGAGCAGCGAGATCACCACCGGCATGTCGGCGCCGCCGATCGGCAGGGTCACGCCGATGCCCAGCAGCGAGGAGGCGCCCACCAGCAGCCACAGGGGCCAGCCGGCGGGATTGCCGGGAAGCAGCACACCACCCAGCAGACAGAGCAGCGCCAGGGCGATGTTCACGCCGTGGCGCAGGGAGCTCTGGGTCCAGGCGGGGGTCTCCAGCCACCCCTGCAGCTTGGCCATGGCCACGATCGAGCCGCTGAAGGTGATCGCGCCCACGAACACCGAGATCGCGATCGACACCAGCTCCACCATGCCGGCCTCGGCGGTGCCGTAGAGCGCCACCCCCACCGCCACGAGCAGCGAGGCCATGCCGCCGCAGCCGTTGAACAGGGCCACCACCTCCGGCATGGCCGTCATCGGCACCCGCTGGGCGGTGATCACACCGGCCAGGCCGCCGAGGGCCGAGCCCACGGCGATCCACAGCCAGGTGATCGGCGCGGGCTGGATCTGGATCAGCAGGCCGAGCACTGCCAGGCCCATCGCCAGGGCCGCCAGGCCGTTGGCGGTGCGGGCGGAGCTCACCCGCGAGAGGCCCTTGAGGCCCAGGGCCAGCAGCAGCACGGCCACCAGGTCGATGGCATCGCCGATCAGATCAGTGGAGAGGAAGGTCACGGCAGGAGGCGGGTCAACCGCAGTTGCAGAGGGATGGGGGACGAAAGGGCTCCAACGGATCGAAGCCAGGTAAGAGACGTGAGAAGGGGACCTGGAACAGCCCGATCAGGCAGCTGGCAGGGCTGGAGCAGGGAAAGGGTCAGGATCGAAGACACCCTGATCGCTGACTGGGCAAGGCGGGGATTGACCGCACTCGCAAGAAGGCCCAGGGAGCTGCTGAAGCGGCTGCGCTGGGGCGGGAGGTGAAGCCGCGGCCGATGCCTCCGCTCCCGGCATCAGCGCCGGCGGAACATCGCCAGCATCCTGTCGGTGACCAGGAAGCCACCCACCACGTTGTAGAGCGCGAAGCCGAGCGAGAGGGCGCCGATCGCCTGCAGGGCCGGCTGGCCCTGGGCCTGGCTGAGCAGGGTGAGCGAAGCGAGCACCGTGATGCCGCTCACGGCGTTGGCGCCGGACATCAGCGGGGTGTGCAGGGTGGGAGGCACCTTGCCGATCAGTTCGAGGCCGAGAAGGCTGCCGAGCAGCAGCACCCAGAGGGAATTGGAGAGGGAGGTCATCGCAGGCTGGGGGCGGGGGGGGAGGAGACCGGCGCGGCGGGTTCCGTGGCGCCGAACACCACGTCGCGACGCAGACAGGCACCGGCGTGGGTGAGCAGACAACCGGCCAGGATCGGATCCTCCGGATCGATCCGGAAGCCCTCCTCGCCGAGCAGGTGCTCGACCAGGGCTGCCACGTTGCGGGCGTAGAGGGCACTGGCGTGGTTGGCCACGCTGCAGGGCAGGGCATCGGCACCGATCAGCTTCACGCCGCGGCGCTCCACCGTGGTGCCAGGCAGCGTGCCGAAGCAGTTGCCGCCCTGGGCCACCGCCAGATCCACCACCACCGAGCCGGGGCGCATGCCATCGAGCATCGCCTCGCTGATCAGCCGTGGCGCCGGGCGCCCCGGCACCTGGGCCGTGCAGATCACCAGGTCGGCCAGGGCGAGCTGTTCGGCCAGCTGAATGCGCTGGGCCTCGAGAAAGGCTTCCGTGGCCTGGCGGGCGTAGCCCCCCACCTCGGCGGGGCGCTCCTCCTCCTGGGGGGGCTCGATGAAGCGGCCGCCCAGGGATTCCACCTGTTCCTTCACCGCCGGTCGCACGTCCGACACGTAGACCACGCCGCCGAGGCGGCGGGCGGTGGCCAGGGCCTGCAGCCCCGCCACGCCGGCGCCGAGGATCAGCACCCGCGAGGGCTGGATCGTGCCCGCCGCGGTCATCAGCATCGGCACGTAGCGATCGAGCGCCGCAGCGCCGAGCAGCACCGCCTTGTAGCCGGCGATGTTGGCCTGGGAGGAGAGCACATCCATCGACTGGGCGCGGCTGATGCGCGGCAGCAGCTCCAGGGCGACCGCCGACACCTCACGCCCCGTGAGCCGATCACTCAGTTCAGTGGCGCCGTAGGGGCTCAGCAGCCCCACCAGCACCGCGCCCGGGCGCAGCCGCTCGAGGGCAGCAGGCCCGGGCGGCTGCACACAGAGCACTCCATCGGCCTCCTCCCAGGGGAGCCCGGCTTCGGGGTGGAGTTCAGCCCCGGCCTCGCGGTAGTCGTGATCGGGGAAACCGGCGCTGGCGCCGGCCCCACTCTCCAGACCCACACGGGCTCCGCGGCCGCAGAGCCGGCGCACGGTCTCGGGAGTCGCCGCGACCCGGGTCTCTCCGGGCGCACACTCACGCGGGATCAGCAATCGCACCACGGCGTGTCCACTGCAAACCATCTCCAGTAAGGATCGTGCGCCGATCCGCGACAACCATGGGCCAGGCATTGTGCGGACACGCCGACCGGTGGAGCGGCAGGGAGGCCTCCGGCGCGCGGCAATGCGGATTTTTCCTGAAGAACACCTCCCGCGGCGCCGCGGCATCGCTAGGCCGTGGGTTCCTGTGCTCTCCCCTGCCCATGGCGCTCTCCGCCCTGGAATGCCCAGACAACGTCTGCCACAGCCATCACGGCGGCCATGCCGTGGCGCGGGATGAGGTGCAGCGCAATCTCAGTGCCCACGGCCAGGCCTGGTGCGAGCGGGTGGCGGAGCGCATCTACGAGATCTCGGTCGACAGCTTCTGCCAGACCGTGATGCCCAACCTGCAGCAGCAGGGCTGGCAGCGCCGCCATCTCGACTGGGAGTTCAAGCTCTCCGAGGAGCCTGCCGAGGTGGAGCGCACCGTGGTGGATGGCGCCATCAACGCCGTGGAGAGTTTCCTGCGCAGCCATGAGGTGCAGCGGCTGTTCGTGAAGGAGCTGGTGCAGGGCACCATGGCCGAGGCGAGCCAGGATCCGCTGCGCGGCAAGGGCCTCCGCTACCTGATCGAGGAGGAGCTGATGGCCTTCCTGGAGGAGCGCCGCGAGGAGCTGCTCGACCGCATGGCCGAGCGGATGCTGGAGGATGCGGAGGGCGATTTCGAACGGGCCCGCGGCTGCGCCGCCAGCGATCTGCATGCCGTGGAGCATCTGCTGCTCAACCACGCCGAAGCCCAGGGCTGAGGCCTCAGACCAGGGGCAGAAGCTCCTGCTCCAGGCAGGCCGCCTGGGGCAGGCGCCCCTGATGCCGCAGCAGCCGCAGGCGCAGGATCATCGGATCGATATCGCACTCCAGGCGCCAGGAGCGCTCGAGATGGCGCCGGGCATCGGGCGTCGGCCTCGGAGGAGGGGGTCCGGACTGGGCCATGGTGCAGGCTCCGATCGGGCGGGGCTGATGGCCGGAAGCTAGAGCCAGGCTGCGCGGCGCCCATGAGAAGGAATGCTCAACCCGCTCGCCCCGGCTCCGGATTCCCGCAGAATCGGGCCATGGGCGCCCTCTCCTTCGACCTCTTCGGCAGCGGGGCTGTACCCCGGCGCTCCGAGGCCCCGGGGGTGCCGCCGCCCCGGGCCTGGCAGCGCCGGCTGATCCAGCTGCTGCGGGCACGGCTGCAGGATCCGGATCCCCTGCGGCGCGATCTGCTGCTGCACGCCGGGCCAGGCGCCGGCAAGACCCTCGGTGCCCTGCTCGGCTACCGCACCCTCGCGCGGGAGGGCCACCTGAATGGGCTGGTGGTGTTCTGCCACCGCACCTCGATCGCCAGCCAGTGGCAGGCGGCGGCGGAACGCCTGGGACTGGAGCTGTCGCTCTGGGATCCTTCGCTGGCTTCCGAGACTCCCCTGCCACCGGGCCTGCTGCTGAGCTACCAGAGCGCCGCCCGCCATCAGCAGACCCTGGCTGCACGGCTGGCGCAGCGGATCGGCGGCGGGCGCTGGCTGGCGGTTGCCGATGAGGTGCACCATCTCGGAGTCGATCCCGAAGAACCCGAAGCGGGTGCCTGGGGGCAGGCCTTCACCGCCCTGGGCCGCACGGCCGCGCTGCGGCTGGGGCTCTCCGGCACCCCCTTCCGGGCCGATGCGCTGGCCTTCTGCGCCGCCCGCCGGCTGCGCGTGGAGGAGGAGGGTGAGATCAGCGAGCGGATCGTTCCGGATCTCTGCGTCACCCCGCTGGAACTGATCCAGGCCGGCGATGTGCGGCCCCTGGAATTCCGGTTTCAGGACGGCTGGGTGGACCATGGCCGCCAACCCGGTGACGGCCGCTCGGAAGCCTCGGATCTGGCCCTGGAGAGCCGCGAAAGCTGGCGCGCCCGCAACCTGCGCCGTGCCATTCAGCCCGGCGATGGCGGCGGGATCGCCCAGCGGCTGCTGCTGCTGGCCCGGCGCCGGCTGGAGACGGTGCGGCGCGAGCATCCCGGCGCGGCGGGTCTGGTGATCGCGCGCGACATCGGCCATGCCCGCCGGATCACGGCCCTGCTGGCCGAGGAGGGAGAGATGCCGCTGCTGGTGCATTCCCAGGATCCCGAGGCCGCCGACCGGCTCACCTCCTTCCGGGCCGGAGCCGGCCGCTGGCTGGTGAGCATCGACATGTGCACCGAAGGTTTCGACGCTCCACGGCTGCGGGTGGTGGTGTACCTGAGCACGGTGGTGACCCGCAGCCGTTTCGTGCAGGCGATCACCCGGGCGGTGCGCCTGTGCGGCGAGCGGGCCGCCCTGGAGGGGATTCCTCGCGACGCATCGTTTGTCTATGCGCCGGCGGATCCCCTGCTGATCAGCCATGCCCGCAGCTGGTCGGGGAGCGAGCCCTACCGGCTGCGCTCGATCAGCGCCGATCCGGCGGCCCTCACGCTCGCTGCCGGCGGCGGCAGAGCGAGCCTGCCGCTCCAGGACCTGGGGGATGCGGCCGGCCCGGTGCTGCGTCTGGGCGGGCCGGAGCTGCCGCTCTTCCTGAAGCGGGGATCGGCGCAGGTCGGTTAGCAGTCGCTGGCCGCAGGCATGCGACGTTGTGTCAACCAACACCGTCGATCGGTCCGTCAGCGGGCAACGTGGGCGCACCCGCTGGTGAGTGCATGGACGCAGCAGTGCATCGCAGACTCACGGTTGCCGTGTGCTGGGCCCTCTCGCGGCGGGCAAGCCTTGATGGCCAGGAGCGATTCGAGGAGAGCTTCGCCCTCAACGAGGAGTTCCGGGAATGGCTTCTCTGCCTTGAGGACAATCCCGACTTACTGGAAGATTCCGTGCTGATGGTTCCTCGCAGCAGCTCCCTGGAGCACCGGCCGGAAACCGACGGGCTTCTCGAGATCTGATCCAAAACCTTAAGCAATCCTTAAAAACTGCCCCTTCATTGGTTGGTGGCCCCTCTGCCAGGGCCGCCTGATCAGCCCTTGCAGGCGGATCCCCGCCCTCCGTTCGTGACGGAATCCCCTAGGGTCAACTCATAGTCATTCCGTCCTGCAGCCATGGGTGACCCGTCGGCAACGGCTTCCCCGGTTGAGAATCTTGTGGTGATCGGCTCCGGGCCCGCCGGTTACACCGCGGCTCTCTATGCCGCCAGGGCCAACCTCAACCCGCTTCTGATCACGGGCTTCCAGGCCGGCGGCATCCCGGGCGGCCAGCTGATGACCACCACTCACGTGGAGAACTACCCAGGCTTCCCCGATGGCATCCTCGGGCCGGAGCTGATGGACCGCATGAAGGCTCAGTCGGTGCGCTGGGGCACCCAGCTGCTCGAGACCGATGTGGAGCGCGTGGAACTGGCCGGTCGCCCCTTCCGGGTGATCACCAGCGACGGCACCAGCGTGCAGACCCAGGCCGTGATCGTGGCCACGGGCGCCAGCGCCAATCGCCTCCACCTGCCCCAGGAAGGCCGCTTCTGGAGCCGCGGCATCAGTGCCTGCGCCATCTGCGACGGGGCCACCCCCCAGTTCCGCAGCGAGGAGCTGGCCGTGGTGGGTGGTGGCGATTCCGCCTGTGAGGAGGCCGTGTATCTCACCAAATACGGCAGCCGTGTGCACCTGATCGTGCGCAGCGAGCGGCTGCGGGCGAGCGCCGCGATGGCCGATCGGGTGCTCGCCAATCCCGCCATCCGCGTTCACTGGAACCGGGAGGTGGTGGATGTGGAGGGTGATGGAGAAACCGGCAGTGCACCCGACGGTGAAGGCCCCTGGCTGGCGGCGCTGACCCTGCGCGACCGCGCCAGCGGGGCGCTCGAATCACTGCCGGTGCGCGGCCTCTTCTACGCGATCGGCCATACCCCCAACACCGCTCTGCTGCAGGGTCAGCTGGAACTCGACCCGCGCGGTTACCTGATCACCCGGCCAGGGCGGCCGGAGACCTCGATCGAGGGTGTCTTCGCTGCCGGAGATGTGGCCGACGCCGAATGGCGGCAGGGAATCACCGCCGCGGCCAGCGGCTGCCAGGCGGCCCTGGCGGCGGAACGCTGGCTCACCCATCACAACCTGGCGATCCCGGTGCAGCGGGAGCGGCCGGATCCGGAACCCGCGGGCGAACCCGTGCGCACAGCGGTGAGCGACGCCGACAATTTCGATCCGCAAGCCCTCTGGCAGAAGGGAGGCTATGCCCTGCGACGCCTCTATCACGAGTGCCCGCGGCCGCTGCTGGTGGTCTACACCTCACCCAGCTGCGGCCCCTGCCACGTGCTCAAGCCTCAGCTCAAGCGGGTGCTGCAGGAGCTCGGCGGCCGGGCCCAGGGAGTGGAGATCGACATCGAAGCCGAGCCCGAGATCGCCCGGCAGGCAGGAGTGAGCGGCACGCCCACCGTGCAGCTGTTTCTGGGCAAGGAGCTCAAACAGCAGTGGCGTGGCGTGAAGCAGCGCCGTGAATTCCTCAACGCCCTGGAAGCTTTGATGGCCCTGCCGGCCTGAGCGGCCACCGTTCGGGAGAAGGTCGGATGAAGCTCGGGAGAAGGCTGGCGGTCGCCATGCCCGTTCGAGACGGTCGCGCAACCTCCGAGACAGTCGCGCAGCCCTCAGCGGCGGCGCGGACCTCCCGGACGGTTGCCGGCCGGCCGTGGGCCTGTGGTGCCGGCATTGCGCTCGCGGTAGGTGATCCGGCCGCGGGAGAGGTCGTAGGGGCTGATCTCCACCAGCACCTTGTCTCCGGCGAGCAGCTTGATCCGGAACTTGGTGAGCTTGCCGGCAGCCCGGCAGAGACACTGATGACCGGCAGGCTGCTCCAGGGTCACCAGGTAAAACCCGTTTCCCTGCTCCTTCTCGATCACTCCGGACGTTTCGATCATGCGGCGGCTGGCTGGCGGTGCGTGAAGAGCGCCTTCCAGCTTAGGCGGCCGCTTCTCCCCCACGGGCCACAGCAGCCCAGACCTAGGATGACCTTTGTGTTGAGCCGCCGATGGTCTTCCCTCCCCTGTCGATGGATCTGGGACTTCTGCTCGTCTCGATCGGGGTGGTGAATCTCTGGCGCGCCCGCAACGGCGGCTGACGTTCCGGACCGCAGCCCTGCCCACCCTCCTCTTCCACAAACCCTACGGAGTGCTGAGCCAGTTCAGCCCCGAGGCCGGCAGCCGCTGGGGCTGCCTGGCCGACTGGATCGATCGGCCCGGTGTGTATGCGGCAGGACGGCTCGATGCCGACAGCGAGGGGCTGCTGCTGCTCACCTCCGATGGCAGGCTGCAGCAGCGTCTCACCGATCCGCGCTGGGGCCATCGCCGCAGCTACTGGGTGCAGGTGGAGGGGCTGGTGGCTCCGCCAGCCCTTGCGACGCTGCGCCGGGGAGTGGAGATCCAGGGGCGGCGCACCCTGCCTGCGGAAGCCGACGCGATCGCTGAGCCCGAGCTTCCGGAGCGGGATCCACCGATCCGCCGGCGCCTCTCAGTTCCAACCTCCTGGCTGGAGATCCACCTGCGGGAGGGGCGGAACCGCCAGGTGCGGCGGATGACCGCGGCGGTGGGGCTGCCCACCCTGCGGCTGCTGCGCATCGCCATCGATCTGCTCGATGGGGCTCCACCCCTGAGCCTCCACGGCCTTGCCCCCGGACAGTGGCGGGAGCTCTGCTGCAGCGAAGAGGAACGGGTGGCCAGGCTGCTGCGCCAACCCTCGGGGCCGGCGCGAGGCCGACCGAGGCGAGGAATCAGCCAAGCGCTCCGCTGAGTTCGCGCACCGTCTGGAGCTGACCGTAGTAGTAGTTGGCGCGAGCCCGGCGATCCGGATCGTCGATCACGTCGAGGGCATCGAAGCCGAGGCTCTGCCAGAGGTCGTGGCCACAGGCGCGGCTCAGCTCCGCTTCAGCCTCCTGCTCGAGATGGCCGAGGCGGCGCTGCAGGTTCTTGATCTGGGCGATGGCCATGGATGGCGGCGAGGGCGACCGCCACGATAGTACAGACGCACTGATCAGGGCGCCAGGGCTCAGAAGGGGAGCTTTTTCTTGGCGTCCTTGTCGAGATCCGCCTCCATCTCCCGCAGCCGCCGCAGGATCGTATCGTAATACTCCTTGAGGTAATCCTCCAGGTGGGTGGTTTCGGCCGGATCCAGGCCGAAGGCGGCGTAACTGGGCTCCATCGGGGCATCGAGAGCGGTGCCGCCACCCACCACCTCGGCGAAGGCCAGGCGCTCAGCGATGTTGAGGCTGGCCTCGAAGAAGGAGGCCGTTCCCTGCATCAGCTGCAGCAGCGCCGGCGGCACCCGGAACACCCGCGCCGACTTGCCGCTGTAGCGCTCGCAGAGCTGGGTGATCTCGCCGGTGGTCCAGGCCCTCGGACCCACCACCGGAAACGCCTGGCGCACCGTCTCCGGCCGCTCCAGAGCGGCCACGGAAAAACGCGATAGATCCTGGCTGTTCATGTAGGCGATCGGCGTGGGGATGCCGCTCACCCACACCGTCTGGCCTTCGAGCACCGGAATCGCAAACTGGCTGATCAGACCCTGCATGAAGGCGGCGCCACGCAGGATCGTGTAGTCGAGATCGGAGGCCTGCAGCCAGGATTCGGTGCAGGCCTTGATCGCCATCAGCGGCACGCGCGGGTGGCGTTCGGCGTTGAGCAGGGAATGGAACACCACCCGGCGCACCCCGGCGCGACCGCAGGCGGCGAACAGATTCTGCTTGCCGGTCCAGTCAACCGGGTAGGAGCTGCCGCTGTCGGTGGCGCGGGCCGTGGCGGCATCGATCAACGCTTCCTGTCCCTCGAGGGCGTAATCGAGGCTGGCGGGATCGAGGAGATCACCGCGGGTGAGCTCACAGCCCCATTCCTGCAGGAACGAGGCCTTGCGGGGAACCCGCACCATGCAGCGCACGCTGTGGCCGGCATCGATGGCGCGACGGGCGATCTGGCGTCCGAGCGTGCCCGTGGCCCCAACGATCAGAACCTGCATCCGCCTCTCTCCAGCGTGGGCCATGGCCGGCTGAGCCTAGGGGTCCGTCCGTCGCCGATGCGACAGGTGCGGCGGCAGGCCGAAACGCCCGGTCAGTCGTTGAGCCGCTCAGTCGTTGAGAAGCTTCAGCAGCAGAGCCCCTCCGGCCAGGCCCACGGGGATGAGCACCCAGAAGAGCGCGGCGGTGCCGAAGATTTCAGAGGCCATGACCCGGTGCGGCAAGGAACGGCTTACCTGTTTAGCAGGCGCTGGCGGCTTCCCCCTGCGCCGGGGCGGTGGCAGCGGGCCTGGCCACGAGCTGGCGAGCCGCCTCCAGCACCACCGGCCAGGGGGCATCGCTGCGCAGCTGGCCCGGCATCACGGCGCTCACGGAGGCCCGGTGGCCACGGGCTCTCAGGTCGTCCACCAGGGCGCGCAGGGGAGGAGGGCCCTGACCCAGATGGCGGGCGATCAGGGCGGTGGGCCAGACCCTGGCAGGCAGGCCGGGATCCTCGCTCAGCCGCGCCAGCAGCCTGGCTCCCTCCCGGCCGAGGCTCACGGGGGAGAGGGCCGCCTGCTGCGCCATCGCCTGCAGAGCCTGCGGGTTCTGCAGCGGCCCGAGCCAGAGCGGACCGCTCACCGCCAGCGCCGAGGAGGCTCCGCAGGCACACGGGGCCCAGCGCCCCAGCCGCAGCAGTGGCTGCGCCTGCTGGTCGCCGCAGCCATGGCAATGGGCCAGCATTCCCAGCCAGGCTTCCTCGCCCGCCGCCGGCAGCCGCTTCAGCCGCACGGCCGTGCGGAAGGTGCGCCCCTCGCTGAAGCTGAACAGGGGTTCAATGCCCCGTCCCTGAGCCCAGGCGGCCCGGGCCACGCCTCCGAGCTGCAGCCGCAGCGCCAGCTCCCAGCTGGCCGGATGGGCGCGCGCGGCCGCGCCGAAGCGGCGGATGGCTGCCTCGCGGTCGTGGCCGGTGGCGCTGCGGCCGTCGGATCCGGCGAGATACAGCACCCCTTCAAGAGCCACAGCATCCAGCACCGCCGCCAGCAGGGGCGTGGGGGACCCGAAGGCATCCAGATCCACCAGCTCGCGTCGCTCTCCGGCAGCGATCAGGCCCGCCAGCAGCCGCTGGGCCGTGAGCGTGGTGGGAGGAGCCGCCTCCACGGCCGGCAGCCCCGCCAGGTTGGCCTGCAGCAGCGGCAGCCGTGCGGCATCGGCATCGTTGGCCCACACCTGGCGGGCCCCGGCCTCCAGGGCGTAGCGCAGGCTGCGGATGCCGCAGCCGGCCATCAGGTCGAGCACCCGCAGCCCATCGGGCAGCTCCAGGCTGCGCGCCAGCAGCACGCCGAGATCCCTGGCAGGCCGGGAATCCGGCCGGAAGAAGCCGACGCCGTGCTGCAGCACCGCCAGGCCTTCGCAATAGTGGGAGGAATCCACCGAAGCGGTCAGAGCCGGTGCCGCGAGCCTCCTTCCAGCCTGCTCCCCAGACCGTCGGGCAGGCGGCCGGTGCGCCCACCTCCGGCATCGACTGGGGCGAGCACGCCACCTGGCACTGGCGCGGCCATCCCTGTCACTGGCGCCGCCTCGGCCACACCGCGCACCCGCCGCTGGTGCTGCTGCACGGCTTCGGAGCGGGCAGCGGCCACTGGCGGCGCAACGCCCTGGCGCTGGCAGGGGCTGGATGGAACGTCTACAGCCTGGATCTGCTCGGCTTCGGAGCCTCCGATCAGGTGGCCCTCCGGCTGGACAACCGCCTCTGGGCCCGCCAGCTGGAGGCGTTTCTGCGCGAGGTGGTGGCAACTCCCGCCGTGCTGGTGGGTCATTCGCTGGGGGGGCTGGTGGCCCTGAGCTGCGGGGTGTTCTTTCCGGCCGCGGTGCGGGCTGTGGTGGCGGCACCCCTGCCCGATCCCACCCTCCTGCTGGCCGATCCTCAGGCTCCCTCCGCCGCACCGCGACGCCGGCCCTGGCGCCGGCGCCTGCAGCGCTTCCTGGTCACCTGGCTCTGCCGGCTGCTGCCCCTGGAGCTGATCGTGCCGCTGCTCGCCCACTCACCCCTGCTGGATCTCGGGATCCAGAGCGCCTACGCCACCCCTGTGATCGGCGACAGCGACCTGCATCGGCTGATCGCCCGCCCGGCCCGGCGTCCCGGAGCCGTGCGGGCCCTGCGGGCGATGAGCATCGCCATGGCACTGCGGCCCCATGGCGCCACCGCGGCGGCGCTGCTGCGCCGCCTCCCCAGGCCGCTGCTGCTGCTCTGGGGGCAGGCCGACCGGCTGGTGCCGCTCGATGTGGCGCGGCAGTGCCAGCGACTACGGCCCGATCTTGAGCTGCGGATCCTGCCGGAGGCAGGCCACTGCCCCCACGATGAGTGCCCGGAGGCCTTTCATGCGGCCCTGCTGCCCTGGCTGGCGGCGCTGCGCTGAGTGCTGCTGCGGCGTAGCTTGGGGGCATTGAGCAGCACCGCAGGGCGGGGCAACGGCGCGAATCCATGAAGCACACCCTTTCGGTGCTGGTCGAAGACGAATCGGGTGCCCTCAGCAGGATCTCAGGTCTTTTCGCGCGCCGCGGCTTCAACATCGAAAGCCTGGCCGTGGGGCCCGCCGAGCAGCGGGGCATCTCACGGCTCACCATGGTGGTGGAGGGCGACGACCGCACGCTCGAACAGATGAGCAAGCAGCTCAACAAGCTCGTGAACGTGCTCGGTGTGATCGATCTCTCCACCATCCCGGCCGTGGAGAGGGAGCTGATGCTGCTCAAGGTGGCGGCACCGGCTGAGAACCGCAGCGCGATCTTCGATCTGGTGCAGGTGTTCCGCGCCAAGGTGGTGGATGTGGCCGACGACGCCCTCACCCTCGAGGTGGTGGGCGACCCCGGCAAACTCGTGGCCCTGGAGCGGCTGCTGGAGGGCTACGGCATCCTCGAGATCGCCCGCACCGGCAAGGTGGCGCTGGAGCGGGCCTCGGGTGTGAACACCGAATGGCTCAAGGCCACCGCATCGCGCAAGCGGGTACCCGCCTGAGGCTGGCTCCCAGAGCGGATCCAAAGGCGGCTCCCAGAGAAGCTCCCATGGCGGCGGCCGGGGGGATGCGCTGCGTGGCTCAGGGTGTGGGCTTGCCCTTCACCAGGGTTCCCCCCTCCAGCAACCTGGCGCTCCGGATCCTGTCGCCCTGCTGAATCGCATCGACCACCTCCATTCCCTTCTCCACCCGACCGAACACCGCGTAGCGGCCATCGAGCTCCGGCAGGGCCTCAAGGGCGATGTAGAACTGGGCGCTGGCGGAATCGGGGCTGGCGGAGCGGGCCATCGCCACGGCACCGCGCTGGTGGCTCAGGGCCAGATCGCCGCTGGCCAGAGGAGAGGTAATCACCGTGCCGTAGGTGAGCTGCGCCTGAGACCGGCGCCTGAGCTCAAGGGGGATCAGGCGGGCCTCGCCGCTGGAGGGATCCACGAAATTGCCCAATCCGTACTGGCTTTCGGGTGTCTTCGGGTCGGCGCTCTGCGGGTCGCCCCCCTGCACCACGAAGGGCACCGGCTCCCGCACCACCCGGTGAAACACGGTGCCGTCGTAGACGCCGCGCCGCACGAGATCCACGAAGTTGCCGGCCGTGAGCGGAGCATCCTTGCCATCAAGACGGATCCGCACCTCACCGCGGGAGGTCTCCAGGCTCACCAGCGCCCTGCCGCTGAGGCAGGGCACCGGAGAGAGGCCGCAGCCTGCGGCGCGGCTGGCGGGTTCTGCCGCACAGGCCGCCAGCCCCAGGGGCAGGGCCATCAGCGCGACGACCAGGGCCAGCACCGGCAGCAGGCGGCGGGGGGAGGGGCTCATCGGACGGGGGCAGGAGCGACGTGGGTGAGGACTGAGCGGAATGATGCGCGGATGGAAGGGGCCGTGGCGTTCAGAGACCCTCGAGCGGCACGCCCAGGAAGCGGGCCAGCTCGGCGCCGCTGCGCTCCAGCTCCGCCAGGGGGATCGGCTCGCCCACGCGGGTGAGCGGCAGATCCCGTCGCCCCTGCACCCGCAGGGTGAGGCGGCGCTGGGGGCTGAGACCGTCGCGCACCTCCACCTTCACGGCCTGGATCTCGCGCAGGGGGATGTCGAGATCGATCCGCTCGCGGAAGGCCCTGCGGCTGATGCGCGCCTGCCCGCTCCCCCGGTCGAAGCGGTTGCTGCCGGAGCCCACATCGAGCGCGATCACGCCCCACAGGTAGGCGGCCAGCAGCACCGCAGCACCGCCGTAGAGACCCATCACCAGGCCCTGAGGCAGCCAGATCAGGTCGGCAGGATGGCCGATCGGCAGGAGATCCCGACCGAGACGGCTGGAAAGCGAGGTGAGCAGAAAACCCACACCGCCGAGGCTCACCACCGAGGCCACCAGCAGGTTGGAGAGGCGGCGTGAACCGAGCACCGGCTGCTCGAGCACCTCGGAGCCGGATGCCCCGGAGCCTGCGCCGGAGGAGGAGGTTCCGCTGGAGCTGTCGCCGGTGGCCGGCCCGCTGGATGCCATGGACGCTGGTGGAGGACAGTGGAATGGCCATCCTGCCCCGTCCTGGGAACACACCGCCGAACCTGGGCCGAACCTGGGGCCGCAGGCGACGGACGCGCCCGGGATGTCAGCGCGTGTCGAGCCGACGCGTCAGCCAGGGGAACGTTGTTACCATCTCCAGGTATCCCACAGCATCGCGGGTTTCCGCACCGCTTCACCCATGACGATCGCTGCAGGGCGCTTGCCCCAGCGGGGATGGTTCGACGTCCTCGACGACTGGCTCAAGCGCGACCGCTTCGTTTTCGTTGGCTGGTCCGGGCTGCTGCTGTTCCCCACCGCCTA
>Ga0169931_10009249_pt1 | contig 14247 bp, 17 predicted proteins | sample Kivu_15m_20L_FD_129675 | JGI IMG/M metagenome (GOLD analysis project Ga0169931, IMG submission 129675) | Freshwater microbial communities from Lake Kivu, Western Province, Rwanda to study Microbial Dark Matter (Phase II) - Kivu_15m_20L... | ecosystem: Environmental > Aquatic > Freshwater > Lake...
ATCGACGATACCTTCTGCTGTTTCTTTGTCGAGGTCATAGGATTGAACAATAGTTTTGCATACATTACCTTTAATAATTAAAATATTTGATTTATACTTTTAGTTTCTTTCTCGGTTATCAATTCCTTGGTTATTCTTTTCTTTATGTCATAGTAAGTTGACCTTGAAACATTCAAATTTTTCATAAAATTTTTTTCTCTCTCGTTTGAATCTAATTCATGATTTTCCTCATCTCCGAATCTTAGGAATCTACTAATTCTGCTCCCTAATCCACAAGAGTCATAAATCATTTGATGCTTCTTGTCGTCCTTTTTATTTCTTGAGTTTACCTCAAGATATTTTTCAATCTCATCGTAGGTTTTGATTCCAGCTTTTCTAATTGTATAAGAATATAAATAAGAAATTAACAATCTTATATTTTACTTATATTGCTTAAGCTGATTTAATCTCTGCCTTATGTTTTTTTCTAAAACAATTCCGTCAAATAGCTCATGAAATTGAGAATTATCCATATATTGCGCGAATGGCTTCAAACAGTTGTATATCTCTCTATCATCCTTTGAGAGTTTTCTTTCGAAGTTCATCTGTTTCTTTATATCTAGAAGATTCCTTTCAATGACAAATTTTCTGCGTTTTTCTCTTTCTTCAAGTTGGGCATTATATGCTTTAAGAACGTTAATTTTAAGTTCTCTTTCTTCATTGGTGTCATCATCCAAGAATTCCAATTCAGAAATTTCTAATTCTGCGTCATTTAAGAATTCAACATCGAATTCCTCTCTTTTAGGCCAATATCCCAAGATTTCGCTGGCTGAGGTTATTGTTGTTTGGTCTTTTCTGTTTCTATTTTTAATCAAAGACCTCGAACGATTATTCTTGTGATCTTTATTAGTCACAAAGTCAGGAATCTTTCCTGCATTTTGACTAATCTTTTTAATTTTTTCCTCATCTAAGGTACTGTTTTCGCTATCCTTTTTCAAGTTCGTTTGTTTTTCATAGCCAAGAGAGTCTTTTTGTAATATGCAGTTGCGTTCATTTGGCATATTGTCTTTTCTATCTTTGTAGTAAAAATTGTAATAGTGTGCTTCGCATTGTAGTTTAGCCTTTGTTCCCATGTTTTCCGATATGTCTATCCAATTATCCAAACCAAATTTTTCAATGTCTAATTAATAAGAAAATATTTAGTATAAAATTACTTGACAATAAAATTAATTCTTCATTGGTAGTCCAATCAGAAGTGAAAATGGGAAAATCCAGTTTATCAACGATGTGATAGTCATTTTTTTGAGGCTTTCCTCCATTACATTTTCCCAATACGAGACAGTCCAAACAATATTCAATATCAATACACTCATCGCAGATAATTCTGATTGATTTGCTTATGTCTTTTTGACAGAAATGACAGAGGATTTTAGAGGATGCGTCGATTATAGTAGCCTTAGTCAGTAAGAATTGCTTGTTGTCGATTTTACGCTTTTTAGTTAATGAAGAATCTTCACTGGTAGATCTAGACCTTTTCTTGTTAATCAACATATTTTTATTTGTAATAAAATTTTTTAACTTTTAGTTAATAAAAGTACTTAAATTTAAAGGATTACTTCATTTTATTGTTAACTGTGTATTTTATATTTAATAACTTCAATTTAATAGAAGATATCAATATAATTATTAAATAGATTTTGATGGATTAGATGGATCAACATGTCGAATAACAAAAGGTACTTCCTTTTTTCATTGAATCTTCAAACAAATTATAGAAAAGAAGAATTAAAACAAATTTTTATGCTTTTTATTACCTACAATTAAATAAGTTTTAATTATTTCTTTATATTTTTAAACCTATAAAAAATCGTATCGCTTTTTTTTTACACTAATTGCTACCCTGAAAATCATTTAAATCGTTATATAAAGAAATTTCTTCATCTGGAGCTTTCGAAAAAAAATCCTTGTTTTCAGAATAACCATTTGAAATAAAACTTAAATTAGAAAAAGTTTGATGTGTTAAAACCTTCGAGTCTAATTCTAAATCTCTTACCTTATCCTCAATATTTATATTATTAATTATATCCATTAGGATTTTCTCCTTCTTCAATTTGATCGCATTCTGTTCTTCAGAATTGAACTTTCTGGCTTTGTTCTGTGTGAAATCATCGTTTATATTTTCTCGTTTGTTATCACTTGATTCTTTGGATGAAATCTGCTGATCTTTTAATTTCAAGGATTTAAGAACGATTGAGCATGGTGGATTACTAAAAAATTTTTGAGGATTCGATTTGAACTTCTTGCAGAAGTTCTCAGAATCATTCTTCTTTTTGCATGTAGTAACTTTAGGGTTTAAACTTTTTAATTTCTTCCCAGACTTGTGGGCTGTTTCGATTTGTTGAATGAATTTTTTATTTCTCACTTCTATGAATAATAGGTTATTAAGTAATTTACCTATTCTCTTTCTTTCTGCTATTGACACAGATTTTGACATGTTTCCTGTTTCTGTTTCTGAAATTTTCGAGTTGTCGTATTCTGATATTAAATCGTTTAATCTCTTAAGAGCTACTTCCTTTTCATCTACCTTAGGCTTTTTTAAAATTGATTTAGGCTTCTTATTTTTGTAAAGCTTTCTCATATATTCTTCAATGTCACGTTTCTTAATTTTTATCAATCTGCCGTCTCTCTTCTTTAAGAATAAATTTGGAACATAAGATTTATGTTCATATGTTATAGTTGTAACTTTATCAACGATAGCTACATTTTTCTTAAAAGGAGCTTTTTTTGCTTTGATATTTTTGTTTTCTTCTTTTTTGACGAAATCAGCTGACAAATTCCTTAAGTTGAGAATGACTTGAGAAGATTCATCTTTCAGGTTAGTTTTCTTGACTTTTTCACTTTCTTGGATTTTCTTATCTGGGACATTTATTATGATTTCTTCATTTTCTTCTATCGATTCATCCTCCCTATTGGGATAGTTTACTATTCTCTCACCAAGATCTTTTGAAAAGGAAAGCTCTTCCATACTTCGCTCTATTATGTCTTCAATTATATTCAAGGAATTTTTTTCACCGCATAATTGATCTTTTATGTCGAATTCGAGATTAGGGTCGAATGCAGCCTCTTCAAGGATTATTGAATCATCTAGGCTTTTTTCTAAAATAATATTATAATTTTGCATTTCGTTTTCTTTTAGGTCTATTTTCATTTCGTTATTTGTGAAAATGAAATCCTCTTGTTTTTTATGAATTATTTTGTCTTTGTGAATATTTGAGGAAACTTCATCATTTTTTTTAACAGGCGAATCATTTTGTGATTTTTGCTGTTGCTCATATTTCAATTTTGAATTTTTTATTATTTCGTTCAAGATTAAATCTGCTTCATTATCATCTTCGTCTTCAGGATCCAGGATGATTTGTTTATCTTCTTGGTTATCTTCTGCATTATGAATTTCTAAATTATTATCAATGTTATTTATGAGCATATTATCCCTATCGCAACTAGAATAGTTTTCATTTTTCTTTTTATGTTCAGTATCTTCCTCAATATTTAACTCTTCTCTAGAACAATCCATTTCATTATCATAGTTTTGTAAATGTATTTCTGAATTCTTCTCATATTTATGATTCATCTCGTCGTGTCCATCAATTTCCTGAAATTTATTTTCTTTTATTTCCGATACGTCTACATTTTCTAAAGAATTTTCACCAAGGGATTTATTAATTTTCATAGATTTTAAATTAACTTCAAATTTACAAGGATTGGACTCATTCTTTATTTCTGATAAATTTGAATCAACATTACTCACAGGTAAATTATTTGAATTAGGTTCATTATGAATGAATTGACTTTCTTTATTTATTTCTGTTTCATTAAAAAAAGAGTGTCCAATATATTCTACATTTATACAGTTGATATTTTCTAAAATATTTGAGTTTGCCCTTGCAATTTCATTTATTTCGATATTTCTAAAAAAACCCTCTTCCTTAGATGTGCCATAAATATTCTTATGATTCCTATTATATAAATCTTTCTGTAAATTACTTCCTTTTGTTGTATCAGCATTGCACAAGTCTTTATTTAACTCGAATCCATCAAGAAGGTTTTTATTCAAACTTATCTGAGTTATCTGTTTGATGTCTACAATTTCCACATCCGGTTTAGCAGGGGTATTTTTTATCTTTATAATATCATCAACAATATCGCTTAGATTAAGAGAAGAAGAATTCGAATCTATTTTTTGGCTGCATTTAGAGTTCGAATCAGGCGATAGATTGTTTTTTCCTATATTTTGTAAAGAGATTCGTTCGGTTAGATGCATAGGTGTAATAGCAAATTGATTAACACTCTCTCTAAGTAAATCCTTGTTATTAGAATTGTTTAAAAACGCTTTATTAAAGTTTCGATTTGGCTTATTACTGAAAAGGGCGCGTTTATTATGATTACTATTCTTAGTCGTAGTTGCTTTATCTACTATAGGTTCAGTATCGGCAATTGTATTAGTATTTTTGTAATCGTTATTGCCGATAGGTTTGTTTATGTGAATGTTGTAATTATTAAAAATTCCTTCATTGTAATAAACATTCTCTCTTTCCTTTCTCTTATCCCAGTGGTTGGTTTTACTCTCTAACATATTAGAATTATTATTATAGAGCAAACTGTAATTGTCTGTATTGTAGTGAGTCTTGTAGTAACTGCCTAAATAATCCTGTTCATTCAGTAATTTTATTTTATTAAAAGAAATCGGGTTCTGCTGAGTCAGGTCCATGTGCAATCTAGTGTTATATTTTTGATCAATTTCACAATTTTGATTATTTTGTTCAGAAGAGCTTGTGAAATGTGAGTATTCGTAGGAATTATTTGCACTAGGAACAAGACTGTTCAACCTTGCTATCTTACTTTTTAAGATGTCGAAGTTTATTTTAAAATTCATCATTTGTAAGGAGTTCTCGACTTGGTCGTCTTAATGAAAATGGTTATAATTCTTATTCTTACTTGCATGTCTAATAAATTTTTCATTTGAAAACGGAAGCGTGTGCTTCATAGTCTTGTTCCTAATAGACGGAGTATAATCAAAATTGCTTGTTTTGGTTGTGTTATAATTGGAAAATGTCATGTTACAATTGTGATAGTTATCGGTTAATGTATTCTCCTTGTAGCTTGTGTTAAACAAATGTCTGTTATGATTTAAATTATAAATGTCGTTGCTTGGAAAATTGGATTTTCCTATACCGTCCATCTCGTATTTCATCCTCTCACTATCTTTTACTTTGTTGTTGGTATTCGTATTGGATCTCAATCTGAAAGATGACAGATAATCATTATTCATTAATTTTTATAAAACTATATTAATTTTATTTAATTTTAGTAAATTTATTTTATATAAATATTTATATTATTTAAATGAATAATCGATGTTCGAGAATAAGACGAATTTCTTTTTTAGGAAGTAAAAAGAGAAGAGTCGAAAGAAAACAAAATAAAACACTTGAGTTAGATAACGATATAAAATCTTTTCAGTCTCTCCCAGATTTTGCAGAAATTTTTGAAAATAGCCAAAATAAAGAAAAGATAATTCTATTCAAGAATAATTTGAATTTTACATTAGTAGGAAAAGGGATATATAGAATTGTTTACGGCAGACTAGATGTTTTCGGTTATTGCATCTCCTCTGATGATGACCTTAATGATTATTCTTTTGATATTTGTGATGAATCTCCTTTGTTCTCATGTGTTAATTATGGAAAGGTAATCAACAGCGAACACGAGTATGAAGATGTGATGAATAATCTCAGCAAATTTATCTCATTGAAAAATAATAAGGAATTTCTTCAAAATAATCTCAAGACGATAAAAAACTTTTTGTTTTCAATCGGAAAGGACAGAATATCAATCGTATACTTTAAGGAGATTTCAGAAGATTTTAAAATCGTAAAAATCGATAAATTCAAAGACTACACAAATCTTGAATCTAAGCTAGATTTTATTGACTGCAATAAGTATGAAGGATGGATATCCAGATCAATCGATTCAGAAGGCATCTTTTTTCAGAATAAAATTTTCCTAATCTGCGGAAAGAAAAATTCAGGGAAATCCACATTTTTACAATTTTTAGTCAATAGAATATTGAGCTACTTGAAAGACAAACGCGGACATTTTACAAACGAACATAATTTGTTTTTAATCGACTGCGATTCAGGGCAGCCTTTACTATCAAGTACATTCACGGTTAGCCTTATAAAAATCAAAAAGCCTTTGAATGCAAATTTTTTCAATGAGAAATATAGAGATGATTGGTATGAAATAATTGCAAGTATATTTGTAGAAGATAACACTCCAACGAATAAATTCGAAGATTATTTGAAATCTGTAAAATCCTTAAAAGAAATTTTTAACAAATGTGGAGTGAACAACTATCTTGTAATTAATACAAATGGATATACGCATGGACTGGGCAACGTTGTTAATTCGTCGATTGTTGAGATTATGAAGCCTGAAGTGAACTTTTATGTTAAGAATTTGAATTCTGGTCGTATAGAAAAAGGAAAAGAATTCGAGGACTTTATAATACATGAACAAATGGAGAATAATCTTAATATTGTAATGAGACAATTTAACCTTCAAAGTAGCAGCGGTTTGAGTTTTAATCCTAAAACTAATTTGGAAATGAAAACAATAGTGGTAGAGAATAGTTTCAAGTTAAAAGAGTTAAAAAATTTAAAAAAGAAAAATGAAAATAAAACATTATATGTGATTGAAAATTTAATTCAAAGCCGAAATAATTCCGATTTTCCTTATAAGAAATTTAAAGACAATAATTCTATTTTGGATCAGATTGAATCTAATTCAATGATTGAGAAATATCTGGTTGAAGTTCCTTTTGAAAATATATTTTTCTCTTTCAATTTTAGTAATTTCATTCCAAGCAGTGAATTAGACATTTTTCTTTCGATCAACGCTAAAATATGCTTTGTGCTAAGACATTCTACAAATGCTGTTCACAAATCCGCTTTGAAACAGTCTAATCTGAATCTGATCGATTTCGAATTTGTTCCTACAAATGAAAGACTATTCGAATGCTTCGCATTTATCTACAATATAGACATAATCAATCGCAAGCTTATCATCTACTCAGAAAAATTGAAGAATTCCTTCATAAAAAATCCAGACAGAAAAATAATTCTATATAGAAACAACACCGCAATAGATAAAGTTATTACACAAACTAACGAGAAAGAAAAACTATTAGAAAACAAAATAATGTCAATGAGATTTTATGACAGTATCATTGAGGAGGAAGATACCGTAAACAATCAATACAAATGTTTGTATTCTACACGAAATAAATATTCTCTTATTTAAATTTTCAATAAAATAATTATTTTTTACTTTAATATTTAGAATTGATGGAAATATATTAACTATTTATCAATAATAAGTATATGAGTAGCAATTCGAAAGAGAACTCAAACAGTAAGAAAAAATACAAAAAGAACGCCTTGGAACATGTCGACTTCTTCAAGGAATTTAAAAAAGATCCTAAGTTTAAAACCGAATTATGTTCGACGTTCTCAGAAACTGGGTTTTGCCCATACGGAAACAAATGTCGCTTCGCACATGGGAAGGATGAGTTATTCGAACGGCCTGTCAATCACCCAAATTATAGACGAAGCGACTGTAACGCGTTTCATTCGAATGGTTACTGCAATTATGGGATACGCTGTCATTTCAGACATAACGAACCAAAAGGAATAGAAGATACCCCTAGATCGTTTTACACTTATCTACTTAAGTTGTATGAAGATTCTACTAGTGCAGAAAAAAGAAAATTTAAGAGACTGAAGATATTCAAATACGTAACAGGTGAAGATAAGCAAGATTATCAAGGCAGGTATAATAAATTCAAGGAATCTTTGGAATGTAAATCTATGTCTGAACCTTTTCCTGTTAAATTTGGTAAAATTTTGAAAATTTTAACGAATTATTATTTTTAATAAAATGTAGAAGCGTGTAAAAAGACTCTGAGTTCTAATAATTTTCTTAACTTTAATGTCAATAATAACGTTAGTGTTCTTAATAATTTAAACTCAAAAGATGTTGTAAGTTATTTTGAGTTAATGAATAAATTAACTAAAATGATCAATTTTAATAATGAAAAAAGCAATTTGGAAATGAATTCGATGAATTATAATTACACTATGATCCCTCTAATATACAATAGCAAAAGCCCAGGTGTAACTAGAAAGGTTAGTGTTAATTCGATTAATTCCCCTAATACAAGTTCCATAAGCTCTGCAGATTCTTTAACAGTGGCTAAGAAGGGTAAAAATTTTAAAAAGGTTCCCAATCATAAGGGTAGTGAGACTAATCAGAAGGTTTCTCTAATGTAAATTATAACAAGAAAGATTGTATGTTGTTTCGGTTTGATTTTTTTTCAAAAGTATGATTAACTTTTTTTCCTTAATTTATATATAAAATATTTATTTATTTATTCATATGAACAAATTTATTCGGACATAGTAATAATAGAATAGACTAAATAGTTTTAATTACTATAACTAACGATTATTGAATTTATCATATAATTTTATATTTCAAAATCTCATTTAATGAAAAATTAATTTATAATAAATAATATAATTATAAATAAAACAAATAAATTTTATTTTAGCAGTATGAATTTCAATTTCTTTTTAAAATAAAAATTAAATTATCCGACTTATTGTCTATCAAATTATGCTTCTTGAGTAGTCTCGTCTCTTCTATAATTTCCACGACCTCTTCCGCGACCGCCTCTGGCTCCTCTTCCTCTTCCTCTTCTTTCTCCTCTATTTTCTTGATTTTCTTCTCCTTCAACTGCTTCTTCTTGTTTGACGTCTTTTTCGACTCTGTGAGTATTTGGAATGACACTGGCGGGTAATCCTAAATAATCTCTCAAGAATTTAACTCCTTCGTTCTTGAGGAAATAATAATGCCATTGCCAAGTGAAAATTTCTGTAACATATTTTCTTGATAGTAATGATCTCATTACTAAAAAACAGTGGATATTTGGAATGTTAAGGCCTTCATGATTACCCATATTGTCCTATTTTGATTAATATTTTATTTTTATTCTACTTTCTTAAAGCAGAAGACTCCTTCTTGTAATAAATAAGTGTAAATTTTTCTTTTATCAGCTGAAGATACTAGGACCATTGTTTTAAGATATAATTAAATTAATATATTTAAATATTTATTTTATTTAATTTAAATGAAAAGTTTGATTGAATTCAAATTTTAATTTGGTTAAAATAGATAGATTTGTTAGGAAACCTGCTTAGTACATTTTAATAAAATAAGAAAATCTTTTTGACTGCGCATATGTGTGAATAAATTTTTGAAATCTCAATTTATTCGGGTTAAATTCCCAATTTCCATCTTAAAATAATTTAATCAATTTCTATTTCCCTGGAATAGGAAAGCGTAATTTACTGTTTAGTTTTTTTATAGAATAATTTGTTAATTCAACCTTCCTCTTAACGGATTACTTAATTAATTTATGAGAAATTTATCAATTCATACATTCATCTAATTCTAATATAATATTTTATAAATTTTATAAAATGATAGGAATTAATTCAAATCCTAATCAACAAAATTTATTTTTAGAGAATGGTGTTAGTCATCATTCTTTTAATAGAGTAGAAGAAAAATTTAAGCTGGTATATCAAAGTAAGTTGATTTAATTATTCTTGATTTTATTATTACTCTTAATTAGTAATTCTTAAGAGAAAAAATTCTTGTAGTGCTGAGATACATTATGAAAATTTTAATTACCATGAAGCCTTAGTAGAATTAGAAGGAATTATGAATGAAATAGACAAAGTTGAAATTCAAAATAAAAATATAGACTTAAATAAAACGAATCTTAAATATATATTTGAACTAGTTCATGATAACTCGTTTATTTTAATTTTGGAAAATTTGAACATTTTTACATTAGAGGTAAGTATCAATTATTTATGTAACTATTACAAATATTAAACATTTTAGGAAGCGAAGTTTATTTACACAATATTTAAAATTCTTAATACATTTTCTAAAATCGAGAAATACAAAAACTTCCATGAATTTTTATATTCTCATATGAATCAGATAGTCTCGTTTCTATTAAATAATCTAAACTCAGATTCAAAAGATTTTGTAATCATAATTGTCAGCAAATGCCTGAGAAAATTGTCACAGGAATCGAAATATTTGGAGATTATTCTAGTTTGGGAAAATTTCGATTTAATTTACTCAAATACAAGAAGCCATAAATTTATCCTTTTACAAGAATGTTTCTCCACGATATACTATTTTTTCGAAAGCCTCAAGGTCGATAAAGATATTGTTATTAAATTTCTTGAAAGTAAAGAAAATGAATTCTCTAAAGCGACTAATTTCATGCTCGGATACTCCGGCGACACTAGAAAAATCGACAAGGAGTGCATAGAAGATGATTTTTACCTCTTGAAGAGAGAAACTTTGATACTTCTTGAAAAAATTTTGATGAATTCAATTTATGAAAAATTCACGCTGTCATACACAAATAGAATAGAAAATTTAAAAAGCATAATGATACAATTAAATAACAAATGCCTCAAAATAGTTTTCCAGGCAGTTGATATTCTTCATTATTTTTTTGTCGATGTGGAATTAAAGAGTAGAGGTATAAAGTTGTTGTTACATAATAATAAAAAGAAGTTTTATGAATTTTTTGAAAAACATGAAAATTTTTTCCTAGAGGATTCTGAAATGTCATATAAAAAATCTTTTATTCTTTACGAGCTGGAGAGATTAGAAAATTACTTGGAAGAAGCTTAATACGTACTATAATATATTATCAAATTAATAAGAATGAAAAATTTTCTTTTATTCTTAGATCTTTAAAGAATTAATCGAATTAAAAAATTTGTGTATTTGGAATTTTCTCTTTAATAAAAATATTATAAAATAAAAAAATTTCTTATAATAATACTTAATGGACTACTTAAGAACTTTGGTAAGCGGAAAGAAGAAAAGGTTCATTGATAGAAAATACAACCTTGATTTGTCTTACATTACCCCTAGAATAATTGCCATGGCCTATCCTGCAAGTGGATTACAAGTCATGTTCAGAAACAGCATTGAGCAAGTTTCTAATTTCTTAAAGGAGAGACATAAGTCAAACTATATGGTCATCAATCTCAGCGGAAAGAAATATGATAATAACAAATTTGACAACAGAGTAAGCTTTTATTCATTAAGGTCTTAGAATACGAATGGGTAGATCATCATGCACCCCCTTTGAAACTATTGTTTGACATTTGTAACGAAATAGACACGTTTGTTAAAGGTAATTTTATCTTTTTAAAACCTAGCCGATGATGAGAACGTTGTAGTTATAAATTGCAGAGCTGGAAAAGGAAGGACAGGGACAATCATATGCTGTTATTTACTGTATTCGGGAAGGTTCCAAAATCCTGATGATGTACTGGAATATTATTCTAAGAAAAGATTTAACGCAGGAGAAGGTGTAACTCAACCGTCACAGAAAAGATACGTATACTACTTTGCCTATTTGCTTAAGGAGCGGATCTACTTCCCTCTCGTAAGGACTATAAAAGCGATTTCAATCAATAAAATTCCAAGTAAAAGCGAAGGAAGCCTCAGACCATTCTTCGAAATATATTTAGGAAATAGTGATAGACTGTTTTACTCTAATAAGAAGGGATACATGGAACAGAAAAAGATTTTCTCTAATAACACTGAGCTCATTACAATTACAGATAGTTCTTTTATGTTGACTGTTAGCGGCGATTTAACAATCAAAATTTATAATAACGAAATGCTCTCTTCTAAAAAAATTGGAAGAGTTGCTTTTAACACCTCATTCCTTGATTTCGACCAGGATTGTTTGGTATTTAAGCTTCAACAAATTGATCCTGACAACCTTGTAAAGAAAAAACATATTCCTCGGGATTTCGAAATTCAGATAGTATTCGGAAGAACTTGTGACTGTAAGAATACCGAGAAAGTCATGAAGTTGTGTAATAATTGTGAAGACATTTTAAGTAATGATTTGAAAGAATGGAAATTATTAAACTCTATCATAGATGTAAGTAAAATATTCTAAATTATTTTTAGAAACAGAAAAGTAATACATTAGAAAAATCCAAAAAGCTTTTGTTCGGCCAGGAAGAAGATGATGTAGAACAAGTAATGATGAGCAATATGGAAGAAGGAGAAATTCGTAATTGATATTTAATTTATTTTACACATAGAATACATAGACAGCGAAGATGGAGCAGAGAAGATTAAATCCCCTAAAAGTAAGGAAGCTGAAAAGCAAGAAGACATGAATGCCAGCTTCGAGAATGAATGTCTTATTTTTTGATATTTATTCTTTTATAACTTCTTAAACACATGATTTTTTATAAATAATTTAGTATGTAAATGATATTTAAAAATTGGATAAAATATTTAATGAAAGAACTTATTTATTTAATTCTAAATTCTAATTGCTAATTAAATGCAGGTTGATACATTTAAAAGCTAATTATCACTTATGCTCATCTCTATTTTATCTAAATTAAAATTATAAATTTAAATGGAAAGAAACACGAATGAAAACCTTAATGGAGAAAATACTTCGAATTACTCTGGCAAACGAGATAAAGAGAAAAAGACCAAAACAGATAATCAATACACTAACTTATACTCAACACTAATCGATGCTCTATCAACTGAAAAACCAGACACAGACAGAATAAAGGCCTTAATCCTATTAGAACAGGACGTGATGATGATAAATGATAAGAATAAGTAATATTCAATATTAAAACATTACAATCACAGACTTTTTCCTTTATTTAGAATATTTGAAAGCCATTTGAACGACACAGAAGGCCTCAACTCAAATATTTTTAAAGGACAAATTTTAATGACTTCAACTACTATTCTTATCCTTTTAAACGCAAAGGAAGAATTTCCTCAACTTTTTTACAATTTTCTTGATAACATCCTTATCGAGCATATAAAGAACACTAATAACTACTCCAACATCTACATCAGACAAATTTCATGTCAATGCTTGGAAGAGCTAGAAACGGAACACCCAGGTTTGTTATTTCCTCTTATGGGAAAGAAAACAATTGATATATTAGAAATAAAAGAGAATCTAAAAGATGATGAGAAATCAGTCAGATCAAGACGTACGATGAGATCCAGCGCTAACGAAATACCTTCGATTGACAATAAAAAGATTGAATTAGAAAGTAAAATGAATATATTGATTAAATAGATTTCGGATTATACAATCTAATCGAAGAGGAAATGTTTTATGTATTTGAATATTATTTATCACTCTATACCACAATTTTTAAAAATTTCATATATTACTATTTCTTTGAGAATTTTATTAAACAAAATCTCAAACAACTTAACGAGAATGAGTTAATAGAAGATATATCACAATCTATAGAAAATAGAGTGAATACTAATTTACAAAACGAACGAGAGAAGGAATTTCATGTGATAGAAAATGACTTTTATGAAGAACATTCTGCAAATAGAAACAAAGGAGACGGAAACAATCGAGTGTTTAGTAAAAGTAAGGTGATGACAGTTTTAACTAAGATTCCGTATTTTAGAGATTTAAAGGCCTTTTCTACGGTAGAAAATAAGGAAGGTCTTTATTCTTTTGTCTCGAATAAAAACAAAGACGATCAAGGCGAAAATTTTAAAAAATTTAAAAATATCCCTTTCGCACATTCTTTTCAGGTAGTAAACTTCGGGAATAACTCGAATGATAAAAAATTTGATAAGATTCTTCATATAAATGATTCAGAATATATTCCTAAATATAGTGCTATTTTTAGTAGATCGTATGGATATAATTTAAAAATCTTTTAGGAATTTGGATGAATCTGAAATAAAAACAATCGATTTGGGATTTTCTATTAACCAGGGATTCTTATCTTACATAAATAAAGCACTTTCTCGTATAATTCATCTACTTCCCAAAACAGGCGAAATGATTCAGACTAAGATATGTACATCACTCAGATTTATAATATCTCGTATTGAGATAAATCATAATGCTTTACTTCCTTTTTTTAGCTATTTTTATTTAAACTCAAATTCTGCAATTTTAACCTTGACGGCAATTAAAATTGTCGAAAATTTTAAATCAAGTCTGAAAGAAAATTTTATTCTAAAGCTTGTACTTAAATTGTGTATTTTGATTAATGACTTACGACTTAACAA
>Ga0169931_10009250_pt1 | contig 14247 bp, 10 predicted proteins | sample Kivu_15m_20L_FD_129675 | JGI IMG/M metagenome (GOLD analysis project Ga0169931, IMG submission 129675) | Freshwater microbial communities from Lake Kivu, Western Province, Rwanda to study Microbial Dark Matter (Phase II) - Kivu_15m_20L... | ecosystem: Environmental > Aquatic > Freshwater > Lake...
CTCGAGATCGACAACAACGGCTCGGAGCGCTCGCTGCGCACCGTCGCGGTCGGTCGCAAGAACTGGATTTTCTTGCGTGTCGAACGCGGCGGCCGCACTGCCGCGGTCATCTACTCGCTGATCGCGACGTGCAAGGAACACGACGTCGACCCGCGCACCTACCTGCGCGACGTGCTCCTGCGCATCGGCAAAGTCTCCGACGTGCGTGAGCTCACGCCCTGCGGCTGGACGGCCAAGTGGGCTCCCGTCGTGGAAGCTCACCGCGCGAGCATCGTCGAACGCCTGCTGGCAAAGTAGACCAGCCCCAGCGGTCACCCGTCCGCGTCAAGAGCCTTGCGGGGTGCGGATCGCCGAACGGCTACAACAGATTCAGGTCGTCGATGTCGCACGTCCCGTCGGCGTTGACGTCGCCGTACGGGATCCCGAAGGGCACGCCGTAGGCCGAGTAGCGCACCCCCTGGACCACCGTGGCGCCCTCGTCGAGGAGCACGGCCACGTCGGCCCGCCAGTTCTGGCAGTAGTAGAGGCGGTCGGCCAGTTGTGAGACCCCGCCGACCGACTTGCCGACGGCCGTCCAGCTGTTCGTGTCCTTGTCGCGCAGTACCACGCTGTCGATGTAGGAAGAACCGCCCCAGCCGCCGTTCCCGGCTGCGTGGTAAAGGAATTGTTCTTTGGGGTGCGTGTCGAGCGCCCCGCCGGTCGGGTTGATGCGGTAGGTCGCCACCTGCCTCCAGCGCTCGTCGTAGATCGTGACGTACTTGCGGTCCGCGCTCAACGCCAGACCATCGTTCGTGGTGTCCTGGTGACGAGCCGTCAGGTAGCCGAGGCCGTTGTACCAGTACTCGCTGACAAGATGTGCGGCGTCGCCACCGTCGCCTAGCTCGTACACCCCGCGGAGTCGGCCGAAGGCATCCCAAACGTAGTCGTAGGCTTCGCCGTCGGACTTCATGTTTCCGACGGCGTCATAGAAAAAACTGAAGTCGACCGAGCTGTTGCTGTCTGTATCCCGCGTCTGGAGCTCGTTGACCTCGTTGTGGACGCGGGTCTCGTTGAGCTCACCGGGATCCGACCAAGATCCATCGCCGTCGAGATCGACTTTGTTGCTCGTCCAGTTGCCAGTCTGGGTCAGTGACCACTGCTGGCGTCGCGTCGGGCTGTTGACCGTGCTCGGGAGCGACAGGTCTCCTTCATGAGCGTCGGTCAGGCGGTTGCGCCCGTCGTTGGCGTAGAGTGCGTCGTGCCCAACGTGCACCTGGTCGTCCTGGTGCGCCACGTTGGAGGCGCGGTCCCAGCCGACATTCACGCTGAAGAAGTCGACGTCCGTCGAGAGATCCTTCGTCCAACGGCTCCTGATCGGTCGGTTGAACTGGGGCGAGGACACTGGCCGTGCCGCTCTCGCTTTTGCGATCTACGAGAGGGCGGGGAGCGCGCAGACCCCGTGGTGTGGCGCCTTCACGCACACGGCCGCTGGCGAGCACGGCCCGTGGCGCTCGATCCGCCAACGTTCGTTGAAGGGCCTTTTGCTCTCCGTCGCGTCACTCCAGCGCTCGCTGCCGCGCACGCGAGTGGCGTTCCCAGCTGACCGTGCGTCTCTGGCCCCCGCTTCAGCGCTCGGTCGGGGCGGGGGGAGCTGCGGGAGGTGGGGCGGAGGGGGCGAGGAAGCGGGCGTGGAAGGTCCAGAAGTGGCGGTCGAGGGTGGCGAGCAGGACGTCGGGGTCGTGGCTGATGCCGGGGACTTCGAGGTATTCGTGAGGGATGGCGAGCTGCTCGAGACGCTTGTGGAAGCTGCGGTTGAACTCGAGCGTCGCGTCGCGCGCGCCGATCACGATGCGCAGCGGCAGGTGTTGCACGGCGGCGCGGTGGTGCTCGGCGAGCTGCCACGGACTCGCGGCGCGGTAGCGCTCGAGATCGCCCCACACGCTCGCGAGCAGGTGGTCGCGCTGGGCGGGGTCGCGGTCCTCGGAAACCTCGAAATCGGGATGCAGCGGTCCGGCGCCGAGCATCGACACGGCGCCGAAGAGCTCGCTGTGAACGAACCCGAGCCGGCCCGCGCCGTAGCCGCCCATGCTGAAGCCTTCGAGGATGCGGCCCGCGCGCTCGGCCCGGGTGCGGTAGACGCGATCGACCTCGGGGAGCAGCTCCTCGATGAACACGGTCTCGACCGGCGTGCGACCGTCGTGGGAGTCGCACCACATGCCGTTGGGGAGGCCGTTGGGAAACACGACGATCACGGGCGGCAGGTCACCGGAGCGAATGGCCGCGTCGAAGCGCGCGGCGACCGGGGCGATGCCGGCGCCGCTGCCACCGGAGCCGTGAAGCCAATAGACGACGGGGAAGCGCCGCTCACGCTCGGCGTCGTACTGCGGGGGTATGTAGACGTGGTAGCTCACGACCGCCTTGGCGGCGGCGCTGTCGAAGGTGCGAAAGTCGACGCGCGGCGCACGCACAGCCGGCGTGACCCATGGGAGGGTCGAGTCCGCGGCCGCTGCGCGCGGGGCGACGGGGCGCGGCGGGCGCGCGGGCGCGCGCTCGGGACCGAGCTCGAGCAGCTGGCGCAGGAACGGCTCGTCCTCAAAGCCGCGACCGCCTTGGTCCATCTCGGCGAAGCGCACGATCACGAGCGCGCGCTGCGGCACGAGGTACAGGCGCTGCTTGCCCGCACCCGCGGCCTGCGCGATGCGCAGCGGCGTCCCGTCGGAGGCTCGCAGGCCGCGAAATTCGCGCGCATCGGCCGGAACGATCGCGCCATCGGCCGCCGACACGCCCGTGCCCGGCGCGTCGTTCGCCAGCCACCATGTGAGGCCGTACTGCCCGTTGGCAGCGCTCGGCACGAAGCAGGCCTCGAGCGCGTCGCGTTCGATCACGGCCACGCGCTCGACGTTGCCGTCGTCCTGCGCACGCTCGACCGTGCAGCCTAGCCGCACGAACTCGCCGAAGCGCGCCCACTCGCGGGCGGTGAGGTGCGCGCCGCCGGGCAGATTGGGCTGGCCCTTGGCGTCGAGAGCGAAGCGCTCGCGCGGCAGTGCGAGTCCCGCGGGCTCGAAGACGCGCGCGCGCATGTAGTCCCAGTAGCTCTTCTCCGGGCGCTCGGACGCCGCGAGCTTGCGCGTGAGCAGCGCGCCCCAGGCGTAGAAGTGCGACGGACCGTAGCGGAACAGGCGGCCGGGATCGCGCGTGATCGGCACGCCGAGCACCGCGCCGTACCAGTCCTCGGGCGCGCGCTCGCGCGAGCCGCCGCGCAGGCGCCCGGCCATGTCGTTCAGGGGGCCGAGGTCGCGGATGCCGTAGCCCGCACGTCCGAAGAGCTCGCTCTCCGGCTCGAGGCCCGAGGAGAGGTCGAGCAGGGAGCGCACGGTCATGCGTGCGGCGCGCGGATTGTCTTTCCACTCGACGAGCGTGTCGACGACGGGCTCGTCGAGCTTCACGAGTCCGTCTGTCAGCGCGGCTGCGGCGACGATCCCGCAAAAGCTCTTCGTGCCGCTCGCGAGCGCGTGCGGTCGCTCGGCGCTCCAGCCGTTGGCATAGCGCTCGAACACGACCTGCCCCGCATGCAGCACGAGCACCGCGCGCCCCGAGAAGCGCTCGCTGTAGCTCGCCGCCGCTTCCATGGCCTCCTTCGAAGGCGCGCTGGTTTCCGGCGGCGGCAGCTCGAGAAAGCGCTGCGGCGCGCTGGTCGCGGGCACGGACGTCGCGGGCGCCTGCGCCGGAGCCAGCGGCGCGACCTGCGCGGGCTCTCGAGCCATCAGGGCAAGCACGGAAAGGAGGGCGAGCATGGCCATGGTCTAGGAAACCCGGCGGCCCGGCGCGAGTTCCGCTAGGAGCGCGTGGAGATGCGCGGGGCGCGGCCGGCGAGGGTGACGTCGTAGAGAGCGTGGATGCCCTGCACTTCGCGCGCGATCGACCAGTGCGCGACGACGTGGGCGCGCGCGCGGGCGCCCATGGCGGCGAGCTCGTCGGGGCGGGCGATCAGGCGCTCGAGCGCGAGGGCGAGGGCCCGCGCGTCGCCGGTCGGGACGATGTCGCCGTTGTGGCCGGGCACGATCAGCTCGGGGAAGCAGCCCTCGCGCGAGGTGAGCGCGGCGGCGCCGCTCGCCATGGCCTCGAGCGGAGTGAGACCGAAGCCCTCGGAGCGCGGTACGGCGACGCACAGGCTGACGCGCTGGTACCAGCGCTTGATCTCGCGGAACGGCAGGTCGCCGAGGAATACGACGCGCTGCTCGAGCCCCGCGGCGCGCACCTTGGCGAGCAACGCGTCGCGCCAGCGCTCTTCGCCCGGCTGGCACAGGCCGGTGAGCACCGCGGTGCAGCGCGGGTGGCGCGGCAGCACCTCGCACACCGCGTCGATGAAGAGGTCTGTGCCCTTGCTCGGGCGAATGCGCCCGAAAATGCCGATGCAGAAGTCGCCGGAAAGTCCCGCCTCGCGCCACGCGGCCGCGCGGTCGACGGGCGGCGCGAATTCCTCGATGTCGACGCCGTGCGGCACGATCGCCGAGTGCCAGTCGAGAAAAGCCGCCGCGCGCGGCGTCACCGCGATCACGGCGTCGGAGCGCCGGACGAACCAGCGCCAGAACGCGCCGTGGCGACGCGGGCTCGGGCTGGTGTAGACGAGCTTCCAGCGCTGGCGCAGCACGTCGCGCAGGAAGACGCCGACGATCTGCTCGGGCGCGCGTCGCGAGTGCCAGATGCGGTGCGTGCCGCGCGGCGGCGCGCTCCAGCCCTCGCGCAGCACCTGCGCGAAGGAGAGCGAGCCCGCGAGGCCCATGCGCGCGCGATCGAGGAACGCCACGGCGCGCTCGCGCTGCTGCAGCGGCACGAGCGCGCGCATCGTCGCCGCCACGCCCGCGTAGCCGCGGCTCAGGTTGGCGACGAGCACCTCGGCCTCGCGCAGGGAGCTGGGCGTCGTCATCGGGACGAGAGCTTCGCGTCCGGCGGCGCGCGCGGCAACCGCGAACGCAACGGGCCCCGCGGCGCGCGTGCGTCGCGGGGCCCGTGTTCGCAGGCAGCAGCGGAAAACTCAGCCGCCGAAGATGCCCGTCTTCTTCGACTTGCGGATCTCCTTTTCGTCGATCCAGATGACCTCGCCCGACTCGATGTTCACGACTTCGAGCGTGAGCTTGTAGTAGACGTCGTCCGTCTTGCGGCCGGCGTCCTCGATGTTGCGGTCCTTCGACTTCTCGATCGAGCGCAGGTTGCCGTACATCACCGCGTCGGCGCCGATTTGCTTGCCGAACTGGCGGATCAAGTTCGGGTCGACGCGGCCCGACTCCATCTGGAAGCGGACCTGCGAGCCGAGCTCGTCTTGGCCCTGGTTCGACGCGGCGAGGCGGAAGCGGCCCGACTTGAGCAGCGCGGTGCGGATCGAGTCGGTGATGCTTGAGGTGTCGATGTGCTCGCTGGTGCGGTTGTTCACGTTGCCCGTGAGCAGCACGACGCGCTTGTCGTCGCCCTTGCCGGAGTGATCGATGTACTGCAGGTTCGGGCTGGTGAGCAGCGACTGCACCATGCCGTCGGCCATCGACTGCAGGTCGGTCGAGCCGAACTTCATGTTGACGGTCTCGACCTTGTTCGGATCGTCGTATTGGATCGACGAGCAAGACGCGAGGGCGAGAGCGAGGAGCGCGAAGGGAGCGATGAGCTTGTTCATGGGTTGGTTGAGAGCTTGGAGGGAGGCGTGTTCGTGTGGATTCACTGGACTTCGTCGCGCGAGCCGACCTGCAATTGCCAGCTGACGGCTTCGGGGCTCGGCGCGACCATTTGAATGGTCTTGGAAGCGGAGCCGGCGAGACGCTCGGGCTCCCAGTGCTGCGGGATGTAATTGATCTTGAGGCCGGCGCGGTCGTACCACTCGACGCTCCATTGGAACGCGAGCGGCGACGTGCGGCGGTTCTTGAGCTCGACTTGCACGACCATCAGGCCGTTTTTCTCGGCGCGCACGATGTTGCGCATTTCGAGTGCGGCGTTGAGCAGCGCGTTGCCGACTTCGGTGCCCTTGCCGTCGTAGCGGTTGACCGAGCCGGAGGGCGCGGCGGTGCAGGCGACGAGCGGCAGGAGCGCGAGTGAGAGCGGGAGGAGGTGGTTCTTCATGGCGTGACTCAGGGTTGAAGTGGAGCCGGGGCGGCGGCGACGGTCTCGCCGCCGACGGAGTGGACGTGGAGGCGCGCGCCGAGACTGCGCGCGAGGATCACGAGTGTCTCGCCGGGAGCGAGGCGAAGGGTGCCGAGCGAGACGCTGTCGCCGCCGACGGCGCGCAGGCGGAGCGAGTGCTCGCCGGGCGCGACCCACATGCGCGCGGCGTGCCACTCGGCGGGCAACGTGAACCAGCAGCGCGTGTCGGCGCGCTCGGTGGCGGCGGTGAGCAGCGAGCCGACGAGCAGCGCGGCGACACCGGCCGCGTCGCCGTGCTCGCGCCGCACGCTCTGCGCCACGGCGTTGGTGGCGATCAGCTTCATCGCGCCGCGCAGCGCCGAGCGCGCAGCCAGCCAGCCCATGCGGTCCTCGAGGTTGCGCGCGGCGACGTTGTTGACGTTCTCGACCTGCGAGGTGCGCAGCGGAGCTCCGTCGTCGACCACGAGCTCGAACGTGCTGACGGACTGGGGACGGGGCACGAAGCGCGGGACGCTGAACTGCGCGAGCCCCGCGGGCGTCATCAGAGCGGCCGTGTCCTCGACCTTGTAGGGTCCGAGGCCGAGGCCGCCGAGCACCACGATCGACGCGGCGTCCTGCGGGAGCTGCGAGGGCTCGCCGAAGCGCTCGACGAGCCGCGGCAGCTCGTCGTCGTAGCGCAGGCGCGTCGCGATGCGCACCAGCGCGCGGCCGGCGAGCTCGAGGCCGAGCTCCTTCTCCGCCATGCGCTGGTAGTCGATGTAGGCCTCGTCGTAGCGGCCCTGCAGCTCGTAGCTGACCGCGGAGAGCAAGTGCCCGAAGCCGCCGGCGGCGTACTTCTTCTGGTAAAGCCCTTCCTCGGTCTCGAGCAGCTTGTTGGCGCGCCGCGTCTCGACGTACACGCCGTCGAGGTTGCCGCGCGCGAGGTAGGTGAGCGCGAGCGCATTGTGCACCTGCACGCGCTCGTAGCCCTCGCCTTGGTAGTCCTTGACGCCCTCGTTGATCACGAGCGAGCCGACGGCCTCGCCGAGGTTCGCAGGCCCGATCAACGCGCGCTCCTCCAGCTCGCGCACGGCGTCCACGGCGCCGTCGAGCGCGCGCTGGGCCTCGTCCCAGTTGCCGCGCGCGAGCTCGACCATGCCGACCTCGGCCCCGCGCAGAAACGGCGAGCCGATCGCGCGCTCGTCCTCGAACCCCGCGCGCGCGTCGTCGAAGCGCCCGGCCTCGAACTGCCCCACGGCGGCGACATGGCGCGCGGTGGTCGAAATGCAGCTCGCGGCGAGGGCGGCGAGGCCGAGCGCGAGGGCGGGCAGGCGGCGGAGCCGCGGGACGGGGTTCGGGCGGGTCATGGGGTGCGGAGCGCGAGCGGAGGAGACGCGCCGCCGCTGGTGCGGGCTTGGGGGCGAGGCGAGCTCGGGTTCGGCAACTTGGATGCCAGCCCCCAAAGCGGCCTCCGGACGCGCGCGGGAGGGCCCGCGCGCCCCTCGGCGGGGACGCGTGTCCTCTATAGACTGCACACTCCGCGCTCCGTTCTCCACGGTCCGCTGGACGCAGGCCGAGCGCACCGCGTGCGGCCAGCCCGCCCCGCCCCGCCATGCACCAGCCCAGCCTGATCGACGAGGGCCCCAAGACCGCTGCGACCACGCCGATGATGGCGCAGTACCTGCGGGCCAAGAAGGAGCAGCCCCACGCGCTGCTCTTCTTCCGCATGGGCGACTTCTACGAGCTCTTCGGCGAGGACGCGGTCACCGCCAGCCGCGAGCTCGGCATCACGCTCACCTCGCGCGACAAGGGCACGCAGGCGCTCCCCATGGCCGGGGTGCCGATCAAGGCCCACGAGGCCTACCTGATGCGGCTCGTCCGCAAGGGCTTCAAGGTCGCGATTTGCGAGCAGATGGAGGACCCGCGCACGGCCAAGGGCATCGTCGACCGCGCGATCGTGCGCGTGGTCACCGCCGGGACGATCACCGAGGAGGAGGCGCTCGACGCGCGCGCCAACAACTTCCTCGCCGCCCTGCACGTGCAGGGAGCCAAGGCGGGACTCGCGTGGGTCGACGTCTCGACGGGGCGCTTCCTCGTGAGCGAGGTGCCCGCGCGCGAGGTCGAAGGCGAGCTCGCGCGCATCGGGCCGGCGGAGGTGCTGTGCGCCACGACGCTCGGCGAGCGCGCGCCGGAGATCGCCGAGGCGCTCGCGCGCATGCAGGGCCTGTGCCGCAGCGAGCGCGAGGAGTGGCGCTTCGAGCGCGCGACGGCGCTGCGCGCGCTCGCGCGGCACTTCAAGGTGCAGACCGTCGAGGGTTTCGGTCTCGAGGAGGACTCGCAGGCGGTGCCGGCGGCGGGCGCGCTGATCGAATACCTCGAGGAGACGCAGCGCTCGGCCTGCGAGCACGTGCGGCGCATCGAGAAGGTCGAGACGTCGGAGTTTCTCGTGCTCGATCGCGCGACGCGCTCGTGCCTCGAGCTCGTCGTCACCCAGCGCGAAGGCCGCACGGAGGGCACGCTGCTCGAGGCGCTCGACGCGACGCTCACGCCGATGGGCGGGCGACTCCTGCGAGCGTGGCTGCTCGCGCCGCTGCGCCAGCCCGAGGCGATCCTGCACCGCCAGCGCGGCGTCGGGGAGTTCGTCGAAGGCCCGTTCCTGCGCGAAGACGTGCGCGAGCTCCTCCGCGGCGTGCTCGACATCGAGCGCCTCGTCGCCAAGGTCTCGACCGGCCGCGCCAACGCGCGCGACTTGGTCGGGCTCGCCAGCTCGCTCGCGCTCGTGCCGCAGCTGCGCGCGAAGCTCGAGAGCGTGTACTCGAAAGTGCTCGGACAGCTGCTCGCGCGGCTCGATCCGCTCGAGGACGTCACCGCGCGCGTCCAGCGCACGCTCGTCGACGCGCCGCCGCTCTCGCTCAAAGACGGCGGCATGGTGCGGCCCGGATTCTCGGCGGAGCTCGACGAGCTCGTGCAGATCGCCGGCGACGGCAAGACGTGGATGGCGCGCTTCCAAGCCGACGAGATCGCGCGCACGGGCATGGTGGGCCTCAAGGTCGGCTTCAACTCGGTCTTCGGCTACTACCTCGAGGTGCCGCGCGGGCAGGTTGAGCGCGTGCCCGAGAGCTACATCCGCAAGCAGACCGTCAAGAACGCCGAGCGCTACATCACCCAAGAGCTCAAGCAGTTCGAGGACAAGGTGCTGAAGGCCGAGGAGCGCTCGCGCGACCTCGAGTACCAGATCTTCAGCGAGCTGCGCGACGAGCTCGCGCGCCATGTCGGTCGCATCCTCGACACTGCCGACGCGCTCGCAAGCATCGACGTGCTCGCCGGCCTCGCCCAGCGCGCGGTCGAGAACCGCTACGTCGCGCCGCAGCTCGACAACGGCGACCTGCTCTCGATCGAAGACGGGCGCCACCCGGTGATCGAGCGCATGACGGGCGGCTCGAGCTTCGTGCCCAACGACAGCGTGCTCGACCGCGACGCACGGCGCGTGACGATCCTCACCGGCCCCAACATGGCCGGCAAGTCGACCTACATCCGCCAGACGGCGCTGATCGTGCTCCTCGCGCAGGTCGGCTCGTTCGTCCCGGCGCGCAAGGCCAAGATCGGCGTGGTCGACCGCATCTTCACGCGCGTGGGCGCGGCCGACGACATCAGCCGCAACGCCTCGACCTTCATGGTCGAGATGGTCGAGGTCGCGAACATCCTGAACAACTCGAGCGCGCGCTCGCTGGTCGTGCTCGACGAGGTCGGGCGCGGCACGAGCACCTTCGACGGTCTCGCGCTGGCGTGGTCGATCGTCGAGCACATCCACGACCGCATCGGCTGCCGCACGCTGTTCGCGACCCACTACCACCAGCTGGTCGAGCTCGCGACGCGCCTCCCGGGCGTGTGCAACAAGTCGGTCGCCGTGCGCGAGTACCAAGACGAGATCGTGTTCCTGCACAAGATCGTCGACGGCGGCACCGATCGCTCCTACGGCATCCACGTCGCGCGCCTCGCCGGCGTGCCCGCGGACCTGCTCGAGCGCGCGCGCTCGATCCTGCGCGACCTCGAGGCCGACAACGAGGACCTCGTGCCGCGCATCTCGTCCCACGCGAGCGGAGCCAAGGCGCCCACGGGCCAGCTCTCGCTGTTCGGCACGCCGCCATCCAAGGTCGAGGCCGCGCTCGCGCGTCTCGATCCCGACCAGCTGACGCCGCTGCAGGCGCTCAACGAGCTGCAGCGGTTGCGCGCCATGCTCGGCGACGCCTGACGCGCATGGCGCGGCTCGTCTTCAGCTACCGCAATCCGGGCCGCTACGCGTTCAACGTGCTCGCGGGTGCGCTCGCGGACGAGCTCGCGCAAGGCGGCTTCGAGCTCGTCCTCGCGCGCACCCCCACCGAGCTCGAGCGCGCGATTGCAGTTCCGGCCGCGAGCGGCGAGCCGACGCTCGTCGCGTGGAGCTTCTACTCGCCGAGCTTCCCCGAGTGCGCCGCGGAGCTCGCCTGGCTGCGCTCGCGCGTGCCTCACGGCTGGCTCTCGCTCGCGGGCGGCGTGCACGCCACGGCCGAGCCCGCGGAGACGCTCGCCGCCGGCTTCGACTTCGTGGCCGTCGGCGAGGGAGAGCACGTGATCGTGGCCCTCGCGCGCGCGCTGCGAGCTGCCAGCGATCTCGACACTCTCGCGGCGTCGCTGCGCACCCTGCGCGGCCTGTCGCACGCGGCCCACGGCGGCATCGCGAGCGCGGGACGCGGCGAGAGCGTCGCCGAGCTCGATGCGTTCGCGCCCTTCGTCCCCGCGCGGCGTCTGTTCGGACCGATCGAAATCACGCGCGGCTGCATCTACGCCTGCAAGTTCTGCCAGACGCCGTTTCTCGCCAAGGCGCGCTTCCGCCATCGCTCGCCCGCGAACATCGCGCACTGGGCCGGCGAGATCGCGCGCGCCGGACTGCGCGACGTGCGCTTCGTCTCCCCCACGTCGCTCTCCTACGGCTCGCCGGACGAGAGCGTGAACCTCGCGGCGATCGAAGAGCTGCTCGCGCGCGTGCGCGAGGCCATCGGCCGCGACGGACGCATGTACTTCGGCACGTTCCCGAGCGAAGTGCGGCCGGAGCACGTGACGCCCGAGGCGCTCGCCCTGCTGCGGCGCTTCGTCGACAACGACAACCTCGTGATCGGCGGACAATCGGGCAGCGAGCGCGTGCTGCGCACGAGCCATCGCGGCCACGACGTCGAGGCCATCGTGCGCGCGGTGCGCACCTGCGCCGAGCACGGCTGGAAGGCGAACGTCGACTTCCTGCTCGGCTTGCCGGGCGAGGAACCCGACGACGTCGCCGCCACGCTCGCGCTCGTCGAGCGCCTCGTCGCGCTCGGCGCCAAGGCCCACGCGCACACGTTCATGCCGCTGCCGGGCACGCCGTTCCAGCGCGAGGCCGCGGGAGCGGTTGCGGAGCCGACGCGCAAGCGCATCGAGTCCTTCGAGGGCTCCGGAGCCCTGTTTGGCCAGTGGCGTCGGCAGGAGACGATCGCCCGCGAGCTCGCGGAGCGCCGCAGCCGCCGCGCGACCTAGGCGCCGGACGCGCCAGCGCGGCCCTGATCCGCGCCCCGCACCCCGAGAGCATCGAGGTGCGAGACGCTGGTTCATCCGGCCCCGCGCTACGGACAGACCGTGTTGGCGCGCCGCGGCGTCGCGCAGTCCGCGTTCGATGCGCTGATCGTGGTGATGCCGACACACCAGTTGTCGCCGTCGTCGTTGGAAATCACGTCGACGAGCGCGCGGTCGAGCGACAGCGACTTGCCCGGCGTGTCGGGCCAGAAGATGCCGTCGTCGTACAGCACCGCATCGACGAGCAGACCCTGCGGATCGAGGAGCTGAATCGAGTCGGCGCCGTTGGCGAGCTGGAACGACGAGTACTTGTAGTCGACGGGCACGCCGCCATTCGTCGCGGTGTTGGCGTTGTTTCCGAGCACGAAGTACGAGCGAGAAGGGACGATCACCGGACCGTTCGCGGACTGGATCACATGGTTGTTGCCCGTGCCGTCGGTCAGCAGCCAGCCCGTGAGATCGATGGCCTGCGACGAGACGTTGCGCACCTCGAACCACTCGCCCGAGGCATCCGAGACCGTCGTCGGGTCCTTCATGATCTCGGTGATCACCAGCAATCCCGACGCGAGCACGAATGCGGGCGCCTGCGGGAACGAGCCGACGGACGGAATCGTGAGCGAGAGGAGCGCGCGAGCACCCGACGAGCGGCGCATGCGACACGTGGCGCGCACGGGCGACGGAGCGCGCCAGTTGCGCTGAACGACGCGCGCGTTGCCGTGGCCGTCGAGGCGCACGAGCGAGCGCGTCGGCGGCGCGTGCTCGCTGTCGCATGACAGGAGCGCCCAGCCAAAGGCCTCGCCACCGCGCACCTCGAGCGCGAAGCCGTGCTGCGTGGGACTCGCGCCGAACGCCAGCTCGAACTCCGGCTCACGCGTGCCCGCGAGCTCGTGCGCCAAGGGCTCGAGCCGGTCCTCGAAGGCCGCATCCTCGAGCTCGGCGAGCTGCGGTCCACGGACCTCGCCCGCACCGAACGAAACACCGACAGCCGCCAACGCGGCCAACCAGACTGCCTGCATGGATCTCCTCGCTTCTTCTCCGGCGAAGCGGAACCGCCGCGCGCCTCCGTGGCCCGCCGCGTCCCTTCGCTCGGCCCCCCGTCGCTCGGGCAACGCGCTGGTCGCGGGGGAAACGCAGAAAAAGTGACCGCAAGGGACGCCGTCCGAGGCCGCAAGAAAGGGGGTCGGAGGATGAAAGGAAGCCTGGCCGCCCAATTTCTGAACTTGCTGCTAGCCTCGGAATTGTAGGACGGCTGCCTCGGGCCGCCTCCGATCCCCCGATCGATCCCACTTCCACGGAAGGACTTCCCCCATGCTCTCGCGCCTTGCATGCCTGCCCGTCGCGCTCGCGCTCGCGTCGCTCTCGACCGCGCAGGAATTCAACATCGACTTCAACACGGCCGCGGGAAGCCCGTCGGCTGCCTACGGTGCCGCGGCCGGTCAGCCTGGCACCTGGAATGCTGTCCCCGCCGTCGTGACGACGGGCGCCGTCGCGCCCACGCTGCTGCTGAACACCGCCGGCGTTGCCACCACGGTCGGCGTCCGCCTGCAGGCCGGCGGCACGATCACTCCGGCTTACAACGGATTCAGCAACTGGAACTGGAACAACCCCGCTACGACCGGCGACGACGAGGGGCTCATGGACGACTGCGTCGACGTGGGCGGTGGCTATCCCACCGGCGCGCTCTCGCAAGTGCGCGTGCGCATCAGCGGCCTCGCGACCAAGCTCTACGACATCTACACCTACAGCTTCGCGCCCGACAACTACCTGCCCGGCAACGGCGGCTCGCCGTGGCAGACCAACGTCGAAGTGATCGGCTCCGCGGACGGCGTGCAGACCGTCGGCGCGCTGGACTGGCCGGCGGCAGGCCACACGTTCCTCGAAACCTACGCCAAGCACACGGTGCAGGTGACCGCCGGCACTCCGCTCGACATCTTCGTCACCGCGGGTGCGCCCAACCTCGGCTTCGGTTCGCTCAACGGCATCCAGATCGTCGAGTCGGTGTTGCCGCCCGTGAACTTCTGCACGTCGGGTACGAGCACGAACGGCTGTGTTCCGCTCCTGTCCGCGAGCGTGAATCCCAACCTCGCCCTCAACAACAATTGCCTCCTCTCGGTCGCGAACCTCGAAGGCCAGAAGACCGGACTCATCTTCTACGGCATCGACAACTCCGGTTTCGTGCCTCAGACGTGGGGCAGCGGCACGAGCTTCCTGTGCGTGAAGGCACCGACCCAGCGCACCATCACTCAACCCACGGGTGGCATCGCCGGCCTCTGCGACGGCTCCATGTTGCTCGACTTCGGCGCCTTCCAGCTCGCGAACCCCGGCTCCCTCGGCCAGCCCTTCGCTCTGGGGAGCAAGGTGTACGCGCAGGCGTGGTACCGCGACCCGCCGGCCCCGAAGACCACCAACCTCTCGAACGGAGTCGAACTGACCTTCGTCCCGTAAGCGAGCGGCAGAGTCGCGCTACCACCTCAGCCGCGCCGCGCTAAGGCGCGGCTTGGGGGGGTAAGCCCGGTTCGGCGCTTGCAACGGCAAGCGCCGACGCAAGGACGCCTTGGCGTCCTTGCGAGGGACCCCCGA
>Ga0169931_10009252_pt1 | contig 14246 bp, 9 predicted proteins | sample Kivu_15m_20L_FD_129675 | JGI IMG/M metagenome (GOLD analysis project Ga0169931, IMG submission 129675) | Freshwater microbial communities from Lake Kivu, Western Province, Rwanda to study Microbial Dark Matter (Phase II) - Kivu_15m_20L... | ecosystem: Environmental > Aquatic > Freshwater > Lake ...
AGAGTGACTTCGAGCTCGCTGGTCGCGCGCTCCGCGGGCTCGTCGATGCACGGGAACCAACCGCGCGAGTCGTCGCACTGGCCCTGCGTGAACGCGTGCGTCGGCACCCCGTCGCGCGCACCCGCGAACCACAGGCCGCGCCGCGGCACGCCGCCGTAGCGCACCACCACTTCGTGGCTCGTGCCCGCCTCGAGCGGTGCTCCGAAGTCGATCGCGACGACGCCGGGGCGGCGCTCGAAGGAAAGCGAGCGTCCTTCCTCGTCGCTCACGCCCGCGACGTCGAGCGTGTCGAGGTCGAGTTCGAGCACCTGCACGAGGTCGTGGCGCGGATGGAAGCGAATGCGGCACTCGCCCGCGATCGTGCGCACGCGAGGATCGAGCGCGAGCTTGAGCGCGTAGTGCTCGACATCGACGGGGCTCGTGCGCGGCAGGTGCCGCTCGAGCGGCGGAACGTCGAGCGAGAGCGGCTTCGGCGCGGCGCAGGCCGAAAGCGCCGCGAGCGCGAGCAGCGAAGAGCGAAGCGGCGAGTTCATCCGTGGCTGCCGTGTGTGGAACGAGCGTGCGGGCGCCTACGGCACGACCTGCAAGCGGACTCCTGCGCGCAGCTCGGCGAGCTCCGCTTCCGCGGCCACGGCCGTCCACACGAAGAGCTCGACTTCCGTCGGTGCGAGCCCCTCGGCCAGCTCGACGCCGTGCAGCCCGCTCGCGCCGAGCTTCCCGACGCACGCACGCTGGTGCGCAAGCTGCTCCGCGAGCGCCGCGCGGAACTCCGCAGCGTCTTCGGGGCTGTCCCACACGCTGCGCCAGCGCAGCGCGCGCGCCTCGCCCTTCGCGAGCAGCGCGAGCCGATCCCCGTCCCAGCCGCTCGCAGCTTTCGACGTGAACGCGAGCCCCATCATCGCCATCGGGTTCGAGAGGTCGACGCCGCCGCGCTTCGCGGGCGCGAGCGAGACGATCGCGCACGAGAACTCGCCGAGCGTGTCCTCGCGCAGCACGCTCCAACCGCTCGGCACGCTCGCAGCGACGAGCTCGATGCGCTGCGGCAGGTCGAGCTTGCTCTCGTCCCAGTACTTCGCCGGATGCAGCGCAACTTCCGTGGACACGGGCGGCGCTTGGAACGCCCGCGCGACGTCCGCGCTCGGCACGGTCGCCGTCTGCGCGCTGAGCCACTTCTCGCTGCGCGCGAGGAACCCCGAGCCGACGAGGTAGCTGCCGATCAGCGGCTTCCACAGCCACTGCGGCGACTGGTCGAACGTGCCCTTCATCATCTCGCCCGCGGCCGCCATGCTCGCTGCGTCGAGAGAGCGCGCGTTCGCCATCTGCCAGCGATTGCCGACGAGCGTTGCCGAGCCCTCGACGACGCACCAGTACGCGAGCTGCGCATCCGTGTCCTTGCCGAGCTTCGCGAGCTGGGCGTCGATGCCGTAGAGCTGGTCGTCGAGCGCGTGACCGAGCTCGTGCGCCATGGTCATGCGCGCGAGCCCCAGCGGGCAGCCGTCCATGAGGCTGAACGAATCGCTGTCGGGGTCGTAGAAGCCGACCACTTGGCTGTCGAGCAGCCGCAGCGTCTCCGCCATCACGTCGAGCTCCGGCGGTATCACGCCGAGCAGCTTCCCGACGAGCGCGTCGGCCGCGAGTTTCTCCGGCGTCTCCGTCTTGCGCAGCCGTTCCTCCACGTACGCCCGCAGGTCGGCCTTCGAGGCCAGCTTGACCTTCACCGGCGCCCGGAACGCCTCGCCGCGCAGCGCCTCGATGTCGCCTTGGATCTCGAGCGCGACGCGTTCGAGCTCGGCTTGGGTCCAGCCCTGCGTCGGGGCAGCCGGAGCCGGGGCCTGCGGGCAGAGAGCGAGGAACGAGAGGAGCAGCGCGGTCGACATCGCGCAGAGCGTAGCAGGCCCGAAATCTGGCCGCAGCACGCGACTTTCGCGCCGTCTGCGCCGCTCGACGTTTGCGCTCGCGGCGCGCGCACTGCACGATCTGCGGCCCTCCTCGGAGGTCACCCCATGACGAGCACCGCCACCGCCTTGAAGCCCATCGCCCCCGTCGACCTCGCCGCCGAGCGCGCCTCCCTCGGCCCGGCCCTGCACGAGGCCGTGCTGCGCACGCTCGACTCGGGCAAGTACGTGCTCGGACCGGAGGTCGAGGCGCTCGAACGCGACTTCGCCACGTTTCACGGCGTGGCCCACGGCATCGCCGTCGGCACCGGCACCGACGCCCTCTGGCTCGGCCTGCTCGCCATCGGCGTCAAGCCCTGCGACGACGTGGTGACGAGCCCGTTCACCTTCTTCGCCTCCGCGGCCTCGATCGCGCTCATGGGCGCCCGCCCGGTGCTCGCCGACGTCGAGCTGGAGACGGCGCTGCTCGATCCCGCGAAGGCGCGCGCCGCCATCACGCCGCGCACGACCTGCATCCTGCCCGTGCACCTCTACGGCCAGCTCGCGGACATGAAGGCGTTCCGCGCGCTGTGCGACGAAAAGAAGCTCTTGCTGCTCGAAGACGGAGCTCAGGCCCACGGCTCGCGCCGCGACGGCGCTGCCTGCGGCACGCTCGGCGATGCGGGCACGTTCTCGTTCTACGTGACGAAGAACCTCGGTGCGGCCGGCGAGGGCGGCATGGTGCTCACGCAGAGCGGCGCCGTCGCCAAGAACCTGCGCGAGCTGCGCGACCACGGCTCGCCGGCGAAGTACGTCCACGCGCGCATCGGCACCAACTCGCGCCTGCAGGCCATTCAGGCCGCGATCCTGAACGTGAAGCTGCCGCACCTCGAGCGCTGGAACGAGCGCCGCCGCAACAACGCCGCGCGCTACGACCGCAACCTCGCGGACCATCCGGCGATCGGCCTGATGCAGGTCGTCGAGGGCGCGTTCCACACCTACCACCAGTACACGGTGCGCATCTGCGGCGAGCGCACGCGCGACGCAGTGCTCGCCGACCTCGCGGCCGAGCAGATCTTCGCCGGGGTCCACTACCCCAGCCCCGTGCACCTGCAGGAGGCCGCCAAGCCCTGGGGCTACGGCCCGGGCGACTTCCCCAACGCCGAGCGCCTCGCCCGCGAGGTGCTGTGCCTGCCGGTCCATCCGTTCCTGTCCGACGACGACATCGACCGCGTGAGCGAGGTCCTGCGGCGCGTGGTGCGCTGAGCCTGCTTTTCTCGTAAGCCCTTATTTGAAAAGGACTTGCATCGAAATCGTCCGATGCCTCGCGCGTCGGCGCCAAAGGTCGTGGTCCGGCCGGCCTCACATTCCGGCGCAACCTTGGGCCCGCGCGCGCCCGAAAAGGGCTGCACGGGCCGCTCGCGGCCTGTCCCCATGGCCCACGCCCGCTCACCCCGATCGGGACGGATGCTCTGCCTCGCCGTGCGCAGCACGGTGGTGCTGCCGCGTTCCGTCGCCACGCTCGACCTGCAACGGCGCGAGAACCTGCTCGGCATCGACCAGCACCCCGAGGAAGACACTCCGATCGTCGCGGTGCCGCTGCTCGACCTCGAAGGCGAGGCCGCGCCGCACAAGCTCGCGAGCATCGGCACGCTGTGCCGCGTGCTCGACCGCACGAAGATGCCGGACGGTTCCCAGCGCGTGGTGCTGCAGGGACTGCGGCGCGTCGTGCTGCGCTCGATCGACGATTCGCGGGGCTGGTTCGAAGTGGAGACGAACGAGCCGAGCTACGCACGCGCTGCAGACTCCGAGCTCGCGCCCGGCGTCGAGCGCGCGATGGCGCAGGTTCACGAGCTCGTGCGCGTCGACAGCCGCTACTCGGAGGAGCTGCCGCGCGTGCTCGCGCTGAACACGTCCGCGGCGGGCCACTTCGCCGACCTCGCGGCCGCCAAGCTGCACCTCTCCTACGCCGATCGCGCGCGCATGCTCGTCGAGACCGACGTACAACGGCGCCTCGAACTGCTCGGCAAGCTGCTCGAGCAGGAGATCGCGCGCGGCGAGGTCACGGCCGCGCTGCACGGCAAGGTCGAGGAGGAGAAGCGTCGCAGTCTGCTGCGCGAGCAGCTGCGCGTGATCCAGATGGAGCTCGGCGAGGCCGACCCGGTCGAGGCACTCGCGCGCGAGCTCGAGTCGAAGGTCGCCTCGGCGGAGATCCCCGAGACAGCGCGCCGCGCCTGCACGCGCGAGCTCGCGCACCTGCGGCGCAGCGGCATCGGCAGCGAAGAATCGAGCCGCATCCGCAACTGGATCGAGTGGCTGCTCGAGCTGCCGTGGAATGCGCACACCACGGACCCGACCGCGACGCCCGATGAGTTCCGGCGCGTGGTGACGGCGCTCGACCTCACGCACACGGGGCTCGACGAGGTGAAGGAGCGCGTCGGCGAGTTCCTTGCCGTGCGCCACCTCTCCGGCGCCTCGCGCGGCACCGTGCTGTGCTTCCTCGGGCCCTCGGGCACGGGCAAGACGAGCATGGGGCGCGCGGTCGCGGAGGCGCTCGGGCGCAAGTTCGTGCACATCCATGTCGGCGGCTGCGCGGACGAGAGCGAGCTGCGCGGTCGACACCTGTCGCAGGCCGGCGCCGTCGCAGGCCGCCTACTCAACGGCATCGCGCGCTCCGGCGTGTGCAACCCGGTCGTGCTGCTCGACGAGCTCGACAAGATCCACAGCGCGGGCTGGAGCCACTCCTCGAGCGCGCTGCTCGAGATCCTCGATCCCGAGCAGAACCGCGAGTTCGTCGACCACTACCTCGGCGTGCCCTTCGACCTCTCGGAGTGCCTGTTCGTCGTCACCGCCAACGACCTCTCGCCGATCCCCGAGGCGCTGATCGACCGGCTCGAGCTGATCGAGTTCGGCAGCTACACGGAAGCCGAGAAGGTCGCGATCGCGCGCGAGCATCTCCTGCCCCGCGCGCGCGAGTCGACCGGCCTCGCGCCGCGCGACCTCACCGTCTCGCAGGGCGCGCTCGTCGAAGTGATCCGCAGCTACACCGCCGAGCCGGGCGTGCGCGCGCTGCAGCGCTGCCTCGACAGCCTCGCGCGCAAGGCCGCCGTCGCCCGCGTGCGCGAAGGCCACGCCCTGCACGTCGAGAAGAGCCAGCTCTCGAACCTGCTCGGAGCCCCGAACCTCGATCCGTTCGTGCACGCGACCGCTCCGCAGATCGGCGTCATCGCGGGCCTCGCGTGGACCAACGTCGGCGGCTCGATCCTGCCGATCGAGACGGTGCTGATGCCCGGCGCGGGGCGCATCGTGCTCACGGGCTCGCTGGGCGAGGTCATGCGCGAGTCGGTGCAGACCGCGCTGTCGTGGACGCGCATGCAGCTGCCCCGCATCGGCCAGGAGCCCGACGCGCTCGAGCGCCTCGACCTGCACATCCACTTTCCGGCCGGAGCCGTGCCCAAGGACGGTCCCTCCGCTGGCATCGCCATCGCGACGGCGCTGATCAGCGTGCTCACGCGCACGCCCGTGCGGCACGACGTCGCCATGACGGGCGAGATCTCGCTGCACGGCACGGTGCTCCCCATCGGCGGCCTGCGCGAGAAGCTGCTCGCGGCCCTGCGCGCCGGCATTCGCACGGTGGTGGTGCCCGAACGCAACCGCGAGGACGTCGAGCGCCTGCCGCGCGAAGTGCGCCGGCGGCTCGAGATCCGCATGGTCGAGCACGTCGGCGAGGCCATCAGCTGGGGGCTCTCCCTGCGCAAGCCGCTCGGGTCCGAGCCGGTCCCCGAGGCAGCTCCGGAGCGCGAGCCCGCCCCGCAGCGCAAGCGCCGCCGCACCGGCTAGCCCCCCGGGCCTTGCGAGCGCCTCCTCCACGTCCCACGATGCCACTCCGCACGCAGCGTCCCATGCGCTCCCGCACCCAACTCGCCCTGCTCTTCCTCCTCGCCGTCGGCCTCGCGCCCGATGCGCTCGCGCAGGGCCGTGGAGGCGGTCGTCGCGGCGGACGCGGGCCGCGCGGACAGCGCACGACGGCCGGAGTGACTGGAACCTTCGGGCCCGCCAAGGGCCTCATGGGCGGCACGCTGCCCGCCGCGCCGCCGCTGGGCGCGAACCTGAACGCCCCGGCGCCCGTGACCTCCGCTCCCAAGGGCGCCTCCATGGCCGCCGGCGAGAAGCGCTTCCTCGATCTCGTCGCCGAGATCGACAAGAAGCTCGCCGAGTCCGAGCGCGCGCGAGCCAAGCTCGCGAGCGAGTCGCAGCCCGCCGCGCTCACCCTGCCCGGCGGCGTCGAGCCAGGGACGCAGGAGTGGCGCAACCTGCAGCGTCCGGTGTTCCTCGGCATCGACTACGACGAGTCGGGCTGGCTCTCCTACCGCGAGATGCGTGACGCGATCGACGTCGACCGTCCGGAGTTCGCGCTCTACGACCGCGACCACGATGGGCGCGTGACCTCGCGCGAGTTCATGCTGCGCTACGACGAGATCGTCGAGCGCAGCGGCATGTTCCCGCTGCCGCGTCCGCGGCCGGAGAACGCGGCCAATGAGCCGCGCTCGGCTGAGGCGCTGCGTCAGGCCTTCGACACCGACGGCGACGGCGCGCTCGATGGGCGCGAGCTCGCCGCCATGGTGGCCGAGGGCGGCTCGCGCGATCCGGAGCGCGACGCGGCGGCGCTGTTGCGCGCGGCCGATGCCGACGGCGACGGACGCCTCGCGGGCGAGGAGTTGTTCCAGCTCGCGCGCGTGCTGAGCTACGCACGCGTCACGCCCGAGGCGCGCGGCGCACAGGGCGCCGAGGCCAAGGCGCCCAAGACGCTCGAGGAGCTCTTCGGTCGCCTCGAGCCGCGCCCCGCGAGTGCCTCCAATGCGGAGCTGCCGCCGTGGATCCCCGGCCCCGTCACCCACTTCCGGCGCCTCGACCTCGATGGCAACGGGGTGATTTCCGCGGAAGACCTGCGGCGGCTTCAGGGCTCCGCGAGCGTCGGGACGCGCACGGGCGCCGTGCTGGCCGCGCTCGACCTCAACGAGGACGGCGTGATCGACGCACGCGAGTTCGCCGCCGCCATCGCCACGCCGCCGCGCGTGCGGCCGCAGTAGGGTCCGCGCGCGCCGGAAGCGCCGCGCGCTCCCAACTCGAGTCGCAGGGCCCACGCGCGCAAGCGCGCGTGCGCTTCAGAGCAACGCGACGAGCGGCTCGAGGCGCGGGCCGCGCTCGGGATCCGCGACCGCGTAGCTGCCGCCGCCCTTGAGGGTGACGCCGGCGGTGCGCCCGTCGAGCCCGAGCACGTACAAGTGCAGGCCGAAGCTCGGCTGCCCGTCCGCCCCCATCAGCGCCGGCTGCCAGCGCGCCTGACGCTCCACCTGTCGCACCACGCGCCGCGCCGTCTCGAGACCCGCGTCGAGCGGCGCCGCGCCGCGCCTCAGGTACTCGACCATCGTCGCGCTCGCGAGCGAGAGGATCGAGGACTCGCCGCGTCCCGTGGCGCCCGCGCTGCCGGCCTCCGAGTCGCAGTACAGCCCCGCGCCGATGATCGGCGAGTCGCCGACGCGGCCGGGGATCTTCCACGCCAGCCCGCTGGTCGTCGTCGTGCACGCGACTTCGCCGCGCACGGAGAGCGCCGAGCAGTGGATCGTCCCCCACGCGTGGTCGTAGCCCTGTCGCTCGAGCTCCGCGACGTAGCGCAGCGTGCGCTCGAGCCGTGCGTTGCGCTCGTCCTTCGCCGGCGGGAGCCAGTCATCGTCGTTGGAGTGCCGCTCGCGCCACTCGAGCCACTTCTTGCGCGTCGACTCGGTGAGCAGCTCGACATGCGGATGGCCGTGCGCGCGCGCGAACTTGTACGCGCCTTCGCCGACGAGCAAGCAGTGATCCGTGCGCTCCATCACGAGCCGCGCGACCTCGCTCGGGTGCAGGATGTTCTCGATGCACGCCACCGCACCGGAGTTGTGCGTCGGTCCGTGCATGCACGCGGCGTCGAGCTGCACGACGCCCTCCTCGTTCGGCAGGCCACCGAGACCGACGCTCGTGTCCTCCGGATCCGCCTCGGTCACCTTGACGACCTCGATCGCCGCGTCGAGCGGGTCGCTGCCTTCGACGAGCTTGCGATAGTGCAGCTTCATGCCCGCGAGCGCGTTGGCGCTGCCGACCATCACGGGATAGCCCTTGCGCGGTGCGGGCGCGCTCGTCGCGGGCCCGGCGGGAGCGGCTACCGGCGCCGGCAGCGCGCTCGTCGACTGGCACGCGAGCGCGGCGGCGGCCACCGCGCCTCCTCCGAGCAGCGCGCGGCGATCGAGACCCGTGGACGGCATGGATTCCTGCTGGCTCATGGTCACTCCTTCGTGGGATCAGCTTTGGGAGCCTGCGCCGCGGGCGCAAGCTCCTCGGGCGGAATGCGCAGACACTCGACGCGCAGCCACTGGCGCGCGCCGTCGGTCCATGTGCGCCACAGCTGCGCTAGCTCCTCGTCCTTCGCGTCGAGCGCAGCCTGCACGCGCAAGGCGCGCTCCTCCTTGTTGGCGCGCAGGTAGCGATCGAGGTCCGCCGGGCGCGGGTCCGCGGCCGCGAGCGCGGTGGCGACGACGGCGACGCTCATGCGCCGCAGCTCGTCGGCATCGACGTGCTCGATGCGGTCGAGGCTCGTGTGGTACGCGAAGTCGGTGAAGTGCCAGAACAGCACGCCCGGAATGCCGCGGCCGAGGAACTCGGAGTGATCGCTGCCGCCCTCGTAGGGATGCTCGGCCGTCTCCCAACCGGGCTCGAGAGCCGCGACGTCGAGCAGCGCGCAGCGCGCGAGCACGTTGAGCCCCGAAGGCGCGAGCTTCGCGGCCGAGTAGGGCCGACCGCCCCACGCCGTGTGCTCGTCGGGAGCGAGCGTCTTGACCGCACCGGGGTCGGGCATGCGCTCGAGCAGCGGCAGCGCGCCCGTGCGCTCGCGCGACTCGCCGAGCATGTCCGCCGAGATCCCCACGATGGGCTTGCGCGATGTCGCATCGAGCCACATCGAGCTCTGCGTGAACTCGTCGCCAAACAAGAACACGATCGAGCGAGACGGGGGCGCGATGGCACTCTCGCGCAGCGCCCACGCGAGCGCGATCGCGCCCTCGCACACACCCGCGACTCCGCTGGCGTTGTCACACGCGCCCGGCTCCTGCACGTGCGCGGCAATCGCGACCGCTTCCTGCGCCCGATCCGCGCCGAGCACCGTGGCGACGAGCGTGCGCAGCGGGCGCTCGTCGAGCTTGACCTCCGCGCGATAGGCGATGCGCACGTGCGGATCCTGCTCGCGCGCTGCACGAATCGCCGCGAGCGAGCGCTTGGAGATCATCGCCACGGGCAGCGTGCCGCGCATGCCGCGATACTGGATGGCATCGAGATGCCGCTCGGCGCCCGTGGGGTCGAGGTTGAACTGCGGCAGATACGCGGAGAGCACCGCCACCGCGCCCTTCTCACTCGCGCCGCGCAGCGCGCCGCCATCGGGCGATGCGTCCGTGACCAGAATCTCGCCCGCGTCGAGCTCCTCGAGTGCGAACGCGACCGCGCCTTCGACGTCGCAGCTCGGAGCGCCCACGGGCAGCATCACGCGATCGCGCGCATCCGGCGTCGAGAACGAGTGCAACACGCGCGCGCCGTTCACCCCGCGCAGCTCGAGCTGTCCGGCTACAGGCGTCCAAGCCGGCGCCGCGCCGCCGCCGCGCGCCTTCATCGGCTGTTCGAGCCACTCCAGCAGGAGCCCGTCGCTCGAGCCGAAGCCCGCCGCGCGCAGGTCCGCTTCGACGCGCGCCAGCGTGGCTTCGAATCCGTCGTTTGCCGGTGCGCGGTAGAAGCCGTCGATGAACTGCGTGCGCTCGAAGGCGCGCTCGCGATCGAAGCGCTCGTGCAGCGCGCCCACGAAGCGCGCCGTGCCATCGCTCCCCGGGACGATCGCCGGTCCGCGATGCAGCCTGCCCTCGGTCGCGTCGCTTTCGGGGCCGAGCAGCACCGCCTCGTCGATGCCGCGCGGCAACGACGACGAGGACGAGCACCCGAGCACCAGGAGCGCCAGCGCGCAACCAAGCCCGAGATCGCGCGCGCTCCCCATCGTCGCTCAGCCCTGCACGGGTCCGACGTACTTGTCGATCAGGAGCCCGAGTCGGTCGCGCGCCGCCTGCGGGATGCGCTCCTTGGCGGTCATGATCGCGTGGCGCAGCGCGTTTGCGCAGCCGCACGAGCGCGCGGCCGGCGTGCGCGGCGCGGCGGCCTTCACGAGCGCCTTCGCGTTGCCGACGTTGCGCCCCATGACCGCGACCACGGCCTCGACCGTGACCGCCTCGTGCTCCTCGTGCCAGCAGTCGTAGTCCGTGGCCATCGCGATCGTCGCGTAGCACAGCTCGGCTTCGCGCGCGAGCTTGGCTTCCTGCAGGTTCGTCATGCCGATGACGTCGACGCCCCACGAGCGGTAGAGCTTCGACTCCGCGCGCGTCGAGAACTGCGGACCTTCCATGTTCACGTAGGTGCCGCCGTCGTGGACCTTCACGCCGATCGAGCGCGCGGCCTCGAGCGCGACGCGCCGCAGCTCGCCGCACACCGGATCGGCGAACATCACGTGCGCGACGATGCCGTCGGTGAAAAACGTGTCGGGGCGGTGGCGCGTGCGATCGATGAACTGGTCGATCACCACGAAGTCACCCGGCGCGATGTCCTCGCGCATCGAGCCGACGGCCGAGAGCGACAGCACGCGCGTGACGCCGAGCTTCTTCAGACCCCAGATGTTCGCGCGGAAGTTGATCTCGGAAGGCGAGATGCGGTGCCCGCGGCCATGGCGCGGCAAGAACACCATGCGCACGCCGTCGAGCACGCCGGTGACGAACGCATCGCTCGGTGCGCCGAACGGCGTCGCCAGCGTCACCTCGCGAACGTCCGTGAGCCCCTCGATTTCGTAGAGGCCCGAGCCACCGATCACTCCGATCACCTGCGACTGCGTCATGGCTGTCTCCGTTCGCTTGTTCTAGCGCGGCCGACGCGGAGCGCGCGGCGGCGGACCGTCGAAACCGCGCTCGGGTCCGCGCGGGCCACGGCTCGGGCCCGTGCGCGGACGGCGCGGCGGGCCGTCGAAGCCGCGCTCGGGGCCGCGCGGCGGGCCGCGGCGCTCGCCCCACGGCGGGGCGCCACCCTCGTCGCGCACGAAGCGCGGCGGCGGGCCGTCGCGATCGTCGCGGGGACCACGGCGCGGCGGGCCTCGGAAGGCACCCTCATCGCGCGGGCCGCGACGCGGCGGGCCGTCGAAGCCGCGCTCGTCGCGGGGACCGCGGCGCGGCGGCGGACCGTCGAAGCGACGCGCGCCACCGCGCGGTGCGCGCTCCTCGCGCTCGCCGATGCGCTGGCCGCGACGCGGGGCACGGCCCTCGAGCGGCTCGCTCTGGTCCTGCGCGAGCTCGCGTCCCTGCACCTCGGCGAGCGACTGCGGCGCTCGGCCCGGCACCTCGAACAAGCGGCGCGCGACGAGCGTCGCATAGGCGCCGCGCGGAAGCTCGAAGCGCACGCCGACCATGGCGGCGCCGCGGTGGTGCGGATCGGCCTTGGGCGGTCGCACGCGCATGTGCGCGGGATGCACGAACAGCGGTCGATCCTCGCCCTTGAGCGCCATGCCGCTGACGCCTTGGATGCTGAACTCGCCCGGCGCGAGCCGGTCGCCGGCGAGCACGTCGGCGAGCAGGCCGCGCTGCACGGGATCGATCACGTCCTCGAGGCCCGGCCCTGGGAGTCGGAACGTGGCCTCCGGCGCGACCGGCAGCAGGTCGCGCTCGGACGGGTAGATCAGCGGGCCCTCCTCGCTCTCGATCACGACGCGCTTCTCCACGGGCACGTGCTCGCGCACGAAGTCCGCCACCGCGCGGTTCCACACGTGCGACTGGTACGCGTACAGGTGGATCAGGCGCACGCGCGACGCGACGTGGTAGAAGGCGCCCGCGAAGTCGTCGGAGTGGCGGCGCAGGTGCTCGAACACGGAGTGGTGCGCGCCGAGCTTGCCGGCGATGTCGCGGCAGGCCGGCCAGTCGCCCCAGTTCTCCCACAGCGCCTGCTTGAGCACCTTGCTGCGCGGGTCGTCGTGCAGCGAGCGCGCGGCGACGAGCATCTTGAGCGCGCGCTCGGCCTGACCCTTCATCAGGTCGAGGGCGATCCAGCCCTGACCGTGGCGCAGGTTGCCGAAGCGCTGCTCGTCGAAGTAGTTGATCACGCCCTGCTTGCGGATGCGCGCGAGGTTCGTGCGCATCGCCGCGAGTTCCTCGGTGTGCAGGTCGCGCACCACGAGCTCGAAGGCGTTGCCCGTGCTGTCCTTGGAGTCGAGCTCCTTGGCCGCGAAGCCAACGGTCTCGATCTTCACGTCGCTGCCCGCCGCGCTGACCTCCGGCCCGTGGCGGATCGACATGTACTGCGTCGTGACGCCCTGACGGTCCTTCAGCCCGCACATGGCGATCTCGCCCGCGCCGCGGCCCGCCTCCTGCGCGAGCACCTCGGCCGCCTCCAGCGAGGTCAGCTTGCGCTTGATCACGCGGTAGACGCGGAACTCGCCCTTCTTTTGCAGCACGTCGGGCGCGAGCAGCTCGCGCACGCGGAAGTCGGCTGCCCTGGATTTGAGCTTCATCGGCGCGGAGGCCTCACCTTGGAGAGTTGCTTGAGCGCGCGCGCTAGGTCGCGCGGGACCGGCGCCTCGAGGCGCAGGCTGGCACCCGGCTCGGCGACGGAGGGAATCTCGAGACTGGCCGCGTGCAGCGTGAGCCGCTCGACGAGCGGAGTCTCCACCTGACCGGGCTTCTTGCGGTAGCCGCTCTTCAGCTCCGAGAGGAGCAGCGCCTTGCGGCGCCCGTACAGCGGATCGACCGCGAGCGGAAAGCCCTTGGCCTGCAGGTGGACGCGGATCTGGTGCGTGCGGCCGGTGCGCGGCTCGCACTCGAGCAGCGTGTAGCCGCGGAAGCGCTGCACGACGCGCACGAGCGTCAGCGCATCCTTGCCGTCGCGGCGCGCGCACATCTGGCCGGTGCGCTTGGGGTCCTGCGCGAGCGCGAGCCGGATTTCCTCGACCTCGCCGTCGGCGAGCGGATGCTCGCCTTCCACGAGCGCGAGGTAGCGCTTGCGAGCGCGCCCTTCCTCGAAGGCTGCGCCGAGCACGCGCTCGGCCTCGACGGTCTTGGCGAGCACCATCACGCCGGACGTGTCGCGGTCGAGGCGATGCACGAGGCGCGCACGGAACGGCTCGTGGCCGGCGGACGCCGCCCGGGCCTCGACGAGGCCCTGCACGGTCGCGACCAGATTCGGGCGCAGGTCATCCCAGCGATCGGGCTCGACCGCCAGCCCGGACGGCTTGTCGACCGCGAGCACGTGCGCATCCTCGAACAGGAACGGCACATCGCCATCGAACGCGTCGGGCTCCAGCGTCTCCGGCAGCTCCTCGTCCTCGAGGTCGACGAGCACGACCTCGTTGTCGCGCAGGCGATGCCCCGGGTGGGCGTCCTGCCCGTTGACCGTGATGCGGCCCTCGCGCACGAACTGGCGCAGGAGGCGCTTGTGGACCCCCGGATAGAGGCGGCTCAGGAACTCGTCGAGCTCCATGCCGATCTGCTCGGGCAGCACGGTGTAGGGTTGCATGGCGTCGACGGGGCTCTGCGGAGGTGGGAGCTCGCGGACGAGCCCCCTCGAAGTGCTCAGCGTGCCGCGCTGCGCGGGCGCTCGTAGCACTCGCGCTTGAGGGCGCCGACGTAGGGCAGGTTGCGATAGTGGCCCGCGAAGTCGAGCCCGTAGCCGACGACGAACAGGTCCTCGACCTCGAACACGCGGAAGTCGGCCTGGAACGGCACGGCGCGGCGCGCGGGCTTGTCGAGGAACACGCAGGTGCGCACCTCGGCGGCGCCGCGCTTGTGCATCTCGCCCACGAGGCGCGAGAGGGTCTTGCCGGTGTCGAGGATGTCGTCGACGAGCAGGAGGTTGCGTCCCGCGATCTCGCTCTCCGCCGGGAAGAAGTTGAGGGCGAGCTGGCCGGACTGGGTGCCATCCCCGTAGCTCGAGGCGCTGACGAAGGCGAGCTCCAAGGGGATCGGGATGCGCCGGATCAGGTCCGAGGCGAAGATGCAGCTGCCCTTCAGCACGCTCACCACCGTGAAGGGGCGGCCCGTGTAGGCGGCCGTCACCTCGGAGGCGACCCGGTCGATTCCCTGGCGGATCTCGGCCTCGTTGAAAAGGATGCGTTCGACGTCGTGGTCCACGGCTGCGCCTCGTCCCCCTGCGCCAGAGCCCGTCCGGGGAGGGCCGGCCGCGCGAGGGCTCCACAGGGTACGGGGAAGCTCCAGCGGCGGCAACCGCAGCGCGCCCTGCCCGCAGTGGGCCGCGGCCCGATCGAGTGCTAAGATC
>Ga0169931_10009253_pt1 | contig 14246 bp, 13 predicted proteins | sample Kivu_15m_20L_FD_129675 | JGI IMG/M metagenome (GOLD analysis project Ga0169931, IMG submission 129675) | Freshwater microbial communities from Lake Kivu, Western Province, Rwanda to study Microbial Dark Matter (Phase II) - Kivu_15m_20L... | ecosystem: Environmental > Aquatic > Freshwater > Lake...
AGACATTCGAAGTTTTCAATACAGTGGAGAGAAGATTGACTTTTGTATTCATGGCGCAAGCACTTCAGCTCAAGAGACTTTCCTTGGCACTTCGAATTATCAGAAGTATCTCACCATAACTCAAGGGACTCATAGAATTCTCGACTTAGTTGAAAATCTGGAGATTGAATCTTTCTTATATTTGAGTTCCGGAGCTATTTTTGGTGGAGACCTCGACGCTACAGGATTAAACCTTGAAGAAACTTATGTTCCTAGGATTGACCATTTTAATAATAGATTTACATTGGGTCACGCCAAAAGATCTGCAGAGACTTTGTGCTTTCTTGCTAGGGAGCAAAATCCTCATCGAATAATTAATATAGCCAGACTATTTACCTTCATAGGTCCATACATGCCTTTTGATGTTCACTATGCGATAGGGAATTTTCTTGGTTCTGCACACGCGGGAGGGCCAATTCGGCTAAAAACAGCGGGCACAGCAATTAGATCTTTCATGTATATGGCAGATGCTGTGATCTGGATCTTCAAGAGTTTGCTATTGAATATGAATAGTCCAATCCCGCTACATATTGGATCAGAGAGGGCCACTTCTATCAATGACACTGCCCGACTGATCGCAACCAAAGCGAAGTGTAAAGTGATTATCGAACCTCAAATCTTAGATACTCCATCTCCCGCCCCTAACTTCTATGTGCCTTCGACGCAAAAGACTAGAGAACTCTTGCAAGTAGAGGAGTGGACTAATCTTTCAAGTTCCATTGAAAAAACCCTAAGTTGGCTATCAAAAAGGTAAGCGTCCCTTACAATTAATTTTAGGATTCAAAGTGGCCGTCAGCCATAATCTATCTTTTAAATAATCTTCTGATGATTTCCCAGTTCTTGATTCGCCGGTACGCATCTATAAGTTTACGCTCCATCGGAGTTATTGTGTTTCGAATTTCAAACTCTCTTATCTTGTATAGATAGAAATTTAAACCTTTTTCTCCAGTTAAATTTTGAGTCACATATGTATGAATCTCAGTATTGTAAGTGCTCTTTACTACCTCAATAGCTTGATTGAAATCAGAATCCTGACTTGCTTGCTTAAGCCAGGTATTGACAAATCTAGGGTCAACTCCACATTCAACGAGAAGGTTCTTCGCATCCTCTTGATCCATCTTACCAAATCTTTCAAGGTCCAAAATTAACTGTGTTAAAATTATTAAGTCCACAATACTTAATTGTCGACCCTTGATTTCCTCCTTTAGATAAAAGATAAATTTCGAAACGCTCCCTCTCTGTACTGTTTTAACCCAAGCTTTGAGTGAACCATTTTGAATGTCCCCAAGAAATACCCTCAACCTATCCAATTCCCACATCTGATTCAGATAGGTTCTCTGTTCCTGTCCCTCATGAATTCTGTAACTCACTAAAGGTTCATCTGTGTAAAAGACTCCGCCTTTGGTTAAACCATTAATCCAAAGCCACCAATCGCATGTAGTTAGGCTTTCAGGAAAGTTATCGAATTCTATCGTATTTCTTCGGACAGCGGTCGCAGGCATCCAGTATGGGCTCTCAAATAGTGTCCTTGCTAAACTATGATTGGGGTTCTTAAACTTTGGAGGTTTATAAACCTTTGGTAATTTTCTTCCCGCTGCATCCATGGTAAGTGCTTCACCCGCTATTAAAGTGACTCCTGTTAGTCCGTTCGTTCTACATAAGTTAGCAAGATTATTGAGACTCGTTGGGATAAATACATCATCATCACCTGGTGAAATTATCCAATCTCCTTTGGCCGCAGAGATTAGCTTTCCATATTGCATAGATCCTCGAAAATTTTTGTCATTTTCGAGTAATAGAAAATCAAGTCTGGGTCTCCAAATCTTAATTACTTCTCTAGTATTGTCGTTTGAAAAATTATCTAAAATTATAAGTTCTGTATTGTCGCCATCTACCACCGTTGCTTCGGCTATGGATTTCAGCAAGACATTAAGTAGATCAGCTCGATTCCTAGTCGCAACAACAATGCTCAATTTCATTAGTGAAGAATATCAAAAAAAGTTTTATAATGGGTAATGATCTTTCAACTCAAATAAATCAATTCTATTGAATACCTCGCTTTGCTACGTGACAATCTAAAGTTGCCGCAACTTTCTCGTTGTTAAAGTGTTATACTTGCAGAGTGGCACCAGATACTCTTAACTCTATCTTTCTACAACTAGAGACGGAATTATTAAAAGACTCTCTTTTCTTTCCTTAAGAATCTCTTCAGAGAGAATTTCATTATTGCGGCTGAGTGATGACCCCAGGTCGTCAGACTCCGTTGTTGATAGATCAAATCGTTGCGAGGCGTCCAGAGATTTTTGTATTTTTGACGGTGGGATTGGTATAACTAGAGTGATTGAACGATTGGTGGGCTAAACTCAAGTATATTCTGTATGTAAAGTTGAAAACGCACTATCTAATTAATGTATACTATTGACCATGTTGCTAATTCCCTACTTAAAATTGGTTTGATTAAATACTCAATAAGATTCTCTCAATTACTTCTTGTTTCGACGATGAATGCGAGTCTTCTTAAGAAGTTTCTCATGCTTTTTCTTAGCCATACGTTTGCATCGCTTCTTGACAACAGACCCCATGTTTTCACTCCCTCATTTCATTTTCACTCCCTCATTTCATCTTGGTCAAGGATATCCGAAACTTTTGAAAATTTTCGAAATTTAAGTCGTGTCGAACTCAGAGTTCTATTGTTTATCTTTTCTACACCTTGTCCTCAAACAATTTAGAAGCTGCCACACCCGTAATCGTTTGAACAACTAAACTCCTGACGAAACTTTCTTAGATTCCAATTTTTCAACTATATCTATCATCGCTTTTCCAAACCTAAGGTAACTCTACAGTCCAGATAGGCTTGAGGCCATGACAGTATCTTGCAAAGTTTCATTAACCACAATCGACTTTTCCACAGCTCTGTTCAACCCTGTGATTGCTCTAAATCAGACTCATTGACGTGGACCTTCCTCCACCTGAATTTCCCATCGCGAATAGTCGCATCTCTAACAATTCTTTAGATTCAACGAATTCAATTCTCGCAAACAAATTTTAGATGCACTACGCTCGGTCCATGATTCCCGTTCTAAAACCGAAGTTGCCACCGCTCGTGGAAGTGAGTTCTTATATTCAACGAATGGATGAGTCATGCATTTATTCAAACTTTGGCCCATTAACGAGTGAGCTTGAAGAAAGATATGCAAGGAAGTTTGGCATAGCCGCAACCCGAATAGTTTCAGTCGCAAATGCCACATTGGCAATACAAGGAACTATCGCAATATCTTCGGCAACACGTTGGCTTTGTCCGGACTACACCTTTGCTGCTACCGCACACGCGATTTTACAAGCCGGTAAGGAACTCTATTTAGGTGAAGTTAGCGATAGTGACTGGAAGCTAAATCTCAAATCCATAAATTTCTACGAGTCTAACCTTGGCATCGTCCCAGTGATGCCTTTTGGGGCACCTGTAGATATTGGAGCATATAGTTCCTGGTCAAATGTGGTCATTGATGCTGCTGCGTCACTCGGTTCAACAATCACAGGTTTGCCTGAAATGAGCGATCAACACTTTGTTGTTTATTCACTTCATGCCACAAAAGTATTGGGGGCTGGAGAAGGTTCCTTGGTCATTTGTGGATCAGAAAATGCAGCTAACGAACTTCGGTCTTGGTGTAATTTCGGTTTTTTTGGTTCGCGTAATTCGCGACGTATTGGTACCAATGCGAAAATGAGTGAGATATCTGCAGCATATGGCTTGGCTTCTTTCGACAATTACGCTCACGAGGCTTCCGAGTGGAATAAATCTCTCTTGAGGAAGAACCAATTGTTGAGCCAAAGGCAAACTTTGAACATATCCGACACTTATCCAGGCTTCAGGCCATATTGGATTTATGATTGTCTTGATCTTGATTCAACTAAGTTGCAAAAATATCTCTCCGCTAAAGGGGTCGATTCAAGATTTTGGTGGACAGGCACAATTTCTTCAATGCCCGCATTTCAGGGTAAATTCAAGTCCAACGGCGCCTATACCGCGGCTCACGAACTCTCAACACGATTACTTGGTTTACCCATGTGGCGTGGTATTTCGAACAATCAACTCCAGTTTGTTGCTGATAAAATAGAAGATTTTTCTAGAATAAATCTTTGATTTGAAAAGGCTTAACAATTACATTGCTTGAATAGAAATCCCTTTCTCTGACAGGACAATCATTCTTCACTACTCAAATTGGATTATTAAGTTGCGAGAACTCAATCTTTATAGATGATTTAGATCGTTATGGGTATTCTACAATTGTTCATTTATCGATTCTTTTTCGCGTCCTTGAGGCTATTTTATCAACTACAAACATGGGTTTTTCTCGAAGTGTGTCATAGATTCTCCAGATGTATTCTGAGATCACTCCCAATATTGCAATCTCGACACCACCCAAAATAAGAATCACACAAAGAATTGTTACATATCCCTCGAAAGGATAACTCCCAGATACTCGACTGAATACGAGAACTACTAAGAGCGCGATGCCAAATAGAATTGTGGTCAGGCCGATTCTTGAAGTCGTGCGAATTAAAAAATAGGAGGAGTCGAAGAATGCATCCGAAAAATTTCTAAATCTCTTCTTTAGCGTGTACTGGGATTTCCCGTACAGTCGAACTCCCCTTCGATAAGAAATAAACTCTGGGGTAAAGCCGGTAAGAAGTAGATCGCCCTGAAGAAATCTCCGTCGACCTGTTTGCCCAAGAAGTACTTCTATAACTTTCTTGTCCATTAAAAAAACATCAAAACCTGATGGCGGGAGATTTGGCACGTCGTGTGCAAGGACTTTGTATGCCACTTTGCTGGTCAATTTCCACAAAACACTGTCTTCACGACTCTCGCGTTGTGCAATAACAAGCTTCGAACCCGACACCCATCGTTTTGTCATCTCAACCAAAAGATGGACCGGATCCTGCAAATCCGCTGATATTGAGGCGATGGCATCACTTTTTCTCGCATGATGATACCCAGCAAACATCGCCGATAATTGACCAAAATTTCTAGAAAGTTTAATGCAATCGATAAACTCTGAGTATTGCGACTTCAGAGCATTTAACTCACTCCACGATCCATCTATTGATCCGTCATCTACATAAACTATTTGTAAATTGACACCGAGATTAGCAATCTCGATTTTGATTCCATAGAGATGTTCATTGAGTTCTTTGAGAGACGCGAGATTATTGAAAACGGGAATTATTACACTAAGTTTCTTCAGCATTTGCGTTACTCCTTGTTTCTAAATTACTCCTCAAAGTATCTTATAATCAGAAAGTTGATTGGTCACTTCTCGTCGGTCAGAAGCTTGAAAAAGCAAGTCAAGGATTGAAAGTGAGGGAACAAACCGATTAATTTTAGTTTCATATGGCGTTAAATTTGATACTATAAACTCGATTTGACAACCCCTTGAAGAGAATTGACTCGTCGAATACAACTTTTGCCCTCCAGTCAAATTGACGTACTTATTGATTCCAATTTTTTCTCCCAAAAAGAAAATACGTTCCTCTGCCTTAAGTTCACTTGGAATACTCATTTTACTTGCCTCGATCACTTCGCAATTTAGCCCAAGGAAATTTAATAAGTGACGAATAGAAGTAGAAAGGTATTCTCCTAAATTTCTCGTATCTTGGTTCAGGATTTCCCACAATAATGCCTCGACATTTGATTGTTTACATTTTTGGTAATCATGCAATATTCTCCTGAATGTAACTTCCGGGTTATACACTTCTGATATTTGACGCTCTCCAATACTTAGGTAATCACTCGCCATTGATATAGGAATTGTTACATTCTGAATAACGCCATTAATCCATAACCTATTCCTGTTAATCCAACTTTGCTTTGTATATTTCGAATCATCCGCAAGAAAAACTATTTCTGACTCTTTAAATAACTGCCAGTAGCCAATATAGGGGAGAAAATAAGGTTGCATCAAGGCAAATTTAGCATTTTGATTTGCCATTTATTTTGCCGCTACAACATAGATTGACGAACAGAAATCTGGCAATGCATCAGCAAGTCCATCGCACGCAAGAAGGAATTTCTCATCAATGATTGAAGTCTTGAGCGCAGCATCAATCTGATAATTCGCTAAAGGTTTAACAAGAATTCCGCCTGAGTCTAGAATTTTCAGTTTTGCGTTCAAGATATCTCTTCGTAAGGAAGATATGTCGTAAGTCCTTAAGTGCCCATGGATTCGTTCAGATTCAAGAACATCCGTTGTTGATGACATTAGACCCATTTGCATTGCGATTCGTCGCGATAACGCCCCTGCATTTGGGACCATGATGTAGAGTTTACCTTGCTCTGTTAGAAGATCTCGCAATTTAATCAAGGCGTCAGCAGGTTCATCCAGGTGCTCTAGCGTGTGAACTAAAAATATATGATCATACTTTTTTTCTGTTTTAAAATCTTCAACCTTCGAATTATGGATATAAACCCTGTCTCTGAATCTATCTGAAACAAATCTTGCTAGTATGCTTGAGGGCTCAACCACTTCTAGTTGCTTGAAGTAGCCTAAAAGCAAATTGGTCATACTTCCATCAAAAGATCCTATTTCAAGAACTTCCACGCGATTTTTCTGTGAGAAAAATGGTCTATGTCTTTCCAAGAATCTTTCTCGTACAAAGATATCTATTTCATATTGATATTTTCTATTTGTATTGTCCCTAAATTCTTCATCGTAATTTCGCGACAATTGCCAACTCCTTTAGAGATATTGTTGAATAGCCGAAACCAAATTTTCCAAAACTATTTCCATTAAAAAAGAGTACAGCCTTTTCTTCTAATTTTAGAAGATTAGGATAGCACTGCATTTCGCTGGCCCACTCAGGAAAGGACATTTCGAAAACTTCATCAACTCTCTCCCAGTTCCTCAGATCGGTCGACACGGCCCCGCCTAGCCGATAACTCGTTAATCCTCCTGTTCGAAAGTTGAATGTATCTCGATAGCAGAAACACATGAGAAATAGACTCTCGTCGATTTGCATTACAGATGGCATGGCTTGTGCTTCATTCTCACTCAAAACAGGAATGATTTTTTGGCCTGGGTTTTGTCTATGCCACGAAATTCCATCGTCTGAATTGGCATAACCTATTCGGTAAGTCCTATCGGGAATTCCATTTCTCAGACCTCCTATCCACCATTGACTCACTGCGTTCATTATCGCTCAATCCACTGACAGTTAGGGTGTGATTTGTTCACCTGTGTGCGCTCTTAAACCCTTGTGTTGCATCCATACTTGCATCCAAAGGCTCTAGTAGTTGAGGGGCTACTGCCTTATGTTTGTTGTCAGGACTGAGGCTGATACCTGATTAGGTTCTGTAATCTCAACCGTTTAAGGGTGGGGGTCAACGATACCTTCGTCTAAAAAGCATAAACAAAACCGTGAAGAATATCCATGCAAAAAATGCATCAGAAACCGTATAGGCATTATCGCCTGTAGAAGTGTCGGTGAACATGGCTAATTGAATAGCCAAGAAACTTGCTACGGCCATAAATCCGCAGAACTTAGTTATCAATCCTATGAGTGCAGAGTATCCCTTATTGACTCGAAAGCTTTGGAGCTAGAAAGTGCCAACAAAATCCATCTCAGCCCAACAGTCAATGCAGATAGCTATCAACTTAGTCTTGCGCCTACCAAAGAGCCAATACTTCCGATTGCCAGGTACCACCTCCATGCGGTCATTACTTCCACCGCACTTTGGGCAATGACAGACATTTACTCGGATTTTCTCGTTCCGACAAAGTACAAAGAGGCGCACAACTCCGGATATTTATCGCCAAGAGCATAACATGCTTCCAAATAAGCGTAAGAAATTATTCCCGAAGAAATTGCTTGATCAAATTGAAAATTTGCAAGTCCTTTGAAGAAAATGCCACCTGCAGATTTAGCTTGAAGTCCGGCAGCACGCCCATCTCGTTTAAGAGTATCAAGTGTGTAAGTTCGTTGATGACCGTGCTGTTTCTCGGCTTCAGTTACCGCCGTTAAATGTGGGATTAACCCCATTTCCACCGCGATTTGACGAGAAGCCGCAGTTGCACTCGGGACAACTACATAAACTATTCCTTCTTCACTCAAAAAATTACTTAGTGTTTTCAATGTTAGAACTGGATTATCCACATGTTCAAGAACATGAGTCATGATTATTATGTCATATTTTCCCAGGTTTTCAATTTCTTCAATAGCCGAATTAAACAAGGTAGCACGATTGCCAATCTTATTTTCTAATTCCTTGAAAGCCTTCTTTGAGGCCTCCACGCATGTCACATCAGGGAAATGTTTGAGTATTTTTTCGGTGAAAATTCCTATATGACTTCCTATTTCAAGAACTCTCCCACTCGTCCGATTTTCAAGTAGTTTTCGCAACATGAATGGATGCATTACTTCATAATCAAACGCATATGCATACTTTTCATTAGCTGCATTATCTTGATCCATTAGTTCGTTATCGTAATTTCTGCTCACAATTCCCCCTCTAACTTTGCAATTCCGAATCCATTAAGACCAAAGTTGTTTCCATTGTATAACAAGTAAGTGCCAGTACTGTTTGTGAATATATTTGGATAGGCCTGCATTTGAAGGTCCCAGCCAGAAAAATGTCTAGTTAAAAAGTATTCCGAATCGACTCTTTCCCAGTTAATTAAATCTCTGGATCTTGCCCAACCAATTCTGTAGCCTTTGGAGGGATTCTCTCGGAAATCAAAAGCATCTCGAAAGCAAAAGGCCATCAACCAATTTTGAGAACTTTTTATCACCGTGGGAAGGGCCTGACACTCAGTCTCACCGAGTGAATCAGGGATAACGTTCAAATTAGTTCTTGACCATTCAATAAGGTTAGTCGACTGCGCGTGGCGAATTTTGTATAGGCGCTCAGTAACTCCACTCCGATGTAGCCACTTTCTCCCTGCAATGTAAAACATGTGATACGAATCATTGTGTTCCAGAACGAAACCGTCTGCAATCAGAAAGGGCTCTTCGTGAAGTGGGGCGAAAATGGGTCCTCCCCCTACCTTCTCAAAAGTTTTTCCTTGGTCGCTAGATACGGCCAGACCGATCGATGACTCAGCAGGTACCGCTTCTCTTCTACTCCATCCTGTGGTGGTCGCCATTAAACGACCTTCTCGGGACAAAAAGGGTTGGAATGGGAAAATACCGTGTTCATCAAAGTTTCCAAGTGGTCCCAGAGGTAAAAGAGGGAAGTCTGAAACGCCCAGTTGGACCGAAAAATCATCACTAAAATCGACATATGCTGGGAAACTCCTAAAAAAAAACTTTTCGTCCCTTAATCGAGTCGTGAAGTAAACACGCACGAAACCTTTCATTTGAATTGCGTGCGGAGATTGGCAATAAAGACCTTGCCCAAAAGCCAAATTGGTTGGGTCACAGAGTATTCCTAAATTATTCCATTTCACTTTTCTTCATCCACCACTAAAGTACCAATACCAATCCCTGCTTGACCCATTTTCTCCAGTTGAAAAAGCGCTTGAAACTCACCTTTTCTTCTAAACAAGTTGTAATAACTGGTATTCCGCATACTTACTGACACCTTCGGCTGAGTCCAGTCAATCGGTTCCGTAGCCCAATTTAGAAGATCCTTTGAGTAGGCGAAATTTATCTGATATTCTGAATTCTCATTCACTCTTGAATTAGACCTATATGAGTAAATCATCAAGAAACCCTCCTTAATTGGAATCACTTCAGGGGCTGCTTGACACTCATACTCATCAATCGAGTTTTGAATCAAGTCTTTACCCGTTTTTTGCCAAGTATGACCATCAACTGAAGTGGCCATCCGAATCTTATATGTTGGCTCGGGTTGTCCATTCAAAAGATTCCAGCTTTTTCCCGATACGTACCACATATATAAGATTCCGTTGAACTCCTTTACGCGAGGACTACCCAATAAAAATGGCTCATCCTGATCGAAAGAAATCACCGGCCCGGGAAAGAATCTCGAAAACTCTACACCACTTTCTGAAGTCGAGTGAAGGAGTCCGATATTTGCTGCGTAGGGCACATCTCTTGAGCGTGCCCACCCAACATAGTACATGAGAATCTTGCCTTGAAATTCAACAACACTTATTGGACATGTTCCATGCTGGTCAAATGCACCTCTATCACCCAGTTGGGCAACGGCTACCCTAGAAACATCAGAAATACCCGTGAAATTTTCATCAAAATCAACATAGTAGATTCGACTTGAGTGCTTCTCGCCTGATTTTTCATCTATGGCTCGTGAACAAAAATAGATTCTATTCGCACCTACAACTTTTAGAAAAGCAGGTGACTGAATATGTGACATTTCTCTTTGAATCAAACTCGAAAAATAAGCTGGGGTTAGTAGGATTTGTTTATTTATAAGACTCAATTTCATAAATTTCTTCCTTCAACCTTAATTCTAACCTTCAACTAAATTTCTCGATCCACTACGAAGCCCCCCGTAAACTTTTCTCGGCAATCCCGCTGATCGACACTGCACAATAGTTTCTTCTATATCGTACTTAACACGATGAATTTGGAAATTAGAGCCATAAAAAATTGCGAAACTTGCTTCAGGGTTGGAATCGCGTGGTTGTCCCACAGAACCGGGATTGCACCAAACTTTCCCGTCAGAAGAAAAAATTTCAGGGAAGTGGCTATGCCCACTTGCAAAATATTTACCTCGTAATGATCGGAAGTAGTTCTCAGTTGGTTGAAGATATTCATCTAGTGGATCTGCCCACCCACCATGGACCATTCTAATTCCGCATTCTTCCATTTCTAAAGGTAGCGACTTCAGCCATGCGAGATTTTGTGGAGTTACTGCAGTTCTTTGGTATTCGATGCATATATTCGCCATATTGGAACGTAAACAGTATCCGCTTGCTAAATACCAGTCATGATTTCCCATAACGCTTGAAATTTTTCGTTCTCTAAGTAAGTCAATACATTCATTAACTTGAGGATAATATCCGGCGGTATCCCCAAGACAAAAGATTTGGTCTACACCAATTGTATCGAGAGCTTCCATAACCGCCAGTAGCGCTGAAAAATTCCCGTGTATATCCGCGACTAAACCCACTCTCTGTTGTTTACTCAGAGACATAAAAATCCTCGATGTACCTAAGCACCTTACCAGGTTGAAGAGGTGGCTGTTTTGGCAAGATTCCCTTTTCATAGAAATCAAGTGCCATTTTCGACTCGTTATAACCAAAGATTCCACGCATGGAAGTTGATGATGAAAAACGAGGGTTGATCTCCAAGAGAAAAATTTGATTCTTCATAATCATAAATTGAAAATTCGTGGGTCCTAGTGGATTAAAGAGTTTACAGTAATCTACTATGACTGTCCTGAAATCATCGCTTGAAACTAGTTCTGCGTAATCAGTGTATCCCATTGGCGAGAGTCTACGGCGCAAAGTTATGATTGAACTGAATCCTCCCGTGTCATCACCAAAGATACCAGAAGTGTATTCATAGCCATCGCTTGACAAATTGGGTTGAAAAATTAGATCTTGATTTCGAACATTAAGGGCCTCTAAAAAATCTGATTCTGATTGTATTTGAAGAAATCCTCTTTTTGCGAACCCAATTCTAGGTTTTGCAATCAATTTTCGGGTTCCAAAATAATCGCATAAATCACTATAACTTGTAGAAATTCTCGTTGGGATAGAATGAGGAAATTGATGCTTTTCGACACTACAATAAAAATTGAATTTGTCATGAGTGATATTAATCAACTCCATAGTGTTAAGAATTGGAATACAATTTTGATCAGTAAATACTCCTCGATTTGAATTCCAAATTTGCAAATCAATTTCAATGCCCGGTATTGCATAATTTATCTGGTTGCGACTTAGGAATGTCCGCAACCAAGATAAATACTCTTCCGAATCGCTTTTTGGGCATACTGCAAAGGTGTCTACTAGGTGTGCTCCAACATTGAATTTGTCTAGGGCGCTCCCGAAAATCTCTACCTCGGGGCGTGCGGCTTTTATATTCTTAACAACTCCATGACCTACTACCCCACTAACTCCGGAGACATAAACCCTTAGTCGCCTCACTCGAACTCACCATTCATTATAACTTTATCTAAGTTTTGCGGCTTATAAAGTTCATTTAGACTTGTTAAGCCATCATTACAATACCTGCGCTGATCCAACTCTCTTGGGTCAACAATATTTTTTAAAATAGAGTTTGATTCATAAAACGACTTAAACATTTCTGCAATTTCAAGCCAAGTAAACGATATTTCTGCAAGAAGAGAAACATTGGGTTTTGATCGCCAAGACTTCAAGTCGGCAAGTAAACGACAGACATCTCTAACGTTGATGAAATTTCTTATAGTATTATGACCATTTATGAGGTCGATGTTTTGGCCAGCCCTGATTGTGTCATTTAGCCTGTATAGGAATGGTTGATGGATCGCAAAGTTCTTCATCCCATATAACTGGGATAGATACAAACGTGAATATCTAAGTTGCGTTATATTAGACGCCATAATTTCGCTATGAGCAAGATTTTGAGCGCGTAGATATGCGTGTTTTGCTACCATCGAGGTGTCATTCGCAAAAATTGAGCTCACCCATATAAAAAACACGTTGGGTATTTCATTGACTACCTCCCACATTTGAACAGGATATGAATAATTAAACGTTGAAAGCTGCTCAGAATCATCGTTGGGGGTTGATCGATCAACCATTAGGTAGATAACTTCTTCAATCTGATTTTCCTCTAAAAACTTACGAAAAATATCCTTGGTCAACATTAAATCTACCAGCTGGCGTCTATCTATCAAACAGGTTTTTTCGAATAGTCCCGACTGAACAAGCGATAGTCCTATCGATGAATGCCTTCCTACAATCAAAGTGGTCATGTTCCACCAGGTGACGAAATACCCACCAGAATTGCAGCACTCAAATCCGGGTGACTTACTCCGACGTCACAGTAAGCTTCAATGATTGATGGACTCAAATTCATTCTCTGCAATTGAATCGATGAGGCAACTTTCATAAAAATTCCCTCGACAAATTCTATTTTTCCTCCAGCATCTATGATCAAATCTGTCAGGCTTTGGCGATTGAAATAACGTAGATGCCCTAAATCTACATCGTGTTTTGAAAGGAAGTTCAAATCACTAATTAAGCCGGCATGTACGCCAACGCGGCGATTAAGGGATTCTGAGTTGGGTACAGCCACTGCCAACATGCCGTTTGGTTTTAGGAACTCCAAATATTTTTTTACAATTAGCCTCGGATTTTCGACGTGTTCAAGAACAAACCCAGCAACAATCAGATCGTATTTCTCTTCCGTTACATAATCTTCAAAATATGAATGTATAACCTGTATGTTTTCTTCTTTCAGAAGCTTGTTATGCTGTGTAATGACTTTTTCTGAACCCTCGATTACATAGTGTTTATCAAAATGATTTGAGAATGCCTTCGCTGAAAATCCGTGGCCCAGCCCAAGTTCGAGTAGACTATGCCTCGACCGAACTCTATTTAATATCTGCTTCGGGTATCTTTCAAGAATAATTTTATTATCAAATTGATACGCACTGCTACCATCATAGATCTCTGAAATTGAGTCTAATTCCATATTACATTAATCTCCGATAGTAAATTGATTCACAAGACTCCACGATACTCTAACCTTCTTGTTGCATTTAGGCAAGGATCTTTAAAAAGTGTTCTACAAGATCGTAAAGATTCGGGGATTTCTATATCTTATAAATTCCTTCTCTGTTCATTTTACGGAGCCGCCCATGAGAATCGAACTCATGACCTTCGCTTTACGAGAGCGACGCTCTACCGACTGAGCTAGGGCGGCGATGCTTCAAAGCTTTAAGCTTTTTAAGATTAATCCAAGCGTACAACGCCATTAGGCGTCGCTAGGTGAACAGCTACAAGTCCGGTTTCTCCATCATTTACCGCTGGATCAACCCACCGAATTTCAACACCATCAAAAGCTTTTGATAAATCTGAGCCGAGCCATTCTTCAATTGTCTTTTCATCACCTGAAATTTCAATTTTTACAATCTCAGCAACTGCCTTGCCATCAGTTGATGGGTGATCACTAGACATCCATTGGATGAAAAATGGGAGCTGAGAGTCATTAAGAGTTCCAAGAACTCCAAGTTGTTTCCACTTTAGCTCGCTTCCATCAGGACGCTTTCTCGAACCATCAATGGCTTGCCT
>Ga0169931_10009254_pt1 | contig 14243 bp, 10 predicted proteins | sample Kivu_15m_20L_FD_129675 | JGI IMG/M metagenome (GOLD analysis project Ga0169931, IMG submission 129675) | Freshwater microbial communities from Lake Kivu, Western Province, Rwanda to study Microbial Dark Matter (Phase II) - Kivu_15m_20L... | ecosystem: Environmental > Aquatic > Freshwater > Lake...
AGTCTTTAATTTAACAAAATGTGCTGATGATTCAATTAAAAATGAAATTAAAAAAGTCCCATGTAATTATAAGATTTATGATTTGAAATCTATGGACGATATTTATTTTGCAGATCTTATGAATCATTTTGAGGATTATGATTACTTTGATGATTATGAATGGGAGAATTATAATTATTACATTAAGGAAATAGGGAATATAATATTGTACAGCAATAATGGAGTAATAAATGAGACAGAATGTAAAGATAATGATAATAATTTTAAGAAAATTCCAAGTCTAAATGAAGAGCGAAATCAAATTTTATTTCAACAAATTATAGAAAAAATAAATAATCCTCCTGATTATTTTTATCACAATCAAGAGTTTTATGATTTATAAATAAGTATAAAAAAGGTTAAGTATTCACATATAAAATTACTCTAGTTAAAATTATACTTAATAATCCATAATTTCATTTTATAACCTCTTATGTGTAAAAGTCCTGTAGGTTCAATAAATCAAGGATTATATACTTTGAATTTGTCATATAATTAAAATTATTTTTTGTCAATAAATTAAGCTATATTATTAAAAAAATTATTTAATCTAAATTATGCTCAGCTTTGGAAAAAATTCAAAAGAAAGTGGAGGAGGCTCAATCTATTTTCAAAACACAAAAAATGCGGAAATAGCAGAACTTCAGGATGATTTGAATAGCATGAAAGAAGAACAACAGAAAGAAGCCATGAAACAAATTATTGCAGGCATGACTTTAGGAAAAGATGTAAGTCCCCTATTTCCCCATGTTATTAAATGCATGAGAACGACAAATGCAGAATTAAAGAAATTGATTTACTTATACATAATCAACTACGCCAGGACTAAGCCAGATCAGGCCATTTTAGCTGTCAACGCCTTTCATCAGGATGCAACAGATAAGTCATCGCCTTTAATAAGAGCTTTGGCAGTAAGAACAATGGGATGCATCAGGGTCGAGATGATTGTGACTTACCTTTGCGAAACTCTGAAAATAGTTTTAAAAGATGAAGATGCTTATGTTAGAAAAACTGCATGCTTATGTGTTGCTAAATTATTCAATACATGTCCATCTCTTGTGAAAGACAACGGATTCATTGAAATTTTAGTTTCAATGTTAGGTGACGGAAACTCTATTGTTGTTTCTAATGCTTTAGTAGCTTTGACTGAAATATCTTTACTCTCCGGAGAAAACTATATCAATATCAAATCAAAAAATTTAAAAAAATTATTGTCAGCACTAACTGAAGCAAACGAATGGGGTCAAGTTTATATTTTAGACTCTTTAATTAAATATGAACCTCGCAAAAATCCAAGTGATAAAGCTGAAAAAATAATTGAATCAGTATTGCCTAGATTATCTCATGCTAATCCATCTGTTGTCCTATCTGCAGTTAAAGTTATATTAAAATTTTTAGATTTAATAGAAAATGTTGAAAGTGTCAGGAATTTTTCTAAAAAGCTTTCAAGTTCTTTAATGACAATCATGACATCTAGATCAGAGATACAATATATTCTTTTAAGAGGAATGCATGCAATAATTCAGAAAAGACCTTATCTATTTGAAAAAGATTATAGATATTTTTTTATTCAATACAACGATCCGATTTATGTAAAATTAGAAAAACTAGAAATATTATTCAAGCTTGCAGACAGTAAAAATTTTTCCAGTATTTTAAATGAATTTAAATCTTATGCCTGTCTCGAATTTGACATTGATCTTGTTCAAAAGGCAATTAAATATATGGGGATAATTGCATTTAAATTTGATAATGCTTGTGATGTTTGTGTCAATTATTTAATTCAAGTCCTTGATTATAATCAAGACTTCACTGTAAATCAAGCTATTATCACTATAAGAGATATTATGAGGAAATATAAAGTGCCTAAAACAAAAGAATTTTTAAAAAAGATAACAAAGGATTTAATAAAACTTGTGACATTACCTGAATCGAAAGCAGCTCTGCTCTACATAATAGGAGAAAATTGTTTAGAAATTCATAATTCAACTGAACTTATTTCTTCATTTGTTGAATGTTTTGGGGAATACGGTGGAGAAAACGAAAAAGTTAAATTACAAATTTTAAACGCTGTAATAAAAAACTTTGTGAATAAACCAGACGAAAGCGAAGATTTGGTCAAAGAAATTTTACAAAAAGGAGGAGAAGAAACAGAAAATCCAGATATTAGAGACAGAGCTTATTTTTATTGGAGATTACTGGAAGTAGATCCTGATGCAGCTAAAGAAATGATAATGGCTGAAAAGCCCTCATTTGTTCTTAAAGAAGAAGTATCGATGGATCAGAAGTTGATTGATGACATTATTCACAATATAACTAATATCAGTGGCGTCTATCATAAGCTATCTAGTCAGCTATTACTTAAAGAAGATATGATATTAGAAAACACAGAAAATGACGAGAGTAGCAATTCTGAAGGAAAACAAAACAAAAATGGAGCTAAAAAGTCTAAGCAGTCTAAAATAATTGAATCAAAAGTAAGTAAATTGGATGCTGACTTGCTTGGGCTCGGAGAAGATTTCTTCAGCGGAGTTAATAATATTGATAATGACTCAGTTAGCTCAAATAAAAATTTAAATGGTAAGGGAGCTGTTTTTGATATCTTCGGAACAGATTCAAATAATATAAATGATACAAATTTAGAAAATGAAATTGAATTTCTCGAAGATGATTCAGTTAAAACATCTGTTGTTATCTTCAACGAAAATTCAGGTGTTTCTATTTCAAAACCTTCTCTATGCTTTAAACTAACAGATAAAGGACAAGGGGGGACATGCGGATTACAAGTGTATTCACAATTCCATCGCAATAATCAAAAAGTATTGTTGGGATTAAACATTAAAAATAATATGAGAGTACAAATGAATAACTTCAAGGTCGTTATAAATTCAAATTCTTTTGGAATCTCCGTTGATCCCCTAAATAATCCACAAATTTCAGAATTTAAAATAAATTCAGAAACTACTAAGAATCTAATTATAAATGTCGAAATCAATAATGAAAATAATAATAAAAAACCTCCTGAATCTCCCTATTTTGTAGAAGTTTGTATAAGAAATAATGTGGATGATTTCTATTTTACAGTTCCTCTGTTAATTAATGTCTTATTTATAGAAAGTGGAAAAATGCCGAATTCATCTTTTATTCCCTTTTTAAAACAAAATACTCAAAATAAGGTATGTTACAAATTCGAATGTGAAAAATTTGAACTAAATGACAGCAATTTGAAAAAAGTATTCGAGAGGAACAATATATTCGAAGTTGCAAAGAATAACAAGGCTGACCCGCCACTAACTTATTACACATTGAATATATCTTCGGTAATTCCAGTTATAATTGAAATTTCATTTCCTAAAAGTAAATAATAATTTTATTTAAATTTAGACATCAAAAATATATTGTACTTGAACATAATTACCTCGATTCCAATAATAGCTACTCTGGTGAAAGAATTTTTGGATTTATTATTTAAAAATTGAGTGGTTAGATATATTTGAAATTATCACTAGAAAATAACTATTAGAAAATAGCATAAGAAATGTTTCATTTGCCGATAATATAAAAAGAAATGAATTTAAAATTAATAAATAATAAAAATATTAAATTTTGAGATCAATAATGATATAAAGAAAAATATGTCTTCCAATTCAGTTAGAACCATAGAATTTAAATCATATTTAACTATTTACATTCTCATTCTTTTAATCCCAAAACTACAATCAATGGATATTTCAAGTCTTCAATTCAACTCATCAGAGTTAGAATGTATTTAATTGATTAAAATGTAGGGATAAAAGACGAAACCACTTTTTTAGAATTCCATGCAGCTTACAATAACAGCACCCAATTTGATATAGAACTATGCCAAAATTATGAATTATTATCTTGGATTCCGAATTATCAAAGTAAATATTTATCAATTTTTTCGTCTTTTTTACAACAATATTTGAACCATCGATGTAATTCGGAATCATGTAAATTATCAAATTATTGGAATTCGACTACTCAAAATGATATACCAGATAAAGAATTTTTTAATTATTTATCTAGTATCATTTATTTAATGCTGTTTCCAATAGTCTTAATATTTATCATGATATTTTCGTTCTTTAGTTTCTTGAATTGTTTATACTATAATTACTGTTACTGTTGTTGCTATAAATACAAGCCTTATGAGAAAATCCAAAAAACCATAACATTATTTATTCTTTTCGTCATAATTATCGTTATTTATATCGGAAGCGGAATATTCAATATTCTTTTAATAAATTCTGCTAAATCTTTAATAACTCAGGGTTATTGTGAATTGATAAATAGCAATATATTTAAAATGATAAACGGAACTGATATTTTAAATAATAACCTTAATAATGATACAAAATGGGGAGGATTGATAGAATTAAATGCCTCTAATATTAATTATCAGAACTCTCTAAAAAAGTTAAAGGATGAATTAAAAGAAAACGATAATCTTGGAATAAAATACCTTAACACGGAAGTTTACACAATTTATTCAGGATATTTTAAAAATATATCGAATTTCAAAAATTATTTGAAAAGCGAAAAATTCGAAGAAATCGATCCTAATGGAAATATAATTCCTGAATTTAATATAACATATATTTGTACTGATTGCAAAATTCCCACCACATATGAAAATTTTAATTATGAAACTTCTCTCCTAAATGAATGGTATTCTCTTATAGACAATTATAGGAAGGTAATAAATGATAGTTTTATTTTTAATGACTTTATTCAAACTGAAGAGGAAATAGACTTAAATACTAAAATTAATATGTACAAAACATTCAAATTTTATAATATCGTTAAAGACTTATACGAAAGTTATTACATTGATAATAAAACATATTTCGATTTCCCTTGGATTCTTCTTTTCATTATAAATATAATTCTTTTTATTTTAGGGGGCTTCGTCTATTTCGTTATCAAAAAAAAGATATCAATAATAAATGTGCTAAATGAAAATAACTTTCACAATCCTGAAACAAAGAAACAAAACAGGGTTAAATTCAGGTGGGTATTCCATATAATTGTCAATTTCAATATCTTTTCTGCCATAATTATGAGCATGTATTCATTTGTTTTAATTTTGATGTCAATAGTAATATATGAAGGTAGCACTGTGATTGAAACTTATTTTATAAGGGATAATAAAATGGATTCATTTATAGATGTTCCAAATGGAGATTTAATTAATGGCTGCATGAAATCTTCCCCTGACGAGAGAATTCCTCTTGATGCATTACAAATTTCAGCGTTATATGAAATTATTCTTAATATCCTAACAACTGGAAAAACTTTTGAACAAGATTCAATACTTTACTCTGACAATGTGTATAATAAATATTCTGAATTAGAATCTAAAATAAACGAATTTTCTCTTTCTAAATTTCATTCTAAAGACAACATAACTTTTAAATGGGATGATGTTGATGATGAAAGTATAAATTATTTCCTTTTTAGATTGCCGGAATACAAATATTTTACTGCTCCTAAAGAAACTCTTATTGAATATATAAATTGGAAATTAGATGGACAAAATTATAATAATTTTCAAAAAACTTGGTGCAGTGATCAAACATCTTCAGATGTATGGATAAGTCGCAGTGACTTGTGTGAAAAAATTTTCCCTGATGCAACGATAATAGGAAATTACGCTACTAATTTTCTAGATAATAAGTTAAAATGTATTCCGATTACCTCTCCTATAATTACTCAATGTTCAGATCTAACAGAGCTTAAATGTTTTATAAGTAATTACATAAAACGATATACAAACGAAGACGATTTCTCAAGTTGTTCTATTCCTGAGGATAAATTATCTGAAAGTTCAATGGACAGTTCGAAAGAATATTTCATAGCAAAAATCAGCTCTTACCTGGAATTAGCAAAAAACGAGGATATGTTGAAAAATAGATTACAAAATAAAATAAATACTTTGAAAGAAAATGTTAAATCTTTACTTGGTTATAATCGAATGTCGGTTGTTTATGAATTAAATGCGGCTACTCAATATTTCAATACATTAAATGATCAACTTTTAGCTACATCGACCAAGGCTATAAGTGCAGATAACTCTGAGAAAATAACTGAAGCAGGACTGTTCGATAGAGCAAATTGTTCTTTTATTTATACTAGTAATTTAGATAATTTACATTTATTAAAAAGCGGGGTTAGCGCTTATTTATTCGGATCATCGATTATCTTTTCTATTTTATCTTTACTTTTATTTTTTGGTGCTTCAGTTTTGATTGTAATGAATTTCAGATTAAGAACTGATAATGAACTCTCTGAAATCCTTAGTTATCTTAAGACCATCCAAGCTCTCGAAGAAAAAGAATTGAAATTTTTTTTCGTGCCTGTGGACTATATAGAAACTGAGGACAAGGAAGAAATTAAAAAAACATCAGATGCTACAACTAAAAGGTTGCCTTCCTTTTATAAAAAGATAATTGAAAAAACGACTATTATGACTGTAAAAACAAAACAGGAAGAACTATCAAAAAACGCAGAAGATGAATTAAACAAGGTTGAAAATTTCAAGGCCAAAAAATGGAATGCCATCAAAAGATTCAATTTCAATCAATCTAAGGAGAGAGATGAAAGATTAAAATCAAAAAATCAGAAAAAAAGTGATAAGGATTAATTATATAATTGATAATATTCTAATTATATAAACTTTATCATAATATAATTGATTAATCATTAATTATTTATTTTAATTTTCTAAATTAAAAATGTCGAGTCCAACGAAAAATATAATTAATACTCTTATAGATTCAAAAAACATGAAAAATATTCCTGATAATGTAAGTAACGATTTAGTTGATGAGCTAGTCCAACAGACAATTATATACGAGGACAATTATGATGATCATCAACATAAAAATACTAGATTAGAAAGTGGTAATGCTAATACGATGAATTCAAATCAAAATACAAACTATTACGAAAATATTGAAAGCAATGAGGCAGAAGAAGATAGTTTGGTTTTAAACTACTCAACTAATAATATTTTATATTCTATTGCCTTCCAAAATTCTCAAAAATGTAGATTAGCTCTGGGAACTTTAGAAAAATCTTTAAATAATAGAATTGAAATCGTTGACATGATTGATGATGACCTGGTGCTAGCTACTACTGAAGAACATGAATTTCCGAGCACCAAACTTATGTGGAGTCCAAGTCAAAATAATAACAATTTACTTGCTGCTTCGTCAGATGTAGTGAGGTTATACAAATACAACGAAGAAGAACAGAAACTGGCGCTAAATTTAACTTTACACAATAAAAAATCCAAGTATTGTGCTCCTCTTACTTCTTTCGACTGGAACAAAGAAAATAATTCTATCTTAGGAACTGCATCGATTGATACAACATGTACAATATGGGATCTAAATAAAAACACAATAAGAACTCAATTGATTGCACATGATAAAGAAGTTTTCGACATAGCTTTTTCTCAGGATGAACATATTTTCATTTCGACTGGCGCTGACGGGTCTATAAGACTATTCGATCTTAGAACTCTTGATCATTCAACAATAATATATGAAACAAAGGATCAAACACCTATTACGAAGATAGCTTGGAATTTGGAAAATAGTAATTTTATTTCTGCTCTTGCTTGGGAAAAAGATACTGTCTACATTATTGATTCAAGAATTGCGATGGTCTCTTTAGTAGAATTAAAATCACACTCTGCTCCGGTTACTAGTATGGCATGGGCACCTCAGTCAAATTCTCACATATGTTCTGTCGGAGAAGATAAACTTGTTTTGATTTGGAATATTCAATCGCATTTAGATAGTACTAATAATGGCCCATTTCTTTCTTATAAAGCACCGCATGAAATTTATAATGTAAGTTGGTGTAAAAATCATCCAGAGTGGATTGGAATTACATTTAAAAACAGAGTTCAACTCTTGAAAGTATAATCAATAATTTTCACATAAAATTTAAATGTTATATTATATAAAAATAAATTAAATATTAAATTTCGCTTAGTAAATTAAAAGGTAGTTCTGATTCTAGTTAAAATTTACTAATTACATCTAGTCATTAAAAATTATTTCATTAAAAAATTAATAATAAATGTTATTGTGGAGTAGCATTGAAATTTTCCCATTTGACTCTTCTTCCATCACTCCAAATTCCCTTTTTCCATACTCCATCCTTTGGGTGGAAAAATTCTCCGTCACCATGTTGTTTACCATTTTTCCAATTTCCTTTATATTTTCTTCCGTCATTCCTAAAATAAATAAATATATAATCTACCATTCGAAAACACCGTAACCGTCTTTTTTATCGTCTTTATATTGGCCAGTATATTTTCTAAGATCTGGCCAAATAAAAACACCTTCACCGTCCATCTTGTTATTTTTCCAGTCACCCATATACTGACGTTTGTCATTCCAAGTATAAATTCCTTTTCCGTGGATGTTATTATCCATGAAGGTCCCTTCATATTCAGACCCATCAGCCCATTTAAATTTTCCTTTTCCAGATTTTTTCCCTTGCTTATAATTACCCTCATAGCATGCTCCATCTGGCCAAGTTTCTTTTCCCATTCCGTCCTGTTTATCTTCTTTCCAATATCCTTCATATTTAGCGCCATCAGTATGAGTATATGTTCCATATCCATGAGCCTTATCATCCAACCATTCTCCTTCATAAACATCACCATCAGCATGTATGAGTTTTCCTCTCACATTGGCTTTATCATTAACCCAGTATCCTTCATATCTGCTGCCGTCAATCCAGGTCTGAATACCCCTGCCGAATCTTTGATTGGTCTCTGCATTCCACTCACCGTAGTATATTGCTTTATTTTCATATTCTACTGGAGGTCGGAGTTGATAATTTCCATCATTTAATGGACGATATTTTTTAAAGAGCTCTTTAATATCATCCGATGTCTTTTAATTTTTATTTTTTAATATGCTTACTATTTTAGTTTGAGTTGCAAAGTGATGTCGACCATAATCGTGTCTATTTATGTAATTTGGTTTTGCTGGATAAACACTTCTTGATTTTTTTCTGTATAAAAATCCTTTAATAGTAGCTTGAAGTTTCCGTAGTTGCGTATGTAATTTTTTATTGCCAAATATTTTTGTAGCTAATCATTTTTAATTTTATCTGTACCTAATTCGTTGTTATTTCCTGTCCTAATGATCATATCTTGTTTTAGGGCTGAATCGTTAATGCAATTGCATGCTCCCATTTTGATTATAAAAAATTTAAGTAAAATTAATTTAAAATTAAAAATTTTATAATCATATAAGGGAAAATATAGATAATTATATTGATTTGTTTTTCTTTGACAACTATTATTAGAATAATTTTATTTGAATTTTATTACAAACAATAACTTATATATAGAAACACAATAATTCAAAAATTTTATGCTTTTTAATTATTTATTAAAATTACAAATAAAATAAACATACGGAACTTTAATTCAATTAGTATATCTTTGTAGAATTTATAAAAAAATTCTAAATTTTTACCCTATATTATTAAAAATATTCTTACAAATCTTGCAACAGTTCATTTTCATTTCAGAAGAATCTAATTTTATATTGTTAAATAATTTTTTATCTGTAGATTCATTTTGATCAATGTTGCTATTGTTTCTTAAATCTTCAAATGCTGGATAAAAATATTTTTGTTTCGTAAAATTTAAAATATCATAAATCTCATCTTTGAACTCATTTTCTTCAGAGATAAAATCAAAAACTGTTTGTTTATCATATGATTTTATATTGACATTAGCACCTCTTTCGATTAGAAATCTTATCATTTCGGAATTCTCTTCAAACTTTTCTCTACTGCCATAATCAGAAGACACAAGTTTCATCAGTATAGTATGACCGAATTTTTTATCAACCCTGATGTTTAAATCGGCACCCTTACTCAAGAGCAATTCTACTAACATCATACAAATTTTTTTATTTTCATATTTGTATTGATTTTCTTCAAGTCTTGAGAAACAGAACAATAAAGCCCTGTGCCCTAATATATTCATTTTATTAACATCAGCATTTTTATCAAGGAGATTTCTTGTTATTTCATAAAATCCCTTATAGCAAGACACCATTAATGGAGTAAATTTTTGTGGACTTGATTCTAAATCCACATCGATAAATTCATTTTCTAAAAATAGACTTACTATTTCGGTTTTTCCGATAAAACAAGCCCCTAATAATGGGGAAATTTTCACGTCGAATTTCATTAAATCGTCTTCCATAAGAAAATTTAAATTATAATTTGTCAAAGGTAAAGATCTTAATTTATTTATGTTGTTTTCTTTAATCATTCTAAATAAATTTCTCTTATTATTCAAATGTACTAATTTTTACTTTTTCTTCGAATGTCAAATCTTTAAGATTATTGTTATTGTTCATCATAAGTTATAAAATTATTTAAATTTAATTTAATTTTATTTATACGATATGGAGAACAAAATTAATTGGAAAGATAAAGTGATAAGATTGGGTATATGTGCTATGGAAAAGAAAATTAAATCCCAACATATGCAGAACATTTTAACTGGCTTATCTGTTTTCGAAGAATTTAAAATAATTGTATTTACAGAAGAAATTATTTTTAATAATGACGTTGAGGTACTAAAATTTTGAATAATATTTTTAGGACTGGCCTATAGTCGATGCTCTTCTGATCTTCTTTTCATTGGGATTTCCTTACAATAAAGCACAGAAATATATAAATCTGAGGAAACCTTTCTTGATCAATGATTTCGAATCTCAAAAAGTATTTTGGGATAGAAGAAAAATATTTGAGTTGCTGCAGCAACATAACATTCCTACTCCTGTTCATATTTGCGTAGATAGGGGTGAAGAAATAAACAACGATGGTGAAGTCAATCAAATAGACACTAACTCTAATGAAGAAATTATTAACATGATTAATAAGTATTCCTCAAAATTAAATACTAAAGACACCTCAAAGTCCCTAGTTAAGTTAAATTTAGATTCGGATAGTAAAAAGAATTTACAAGAGATATCTACTGGTTCTCTTGTATCTCTTGAAGAAAATTACAATAATATATGGATGCCTATGAAAAACAATACTAATAAAAAGGATTTATCAGATCATAAAAAATACTCTGTTAGCAATAATACAAATCTAAATGATCTAGATTACTTTGAGATTACTAATCAAACAAGTAAGGATGATCAAATTTATTTGAGTGAAAACTCAAATCCTTATGGATTAGAAGTAGACAAAGATTTAATTGAATATGATGATCATATAGAATATAAGGGTCAAAAATTGAATAAGCCGTTTATTGAAAAGCCTTTTAATGGAGATGATCATAATATATATATTTATTATCCTCCTAATCTTGGAGGAGGACATAAGAGACTATTTAGAAAAACTAAAAATTTGTGCTCACTGTATATTCCGAATGAAGGTAATATAAGAAGAGATAAATCCTACATATATGAGGAATTTTTACAAACTGATGGGTTTGACATTAAAGTTTACACTATCGGAGATCAATATGCTCATGCAGAAGCTCGAAAATCTCCATGCCTGGATGGAATAGTAAGAAGGTCTAGAGAAGGTAAAGAAGTGAGATATCCTGTTAATCTTACTCCTTCAGAAAAAGAATTGGCTCGGAAAATCGTCAATATTTTTAAACAGAATATATGTGGATTTGATATTTTAAGATCTTCCCAAGGAAATTCTTACGTGTGTGATGTAAATGGCTGGTCTTTTGTTAAAGGAAATAGAAAATATTACGAGGATTGCGCCATTCTTATTAGAAAAATGATATTATTACATATCAATCCTCTTAAATATGCATTCAAACCTCTTAATTTAAAAGTAAATATTCCTACTTATGGAGGATTGATTTTACCCCATTTACCAGAAGATTCTAGAACTTATGATGAAGAATTAAGAAGCGTAGTAGCTGTTTTTAGGCATGCCGATAGATCTCCAAAACAAAAGATGAAGTTAGTTGTTAATCATCCACTAATTCTAAATCTGTTTAAAGTATTCGGAAAACAAAATACTAGCGGTAAAATAAAGGAAATAAAACTTAAAAAACCAAAGGAACTAATGAGAATTTTAAAAATAGCCACTTCAATATTAGAAGAACATCAAATAGACGAAACAAAAATAATTGGTTTGAATGATGTCTTCTTAAATAAATTACTTCAATTAAAAATGGTTCTTGAAAAAAATTTGAATTTCGAAGGTATGACAAGAAAAATACAACTCAAGCCATTGAAGACCATAACTATTAAAGATAACGATGGAAAAGAAATAGAAACAGTAACAGAGGCTTTATTCATTTTTAAATGGGGAGGGGATATAACACACTCTGGAATCGAACAAGCTAAAATTTTAGGGACGACATTTAGATTTCAGATGTATCCTTCTTATTCTGGCGAAGAAGATGGATTGCTAAGATTACATTCTACTTACCGACATGATTTGAAGTGTTACTCAGCTGATGAAGGAAGATGTTTAAAGACCACAGCGGCCTTTTTACAAGGTCTATTGCAATTGGACGGTAGTCTAATTCCAATCATTTCATCGATGGTAAGAAGGGATGAACCAGTTTTAAATCTCCTTGACGTCAGCTGTGATGATATAGCAGATATAAGATCGAAAGTAAAAGATGAATTAAGCGAATGCTTAAATCATGATGGAAATCTCATCGAGAAATTCAAATCTAATTTTGAAAATAATATGTTCAACTACTTAGACGAAGGTCATGCTCTTTTAGATCTTATGAAAAAAATTGATAATCCCTTTAAAGTCATGAATTCAATTTATGAATTAATAAGAAAATATATCCAACATATAAAATCTCTGCTTACTATGGAAGAATTAACCTTAGACACTAATTCTTATTTGATAGTTCGTCATTCAATATTACAAAAGAGAAAAACTATGGAATCTTGGAATATTGAATCAAAACATGATGAAATACCTGATGATATAATTAGGGAAATGAGTAATATAAGTCTACCAGTAAGTGAGGAAAACTCAGAAAGCATAGAAGACGTTAATAAAAGATATGAATGCGAAGATGAAAAAATAATTCTTATTTACAAACGATGGATTAAATTATACCAAGATTTTTACAAATCAAAAGACGGCCAATTCGACGTTTCTAAAATTCCTGATATTTACGATAATATTAAATATGATATTATTCATAACAAATCTCTTATGAATGAAGACGCACATGAACTATTCAATAAAATTAATCTCTTAGCAAATTTTGTTATGCCTCTTGAGTATGGTATCACAACTGATGAAAAGGTTCATATAGGGCTAAAAGTAATTGGTCCTCTTCTCAACAAAATACATAACGATCTCTTGTGGTGGTTTTACCCAACAAAAGGAACTTTCTATAATGAAAATGAATATGTCAAACTTTTCGAAAATGAAAATGAATCCTACTCTGGTTTAGATAGACACAGATTAAACAAAAATGACATCAAATCAGCCTGGAGACACATTAAAACTAGATTCTATTTCACTTGTGCTTCTCATCTATATTCATTGATTAATACTATCATTTTCGGACTTGATTCCTATTTGATTGATCAAACTGAATCTAATCAGAAGTTTATTAAGGAACTCAAAAATGTTTTAGATCTTGATTATTGTTCCCACATTATTTTCAGGCTATATGAAAATTTTAATTATGAATTTGTATGAATTTATTTAATATTATAGACTGATCCAAAACGCTTCAGACTTGAAATTATTATGTCTCCTGGATCCAATAAACTTCCTACTGAGGCGGATAAAAATCATTTAATTCATGTTAGTCCTTGGATCATTCTTAATGAAAATTTAACCTTGAAAGAGATGCAGGAATTTTTCAGTAAATTAAAACAAAATCATGATAATTAGAGAAATTGAAAAAATTAATAAATAATTTTCAATCTATAATTTTTAACCCAAATTTATATAATTAATTATATAAAGATATTTGTAGAATATAAGTTCAATTGAGATATGTGAAAAACTTGATGTTAAAAAAAATTAATATGATTTAAAATTGGGGATTGGGGATTGGGGATTGGGGATTGGGGATTGGGCCAATCCCCAATCCCCAATCCCCATTTTAATATTTAATTGGAAACTGCTAATGTTGAAGTTTTACGATTCTTTTAAAAAACACCTACATA
>Ga0169931_10009256_pt1 | contig 14242 bp, 14 predicted proteins | sample Kivu_15m_20L_FD_129675 | JGI IMG/M metagenome (GOLD analysis project Ga0169931, IMG submission 129675) | Freshwater microbial communities from Lake Kivu, Western Province, Rwanda to study Microbial Dark Matter (Phase II) - Kivu_15m_20L... | ecosystem: Environmental > Aquatic > Freshwater > Lake...
AGGTTAAATAAAAAGTTAGTTTGTTGTCTGATTTTGAACCGTTGTTCGAATTCGACAGTGCAAAGTTTTGTTGGTCTCAAATTCGGATTCGGTTTTTAACTGATTGCATTCGAATAAAAAATGGATGTAAACGGTAAAAAACGAAAAAATAATTGTAAATGAATTTATTATGAAATTTTGGAATTCATATTTTATTTTGAATTTTAGTTGAATATTTTGAGAATTCAAGGAAGAAAATCAATTTTTAAGATCGCAAAAATTTTCAAATGTTGCTTAGAAACTCACTAGGAAGTAGTAAAAATTGAGTTTACTATTCAGAAATTTTGGTGAAATAAATTCATGCTTGAGTGCAATAAGAAAAGTCCCTCCGCCAATGAGGGTTTCCAAACTCTTCCTCTTCGTTAAAATATTGAATGCTTTTTTGTGGTAGGTTTAGGAACCTTTCCTTCTTGGCTTCAAAGCACTGACCAAGGGAACAAACAATAATTTTTGAGGAATGTCTTTGTTTTTCGGAAATCCGATTGGAAAAAGATTTTTAAGAATTGTTGTTTGCCCTAAATCTTCAACTTTATCGGTGTTAATTGTGTCTGTTGTAATTCTTTGGGTTAAAACATGTTCGAATGGAATTGAAAAATCGATTTTTTGTGGAATAAAGTTTCCATGTACCTGCATCATACCTGTTAAAAATAATTCAGTTGAGAAAGTATGATATTTTATCTTAAGTGATTCTTTAACCTTGACTTGAAGGGAATCGTTTTGCGTAGAATCCTGAATCGATTCTGCTATTACATTCGTGCAAAAACCAAATTGATATTCAAAAATTCTGGTCCAAAACTTACAAGCATAACAAGTAGAAATTTCTGCCAGAAGGGTAGGTGATAGCTGATTTTTTCAAAACTTTCATCCAAATAAATTGTAGAAAGTTGGGATAAAAATGCTCGTGCACAGACCGATTGGAAGTTATTTTTTTTGAAAACGTTTATTATTTCTTCTTTGGAAAGTTTTGTGAAATCATGAACTTCTTTCGAGCAAGACAAGCAAAACCTTCCTTTTTCAGTTGGATTCATCTTATCCCAGTTTTCACTACAAGCAAAAGTGTTCTTGATTTGAAATGCCATGTTCTCCAAACGATTTGACAAAGAACACGTTGCTTAAAAGTCAGATAAAGCATATCTAAGCTAGGTCATCCGCTGTTTAAATTTATTCCATCCACAATTTCATTTTTCGACCATTTGCTAAATCGTCCACCAGTTTGTCGAGGTATCTAACTTTTTGTGTGAGAGGGTTTTCGATATTTTCTACCCGAATTCCGCAGATAGTTCCTTTAATTTGATTTGCTTTTGGGTTGAGTTGTGCCTCCTCAAAAAAACGGGTAAAAGTTGCGTTTTCGTTGATTAGTTTGAATAATTTATCTTTATCGAATCCTGTAAGCCATTGAATTACAAATTGTAACTCTTTTTCAGTCCTACCTTTTCTCAACACTTTAGCCACATAGTGAGGGTAAACCGATGAAAAGGTCATTGTTGCAATTCGTTCGTCTTGGGATTTCATAAAATTTGATTTTCGCTTTACTTTAGCTTTCGTGATTAATAGCTCAATTGTCAAGATTATTTCTGTGGCTAATCACTCTTCACGAAACTGTTTCCATATCCCTAATTCAGGAAGTGGGGCAATGATTTCAATCGTGTGTTTTTGTGTGGGATGTTGAAAAATCAGTTTTCGTGCATGCAAACAAATTGAGTTGTCCTCGTTGGATCTTTTTGCACCATATTTAACATCACCTTTGATAATGCAACCGATAGCCGCTAATTGTGCTCGAATTTGGTGATGGCGACCCGTTTCTAAAACGATTTCCAATAAATGGTAGCGTTCCGAACTTTGAATATGTTTGTAGTGAAGTATTGCTTCTTTTGCGCCAACGGTCTTTGCATCAACAATATAACTTTTGTTTTGGGCTTCATTTTTTTTAAGAAAATGTACAAGTTTTCCTTCCGAATGAGTGGGCGCTTTTTCGACCAATGCCCAGTAGGTTTTTTGAGTTTCTTTTTCTCGAAATTGTTGATTCAATCGTTCTAAGGCTTTGCTAGTACGTGCAAAAACCACCACACCAGTTGTAGGACGGTCAAGGCGATGAACAACTCCACAAAAAACATTTCCAGGTTTGTTGTACTTCTCTTTTAAGTAAACTTTGATGAAGTCGGGTAGGGGAGTGTCACCGGTTTTATCGCCTTGCACGATGTCGGAAGCTCTTTTATTGAGAACAATTAAATGATTGTCTTCAAAAAGAATTTGTGCTTCAATTCCGTTAGCCATTCTTCAATGCTTTGTTGTAAGAACTGTTTCTTATCGCCGCAATGGTGGTGAAAATCGCAAGAACAAAAATGGTGACCAATAACCAAGTCGGGAATTTGCCCAATCCTTCACCTTGCGCATAGGAATGAAGACCAACCAACATAAAATTAACGCCAAAAAAGGTAAATAATATGGCCGAATAACCCCAGAATGAAACAACGTTAAACAAGAATTTACCATTCAAAGCCGGGATAAATCTTAAGTGTAAAATAATGGCATAAACAAGTACGGAAACCAAAGCCCAAGTTTCTTTTGGATCCCAACCCCAATATCTTCCCCAAGACTCGTTTGCCCAAACTCCACCTAGGAAAGTTCCAATCGTGAGCATGAACAAACCGACAGTCATTGTCATTTCGGAAATGTAGGTGATTTCGGAAATATTGATGGTTAAAAGTTCTCCATTTTTTCGCGTACGTGCTGTGTATAGAATTAAATTGAAGAATCCGAGAATGAACGAAAGCCCAAGAAAACCATAGGAACCCGTAATAATCGCCACGTGAATCATTAACCAATAGGATTTAAGCACCGGAACAAGTGGCGTAATTTCTGGATCGAGCAAGTTGAGTTCCGATACAAAAATGATAAGAGAAGCAAGAATGGCTGTTCCCGCCAAAACCGCTGGATTCTTTTTAGAAAATGCAAAACCTGCAATCATTGTAACCCAAGCGATGAAAACCATTGCTTCGTAACCATTACTCCAAGGTGCATGTCCTGAAATTGCCCATCGGAAACCTAGTCCAACTCCGTGATAAATGAAGAAAACAATTAAGGTAAATACAAAGAACTTTCTACTATTTGAAAACCATTTGAGTTGTTCTTTTGGTCGTTTATTGAAAATTTGAATGAAAAACAAAATCAACATTAGCAAACCAACCAACCCATAAATTCGGTAGGTGTTTTTAAATATATTCATTTTGTTGTAGCTGATTTCTATTCCAACAATTCGCTCTGTTGGCACAACCGCTTTTCCGTCCAATCGCTGTTGCTTAATCAGAGAAGCGAGGATTTCATCTGCTTTTTTGAAGTTTTTAGTTTTCGCTGCCTCGTCAATGGACTGTAAATACTGAAATGCTAAAATTGTTGCAGTGGAATCTTGTGATAAAACCTCAGCAGATGCAGGAAGAAACCATTTGTTTTCTGGGTCGTTTTTGCGAGGAATAATGCGCATGTATTGCCATGTGAAAACACCTTGAACCACTTCAAATTTCTCATTGAGTTTAATGAGTTTTTTATCAAATTCATTTCGTTGCGATTCCAGTTTCTGGTGAGCGATTTTATATTCTTTCAACCATTTAAAATTCCCTTCCTCGTCGGCTAATTCAAGAGGAGTTGCGTAATCTTTCAATTTCAATCGTTCTCGAACTGCAGACGGAACTTGTACTAACGGTTGTTCAAGCCAATATTGAGGATACATGTGCATACTCAAAACCACTTGAACAGCATTCAAATCCTTGTATTTGTTGTCACGATAAATTTTTCGGAGAATTTGATCAGAAAGTGTATGAAAAGGAACAACACGTCCATCGTAATCCAAAACGAGTAAGGCCGAAAGTTTGTCCACATGTTCTTTAGACGGAACACGGAAAAGAGCCTTGGTTTTATTTTTTGGGTTTGAAGTGTGATTATGCTCAACATTTTGAAGTTCAACATGGTCATGGTCGTGTCCATCGTGGGCATGATGATGTCCGTCGTTGTCGTGATGATTGTGACTGTCTTGAGCCTGAAGATTAAATGCGACAAATAAAAGTACAGTTGCGAGTAAGTTGGTTTTGCGAATGTTCAATTTTTCAAGTTTTTGATTCAAGTCGCGAAAACGTCCAATTGGAGCAAACAACGACAGCAGCATTCCAATGGACATAAGGAGATAACCTACATAAGTTACATTCGTTCCCCACCAATCGAAGTTTACGCTGAGTTTTGTTGCCTCTTCGTTTTCTGGAGTTTGAGGATTGTCCAATTCATAGCTCGATTGAAAAAATCGGTAACCACTGTAATCCATTACATTGTTCATGAAAACGCGCACATTTCGTTCATACTTCTTTTTCGTGTCAACAACAGTTAATTCACTTGCAAATGAACTTGGTGATTCTGAACCTGGATATTTATCTAACTGAAAATCTCTACAAAAAACGTCAAATGGAATTGGTTTTCGAATTGAGCCGAATTCTAATTGATAGATGATACCGTTCAATTCAAAGCGTTCAGGAGTTGGTATTTGGCTCATTCCTCCTTCTAATTGAACTGTTTTTTTCGATTTTCCGTCATTCAATTCAACGGTTAAATAGTCTGAGCCAACGTCTTTTCTTCCAGAAGAAACCAACATTTTCTTGGCATGAGGAATACTTCTTTTGAACACAAATTGTTTGTTTCCGACTTGGTAAAGGGTAGTTGTAGGAAATTTAGACCATTTGTTTAAAGGTATTTCAACATAGGAACTGTCTGCAATTGGTGCACCCGTTTTTCTTGATTCTTGCATTCGCCACATTGGTAAGTACTTAATGGGAACCGACGTTCTAATTTCCATACTATCCTTGTTGTTTCTTATTTCAATCCCTGGTGTTTCTAATGTTTTTTGGTAAGCAAGAGGAACAGCACCAATCATAAATATATCACCTTCACCAACGAAATTTGACTGCATTCCGTCAGTTACCAATTCCAAAGCTGTCTCTTTGAAAGATTGATTTATTACCAGACTATCAATCATTCGAGTTTGAAAATCGACGTAACGAACGGATACATTTTTTCCTTTAATGTCCAAATTCATCTCAAAATCGTTGTCGGTAATAATTGACATGAATTTCTTTTCGGCGATGGTTTTTGTTGTTCCGCTTTGTTTGTCTTGAGCGAAAACCAGTAAATGCGGGTCGGCAGTGTAAATGAAATTTGAACTTGTTCCTTCACGAATCACCATCATTCCTTCGAACCCAACATAACGCGTTAAAGCAGCTCCAATCATTATTACAATGAAGGAAATATGGAAGGTGAACATTGCGATTTTTTCTGGCTTCCACATTTGATAGCGGAAAATATTGGCAATGAGGTTAATGGTAAGAAAAGTCAACAATACCTCAAACCATAAAGCGTTGTATATGATGATTTTCGCACTTTGAATTCCGTAAATGGATTCAATAAAGGTTGCTGCTCCAATAGCCACAAGAAATATAAAAAGGGCAACGGACATGCTTTTCATTGAAAATACAATAGCATTGAGCCGTTGAAAAAATGTTGAATTCATAGCCGACAAAAGTAATATTCAAAAAGTAAGAAACACTTTAAAATACCTTTTGTTAACGAATATTCACCTCAAATTTCTTACTGTACTGAAAGTTATAAATGTACTTTTGCGCCCAAATCAACAAAAGAAAATGATTGAATCCAAAAAGATATTGATTCTGGGTGCTGGTTTATCCGCTTCCTCGCTCATTAGATATTTATTAAACGAGGCAGAAAAACACAATTGGTTGATACAAGTTGTAGATCAAAATTTGGAGTTGGTCGAACGGAAAATTAACGGTCATCCTTGCGGAAAGGCTATTGCGGTAAATGCACTTGATCCACATGAACGCCGACCGCTAATTGGACACGCTGATTTAGTTATTTCAATGCTTCCGGCCCGTTTTCATGTTGATGTGGCAAGAGATTGTATCGACTTAAGAGTTGATTTGATTACACCTTCATACATTTCAGCTGAAATGCGCACGCTTAGTCAAGAAGCGGAAGAAGCAGGGATTGTTATCATGAATGAAATTGGTGTAGATCCGGGAATTGACCACATGAGTGCAATGAAAGTGATTGACGAGGTGAAAAGTAGGGGAGGAGTTATGAATAGTTTTAAATCATTTTGTGGTGGTTTGATTGCCCCAGAAAGCGATAATAATCCATGGCATTACAAATTCACATGGAATCCAAGAAATGTTGTTTTGGCTGGTCAAGGTGGTGCAGCTTGTTTTCTTCAAGAAGGCGAATACAAATACATTCCTTACAATCGACTTTTTTCTCGAACAGAACGATTCAGTATCTCAGGTTTTGGCGAATTTGATGGATATGCCAACAGGGATTCTTTGTCTTACCGAAAAACGTATGGTCTAGAAGAAATTCCAACCATTTATCGTGGCACATTGAGGAGACCAAATTACTGTCAGGCTTGGCATGTTTTTGTTGAACTTGGAATGACAGATGATTCTTATGCAATGACTGATGTTGAAACGATGACCCCACGTTCATTTGTGAATGCATTTTTGCCCTTTCATCCAACATGGACGGTTGAAGAGAAGTTCAAACAGTTTTTACGTGAAGACAGAATCGAACTTTTTGAGTTATTCAAGTCGATTGGATTATTTGAAAACGATTTGGTTATTGGTTTTCATCATGCTACTCCAGCTCAATTATTGGAAAAAATACTTGTAAAAGCTTGGGCCTTAGAAACTGGAGACAAAGATATGTTGGTGATGTATCATGAATTTGAGTATTTTATCAATGGTGAAAAATATAAGCGAACATCATCAATGGTTTCTATTGGTGAAGACGAAGTTTATACAGCCATGTCGAACACAGTAGGTTTGCCAGTTGCAATTGCTGCAAAACTTATTTTGGAAGGTGCTATCACTGAAAAGGGAGTAACTTTACCAATAAATGCAAAGGTTTATGAACCAATACTCGAGGAATTGGAAACATTGGGAATTAAATTTGAAGAACAAGAATCGAAATTAAATTAATCAAATAAAATGGAACAAGACGAAAATCAAATGAACATTGAGCTATCGGAAGAGGTAGCTTTAGGTGTGTATTCAAATTTGGCAATCATTACTCATTCTCCTGCGGAGGTGGTTTGTGATTTTATTCAAGTTATGCCAGGAATGCCAAAAGGAAAAGTTCGTTCTCGTGTGATCATGACACCACAAAATGCGAAACGTTTTTTACAAGCATTGGCAGATAATATTCATAAGTACGAACAAAACTTTGGAGTTATTGAGGATCCACAAGCAGGGGTTCCTCCTATGAACTTTGGTACTCCAAATACAATGGCTTAAATCTTCATGCTGGAAGTTTGTATTCCTGTTTACAATAGTGATGTTCGCCTTTTGGTGGAATCCTTAAACAAAGAGATTGAACAATACAAACTTCCAGTTTCTATACTTCTTGTTGATGATTTTTCCGAGAGTAAGTTTCGGACATTAAACAAGGAGTTGCAAAAAATAGCGCGTTACATTGAACTCAAAGAAAATGTTGGGCGCTCGAAAATCCGAAACTTACTTGCTTCCTATTCCAACCAAGAATATCTTCTCTACTTAGATGGAGATACCAAACCAGTTAAAAATGGATTTCTTTCAAACTATTGTCAGGTAATAAAATCTCAAATTCCTGATTGTCTTTTTGGAGGTAGTGAATACCAACGTGAAAAACCCGAAAGGAGATATTTACTTCGCTGGAAATACAGCATTGAACGCGAGAGTAAATCTTTTGCTCAAAGGGAAAAAGCGTCTTTCAGTTTTAAAACCAACAATTTTGTAATTCGTAAGTCCTTAATGATGAAATTTCCTTTCTCTGAGGAATTAAAAGGTTATGGTCACGAGGATACCTTGTTTGGATTTGTGCTGAGGAAAAATCAAATTAACATTCTCAATATTGACAATCCAGTTGAAAACCCGCTTTTGGATTCAAATTCAGATTTCCTCCAAAAAACAGACAACGCTTTAAAGAATTTGCTTCATGCTTATCAATTAAGTGATTGCGATGTAGATTTTCTTAAGTCAAACAAATTGTTGAATTTATACATGAAACTAGATGAGAACATATTGAGCCTAGTTCGATTCTTCTTTAAGCCTTCGAGGTTTATTCTTCACTATTTTTTAAAGAAAGGCTGGTTCACGTTGACTATGTTTGATTTGTACAGATTTTTGACGCTTAACGAAATTGCTAGGGATTTCCGAAAGCACCCATAATTACTTTTCTCAATTTTTCCTTTTCGTTTTCCCAATTTTCGGTTTCAGCGGCTTTTTTACAGTTACGTTTCATTTCATTAAGAAGAGTTCTGTCACTCAACAACGAATTAATTGCATGTGAAATGTTTTCAGGAGTAGTTGAAGGGATAGAGATGCCAATATTGTAATGCTCGACTACTTTTTTAATTTCAATAAGTTGACCACAAATAATTGGTGTGGAAGCTTGGATGTAGTCGAATAATTTGTTTGGTAATGCCAATTCGTAATTCTTTGAAATCGGTTTGTCCACTGCGAGACCAATATCTGCATGAACGGTGAAGCTCATAAGTCCGAGATATGGTCGTTTTCCGAAAAACAAAACACGATTTTTCAATCCTTGATCTTCAACCATTTTTTTCGCTTTCGGAATAACATCGCCACTCCCAACTAATAGTAGAATGGCATCAACATTTTTCATTGCTAAAATCGCCTCTTCAATTCCTCTATCTACATTCATTCCCGAGCCTTGTATAATAATAAGAGGCTTACCTTCTGGAATTCCCAATTCAATTTTACTCTTAGGAATAAATTCGAATGGAAGTTGATTCGGGACATTTCTTATCACTGCAGCTTTTAGGTCATAAGAATTCTGAAAAACTGTGGCGATTGAGTCGTTAACTGTAATGAAAAATTGAATTTTGGGTAAAATGTTTTTTTCAAAGAAGACCCAAACTTTCTTAACCGATTTTCTATGATCTAATTCAGGTGTTTCGGTGAAAAGTTCATGTGAATCATAGATAACCGACTTTTTTCCTTTGAGTTTGGAAGCATAATACCCTGCGGGTAGAGTATCTAGGTCATTTATATAAATGCCATCCCATGATTCCAAAAGGAGCAGAAGGAAAAAGCTAAGATTTAAAGCAGCATAGAAAAGAGGTCCTTTTTCGAAAATCAAGTTGAGTCTTCTGCATTCGTAGTTCCTTTTTTCTAAAGGAATGCTTGTTTTTCGTGAACGACCAACAAGTACAACTTGAAATCCAATTTCTGTGAGTAGCGTACAAGTGCGATGAACCCTGTTATCAGTTGCAATATCATTAGATACAAGTACAAATATTTTCTTTCCCATTTTGAGTAGTCGAAAGTAAGCAGAAGTTTGGTTTTAGTAGCGAAGAATAAAGCAGAATGAACTTTTTGTTGAGGTTAATCCGAATGTGAATATGTATAATCTGGTTTTTAATATCTTGTTAAAATGCAGATAATCAATGTTATATAAAGTGGTTTAATGTAATGAAGCTGAGCGAAAACAAAAAAAGTGAAAAAAAACAGAAATATTTTTTCAAAAAATATGTTTTCAGAAATAAAAAGTTTCATACATTTGCAGTCCGAAAAAATGAGTAATCAACTTTTCGCCTCGTTCTTTTAGGTTTTGTATCAACATTTAATTAAATGCCGATGTAGCTCAGTTGGCCAGAGCAGCTGATTTGTAATCAGCTGGTCGGGGGTTCGAATCCCTCCATCGGCTCTCAGTGTTGGGGATGTCGCATAGTGGCTATTGCAGCAGACTGTAAATCTGTCACCGTAAGGTATCGTTGGTTCGAGTCCATCCATCCCCACAGAAAGAAAATTAGCGGGAGTAGCTCAGTTGGTAGAGCGTCAGCCTTCCAAGCTGAACGTCGCGAGTTCGAATCTCGTCTCCCGCTCACTTTTCATTGAGCGCCGGTGTAGCTCAGGGGTAGAGCGCTTCCTTGGTAAGGAAGAGGTCACGAGTTCAATTCTCGTCATTGGCTCAAAGTAGATTATCCGCTTATTTCGGATTTTAAATAAGTGTTTTATTAACTAAGTAACAAATAAGTAAAATGGCTAAGGAAAATTTTGACCGTTCCAAACCCCACGTTAACATCGGTACTATCGGGCACGTTGACCACGGTAAGACTACGTTAACTGCAGCGATTTCTAGTGTATTGGCTTCTAAAGGTCTTGCACAAGTTCGTGATTTCTCTTCTATCGACAACGCTCCAGAAGAAAAAGAACGTGGTATTACCATCAACACATCGCACATCGAGTACCAAACTGCTAACCGTCACTACGCTCACGTTGACTGTCCGGGTCACGCTGACTACGTAAAGAACATGGTTACGGGTGCTGCTCAGATGGACGGTGCAATTCTTGTAGTTGCCGCTACAGATGGTCCAATGCCTCAAACTCGTGAGCACATCCTATTAGGTCGCCAAGTTGGTGTTCCTCGTTTGGTTGTATTCATGAACAAAGTGGATATGGTTGACGATCCAGAATTATTGGAATTGGTTGAAATGGAAATCCGCGAATTGCTTTCTTTCTATCAATACGATGGTGACAATGCTCCAGTTATTCAAGGTTCTGCATTAGGTGCTTTGAATGGTGAAGAGAAGTGGGTTAAAACTGTAGAAGACTTAATGGATGCAGTTGATACTTACATCGAACTTCCTCCACGTGATATTGATAAGCCTTTCTTGATGCCAGTTGAAGATGTATTTACGATTACTGGTCGTGGTACTGTAGCAACAGGTCGTATCGAAACAGGTGTAATCAACTCTGGAGAGCCAGTTGAGATCCTAGGTATGGGTGAGGTTAAATTGAACTCTACTGTAACAGGTGTTGAGATGTTCCGTAAAATCCTTGACAGAGGTGAAGCTGGTGACAACGTAGGTCTTTTGTTAAGAGGTATTGAAAAATCTCAAATCAAAAGAGGTATGGTTATCGCTAAGCCAGGATCTGTGAAGCCACACATCGAATTCAAAGCTGAAATTTATGTTTTGAAGAAAGAAGAAGGTGGTCGTCACACTCCATTCCACAACAGATACCGTCCTCAATTCTATTTCCGTACAACTGACGTTACTGGAGAAATCCACTTAACAGATGGACGTGAAATGGTTATGCCAGGTGATAACGTAACTATCAATGTAAAATTAATCGTTCCTGTAGCGATGGACAAAGGTTTACGTTTCGCTATCCGTGAAGGTGGTAGAACTGTAGGTGCTGGTCAGGTTACTGAAATCATTGCCTAAGCAAAAATAAATTAATTGATTAGGGGAGTTTTGCAAAAAGCTCCCCTTTTTAAACGGGCGTAGCTCAGCTGGTAGAGTAGTGGTCTCCAAAACCATTGGTCGTGGGTTCGAATCCTACCGCCCGTGCACTTTAAAATACAAAAGTCGTGTCAAAACTTAAAACATATTTTCAAGACACATACAATGAAATGGTTCACAATGTAACTTGGCCTACATGGCTTGAGCTGCAAAACAACACTATTTTAGTTGTGGTATCTTCTGTGCTATTAGCACTTGTTATCTTTCTAATGGATTTTGCTTTTGGTATTTCTGGAGAAGCCGATGCGATTTGGAAAGGAGTTTTAGGTTTTATTTACGGTTCTTTTTAATTCAGCGGAATGTCTGACATAACAAAAAAGTGGTACGTTGTTCGTGCCGTAAGTGGTAAGGAAAAGAAAGTTAAAGAATATCTTGAACTTGAAATCACTCGTGCGAAACTTGATGATTACGTAAGTCAAGTGCTTATACCAACTGAAAAAGTTTTCAAAATTCAGAATAATAAAAAGGTAACCAAAGAAAGAGCATACCTACCGGGTTATGTTCTTATTGAGGCGGCTTTGATTGGTGAGGTTTCCCACGTTATTAAGAGTATTCCTAATGTGATTGGATTTTTGGGTACTGAAAAAGGTGGTGATCCTGTTCCAATGCGTTTGTCAGAGGTTAACAGGATATTAGGTAAAGTTGATGAATTAACTGAATCAGAAGAAGAAGTTAAAATCCCATTTGTTATTGGAGAGCCTGTTAAAGTTATTGATGGTCCTTTCAATAATTTTAGTGGGGTTGTAGATGAAATCAATGAAGACAAAAAGAAATTGAAAGTTATGGTGAAGATTTTTGGAAGGAAAAACCTTTTGGAATTGAACTATATGCAAGTAGAAAAAGAAAGTTAGTATTAACCGTAGGAGTGGGGTGATGATTTAAAGCTTCCCGTCAGTAAACCCATGTTAGACTACATAAATTATAATCTATGGCTAAAGAAGTAGCAGCGTTAATTAAGCTACAAGTCAAAGGTGGTGCTGCAAATCCATCTCCGCCAATCGGTCCTGCATTGGGTTCGAAAGGTGTGAACATCATGGAATTTTGTAAGCAGTTCAATGCTCGTACACAAGACAAAATGGGAAAAATAGTTCCTGTTGTTATTACGGTGTATAGTGACAAGTCCTTTGATTTTGTATTAAAAACAGCTCCAGCTGCAGTGCAGATTGTTGAGCAAACAAAAATCAAAAAAGGTTCTTCTGAGCCTAATCGTGCTAAAGTTGGTACCATTTCTTGGGATCAAATTAAGATGATTGCAGAGGATAAAATGCCTGATTTGAATTGTTTCACAGTGGATGCCGCAATGAGTATGGTTGCTGGTACAGCACGAAGTATGGGTGTTGTTGTTAAAGGTGGTGAAGCACCGAAGACCAAATAATTTGTATTATGAAAAGAGTTTCGAAAAAAAGAAAAGAGATTTTGGCAAAATTTGATTTGTCGAAATCATACACTCTAACAGAGGCATGTGATTTGGTTAAAGGTATTTCTACTTCTAAATTTGATGCATCTGTAGATATCGCAGTTAGATTAGGTGTTGACCCACGTAAAGCGAATCAAATGGTTCGTGGTACTGTTGCTCTTCCACATGGTACAGGTAAGGATGTTAAAGTTCTTGTTTTGTGTACACCAGACAAAGAAGCAGAAGCACAAGCGGCTGGCGCTGACTTTGTTGGTTTGGATGACTACATTGCTAAAATTAAGGGTGGTTGGACTGATGTTGATGTGATTATTACAATGCCTTCTGTGATGGGTAAAGTTGGTGCTTTGGGACGTATTTTAGGTCCAAGAGGATTAATGCCGAATCCAAAAACAGGTACTGTAACTATGGAAATTGGCAAGGCCGTTCAAGAAGTGAAGGCTGGTAAAATCGATTTCAAAGTTGATAAGTATGGTATCGTTCACACATCTGTTGGAAAAGTAAGTTTTGAAGGTGAAAAAATTCGTGATAACGCTCATGAAGTTATTCAAGCTTTGGTTAAACTTAAACCATCAGCAGCAAAAGGTACTTACATTAAGAGTGTTTACTTGAGCGCAACAATGAGTCCAGGAGTTCAGGTAGATACTAAGTCTGTTACTGCTTAAAATTAAGAAAGATGACAAGAGAAGAAAAAGCAAAGTACATCGAAGATTTAGCAGCAGAGTTAAGTGCAAGCAATGTTTTATATGTAACTGACACAGCAGGTTTAACTGTTGAATCAGTGAATACTTTACGCAGAAGATGTTTCCAAGCGAATATCAAAATGCGTGTTGTGAAGAATGCATTGTTGCAGAAAGCAATGGATCGCGTTGAAGGTAAAGAGTACGGTGCATTACGTTCAGTTTTGAAAGGTGCAACGTCTTTACTTATTGCGGATACAGCAAACGCTCCAGCTAAGTTAATTTCGGATTTCCGTAAGAAAAGTGATAAGCCGCTTTTGAAAGGAGCTTATGTAGAAGAAGCAATTTTCGTAGGTGACAATCAACTTGCAGTTCTTGAATCCTTGAAAAGCAAGGAAGAATTGGTTGGTGAAATCATTGGTCTATTACAAAGTCCTGCTAAGAATGTACTTTCCGGTTTAACTGGCGCCGGTTCAAAAATCGCTGGTATTTTGAAAACGCTCGAAGAAAGAGCATAATTAATTATTTTTAAAACCTTTTTAAATTAAATAAAATGGCTGATTTAAAACAAATCGCGGAAACGTTAGTAAACCTTACAGTTAAAGAAGTAAATGAATTGGCAGCAATTCTTAAGGATGAGTATGGAATTGAGCCGGCTGCTGCTGCTCCAGTTATGGTTGCAGGTGGTGCTGCTGCTGATGAAGTAGTTGAAGAAAAAACTGAGTTCGATGTAATTCTTAAAGCAGGTGGTCC
>Ga0169931_10009257_pt1 | contig 14242 bp, 4 predicted proteins | sample Kivu_15m_20L_FD_129675 | JGI IMG/M metagenome (GOLD analysis project Ga0169931, IMG submission 129675) | Freshwater microbial communities from Lake Kivu, Western Province, Rwanda to study Microbial Dark Matter (Phase II) - Kivu_15m_20L... | ecosystem: Environmental > Aquatic > Freshwater > Lake ...
CTGATCCTAGTCAACCTGATTAAGAATAAGATGGAAAAGTGCCTGAAACAGCAAATCAAGAAGAAACGCCTACTGAACCTACATAAAATTCTGATCCTAGTCAACCTGATTAAGAATAAGATGAAAACAGCTTATCTTTGAGAGGAGATGGAATAAATGAATCTGATCGTGCTCTTCGTCTCCAACTGTTGACCAAGCAATAAGCTTTGTTGCAAATAAAGCCATGTAAGGATATTTTTATCAAGAAAATGTAGTCTTTTAGGCATATGAGACTGCCTTTCCTCGACAGCTCGCTTCATAATAGTAAAGAAGAGTGAGACAACTTATTTTCCAACAAAACATCGCAAAAATCGTTTTGACAAATAGTGATGAAAAAAACACATACAAAGCAGGATTAAACTACTTTACAGGTCTATCCGAACGAGAGTTCTAACAAACTTATCTGACCCTAAAAGAGCCAAGTCAAAGATTAACTTAAAAAATTAATTCTTCTTAAAAGCCTTAACTTTTGACAAGTACGCTCGTTCCGATGTCTAATGTCGGATTGAATGTTCAAAATAAACCCAAAATAACAAGTCCCTCTACTCTTTTCAGAAGTTAGTTTATAGCCGCAGCATTAATTACGACTAACTTGGTTTCGATTAACTGGGTGACAAAGAAAAAAGTGACTCCAGTAAAAAACCAAGGCAAATGTGGGTCGTGCTGGGCATTCGCAGTTGTTGCTTAAGTAGAGTCTTTATAAAAAATTAACAATAATGCAACTAGAGACTTGTCATAAAAACAGCTATTAGATTGCAATTCTCAAGGTCATAACTGCAACGGAGGATGGTATGATGTTTATTCTTATATTGTAAATGCAGGACTCATGACCGAACAATCATATCCCTACCCTCCTCCAACAGCCTAAATCAGTCGATAGCATTGCAGATTCGATGCTTCAAGAGTGGTTACTAGAATAGATAGTTTTACTGCTGTTGACTGGAAATCTTCTTGTACACCTCTTCGAAAAGCATTGCAAACACAACCTATAGCTGTGGCTGTAAACGCCCAAGGTTGGAACAGCTATAGTTCGGGTATATTCAACAATAATTGCGATATAGGTGGTATCAATCATGCTGTTTTGTTAGTAGGATGGAATAAATAAACCAATGTATGGACGATTAAAAATTCTTGGGGCACTGATTGGGGTTAAAATGTTCAAGTCCCAAGAGTCATCGATGCTACTAAGATAAATTTTAGGCTTAGTCTTAGTACTCAAAATCAAAGAGGCTATATAAGACTTGCATCCGGAAATTGCAGAAATGTATGCAGATATCCATTCTATTCAAAAATGTGATTAATTTCATGTTTCATTCAATTTAAAAAGTTGATTAATTAGGAAAAATACTAAATTTATCCGATTTATCTCTAATTTTTTGTAAACAATATTTTCTTGTTAAATATTAACAAAATCTCATTTCGTTATACTGACTCGAATATTTGTATACTAATTATCTAACTGCAATATTAGCGCCAGATCAAGCGATAATACCAAATGAACTCATAGCCTGACAACAACCTGGCATCCTTAAAGAACAGGATCTAACTGGCACTTATTGATGATCGCCTTAATATCTAGATGAAAGATATGTAAGGCGACAGATTTCGAGGAACTTACACTTTCGAACAGCTACCTTTGAGCTTTCATGTTCTCTTCGAAAACGTTCAATAGCTTTATGTTTTTTTGCATGGCAAAATCGATGAGATCGAGCTTGCCAATAGCAACTTGTGTGTGCTAGTGCCAGTTGCCAACAAAGATAAACTTTTTGAACTGCCTTTGGAGCTTCAGCCACTTTCCGCTGAATAAAGACTTATAAGGGATCTTAAAAAAGCTCAAGAATAGCTTATTCTAAAGAACAAATAAATATTTTAGCTAAGAGAAAAATTGAATATCACTTAGCGGCTTCTTTAGGAAAAAAATACAATAATTTAAACGCTTTAACATAAATTAAGTTAAAATTAGAAGGATACAACTATTTTGAAAGCCATTATAAGAAAAGATGAATGGCAAAGGGAAGATTTAAAAATCGAAAAACTATAAAACAGCTAAGAAAATTCTATTCAACATAAAGAAGAATTACAAATATTGAAAGAAATGTAGCAAGAGAAGCCATTTTCTACTTAGAAAGAATTTTTTATGGATAAATAAGAACAAAGAGAAGATTTATCTTCAAAAGAAGCTCAACCATAACTTTCCTCAAAAGAAGCTCAGCCATAACAGCAAGAGCGGATTATCTAAGAACCAAAGCCAAACAAAAAACGCAAAGTAAACCGTAAGCCTAAATTTCAATTTGATTTCGGAACCAAATTATCTCTCAAACTAGACTAGGCCTCAAAATATTACAACAAATTCACTATTAACGAAAATTAAATTTAAAAACTGAATGGTCCTACATATCAGCTATACGCCAGGGAGGCCCTAGATCGCACAGGAAAATTTCACTTTGACATAAGGCTCTTGAACATTAAGCACAACAATCTTGTAGTGGGTATCATTTCTGCCAAAAATAAGGAATAACAGTTTTCCTATAAAAAAGCCAACTGTATCTGTTACAACGGCTACGACGGTTCGATCTGTGTATAGGTAAAACAAACTTTCGTAGGCATAAAGCCCAAAGATCTCCAAAAAATTCGAACAGTTATAGATGTAAATGTCGGTTAGGTCTAATGGTACTTTGTGAACTGCTCTGGATAGCAATACATCGGTAAAGCTACTATTCCCAATTATATGCTCAAACAACAACTTTTGCCATATTTCTAGCTTTACTGGCCCGGAAACAAAGTGCAAATCAATGTGTGAGCCTTAAATAATGATATGCATGCATTTATCAATCTTATTTATCTTGTAAAAAAAATTGCAATAAATATAAATAATGGACCATAAAAAACATTTCAGAATAGTCTGCCTCAAGTAGGACAGCAAAAACAGAGGCAAAATTCTTCGACAAAACTCTGTACTTAACTCCATGATAGTTACTGTAAGAGGTCAGCACAATAACTATAGCAAGCTTGTACCCAGCTTGGTCCATCTATCAGCCCGACTTCAGGACGACGGTCAAGATAAGTCTCAATAAATAGCTAATTTTTATACCCCTAGCCATCACAACAACTATAAAACTTTACCGCCTTTATTTCACTCGAAACAAAAATCAGAAGATAAGGATCTTAATAAAAATTAGATAGGGAAAGATATATAAAAATACCTTCAGGATAAATAGCAGCAAATGCACTAATAAAAATCAACCATGGGAAATCTTTTGGGTACTATTGATTTCAACTATAATCCTAAAAAGTAGCGTAGGATGTGCTAGACTATACGAGCATTCACGGACAAGCATTCTGAAATATAGAGGCCTAAAAAAGATAAGCCTCAGTCTTTGCCTCAAAATAGACAGCTTATGCACGACAACTTCAGCACCTTTCTCATGAATAAAAAATAGCAGCAGTAAGAAAAAAGAAAGCCACTTTCACATGATCAAAGTAAAAGAAAACTTATGAAAAGTACAATAGTATGCCCTTAACTACCTCAGAGTTCTAGCATTTAACGTCAAAAACTCGATCTTTTTAGTTTCCTCAAAGTAGAAGATACCTCTGATCGTCTTTATATAAAACGAATGAAAAAAACAAAAATAAAAGATTTAGCAGGGATGAGAAGCATTTTTTCATAAAATTAACAGTTTTAATGGAGCAAAATGAATCCCTTGAGTACTTTTTGCGTTTAAAGGACTTCTAGTTGATTAATAACTTTGTTAATAGGTATTAAATTAAATAAATAAGCATATAATGTGATAGATAGATTATTAAATGCGTTTGCTGGTTAATCATCACCATCCGTTTCCACCTTGCTGTCCCCAGTTGTTGTTATTTGATTGATCCCAATTATTTCCTCCTTGCTGACCACCCCACTGGTTGTTTCCCTGTTGTCCACCCCACTGGTTGCCGCCCTGCTGGCCACCCCACTCATTACCACCTTGCTGCCCCCACTGGTTACCTTCCTGCTGCCCGCCCCATTGATTGCCTCCTTGCTGGTTATCTGGAGTGTATGAACACATTTTGTTCCAATTATGAGCTTACTGTTCCTGTCCAGTCCAGCTAACTTGCCGACCTTCAAGTGCCGAAGCTTCTTGATTGGTAGCTAGACTGATAAGACAAGGATAGTCACCGTAAACTGCGAGAATCACATCGAAGTCTTTTTACCATTGACTGTCAAAGTTAAGATGGACTTTGACGATATAAGTGCCTGGACTCATGTCGTATTTCTGATGAGTAGTTCTCTTTCTGCTCGCAAATCCTTGAAGTTTTTGCATACCTCCTCCATTTGAGCATCCTAGACTTACCGTGGCCATAGGATATTGATATGCCTACTGTAACTTATCCTCAAAAGATCTTTCAGGTGTCTTGTCTACCTGTAAGGAGTAGTTTCCTTGTTTTTCGATTTTGATCTTAAAGAAACAGCCCTGTTTGTTTGGATCATTGTAAGACTTGTAAACGTAAGAAGCGTTGTCATTGATTTCAGCGATAGTAACAGCCCTGAATTCTTGCCAAAAAATTTCAAAAGGAATGAAGAAGATACCGTCATCAACTTATTTGTTAAATCCAATTCTTTTGCGTTCATTAGGGTCTACTTGATTCCAACGAGGATCATTGTCAGACCATTAGCCTTGGAATTCTCCTTTTCCCCAAGGATTTCTCAACTGTATAAGTCGAATTAACTGACCTTGGAAGTTCATCTACACTGCATTTAGCAGGGTGTATGCGTGACCCTGCACGACGCCTGACTGACTTTTTTTTGTATCTGAGCCTGGATTAGAAGAGCACACCATGGAGTATTAAAGAGCTGAGGCTTTGAGCAGGTACTGCCACTATTGTTCTTTATTATAGGTCTTTTTCTGCATAAATAGTTGTCTGATAGGGGCACCAGTGAGATCATGTAAAGGCTCCTAGGGGTATCCAGCTTCTGTGCGTTTATAGCTTGTATAAAGCTTAGACCAGGCTTTTTCCAATAAAATGACCCAAAGTTAACGGTCGACTGATTTGCTAAAGGCAGGACTACCGTGAATGAAAGGGACATATTAATCAAGATCGATGGTCATCCACTTGCCTTTGTAAAGAATTTTGACTTAATAGTAGTTGAGCTAATTCTTCTCAGTCAGCATGAAAAGGTTGAAAATTCGATCAGGTCTTTCAGCCAAAGCTGCCAGACCAGCCAAATAGTAACAGTTTCCTAAATAGCCTTGCTTAATGTCTCGAGGCTCAGGTTTGTCCACAAAAATCTTGCTTCCTTGAATTTTTTGAGATATTTTTTCCCACTTAATTTGGTCCCACTCGCTGACTCTTCCCCACTCACCAGAAAGTGATCTATTGTTGGGCGGAAAATCGTCATCTACGAACTGTTGTCCTTTTTGTCTCAATTCCTATAGTCTTTTTTTAGCAGGACTTGGTTCGACGAGAATGATTTGTTTTTCGATGATGTCACCAATATTGATATCGCTAGGATTGATCATATTGAATTGGTGATTGTTCATTTGTTGGTTGATCCACTGAGCTCCTTGAAGATTGTTGCCCCAAGCCTGTTGAGAGCCAGGGTTTATGAAGCCCATTTGTCCGTTTCCTCCCCATTAATTGCTGTTTTGACTTCCGTTGCTTCCTCCCCATTGGTTATTCTGTTGACCTCCCCATTAATTGTTTTGTTGACCCCACTGATTATTTTGTTGATTTCCCCATTCATTATTCTGCTGACCTCCTCCCCAGCCATTCGAGTTATTATTCTGCTGACCTCCTCCCCAGCCATTCGAGTTATTCTGCTGACCTCCCCATCCGTTTGAGTTGTTGTTTTGTTGACCCCATCCGTTTGAGTTGTTGTTTTGCTGACCTTCCCAGCCATTTGAGTTGTTGTTTTGTTGACCCCATCCGTTTGAGTTGTTGTTTTGCTGACCTCCCCAGCCATTTGAGTTGTTGTTTTGCTGGCCCCACCCATTAGAGTTGTTTTGACCACCTCCCCATCCACTGTTGCCGATGTGCTTTTTGTTTCCTCCTCTCTTATTGCTGACTTGAAAGTTTCCCCAGTCGCTTGAGAACATGAAATTAATATGAATCAAACATATCTAAATTAAAATTCAAATAAGATCCTTTTCAATAAATTTAATAAACTTTTGAATGGAACGTATATTAATTTTCTATTTTTTGCTTTTTTTTTGCTTTTTTTTACTTTTGGCTTTATTTATTATTTATTTGGCTAGTCTCAGGATAATAACTTGTATCTTAAATATTTTAATTTTTCAAAATGAATTTATGCATATAATGATTTATTGACAATATCACTTTGGACCTATCAAACTGTACATACAATGCTCTTCTTGCATCATCACCGCAAAATATTTGTTTTCTTACATCTGCGATATCACACGATGATGAAGTCCACTCATGACCAAACTTACTCCTGCTTCTCGCAAGTTTTAAACATACATACTGAAGTCATAAACTGATTCGCTGTCTATGATTTGTGCATAGCGAAAACTGAGAATCAGAGTTTGCTGGGGTTTGTAGGACTCGATCATTTTGTTGATAGACTTAATGTGATTGTAAAAATTCAAAAAGTTTAGCGAGCCTAGCTAGAAAAAAGTTTACCGATGAAGCGATATATGATTAAATCGTTTTCCTCGTACTCGACGGGTACGTCTCCATCGATTTTTTTGATGTTATTTTCGAGCTGTCCCTTGTTTTCTCCTTATTTTTCCTTCTATTTTTACATCATACCGATTACCGACATCTCTCGAACAGACTATGACTTTCTAGTTTATCTAGTTTCCTTCCACATTTAGGCAAGTGCAGGCTTGATTAAGGCAGCAACATCATATATAGTCACCAGACAGGCATACACTAAAGCTATGATCGGATGCGTGAAAGTGCTTATCGAAGCAATAATTACAATAGTCGGTAAGTTTTACCATCTTAGAGCTACTGCGTTTTGAAGAAAGTAGATAGCTGGAGTCGCTGCAATTATGAAAAAAACAAAAAGAGGAATTGTCAAGAAAAATTTGTTAAGAACTGTATAAAAGATAAATCCTAGGATAATTTGAAATATGCTGACCCACTTAGTGCCACTAAATCCATACTTTTTGTTATAGGCGAAATTCTCATATGTTGCTAGAATATTAACGCAGACTGGTAGACCGCCCAAACACCCAGAAATCAAGTTAGCTATAGCCAAAACCTGCCTTAAAAAATACTTACTTTAGTTTAGTTGCTGACTTAGCCAAGAGTACCTTAGCCTGCATACATTCTGCCTCGTCTCGCAAACTATTCTATGAATAAAAATTGTTCGAAGAGTATGGCGATGGATAAAATAACGGCTGAAGGTATAACTGTGATTACGTCTTCAACAGTAGGAATCTGCAGTACATTTTTGTGAATAATTTAGAATTCACAGTGTATTTATTTTTGTTGGCAGACATCCTCGTAGGATTTGAACTTGTGACCTGTGTTTATTAGCAGTCCTAGAATCACTACTATGCCAATTAGAGGAATCTTTTCTAGCTTGCTTTTCATCAAAAACATCATCGTGATGGCTTCTATAGTTAGTACGAGAGTAAGAAAATTAAACTTTGAGAAAAGCGAAGCCAGAGTAGAAAATGGGTTCTGAAAGGCTTAATTAGTGGCGAGCTGAAAGAAAGCGTCTATGTTTTCTATGGCAAGAGGAAAAAACTGAGTTAACAAAAATGTACCCTAGTGAGGACTAGAAGCACTATTCCGAAAACGAGACTGGCATGGATGCGACCGGGCAAACAGTGAAAAATAGTGCCCCATGAGTGGATAGGTTTCCAGAAAACGAACAGCAGGATACCGCTCATAGCCGTGATGTATACCACTTGGTGAGGCTGATAGTAACTTTGAATCATATTCAGGTAAAGCGTACCAAGCACACTGACGCCGTAAAGAGTTAGGTGCGACTTTGAAACATAGAAAGTGCCAAGAGATGAAACTATGATTGAAATGTATGCTCGGGTCAGCTGCTGAGTGGTGAGAAGCGAATATATGAGCGAAAGTGCGTGAGTCAATACGGAGATAGATATGATCAGATAGGTGCTACGACTTATTTTAGTCAAAGCTGAAGGATTTTCTTGTTATGTTGCCATCAATCAGCTATCACAATATTATAATCAAAATCACAACTATCCTTCCTTAACCTATCGACTATCTTGTACTATTGAACACAAATCGTATAGATTTCATAAAAATAATCCCCGATTTATAAGCGAATAGCTGCAGATGAATAGAATTTAGAGTTTGATAATGAGCCAAAAAAATAAGCCTCGTCGTTTTGATTAGTTAGTATAGAACCCTATCCCCTATCTGAATGAGTGCAATCGTATGGAAATAATTGAGTTTATTCTTAGCTTAGAACAACAAAACAAGCAACTTGATAAAAATTTACAATAAATGTTCCCTGGACTCACTCCTGAGCAAATCGAAGAAAAAAGTGCCAAGAAGCAATTATCAAAAAAATATATAGCTATCCACAAAGAATCGATCGAAAAAATAGAGTTTGAGACTTCCTTTAAAATTCGATAAATGGCATAAATAAAAACAAAAACTTAAGCCCTTGAGGCCTAGAGTACCTAATTGCAGTTGCGCTTCGGAGTGATCTAAAATGAAATGATAAGGACAGAAAAGGAAAGACGTAAGCTGTAGTATGATTACAAGGAAAAGATGAAAAGAGAAGAAGGTATTGACGTCTCTGAGCTTATGGACAACATGTATAACGAACTTAGAGGCATTCTTGACTCCAGCGTTCATCTCAAAAAATGATTTAATCACTTATGTTTTTTGGAATATGATTTATATGCAATACACTACTGTTTTCTTTTCGATTGCTTCTATATACTTATTTAAACTATGCAATTTTAGGATGAAGCTTCGGCAAATAATCTTCAAAAGACCTAAACCATTCAGCTTTAGCGTTCAGATTTCAAAAAGAACCCTCAGGCTCGTCGTGCTAGCTATCAGAAAGGCACTTCAAACAAAAAAAAGACATTCGATCTCACGGCCACGAATGCCAAACATTTTGAAAAAGCTAACTGGGAACTAGCTCTAAAACGCACCAAGGCTAAAATGAATAGATACTACAAGGGAGAAGAAGTACCTTACTGCACTGATCTGGAGCATTTCAAAATGTATGGACCAGGACTATACCTTTTCTTCAGATTCGTCAGGGCACTGGCCCTTGTTTTCTTCATGATGAGCTTCATCTAGCTGATCCCAGTCGTATACAATTATTTGCAGGGGAGCGGCCTCAATAATGTGTCATCGTCAGCCAACCTTTATATTGCTAAGACTACGATTGCTACTTTCAGCACAACTAATGGGTCAACTGCCACTGACAAACTTATGAATACTATCCCTGACATGGTCTGCATGTTTTTATTCGTAGTTTTCTATTTCTACTGGCTCTACAAGAGCGGAAAACTCACAGAAGAAGTCAGGAAAGAAGTCAAGCTTAAAAGCTATACGGTTGTAGAGCTAGTGAGTCCTCCAAAGTAAGCCACAAGAGATGATGTTAACAAGTTCATGAGTCAGTTTGGAAGAGTAGTTTAAATAGCTGAGGTCAAAGATTATGATGAAACTATTAGTCTTTCTAAAGACATCTATGATCTTTAAATCTAGATAAAGGAGCTATAGCTGCGCATGTAGTAAGAAGGGTAAGCTGATCTTTAGAAAACAATCAAGAAGAAGCAGTAGTAAATAGACTAAATTTATAAATAATTGGTATTGCTCTAGGACGAAACTAAAGAGGACATCTTAAAGTATTATGTAGTTTTCTCAAACATCGAATAACGCAAAAAAGCCCTAGAATAAATATAGCCTCATCTCAGAAGATCTATTAATTGCTGCAGAGATCCTATTCCTGACAACTACTTGCTTTCAGGTTAGGCAGTCTAGATGAAGGCCTGCTACACTTAACCAGCTGACATCATATGGGAAAATCAGCACGTCACATGGCGCACAAGATGGCTCAGATCCCTTTGCCAGTACATCTGTCTACTGATCATAGTGATTGGAGGATTCTTGTTCATATGTTTCCTCAACGTGGTCTCACCCTCTTCGTCTTCCAGCTCAGTCTCAACCACTTCTTACACATAGTCCTCGATCATAAGCGAAAACAACGCTACAATTGTTGAGAGCTGGTGCACAGCCAACATTCAGACAGTATGGACAAGTTCTAGCTCTGGACTCAAGGACAAATGCATGAGTTACATCTACTACTACATTCTTAAAATCGCCATGACAATCGGCATCGCTTTGTCTTCAGTGATCATTAAGTTCGTGATGCGAAAAGTGGTTATTTTCTTGGCCAAGTTCCAAAGATACAAATCTCATACTGAACAGTCCAAAGATATAATTCAAAACTTGTTCGTCACTTATCTTTTCACCACTATTTTCATCATTATTCTCGTAAATTTATATTTATTCAGCTCCAAGCCACAATATCAGGAGTATCGTTTAAGAATGCGATCAAATATATTATCTCTAACAGCTATATTCAATAGAATGTAGACAAAAAAGCCATTTACTAAGATTTTGTGCCTAACTGGTACCTGGACATTGGATATCAAATTATGCTTTTGATCATAGTTCCGATCTTCCATCCCGTTCTCTCGATGCCTTTCGTCAACTGGCTTTTGGAAAAGATACAATACTGCAGAGCCTAAGGCTAGTAGATTCAGGGCAAAATGTAAAAAATGCTTTAGCCGCCTGAGTTTTAAATAGAGAATAATTATGCTTAAATCATGACTCTAGTTTTCATCAGTCTAATCATGTCAGCAGGTATGCCCCTCATCACAATCGTAGCATTCTTTGCCATCACTTTCCGTTATATATATTTGAAATTCCATTTTATCAGATTCTGCAAAATTCCCAAGACTTTTGACGTCGCTCTGGATAACAAAGTCACAGATATGCTTCCTTATGCACTTCTTATTCACTTCGTATTCGCAATATGGATGTTCGGAGTCACCGATATTTTCCCTCTTACCGGTTCAGCTGTTGCTTAGTGGTTCAAAACTCTACAAGTAAGTTTTTTTAAGGAAATAAGCTGGATAATTGTAAGAGTACTTGGAACATACTACTACTCAATCTTTTTTGTCCTTATCTTTGTAATTTTCTTCTTTAAAATGTTCATTTACAACCTTGTGGCAAAGAGGGGTGAGGCTTAGGGTCAGGAGCAAACTAAACTAGTGCATGTTTAAAAGTTAAACTCAAAATAAGATTAAGATTACGCAAATACTCGATCATTTAAAAGCATCTGCGACTCTTATCGTCTTGAAAATAATCCTGATTACACTGAAATCCTTGCGATCATGCACGAAAAGAAAAAGTTTGTAGTCAAAATCAAACCCTCGAACTGATCATATCATTTTGCTTAATAAAAAATTTTTAAATTAAGAACAAGACAACAATAAACATATCATTTCTTCAGCTTCTTTTCTTTTTCCAGCATTCTTCGATCATAACTTTTTTACAAATGAAACATTTTATCTTATAGCTACTTTTGAATACGCTCTTTCTAAAACATTTTTTAACGATTTTATAAATACTAACTGACGCCATTTACAATATGTACACTCTTACAGTTCGACACCTTTCTTTCTTATTTGTTTTTGTTAATAATTGGACGAAAAGAGCACTCTTTTAACTCAGAATATTCAACCTCTTTCCTATACTAAGTGGCCTTCAACTGCATTTTGCGACGAGAAGCATCAACGCTTTAGGCACGTCTAGTTTCAGTCATACAACGGCTCACAGCATTTATTTTAGGATATGGTAGAGGTGTCTATATAACAGGTTGAGGCTTGCATTTGTGTTGCTTCGGTGAGCTTCTTCCCATCATCTTAGACAGTGAGTTTATCTCAGGGTTAAAAGAACAATCTTTGTATACTTAAGCAGTCAGGGCATAAAGATTCTAAGCTTTCTGAATGAGAGGCTAATCGTAGAGATGAAAAAGTTTTTATTGTGAAGTTTATCCAGATCTATACTGTGTAATAATCATAGAAATAGGATTCAGTTATGGCTTGAAAGAAGGCTAGTTGTACTGCTATTTGATTCTTAAATGTTATGGTATTGGTGTGGCAGGAAGACTGCAAATCAAAGGCTTGAAGGTCAGTTCTTTATCTATTTCTTTTTGGAGTTTAAGTTGCAGAGACTCTATTTTTTTCTTTTTATTGTGAAACTAAGCGACAAGTCTATCAACTACCGTGCCCAAATTTTGCTTATTTTTGCAAATTTACTATGAATTCGCATTAATCTAAGGCTTAAATGTATGTTGCTGTTGATTAAGCTCAGTCAACGCCTTTCTCGTTTGATTTCTATCCTCTATGACTTGTTATAGCCTTTGATAAAGAGCTGTCAGATCAAATTTTTATTTGTTTAGTATCGGATAACTGCGAGTTTTTGCTTAAAATTACTTTTGTTATACTTATCTTCTCTTTTTTTATATTTAGACTCTCTGTGTAGCTCTTGCGTTTGCTTAATCATATAATCGCTCATGTACACTATTTTCTGCACTTAAAATTTAGTGCGAACTTTTTTCTTTACGTTCTGTTATTCTGGACACCATTGGCGAAAAGGTACACATATAAAGTTACTTATCTTCTTCTTTTGCTTGAATCTGTTTTCTCTTGACGTCTCTGTCACGATTATTAGTGGTCAACTTTTACCACTGCTACTTTTTAGACTAACGAATTTCGCTCCATTTTTCAGGAAAAATGCTGTAAGGAAGCTCATGTATCTATGGGGTAAAAGAAAACATCGTTTTTTACACGTTTCGGCAGAAATGCGATTTACGATTAGTCGGCAGGCTATGCGAAATATTGTTAGTAAATGACAAAGCACGATTATTTGGTCTCGTAAGTGATGACTGATTAAGATTAGATGAGTTTTAGAGTATGCGAGTAGTCTAATGACTTTTGCTATTGATTTTTGAAGTCATATAAGTTTAAATTAAATTTTGATCGACATACCATATGATCCTAAATTATCTGAACTTTAAAAATCTCAAATTTTATTATTTTGGTCATTCTTTTGATGTCTAAGCAAATGATATCCTAAAATAAGTTGTAGAAATATGCTTTAAATGATACCGGTTATGGTAATGAATAGTATTTCTTATATATGAAATTCGATACGCTTCCATCGTTAACACATTAATTTAAATCGCGAGCGGGATCATGTCCAAGCATCAGCCCAATCCAAAGACCCTGCGTCCCTTTTGCTCAGTAAACTCTCAAATAACCCTCTAGCACTCCGACACTCTCAAGAAAAGTTGTGCCCAAACATGTAAGCCCCGAAAAGGAATGCTGTCTAATGCATGGATGAATATAGTGCCTGAGCTTAAGGACTATGTTCCCGAGCACTGCAAATATCTTTACAACAAAGAAAGGAGCTGCTTTGTGCAGAGTGCTACTCTCCATCTGCAGATGGAAATTAGTGTTGAAATGCGTTAGGTACTGATCGGGTGGATGGTCAGCGTGCACGAGCATCTCAAGCTCTAAAAACACGCTCTCTACTTAGCAGTGTTGATCCTAGACCGTTACTGCGAGCACAATCATGTGCCTCGCAACAAGTACCAACTGATCGGACTCACCACGCTCTTCATGGCCGCCAAGTACGAAGAAGTAAGACTACCAAAACTCAAAGACTTCGTCAAAATGATCAGCTTCGAACATACAAAGGAAGATGTTCTCAATATGGAGGGAACCATATTTCTGGCACTAGATATGGATATTAGAGCTCCAACCAGAGTTTGGTTTCTTGAAGAATATCTCAAACACACGCATCTTAGTAAAAGAGCTGAAGAAATGTGCTTTTTCTTGTTATAATTGACCCTGGTCGAGTATGAGTTCTCTTTTCTTTCACCTTCGCTGTTGGCCTGGGCCATAATAATGTGCGTATCAAGGTGTTATTTTTAAAAGCTAGACTAAAGATCTGTAAGCTAATGCGTGGGTATTAGCTACCGGTAACTCAGAAGCTGGACCAAGACTATCAGCGATATGCTGAAAAACAAAGGGAAAATTAAATTTAGCAAAATTTGCAAAAAATACGATGAAGAGAATATGCCGATTACTTTTAAATGATTTACTATTACCTTTCAATTTGCCCCAATTAACAAAATAAATCTCAATATTTATTTTTCATATTTTTCGTGATC
>Ga0169931_10009258_pt1 | contig 14241 bp, 15 predicted proteins | sample Kivu_15m_20L_FD_129675 | JGI IMG/M metagenome (GOLD analysis project Ga0169931, IMG submission 129675) | Freshwater microbial communities from Lake Kivu, Western Province, Rwanda to study Microbial Dark Matter (Phase II) - Kivu_15m_20L... | ecosystem: Environmental > Aquatic > Freshwater > Lake...
CGCCGCCTCCAGCAGGGTGAAGGTACCCTGCACATTGGTGTGGATGAAGGCGCCGGGGCCGTGAATGCTGCGGTCGACGTGGCTCTCGGCGGCGAAGTGCACGATGGCGCGCGGCCGGTGCTCGGCCAGCAGCCGGTCCAGCAGCGCGCGGTCGCTGATGTCGCCGTGCACGAAGAGGTGGCGCGCGTCGCCGTCGAGCGCGGCGAGGTTCTCGCGGTTGCCGGCGTAGGTCAGTGCGTCCAGGTTGACCACGGGCTCGCCCGCGGTGTCGGGCGCGGCCAGCCAGTCCAGCACGAAGTTGCTGCCGATGAAGCCGGCGCCGCCGGTGACGAGGAGGGTCATGGGGAATCCGCGTGAAAGCCTGAAGGGGAGCCGCTGATGTTCGAAAAAATCGTGATTGTCGGGCCAGCCCGGCGGCTGTGCCGCGTCGATGTGCGGGGCCTGGGCCGTCACTTCTCAGGCTCTCAGCCCAGCAGGGAGAACACCGCCGGCAGGCCCCGCCACGGTGCGGCTTCCCGGCCCTCGGCCGCCGTCCAGCGGCGCCAGCCTTCGACGCTGTCGCTGCGGCTGCAGCCGGCCGGCAGCGTCAACCCCCAGCTGACGGCCAGGCGTGTCGACGGCGCGAGGGTGCCCAGCAGGGCCTGCAGCATCGCCTCGTTGCGGTAGGGCGTCTCGATGAAGACCTGGGTCTGGCGTTGCCTGCGTGACAGCGCTTCGAGCTCGCGCAGGCGCTGGGCCCGGGCTGGCGCGTCCTGCGGCAGATAGCCGACGAAGGCGAAGTTCTGACCCTCGAGCCCGCTCGCCGCCAGCGCCAGCAGCAGAGCGCTCGGGCCGGGCAGGGCCTGCACGCGCACGCCGGCTCGGTGGGCGGCGGCAACGAGCCCGGCACCGGGGTCCGCCACGGCGGGCAGGCCGGCCTCGGACAGCAGGCCCTGGTCCACGCCGTCCAGGGCCGGTCGCAGCAGGGCGGTCCACTCGGCCTCGGGCACGGTCGCGCCGGAGCCCTTGCGCGGGCGGGGCAGCTCGCGGATGTCGAGTTGCTGCAGCGGCAGGGCCAGCGGGTGCACCGCCCCCACGCGCTTGAGGAAGGCGCGGGCGCTGCGGGCGTCCTCGACCACCCAGCTCCCGATCCTGGAGGCGCGTTCGATCACGCCGTCGGGCAGGACCGTGCGCAGGTCCACGGCCTCGGCGCCGAGGTCGAGGGCGTTCGGCACGAGCCAGAGGGTAGCGGGTGTCCGCATCATCTGCAGGGGATCGCTAAGCAGTTGGGCGAAGGCATCCTGGTCTCTCAGCCGCTGGGGCCGACTTGCAGCGGGTCCAGGCCGGCCTCGCGCAGCAGGCGGCAGGTGCGGATGAGGGGCAGGCCGACGAGGGCGGTCGGGTCGTCGGATTCGATGGCCGACAGCAGCGCGATGCCCAGCGATTCGCTGCGCGCGCTGCCGGCACAGTCGTAGGGCGTCTCGGTGCGCAGGTAGTGCTCGATCTCGGTGTCGGCCAGGTCGCGGAAGATCACCGCCACCGCGGCCAGGTCCTGGCCGGTGTGGCCCCGGTCGTGCCGAACCACCGCCACCGCGGTCTGGAAGACGACACGCCGCCCGCGCATCAGGCGCAGTTGCTCCACCGCGCGCTCGTGCGTGCCGGGCTTGCCCAGCGCCATGCCGTCGAGGTCGGCCACTTGGTCCGAGCCGATGACGATGGCCTGCGGGTGCCGGACCGCGACGGCACGCGCTTTTTCCAGCGCCAGCCGCTGTGCCAGGGCCGCCGGCGTCTCGTCGGCCCGGGCGGTTTCGTCCACGCCGGGCGCCTCGACATCAAAGGGCAGGCGCAGGCGCAGCAGCAGTTCGCGCCGGTAGCGCGAGGTCGAGGCCAGTATCAGAGCAGGGCGTGTCATGCGACAAGGGGGTGACAGAACTGGGCTGATTGTCCCGCGCGCGGCCCGTTCCCCCGGTTCGGGCGCTTTGCCGTGGTCAGACCCGCAGGGAGCGGGCCTGGATCCGCTCTCCTACACTGACAGGATGAAAAAGAAGGCCGCGCACCAGCCCGGGCTGCTCGACGTGGCGGCCTTCGCGCGCGACCAGGGGCGTCTGGAAGGGGTGCTGCCCGTGGCCGGCATGGGCCGCCTGAGCGACGGCTTGCAGCCGCCTGCCGACGCGCCTGCGGCGCAGGTGGCGTGGACGGCCGAGGGCCGGTGGTCGCAGCCTCTGGGTGACCAGCCGCAGATCCGGCTGCGCTTGCGCGCCCGCACCACGGTCTGGTTGGCCTGCCAGCGCTGCCTGCAGCCGGTGGCGCTGGCGCTGGAGGTCGACCGGACGCTGCGCTTCGCGCGCGACGAGGACGAAGCCGCGCGACTGGACGAGGAAGAGGACGACGAGGACGTGCTGGCCCTGACGCGGTCGCTGGACTTGGCCGCGCTGCTGGAGGACGAGCTCATCCTGGCACTGCCCCTCGTTCCCCGGCACGACACCTGCCCGCAGGCCTTGCCGTGGAGCGGCGAGCCCGCTGGACCACCGGACGCCGCCGCCGAGCCGCCGCCGAAGCATCCCTTTGCCGCCCTCGAGCGGCTCAAGCGCGGGGGCTGAGGGCGGCGACCGGCGCGAGCCGCTGGCGTGTTTCCTGCCGCGGATCTACAATACACGGTTTTGTTCGCGCTCACGCTGGATCCTGACGGTCCTGCGGCGTCCACGACGGCTTGCCATGGTTGGCGGGTCGGCGGCGGGCGGCCAGCGAGGGGCGGGCACCGAGAGACATGCACATCCACGGGGGTCCGCCTCGCGGAGCCTTTCCAGGAGTTCACCATGGCCGTCCAGCAGAACAAGAAGTCGCCTTCCAAGCGCGGCATGCACCGTTCGCACAACGCGCTCGGCGCGCCCGGCACCGCGATCGAGCCGACCACCGGCGAGGTGCACCTGCGCCACCACATCAGCCCGACGGGTTTCTACCGCGGGCGCAAGGTGCTGAAGACCAAGGCCGACGCCTGAATCTTCTGTTCCCCCGCCTGGGCATGGCATGACGGTCACCGCCGCACGCGCGCTGCCGCGCAAGGGCGCACCTTTGATGCCAAGCGTGCCGATGCGGGATGCGGGTTGGATCCCCGGATGCGATGCGCGGTGGAGCTGAGGGCATGACGGTCGTCCGGCTGGCCGTCGATTGCATGGGCGGCGACCACGGCCCTTCGGTGACCCTGCCGGCCTGTCGCGCCTTCCTTGATACCCATCCCGACGCCGAACTGATCCTGGTGGGGCTGTCCGAGGCGCTGCGTACCGCCGCTGATTGGCCGCGCTGCACACTCGTGCCAGCCTCCGAGGTGGTCACCATGGACGACCCGGTCGAGGTGGCCCTGAGGCGCAGGAAGGACTCGTCGATGCGCGTGGCGATCGCGCAGGTCAAGCGCGATGGCCCCGGGCCGGCAGCGGCGCAGGCCTGTGTCTCCGCCGGCAACACCGGGGCGTTGATGGCCGTGGCGCGCTACGTGCTCAAGACCCTCGACGGCATCGACCGCCCGGCCATCGCCACGGTCATGCCCAACCGCCTGGGTGGCTACACGACCGTGCTCGACCTGGGTGCGAACGTCGACTGCAGCGCCGAGCATCTGCTGCAGTTCGCGCTCATGGGCAGCGCGCTGGTGAGTGCGGTCGGCGGCCGGGAAGAGCCCTCCGTGGGCCTGCTCAATGTCGGCGAAGAGGTGATCAAGGGCAGCGAGACCATCAAGCGCGCCGGCGAGTTGCTGCGCGAGGCACACGCCGCCGGCCGCCTTCGCTTTCACGGCAACGTCGAGGGCAACGACATCTTCAAGGGCACGACCGACATCGTGGTCTGCGACGGCTTCGTCGGCAACGTGCTGCTGAAGACGGCCGAGGGCCTGGCCTCCATGATGGGCGAGTTCATCCGCGAGGAGTTCTCCCGCGGCGCCGCCAGCCGGCTGGCGGCGCTGGTCGCGCTGCCGGTGCTGCGCCGCTTCAAGGCCCGGGTGGACCACCGCCGCTACAACGGCGCTGCCCTGCTCGGCCTGCGCGGCCTGGTGTTCAAGAGCCACGGATCCGCAGATGCCTACGCCTTCGAGCAGGCCCTCGGGCGCGCCTATGATGCGGCCCGCAACAGCCTGCTGCAGCGGGTGCAGGCGCGCATCGCCGTGGCCTGCGCGCCGGCGGCGGCCGCCCCCGCGGCAGTTTCCGCCTCCTGATGAACGCTCCCTCGCCTTATTCCCGCATCACCGGCACCGGTGGCTTCCTGCCTGAGCGACGCTTGTCCAATGCCGACATGGTGGCGTTGCTGGCGCAGCGCGGCATCGAGACCAGCGACGACTGGATCGTCGAGCGCACCGGCATCCGCGCGCGGCACTTCGTCGACGACAGCGTTCACGCCAGCGATCTGGCGGTGGCCGCGGCCCGGCGGGCCCTCGAGTCCGCACGGCGCGAGGCGGGCGAGGTCGACCTGATCATCGTCGCGACCTCGACGCCGGACATGGTGTTCCCGTCCACCGCGGCCATCGTGCAGCACAAGCTCGGCGTCGCCGGCTGCCCGGCCTTCGACCTGCAGGCCGTCTGCTCCGGCTTCGTCTACGCCCTGACGGTGGCCGACGCGATGATCCGCGCCGGCAGCGCCCGCTGCGCCCTGGTCATCGGCGCCGAGGTGTTCTCGCGCCTGCTCGATTTCAACGACCGCACCACCTGCGTGCTCTTCGGCGACGGCGCCGGCGCCGTCGTCCTGGAAGCCAGCCCGACGCCGGGCATCGTGGCCAGCGAACTCCATGCCGACGGGCGCCACGTCGGCATCCTGTGCGTGCCCGGCACGGTGGCCGGCGGGCAGGTACTCGGCGATCCGCTGCTGAAGATGGACGGGCAGGCGGTCTTCAAGCTCGCCGTCGGCGCGCTCGAGGGCGTGGCCCGCTCCGTGCTCGCGAAGGCGGGGCGCGCGGCCGCCGACATCGACTGGTTGATCCCGCACCAGGCCAACATCCGCATCATGCAGAGTACGGCGCGCAAGCTCGGGCTCGGCCCCGAGAAGGTCGTCGTCACGGTCGCCGACCATGGCAACACCTCGGCGGCCTCGGTGCCGCTGGCGCTGGACGTGGCCGTGCGCGACGGACGTGTGCGACCGGGGCACCGCGTCATGCTCGAGGGCGTGGGCGGCGGCTTCACCTGGGGCGCCGTGCTGCTGGACTTCTGAGAACCCACTCTCCACGACCACCCCGATGAAGCCCTTCGCATTCGTCTTTCCCGGCCAGGGATCGCAGTCTGTCGGCATGCTCGACGCCTGGGGCGACCACCCCGCGGTCCGCTCCACCCTGGACGAGGCCTCGCAGGCCCTGGGCGAGGACCTGGGCCGTCTCATCCGCGAGGGCCCCAAGGAAGCCCTGGAACTGACGACGAACACCCAGCCCGTGATGCTGACGGCGGCCATTGCCTGCTACCGGGCCTGGCGCGCCGAGGGTGGCGACGAGCCGGCAGCGGTGGCCGGGCACTCGCTGGGCGAGTACAGCGCGCTCGTCGCGGCTGGCGCGCTGACCCTGGCCGACGCGCTGCCGCTGGTGCGGCTGCGCGCGCAGGCCATGCAGGAGGCGGTGCCGGTGGGTGTCGGCGCGATGGCGGCCATCCTCGGCCTGGACGCGGCAGCCGTGCGCGCCGGCTGCGAGCAGGCGGCGCTCGCCACCGGAGAGGTCGTCTCGGCAGCGAACTTCAACGACCCGAAGCAGACCGTGATCGCCGGCACCAAGGCGGGCGTGGACAAGGCCTGTGAGCTGCTCAAGGCGGCCGGCGCCAAGCGCGCCCTGCTGCTGCCGGTGTCCGCGCCCTTCCATTGCGCGCTGATGAAGCCCGCCGCGGAGCGGCTGCGTGAGCGCCTTGCCGAGGTGCCTGTGGTCGCGCCGCGCATCGCGCTCGTCAACAATGTCGACGCGGCGGCGCCGTCGGAGCCGGCCGTGATCCGCGACGCGCTGTACCGCCAGGCTTTCGGTCCGGTGCGGTGGGTCGAGGTCGTGCAGGCCCTGCGCGCGCGCGGCCTGCCGCACATCCTCGAGTGCGGGCCGGGCAAGGTGCTGTCCGGCCTGGTCAAGCGTATCGACGCCGAGCTCACGAGCCTGTGCGTGCTCGACCCCGCCACGCTGGCCGAGGCCCGGGGAGTGCTGGCATGAGCGAAGCCCAGGAAGCGCCCCGGGTCGCCCTCGTCACCGGCGCGAGCCGTGGCATCGGGCGCGCCATCGCGGCCACGCTCGCCGCCCAGGGCTTGCGCGTCATCGGCACCGCCACCACCGAGGCCGGCGCCCAGGCCATCGGCGCGGCCCTGGCCGCGCAGGGTGGGCTGGGGCTGGCCCTGGACGTCAACGACGCCGCAGCCGTGGAAGCCGCCATCGACGGCATCGTCAAGGCCCATGGCGGGCTGCACGTGCTGGTCAACAACGCCGGCATCACGCGCGACACGCTGGCCCTGCGCATGAAGGACGAGGACTGGGACGCCGTTCTCGACACCAACCTGAAAGCCGTGTTCCGCCTGTGCCGTGGCGTGATGCGGCCGATGATGAAGCAGCGCTGGGGCCGCATCGTCAACATCACCTCGGTCGTGGGCGCCAGCGGCAATGCCGGGCAGGCCAACTACGCCGCGGCCAAGGCCGGCGTGGCCGGCATGACGCGCGCGCTGGCGCGCGAAGTCGGCAGCCGCCAGATCACGGTCAACTGCATCGCCCCGGGCTTCATCGCCACCGACATGACCGAGGTGCTGCCCGAGGCGCAGAAGGCCGCGCTGCTGGGCCAGATCCCGCTCGGCCGCCTGGGCACGCCGGAGGAGATCGCGCACGCCGTGGCCTTTCTCGCCTCGCCACTGGCCGGGTATGTCACTGGCGTGGAACTGCACGTCAACGGCGGCATGTACATGAGTTGAACCTGTGCCGCCGTGGCCGTGCCACGCGTCCTCGGGACCGTGGCCGGTGGCGCCGCTAGAATCCGCACCCGCTTTCTCACCACTTTCTCCTCTGGAGACGCCATGAGCGACATCGAAGCCCGCGTCAAGAAGATCATCGCCGAACAGCTGGGCGTGCCCGAAGCCGACGTCACGAACGAGAAGGCCTTCGTTGCCGACCTCGGCGCCGACTCCCTCGACACGGTCGAGCTGGTGATGGCGCTCGAGGACGAGTTCGGCATCGAGATCCCGGACGAAGACGCCGAAAAGATCACCACCGTGCAGTTGGCGATCGACTACGCGGTCTCGCACCAGAAGGCATGACGCGTCGGCGCGTCGTCGTCACCGGGCTCGGCCTGGTGTGCCCGGTGGGCAACACCGTCGCCGAGGGCTGGGCGGCCCTGCTGGCCGGGCGCTCGGGCATCGCGCCGATCACGCGTTTCGATGCCTCGGCCTTCGCCTGCCGCTTCGCCGGCGAGGTCAAGGGTTTCAAGGTCGAGGACTACATCCCCGGCAAGGAAGCCCGCCACATGGACACCTTCATCCATTACGGCCTGGCGGCCGCGATGCAGGCGGTCCATGATGCTGGCCTTCCCACGGGCGAGTCACTCAGCCCCGAGCAGGCCGAGCGCATCGGCTGCATGGTGGGTTCGGGCATCGGCGGCCTGCCGATGATCGAGCAGACCGACGGCGACTACCGGGAGCGCGGGCCGCGCCGCATCTCGCCCTTCTTCGTGCCGGCTTCGATCATCAACATGATCTCCGGCCACATCTCGATCCGCTGCGGCTACACCGGGCCCAACCTGGCCATCGTCACGGCCTGCACGACGGGCCTGCACTGCATCGGCGAGGCTGGTCGCCTCATCGAGTACGGCGATGCCGACGTGATGATCGCCGGCGGTGCCGAGAGCACGGTCTCGCCCCTGGGGGTCGGTGGCTTCGCCGCGGCGCGGGCGCTGTCCACGCGCAACGACTCTCCCGAGACGGCATCCCGGCCCTTCGACAAGGACCGCGACGGCTTCGTGCTCGGCGAGGGCTCGGGGGTGCTCGTGCTCGAGGAGTACGAGCACGCGAAGCGTCGCGGCGCGAAGATCTACGCTGAACTTGCCGGCTTCGGCATGGGCGCAGACGCCTTCCACATGACCGCGCCCAACGTCGACGGGCCCAAGCGTTCGATGCTCGCGGCGCTGCGCAACGCCGGCGTGAACGCCGACCAGGTTGACTACCTGAACGCGCACGGCACCTCCACGCCGCTGGGCGACATCAACGAGACCAACGCGATCAAGCTCGCGCTCGGCGAGCAGGCGCGTCGGGTCGTGGTCAATTCCACGAAGTCGATGACCGGGCACCTTCTGGGCGGCGCCGGTGGCATCGAGTCCGTGTTCACCGTGCTGGCGGTCCATCACCAGGTCTCGCCGCCGACGATCAACATCTTCGAGCAGGACGCCGAGTGCGACCTGGACTACTGCGCCAACACCGCGCGCGAGATGAAGATCGACGTGGCCGTCAAGAACAACTTCGGCTTCGGCGGCACGAACGGCACGCTGGTCTTCCGGCGCGCCTGATCCCGCGATGTCGCCAACCTTCAGTTCGCCCCGCGCGCGCAGGGCGGACTGAAGTCGAGCCTGGCGCAGGCTGCGATGCGTACGCCTGCGCCTGTCAGCCTCGACATCGGACCCGACCCGGCATGGCTGGGCGTGCAGGCCCTGGTCCTGGGCCTCGCCGTGTCGGTGACGGCGTCCTGGGTTGTGGCCCCGTCCGAACCCGGTCTGTTCGGGTCGTTCGCCGCCGCGGCTTCGGGTTTGTTGCCCGCGGGGCTGGCTGTCCTATGGGGCCGCTCACGGGCGCGTCGCCTCGGGCCGCTGCGCCTGGTCTTCGACGGCCAGGCCTGGACTTGCACCTTCCCCGGCCCGCGCCCGGCCCGCGAGCGCTGTGTCCCGGTCGTGGCGCTGGATCTCGGCGGCTGGATGCTGCTTCGTATCGATCCGGCCGGCGGGTCCGACGCGCCAGCGCCGGCGGGCCCGGTGGAGTGGGCCGGGCGGCGCATGCGCCGACGCTGGGCCGCCCTGTCCCGCCGCAGTGCCGCAGCGCACTGGCATGCCTTGCGCGTCGCGCTATATTCTTTCGATACAGCGCTGATCGGCCGTCCGTCAAAGGGGCGGCCCGAGGGATGAATGGCCGATGCCGATGCCGACACGCCGCTCGTCGAGCGCGCCCGGGGGGGTGATGCGCGCGCCTTCGAGATGCTGGTCGTGCGCTACCGGCGCCGCATCGAGCGGCTCATCGGGCGCATGACGCGCGACGAAGGCCTGATCCAGGACCTGGCCCAGGAGACCTTCCTGCGCGCCTGGCGCGCCCTGCCGCAGTTCCGGGGCGAGAGCGCCTTCTACACCTGGTTGTACCGGATCGCGGTCAACACCGCCCGCAAGTCCCTGGCCGAATCCCGGCGCGACCCGGTGCTCACCGAGTCCGAACTGGCCCCGGCGGGTGACGACGAGGAAACTTTCCGGCCCGAGTCGGAACCAACGAGCGCCGACACGCCCGAAGGCGTGCTGGCCAGCCGGCAGATCGCCGCCGCGGTGAACGCCGCGGTCGATCGCCTGTCCGAAGACCTGCGCCAGGCCGTGCTGCTGCGTGAGATCGAAGGCCTGAGCTACGAGGAGATCGCGGAAATCATGAACTGCCCTGTCGGCACGGTGCGCTCGCGCATCTTCCGCGCGCGCGAGGCCATCGCACAGCGCCTGCGCCCCCTGCTCGACACGCGCGAGGGTCGGCGCTGGTAGCCGGCGCATCCGCCCCCATCTTTCTTTCGTTTCTCGTTCGGCCTCACCTGCGACGACGCTCATGTCCATCCGCCACGAAGAAGAAGTCGATCCGCCTTCAGTGCCACTGGCGCTGTCGGTGCTGTGCGACGGTGAGGCCGGTGACCGGCAGATCGACATCGCGCTGGCCGCGTGGTCGTCCGACGCGGTCTCGCGCCAGGCCTGGCAGGACTGGCACCTGATCGGCGACGCCCTGCGCTCGGACGAAATCGCCCAGCCAGGCGCCAGCGACGAGGCCTTCCTCGCCGGCCTGCGCGTGCGCATCGCGGCCGACGCCGCGCCGGCCCGCGGGCGCGGCGGCCCGGGCTGGCTGCGCCCGGCGTTCGGGCGCCGCGCCGCGCGTTGGAGCGGCCTCGCGCTGGCGGCGGGAGTGGCCGGCCTGGCCGTGCTGGGCGGTGTCTGGCAGGCTGCGCCGGCCAGGTTGGAAGGCACGGTCGTCGCGCGTGCCTTCCAGTCGCTGGGCTGGGAACGGGGCGGCGCTGCGTTGCAGGCGGCTGATGGGGCCCTGATCCGCGATGCCCGGCTCGATGCCTACCTGCGCGCCCACCGTGCCGGCGAGCCAGCGCTGCCCGGGGGCGCCACTGGGCGGTTCGAGACGGTGTCGATCGACCGATGAGCCCGCTCCACGCTCCCGACCGTCCGCGTGTCTCTACCCAGGGGCCCGGTGCTGCGCTGGCGCGGCGCTGCACCCGTTGGCTGGTCCCGGTGCTTTGCGGCCTGGGAGCCCTGGCCCATGCCCAGGCGCCTGCCCCGGCCCCCGCTTCCGTGGGCGAGGGTGCCGCGCGCGCCTGGATCGAGCGCCTGCAGGCCGCCGCCACCCGGCAGAGCTACGAGGGCACACTGGTCTTCAGCGCCGGCTCGGTGCTCTCCAGCTCGCGCGTGGCGCATTACGCGTTGGACGGCCAGGCCTACGAGCAGGTCGAGGCGCAGGACGGACGCGCGGCGCGCAGCTACCGCCACAACGACACCGTGGTCTCCTTCTGGCCCGACACACGCGTCGTCACCGTGGGGCGGCGTGACGAGACCTGGTCCAGCCCGCTGCGCGCCGTGCCGCAGGAGCGGCTGCAGGTTCACTACGAGGCCCGGCTGCTGGGCGTGGACCTGATCGCCGGCCGCCGCAGCCAGGTGCTGCTGCTGGCCCCGCGCGACGAGTGGCGCTACGCCCAGCGCCTGTGGCTGGACGCGAGCAGCGGGCTGATGCTGCGCGCCGATGTGCTCGGACCCCGCGGCGAGGTGCTCGAGTCCTCGTCCTTCAGCGCCGTCGAGATCGGCGTGCGCCCGCAGGCGGAAGCCGTGCGCGCGGCCATGCGGCGCACGGCCGGATGGCAAGTGATGTCGCTGCCCTCGCTGCCGGTGCGGCTGCAGGACGAGGGCTGGTCCCTCGCCGGGCTGCCACCCGGGTTCCAGCTCACCGGCTGCGTGCGCAAGCCCGTGGTCACGCCCGCATCCGAGCCCCGCACAGGCGCCGACGTCGGTCAAGCCCTGCCACCGGGCTCCCGTCCCGAAACCCCGGCCCCGGACACCTTGCACGCCGTCTTCTCCGACGGCCTGACGCGGGTGTCGATGTTCATCGAGCCGCGGCAGCCGGGCCGGCCGGCGCAGTCGCTGGCCACGCGCCTCGGGGCCACGCACACGCTGGTGCAGCCGCTGGGCGATCAATGGCGCCTGGTCTTGATGGGTGACGTTCCCATCACCACATTGAGACGGTTCGCTGCCGCCGTGGAGCGCCGCTGACCCAACGGCCGCGAGCCGGCCCGCCCAGCGCGCGCCGCGGGCACTGTTTTCCATCCACCCCTGCCGCGAGGCAGCTTCCTTCCTGAAGACCGGAGACCGCCGATGATCTCTCGTACCGCTTCCCGACCCGTCGTCCCGGCCGGCACGCCGTGGCGGCTGCACCGTGGCCTGGCCGCGGCGGTGCTGGGCGCCGCCCTGGGGCTCGGCCTGCCAGACACGCCCCTTGCGCAGGCGCAGACTGCCGCCCCGCAGGTCATGCTGCCCGATTTCAGCGAACTCGCCGAGCGGGTCGGTCCCTCGGTGGTCAACATCCGCACGCTCGAGCGGGGGCGCCAGGCGGCGCGCGGGCAGGGCGAGATGGACCCGAACATGGAGGAGTTCTTCCGCCGCTTCGGCATCCCGCTGCCCGGTCGGCCGACGCCGCGCCCGGGCCCGCGTGGCGACGAGGAGCCGCAGCAGCGCGGCGTCGGCTCGGGCTTCGTCCTGACGGCCGACGGCTTCATCATGACCAACGCCCACGTGGTCGACGGCGCCGACGAGGTGCTCGTCACGTTGACCGACAAGCGCGAGTTCAAGGCCCGCATCGTCGGCACCGACCGCCGCACCGACGTGGCCGTGGTCAAGATCGAGGCCAGCGGGCTGCCCTTCGTGAAGATCGGCGACGTCAACCGGCTCAAGGTCGGCGAGTGGGTGATGGCCATCGGCTCGCCCTTCGGCCTGGAGAACACGGTCACCGCCGGCATCGTCAGCGCCAAGCAGCGCGACACCGGGGACTACCTGCCCTTCATCCAGACGGATGTCGCGATCAACCCCGGCAACTCCGGCGGGCCGCTGCTCAACCTGCGCGGCGAAGTGGTGGGCATCAACTCGCAGATCTACAGCCGCTCCGGCGGCTTCATGGGCATCAGCTTCGCCATCCCGATCGACGAGGCGATGCGGGTCTCCGACCAGCTCCGCGCCAGCGGCCGCGTGATCCGCGGTCGCATCGGCGTGCAGATCGCGCCCGTCACCAAGGACGTGGCCGAGTCCATCGGCCTGGGCAAGCCCGCGGGCGCGCTGGTGCAGAGCGTGGAGTCCGGTGGCCCGGCCGACAAGGCGGGCGTCGAGGCCGGCGACATCATCACCCGCGTCGATGGCAAGGTGGTCGAGAAGTCGGGCGACCTGCCGCGCCTGATCGGGGCCACCAAGCCCGGCTCCAGGGCCACGCTGCAGGTCTTCCGCCGCGGCGCGACGCGCGATCTGACCGTCACGGTGGCGGAGTTCGAGGCCGACCGGCCGACCCGGCGCGCCCAGGCCGAGCCCGGGCCGGCCCCGGCGCCCAAGAACGCGCTGGGCATCGCCGCGTCGGACCTGACCGAGGCGCAGAAGCGCGAGCTCAACCTCAAGGGCGGGGTGCGGGTCGATGCCGTCGAGGGCGCTGCGGCGCGCGCCGGGCTGCGCGAGGGCGACGTCATCCTGTCGGTGGGCAATGCCGAGGTCGCCGACATGAAGCAGTTCGCCGCGGCGGTGGCCAAGGTCGAGGGCGCGCGTGCGGTCAGCGTGCTCGTGCGGCGCGGCGAGTGGGTCAACTACCTCGTGATCCGGCCGGGTCGCTGAGGCCGCCGCGCCGGTGGCGCCCGGGTCTCCGGGGCACGTCCCTGCGGCCCGGGCCGAAGGGGCCGGGGAGCTAGAATCCCGGGTTGGCTGTTCAAGCCCCAGGCCGGGGCGCGTCGATGAAAGGGCGCGCCCCTTTTTCGTGCCGCATCGCCCCTGGTCCGTGCCCTGTCGGGCCACGTGACGTCCCCGATGGACCACATCCGCAACTTCTCCATCATCGCCCACATCGACCACGGCAAGAGCACGCTGGCCGACCGCATCATCCAGCGCTGTGGCGGGCTGTCCGATCGCGAGATGGAGGCCCAGGTGCTCGACTCGATGGACATCGAGCGCGAACGCGGGATCACGATCAAGGCCCAGACCGCGGCGCTGCGCTACGTCGCGCGCGACGGACGCAGCTACAACCTGAACCTGATCGACACCCCCGGCCACGTGGACTTCAGCTACGAGGTCAGCCGCTCGCTGTCGGCGTGCGAGGGCGCGCTGCTCGTCGTCGACGCGAGCCAGGGCGTCGAGGCGCAGACGGTGGCCAACTGCTACACCGCGCTCGACCTCGGGGTCGAGGTCGTGCCCGTGCTCAACAAGATGGACCTCCCGCAGGCCGACCCGGAGCGCGCCAAGCAGGAGATCGAAGACGTCATCGGCATCGACGCCACCGACGCCATCCCGTGCTCGGCCAAGACCGGCGAGGGCGTGGACGACATCCTCGAGGCCGTGATCGCGCGCATGCCCGCGCCGCGCGGCCAGCCCGACGGCGCGCCGCGGGCGATGATCATCGACAGCTGGTTCGACAACTACGTTGGCGTTGTGATGCTGGTGCGCGTGGTCGACGGCTTGCTGCGCCGTGGCGACCGCATCCGCATGATGGCCACGAACACGGTCTACGGCATCGAGCAGATGGGGGTCTTCACGCCGAAGTCGCTGGCGCGCGACGAGTTGTGCGCCGGTGAGGTCGGCTTCGTCATCGCCGGCATCAAGGAGCTGAAGGCCGCCAAGGTCGGCGACACGATCACGCTCGAGAAGAAGCTGCCCAACAACGCCGGCCCCGCCACCGAGCCGCTGCCCGGCTTCAAGGAGATCAAGCCCCAGGTCTTCGCCGGCCTCTACCCCACCGAGGCGAGCGAGTACGACTCGCTGCGTGACGCGCTGGAGAAGCTGCAGCTCAACGACAGCTCGCTGCGCTTCGAGCCCGAGGTCA
>Ga0169931_10009259_pt1 | contig 14239 bp, 12 predicted proteins | sample Kivu_15m_20L_FD_129675 | JGI IMG/M metagenome (GOLD analysis project Ga0169931, IMG submission 129675) | Freshwater microbial communities from Lake Kivu, Western Province, Rwanda to study Microbial Dark Matter (Phase II) - Kivu_15m_20L... | ecosystem: Environmental > Aquatic > Freshwater > Lake...
ACCTGCGCATGGGGGCGTTTCATCCGGAAGCGCGGCGGCGCTTCGCCGAAAGGCTCGATTTCGTCTATGAACTCTTCCCGCGCATGAAGGAAAGGCGCGATCAGCTGGCCGGCACCATGTCGGGCGGTGAACAGCAGATGTGCGCCATTGGTCGCGCACTGATGAGCGGCCCCAAGCTTTTGCTGATGGATGAACCCTCAGCGGGTCTTGCTCCTGTCATTGTACAACAGGTGTTTGATCTGGTGCGGCGCATCCGTGCCGAAGGTTATACGGTATTGATCGTGGAACAAAACATCCAGCAAGTGCTTCAGGTGGTGGATCGCGCCTATCTGCTTGAAGTCGGCACCATCAAGCAATCCGGCAATGCGGCCGATTTGCTTGCCTCGCCGGAGATCAGGCGCGCCTATTTGGGGATTTAGGGGCAAGACATGTTTGACAGCTTTCTGCTTGAATCCATCATCAATGGCCTGCTGCTCGGCGGCGTGTTGGCGCTGCTGGCCCTTGGGCTCAATCTGATCTTCGGCGTGATAGATGTGGTCTGGATTTGCTACGCGGAACTGGTCATGATCGGCATGTATGCCATTTACTGGCTCTATGTCTTTTATGGCGTCCCGCTGCCGGGTGCGGTGATCGCTGCGGTACTGGCGGTTGCATTGCTTGGCGTATTGCTGCATCGGCTGGTGATTGAACCGGTGCTCGGTACCGCGCCGATCAATCAGCTTCTGGTCACGGGCGGTGTGCTGTTTTTCCTGCAGGCCGCAGCGACCCTCGCCTTCGGAATTGAGTTTCGCAACCTTGGCATTCGCATGCCGCTGGTGGAATTCGGCGACATGTTCTTCAGCTTCGCGCGCATCCTGGCCTTCATCACTGCGCTGGTCGGCGTTTTCCTGTTGTGGCTGTTCCTGACCCGCACCTATTTGGGCACGGCCATCCGTGCCATTTCCCAGGATCGGGAGATCATGCCGCTGATGGGTGTGGATCCGCGGCGCATTTACGTCATCACTTCGGCGATTGGCGGCGGCATGGCGGGCATGGCAGCAAGCCTTCTGGTGCTGCAATATGATGTACACCCGGCCATTGGGCTGAGTTTTGGTCCCATCACCTTCATGGTCTGTGTTATGGGCGGGCTTGGCAATATGCTGGGGGGCTTCATCGCTGCCTTCATCTTCGCTCAATTCATTTCGGTGGGTGGCTATCTGTTCCAGATTGAATGGGGTTATGTCATCGCCTTCTGCTTCTTCATCGCCATGATGTTCATCAGGCCCAAGGGCCTTTTTAGTCGCTAGGGGCAAGGCGCATGGATAATCGCATCCTGGGCGGAATTGGCATAGCCGCGCTGGCGGCAATCCCTCTGCTTGGCCTTGGCAATTACCACCTGCATCTGTTGATCACCGTCTTGATCTGGGGTTTTGTCTATACTTCATGGTCCATCATGGGGCGTTTTGGCATGGTCTCGCTCGGCCATGGCGCCTTCCTGGGGGTTGGCGCTTATGTCACGACCATGCTGTGGAATGGCATGGGGCTTTCGCCCTGGCTTGGCATCCCCATCGCCATGCTGGTTTCCATGGCCATGGCGTTGTTGGTGGGCTACCCTTGTTTTCGCTTTCGTATTGTCGGGCATTATTTTGCGCTGGTAACGCTGGCCTTGGGTGAAGTGGTGCGGCTGACCATTGTGGGCTTGCGCGATCATACGGGCGGTTCACTTGGCATGACGGTCACGGGCGTGCCGCAAGGTACCTCATTGTTTGCGCTGCAATTCAATGATCGCGCGACTTTTTTTTATGTTGCGCTGCTGGTGTGGCTGGCAGGGCTCGCATTATGGCGGATTGTTGATCGTTCAATGCTGCGCTACGCGTTGGAAGCATCATCCGAAGATGAGGATGCAGCAGCTTCCGTCGGCATCAATGTCACTCGCGCCAAGATCGTAATCCTGATGCTGAGCGCAGCGATGACAACATTGGGTGGCGCGCTCTATGCCCAGTATCAAATGTATATCAATCCCGAGACCGTCTCTGGTATTGGCATATCCCTGCAGATTGTCTTTGCGGTGATCGCGGGTGGATTGTTCACCCAATTCGGTCCCACCATCGGCGCCGTCTTCACGCTGCTGCTGGCGGAGACGCTACGCGTTTCCTTTGGGCATGATATCCACGGCCTGGATGGCACCATTTACGGCATTCTGCTGGTATTGTTCATCATCTACATGCCGAAGGGAATCACGGGTTCCATCATCGCGGGCCTCTCCCGCAGGAGAGCCGCGCCGCCAGCGCCTGCGGAATGAACGCATTGCAATATGGCTCTTCTCATTGCGGTAATCGCCGCAGCTGTCGCGTAGGTTTTTTGTTCTGATGCTCTCTGTATCGCCAGTCAATCGCTCAGCGCCAAAAACCCGACCTTTCATGGTTTTGTGATCCTCCTTTGATCACATATTGTGCGGCAAAGAATATGAGCCATGTACACTGACAGGACGGACGCGTTTTTCGAAGAAGCGGTACGGATAGCGCTGACTAGAGGGCTTTCGCGGGGCCGGGTTGCGGATGATCTGGGGGGCGGCTTTTCGACCTTGAACAAATGGGTCAGCGCGCACCGTCATATGGATTTGTTTTCGCTAGGGACCGGGATCTTGCCAGGCAGGCAGCTACGGTTGCCCACGGATGACCAAAGAGACAATGGAAGTCGGGGTCAATGCGGGGCATCGACGTATCGGGAAGCTCATGCGAGACAAGGGGATGGTCGATCAAAGAACGCGAGGCGACGACGGACAGAGCGATCACGCGTCCAACATCGCCCCGAATCTGCCGGAGCGTGACTGCACCGTCCATCAACCCAACCAGAAATGGGCGGGTGACAGGTCAACTTGGAGCATATCGCTTTCAGATGGAAAATCTAAACGCGTGAAGATGCTCGAAAAAGAACAAGATAGAGCCGGTTGCGTGAACCCATGTGAACGCAACATGCTCCAGTCTTGCACGCTCTTTAAGGTTTCAAGGTGCCGCCAGATTGATTGTGAAGAACGGCAGCAGCGCCTGCATGATCAAGCCTGCCAGCACCGGCAGGAAAAAGGACGACGCCAGGCGCATCGCCACAAAGCGCCAGCCCAGCACCGGGTATTCCCAGGTCAGAATCCGGTGCAGCGCATAAACCGACCAGGCGGTGAGCAGCGCGGTCATTTGCGCGACCCCCGCGCCGGCCTTGCTGAAGGTGATCACCAGCGGAAAGGTCACGAAAGGACCACCCGGCATGATGCCGCCCGCCAAGGACGCGATCATTATGCCATTCAGGCCAGAGTCATCGCCAAGCCAGGCTGTGGCGATATCCGCCGGCACAAGTTCCGATAAGAACGCTGCCATGGGCAGCGCCACGCAGAACATGGGCAGGATGCGCCAAAAGCCGCGATTAGTCTCGGCCACCGCGCGCCGTGCTTGGGGCATGCCGCGGCGCATGCAAACTGCAAGCACCACCAGCGCAATGACCCAAAGGATGATTTGCGGCCCACTCATTTCGGCGGCTCCCAGGTGATGGGCACGCGTCGCGCCAACCAGCCCGCGATGATGGGCATGGGGAAGGTGATCAACGTGCGGAGCAGCGCGAAATCAAGGCCGAGCAGCGGCGCCTCATAGACCAACAGCTTCTGAAAGCCATTCAGCGACCAGGCGAGGATAAAGGCGACCAGTGCGCCCCGATCCGCCCCCGCACCGGCCAGCACCAGCACCAGCGGAAAGGCCGCCATGGGGCCTCCGGGGGAGAGCGTGCCGACCAGGGTGGCAATAAAAAGGCCGAAAATCCCGCTTTCCGCCCCCATCAAGCGCGCCAGCGCATCCGGGGAGAGCAATTGCCGAAGTGCGGCGGCCAAAAGCAAGCCCGCCACCAGGGATGGCACGATGAACAGGAACAAGTCCCAGCCATGCCAAAGCGCGGCCATGAACGCCTCGGTGCCCCGCAATTGCAAGGTGGCGAGACCGGCTGTCACGGCAATCAGGAAAATGACCACGAGGGAAGCGTGGCGGCGGAGCGCATTCAACACGCGGGCAACCTGCAAGACTGAGGTGCATGACGCAAGAGAGGGCGGGGGAAGGGCGGCCCCTTCCCCCGAATTCACCGGACTGACGCGGTAAAATGGGGATCCAACCGCGCGAAACAGGAACATATCAAGAACTATCACTCGGCGTGCTGTTTTGCAAGCCCTTATCGCCATTGGCCCATCCGGCGCTATAAGCGGCGCAGCATGAACGATACCTCCACCCGCGGGCTGACGCTTCGGCTTTGGCGCGATTATGTCCGTCAGCATGGCAGGGGCATCCTGCTGGCGCTGCTCTGCACGCTTGGCGTCTCCGGCGCCACCGCGCTTTACCCCATTGTCATCCAGCAGGCCTTTGACCTGTTCACGGCAGGCGATCAGCGCGTGCTCTGGCTGATCCCGGGCGTCATCATTCTGGTGACATCGCTGAAAGCCTTGGCGCAATTCGGCCAGGCGGTGGCCATTCAATCCGTGGTACTGCGCGTGGTGGAAAACCTGCAGCGCGATTTGTTCAAGGCGCTCACCTGGGCGGATCTTGCCGATGTGGCGCGGGATGCGCCGGCGCGCCATGCTGCGCGCTTCACCACCGATGCCGGTCTCATCCGCGAAGCGCTGCAGAAATCCATCAATGCAATCGCCGATGTGCTGACACTGATCGGCCTGATCGGGTCCATGCTTTGGCTTGATTGGCAAATGTCGCTGATCGCGGCGCTGCTATACCCGATTGCCGTAGTGCCGATCCTGAAGCTTGGCAAGCGCATCCGCCGTGCCTCGGGCGGCATGCAGGACCGTGTCGGGGATGCGGCAACCAGGCTTACGGAAAGCTTTGGCGCGGCGCGGGTGGTGCGGAGCTATCAGCTGGAGGCAGCCGAAGAAGCGCGCGCCAATACGCTATTCACCCGGCTACGGGAGAGTATTTTCGCGATCCAACGCACGCGCGCTTCGCTTGATCCCATGCTGGAAGTGCTGGGCGGCATCGCCGTGGCGACAGTGCTGGCCGTGGTTGGCTATCGTGTCGCGAGCGGCCAGGGCACCATCGGCGAATTCACCGGCTTTGTCGCCGCCGTGCTGATCGCCGCGCGGCCCGTGCGTGCGCTTGGGTCCTTGAACGCTGCCTTGCAGGAAGGGCTCGCTGGCCTCGCGCGCGTCTTTGGTGTGATTGATACGCCGCGCCAGATCACGAGCCCCGCAAGCCCCCTTGCGCTGCCGGCCGGCGGCGGGCGTATTGCTTTTGATGCGGTGGGCTTTCGCTATGAAGGTGTGCCGGATGCAGCACTTGCCGGGCTGAGTTTCACCGCCGAACCAGGCCAGACGGTAGCGCTTGTCGGGCCGTCAGGTGCCGGGAAATCCACTGCACTTGCTCTGGTGCCGCGGCTTTATGATGTGACCGAAGGGCGCGTCGTATTGGATGGCGTGGATATCCGCGCCATCAGCCTTGAAAGCTTGCGCGATTCGCTCGCCTATGTCGGCCAAGATGCAGTGATTTTTGAAGACACCGCCTTTGCCAATATCGCCTGTGGCCGACCCGGCGCGACAATGGAGCAGGTTGAAGCAGCAGCGCGCGCTGCCGCCGCGCATGATTTCATCAGCGCCTTGCCGGCAGGCTATCAGACGGAACTCGGCCCCGGCGGCAATCGGCTGTCAGGTGGTCAGCGCCAGCGTCTGGCCCTTGCGCGCGCGCTGCTGCGCGATCCGCGGGTGCTGTTGTTGGATGAAGCGACCAGCGCCTTGGACGCGGAAAATGAGGCCCTGGTGCAGGAAGCGCTGGCGCGGCTACGCCAGGGCCGCACCACGCTGGTGATCGCGCATCGGCTGGCAACCGTGCGCGATGCGGATTGCATTGTAGTGATGGATGGCGGGCGTGCCGTAGAACAAGGCACGCATCAGGCGCTGATGGACGCCGATGGCCTTTACGCGCGGCTGGTGCGTACCCAGGCTTTTGCTGGGTAACGGCCTTCAGGCATCCAGGGCTTCGGCAGCCACGCGCCCGGCATTTTCCTGAATGAAGCGGAAACGCAATTCGGGGCGCCGTCCCATCAATTCTTCCACCCTTTCACTGGTAAAGGACCGATCTTCAGGGGCGAGCATGACCCGAAGCAGCGTGCGCTTCTTCGGGTCCATCGTGGTTTCCTTGAGTGCGGCGGGCGGCATTTCACCAAGCCCCTTGAAGCGGCTGACTTCCACCTTCTGGTTGGATTTGAACCGTGCTTTCAGCACACGTTCGCGATCCGCGTCATCCATGGCGTAAACCGAAACGCCGCCCGCCTGCAGGCGATAAAGCGGCGGCTGCGCCAAAAACACGCGGCCCTGGCGCACCAATTCCGGCAATTCGCGATAGAAGAAGGTCAGCAGCAGCGCCGCAATATGCGCGCCATCCACATCCGCATCGGTCATAATGACAACGCGCCCGTAGCGCAGCTTGGCGATGTCGAAACGATCCCCCACGCCACAACCAAGGGCCTCGATCAGGTCTTTCAATTCCTGATTCTGCCGGAGCTTTTCCACACTGGCGCTGGCGACATTCAGGATTTTGCCGCGCAGCGGCAGAACCGCCTGGGTTTCGCGGTCGCGCGCCTGTTTGGCCGAACCGCCGGCGGAATCACCCTCCACCAGGAAAAGCTCTGTCCCCTCAGCGCTTTCGCGCGCGCAATCGGAAAGCTTGCCGGGCAGACGGAGCTTGCGCGTTGCGGTCTTGCGCGGCGTGTCTTTCTCCGCACGGCGCCGCAGCCTGTCCTCGGCACGCTCAATCGCGAAGGCCAACAGGTTATCAGCGGTTGCCGGATCACCCGCCAGCCAATGATCGAAATGATCGCGCAACGCCAATTCAACCAGCCGCGCCGCTTCCGGGCTGGTGAGTTTGTCTTTCGTCTGGCCCTGGAATTGTGGTTCGCGGATAAAGACCGAAAGCATTCCCGCAATGGGGCCGAGCAAATCTTCCGCCGTCACATTGGCAGCGCGCTTTTCCTTCTTGAGTTCTCCATAGGCGCGAAGCCCCCTCACCAACGCGGTACGGAAGCCTGCTTCATGTGTGCCGCCCTGCGGCGTTGGGATGGTATTGGCATAGGTATTGAGAAAACCATCGCCGCGTTCCACCCAGCTTGCCGCCCATTCGACGCGTCCCGCGCCTTCGGGAAATTCCGCATCGCCAGACCAGGCGGCGGGCACCACGGTGGGGCGGCCTTCCAGCGCAGCGACCAGAAAGTCAGAAAGCCCGCCCGGAAAATGCAGCACAGCCTGCGCGGGCGTTTCATCCTTGATCAGCGAGGGATCGCAAGCCCAGCGGATTTCAACCCCGCGATAAAGATACGCCTTGGATCGGCAGAAGCGATACAGCCGTTCGGGGCGAAAGGCGTGCTTAGCGAAAATCTCCGGGTCTGGCTTGAAGCGTATGGTGGTGCCGCGACGATTTTGTACCGCGCCCGCATCCTTCAGCTTCGTAATGGCCTTGCCGCGTGAATAGACCTGCGTGAACAGCGTCCGGTCGCGCGCGACCTCAACCTCCATCCGCTCGGACAGCGCATTCACCACCGATGAACCAACACCATGCAACCCGCCCGAGGTGTCATAGGCCTTGCCGGAGAATTTGCCGCCGGAATGCAGCGTGGTCAGGATCACTTCCAGCGCGCTGAGCTTCGGGAATTTCGGATGCGGGTCCACCGGAATGCCGCGACCATTATCGCGCACCACCAGCCAATTATCGGCTTCCAGCGTTACCTCGATCCGGTCGGCATGGCCGGCCACGGCTTCATCCATCGCGTTATCAATGATCTCGGACGCCAGGTGATGCAGCGCGTTTTCATCCGTGCCGCCAATATACATGCCGGGGCGGCGGCGGACGGGCTCCAGCCCTTCCAACACCTCAATATCCTTGGCTGAATAGCCATCCTGCTGCCCGGCGCCCCCCTTCCGAGGACCCCCGCGACCAAAAAGATCGTTCATGTCTTGTTCCCTAACTGTCGGGGACCATACCGGTGGGCGCGCCTGGAAACAATGAGGCCGCCGATTCGCGTGCAGAAGCTGCTCATTTGTCTTCAAGGGGCGTCAGATGATAAGCCGTGTTCGCCAAAGCAGAGGAAGCAGGGCGCCTGATGCGCAAACCGAATCGCTCCGTCAAAGCCCCCCGGACCGCGCCGACGGCCCGCGCAAAGCCCCTCAACCCCGCCGATCTGGCACGGAGTGAGGAAGATTTGCGCGCCCGCGTCGCGAGCAAGCCAGATGATCAAGCAGCTTGGCAGCAATTGGCCGGCATTCTGGCCAATAGCCGCCGCCCGAAGGAGGCAGTGGAGGCTTTCGCCAAGGCAGTGGCACTCGGCGCCCCGGTGGCGCCCATCTGCACGCCCTACGCCATTGCGCTTTCCACGCTCGGCCGCCATCAGGAAGCGGCGGAACTTGTGGCGCCTATCCAGGCCCGCAAGCCCAAGGATTTTGCGCTGGCCAATCTTCTTGGTGTTATGTTGAAGCGCGCGGGCCGCTATGATGAGGCATCGGCGGTGCTGAAGGCCGCTCAGCGGCTAGACCCGAAAAGCGCTTCCCCCTGGCAGAACCTCGGCAATGTTGAGGAAGCGCGCGGCAATTTGGCTGCCGCGGTGGAGGCCTTTCAGGAAGGTGTGCGGCTTGATCCCCGCAATGGCGAGATTTGGCGCCTGCTTGGGCGCATGCAACGCGCGATTGGCGATATGGCGGGCGGGCGGGCAAGCTTCGAAAAGGCTTTCGAATTCCAGCCCAAGAATCGCAATATCCTGAATGACCTGATGGGTATGCTGATTGACCTTGGCGATATCGCCGGCGCGGTGCCGGTGGTGGAACGCGCGCGCAAGTTTCACGTCGGCGACCGCGGGCTTGATGTCATGCATGCGCGGATGCTGTTGCGACTGGGGCGCCGCGAAGAATCCCGCAGCGTGATTGATGGCATTCTGGCGGAAGACTCTGGTAATCCGCAGGCCAATCTTTTCCTGTCCCGCATGGCGGGCGATGGTGATCGGCGCCTGGCGAATGAGGCGCTGAAACGCGCGCATGAGGCCAACCCCGATGCAGCCGATATTCAATCGGCCTATATCGAAAGCCTCTCGCGCAGCCGCTATGACAGCGAAGTGGCGCATTTGGAGGAATCATATCGGCTTTCGCTCGATTTCATGCGGCGACATCCGGATAAAGTTGCGCGAAGTTCACGTTCTCTCCGCACCGTATTCCAGCGCGTGATGGACCTTGAGCAATTGGAAGCCACCGGCGCCATTCCTGACCTGCTGCCCCTGTGGCAGGCGGAAGGGCGGCATTCGTCAGTCCATTACGAATTGGGCCAAGTGCATAGCCTTGAAGAGCGTGTGGCGATTGTGGAATGGCATCGCAGTTGGGGGCGCAATGTACAACGGCGCATCAAGCCGCTGCCGCCCGCGCCTGCGCTGCATATGCCGCGCAAATGGCGTGTTGGCTTCCTGTCGAGTGATTTGCGCAACCACCCTGTCACCTATTTCTGCATGCCCTTGCTTGAGGAATATGATCGCGACCGCTTCGAGGTTTTCTGCTATTCCTTCTATGAAGGAGAGCGCGATGTGATCCAGGTGGAGATTGAAAAATCCACCAATTTCCGCTGGTGGCCCTATCGCCCGGATGATCAGGTGGCAGCCGATATTGCCAAGGATAATCTTGATCTGCTGTTTGAATTGGGCGGCAGCACGGCGATGAACAAGCTGGAAGTCATGGCCTATCGCCCCGCGCGGCTTGGTGGCAGTTGGCTTGGCTATCCGCATTCCGCGGGACTTGAGACAATCGATTACATTCTGGTTGATCCCTATATCAAACCGGAAGATCCACGCTTGCTGATCGAAAAGCCTTTTGAATTGCCGGAAACCTGGGTGACCATCGGTGGACGGCTTGGCTTTTACGAAGTGCCGATTGATCTGGAAATCCCCGAAGATCGGCGCGGCTATGTCACCTTCGGCACGGCCAATAATCCTTATAAATACACCAGGCTTTGCATTGATACCTGGGCGGCGGTGCTGCGTCGCGTGCCCAATTCGCGCTTTCTTTTCGTCCGCCCCGAAGCGGGCGGGCCATCCTTCCTGGAAAACACCCGCGCTGCTTTTGCCGCGCGCAATGTGGACCCGGACCGGATCGAATTTGTCGGCATTCGCGGCAAGCATATGCCGCATTACAACAAGATGGATATCTCCCTTGATACGCTGCCGCATGTCGGCGGCACCACCACCTGCGAAAGTATCTGGATGGGCGTGCCTTGCGTATCGCTGGTGGGTGCTGGCTTTGCCGAGAGGCTTTCCTATTCCAACCTGTCCAATGCCGGCATCGGCGATATGGCCACTTTCAGCGTTGAAGACTACATCGAAAAAGCCGCTGAATTGGCCGCCGATGCGCCGCGTCGGCGCGTACTCCGCCATGGGCTCCGTGACATGATCCGCGCCATGCCGCTTGGCCAACCCACGCGCTTCGGCAAGGCGTTCTACGACAAGGCGGCCGAGGTCTGCGCCTTGTGATTTTCAACGCAACCGCCATCCCCGGCATTATCAGCATTGAAGCCTCACCCGCGCGGGATGAACGCGGCGCTTTTCTGCGGAGCTGGTGCCGGGAAAGTTTTGCCGCCGCTGGGATTGATTTCACGCCGATCCAGGCGAGCCTTTCGGAAAATACGCTGAAGCACACTTTGCGGGGGATGCATTTCCAGATCGCACCAGCGGAAGAACAGAAGCTGATCCGCTGCGTACGCGGCGCGGTGTTTGATGTGCTGATTGATTTGCGCGGCGATCAGCCGAGTTATTTGCGCCATATCGCCATCACACTCGATGCCCGCACGAATAATGCTGTCTTTGTGCCGCGCGGTATTGCGCATGGTTTCTTGAGCCTGACGGATGATGCCGTGGTGGAATATCTGATTGACACGCCCTACGCGCCCGCATTGGCGCGCGGGGTGCGCTGGAATGATCCTGCTTTCGGCATTGCCTGGCCGGCTGAGCCCAAGGTGATTTCCGCCCGCGATAATGCCTGGCCCTTGATCCATGGCTGAACGCGTTCTGGTCACCGGCGCCACGGGCTTCATCGGGCGGCATATCCCGGCGCTGCTGCACGCGCGCGGCTTTGCAACACACATCACCGCGCGCAACGCTGCACCCGCCACGCCCGGCATGACCGCGCACGAGGTTGATTTGCTGCGGCAGGAGGATGCGCAGCGTTTGATCAAGGATATCCGGCCCGACATCATCATCCATACCGCCTGGTATGTCGCGCATGGGCGCTTCTGGACCGCGCCGGAAAATACTGAATGGCTGGAAGCTTCCACCGCACTCGCCGCCTATGCCGCTGAGGCCGGCGCGCGGCGCTTTATCGGCCTTGGCACCTGCGCCGAATACGCGACCGAAGTGGGCGATGACGCCTTCCCCTGGCTGGAAACGCGGACCATCGCCCCCGCGACAGCTTACGGCGAAGCCAAGGCCACCCTCGCGCGGCGTTTGGCCGAAATGGCCGAAGCGCGCGCTCGTTTCGGCATTGCCTGGGCGCGGCTGTTTCATTTGTTTGGTCCGGGCGAAAACCCTGCGCGGCTGGTGCCTTCCATCATGATCGCGCTGCGCGAAGGCCGCGAGGCGGCGTGCGCGTCTGGTCGGCCAGTGCGCGATTTCATCAGCACGCAAGCCGCTGCTGCCGCCATTGCGGCACTCGCGACAAGTGATGTCACTGGCCCGGTGAATATTGGCTCAGGCGCGCCGATCAGCATTGCCGCCATGGCGCGGCTGATTGGCCATATTTCTGGCCGGCCTTATCTGGTGCGGCTGGGCGCCTTGCCTGATCGCCCCAATGAACCGCCCTATATGGTGGCGCATACCGGCAGGCTCAGGCGTGAAGTGGGCTTCACCGTGCCGGTGTCAATCGCCGCTGAATTGACCAAACTTCAAATGCGTTGATGGAGCGCGCAGACCAGCGTGAACAATTGCCGCGCCGTGTCAAGATCAAGCGCCACACGCCCCGCCAGCCGCGCGCGCAGCAACTCAGCGCCTTCATTATGCAGCCCGCGCCTGCCCATATCTATCGCCTGCACACGGGACTCCGGGCCGCTTTCCGAAACCGCCTGTTCATGCGCTTCCACCACCATGTGGTAGTCCTTGATCAGCCGCCGGAAGGGGCCAAGGGCCAAGGCCAGCACATGCAGGCTCGCCCCCGCTTCATTGCGGATATCAAACACCAACCGGCCTTCACGCACGGCCAGCCCCAGCACGTAAGGCCCGCGCGGCAGGCCCTCAGGGTCGAAGCGGTTGTGGTGCAACAAATCCGCAATCGCCTGGCGCCGATCCGCCTCGGCATAGGCAGAAGGGGCCGGCGCCTCCTCGGGCAATTCAACGCGGATCAGGCGCTGTTCAGGCATCCGGCTTGCCACCCCGCAGCACCACGCCGCCTTCATCGCCGGTCATGCCAAGGCGCATCATCCAGCCAAGCACCGCACCCTTGATGGGCCGCAACAGCAGGGTGCAGACAATGGCAAACAGCGGCAGCCAGATCACCATATGCAGCCAGATCGGCGGCATATAGACCTTTTCGATCCACAATACGGGCGGCACCAGAACATGCCCCGCGATCAGGATGGTGAAATAAGGCGGCGCATCATCGGCGCGGAGCCGCCCTGTGGGCGCCCCACAGCTTCCGCAAGCCTCGGCCACGCGCAGATACCCCGCAAAAAGCCGCCCCTGCCCGCAAACCGGGCACAGCCCCTTCAGCCCGCGCAACAGGCCATCGCGCGCACTCGGCGGCTGATAGGGCAAGGCGGGCGGCGTGCGATCCGGTTCCCAACGCATTATCTATCCAATCCTCGCCAGACAGCCCCGGCGTTGTGCGGCGCAGCGATAGGCCCGAAGCGCGGCCCGATCAAGCGCGGCTTGCGCCCCTGGCGCTCGCGGATGCAGCATATCACCCATGAATGAACGCATCCTGCTGATCAACCCGAATTGCAGCATCAGCTGCACCCAGGGCATTGCCGCCGCCGTCGCCCCCTTCGCTGCCCCTGGCCTGCCGCGGATTGACGTGACGCGGCTGGAAGAAGGCCCGCCCGCCATCATCACCTGGCGGGATTGGTATGGCGTGGCCGAGCCGCTCTGCCGGCGCATCGCGGCCGAGCCCGCCGATGCTTATATAGTAGGGTGTGTATCGGATCCGGCGATTGAGGCGGTGCGGATGGTGACGGACAAGCCCGTTTTCGGCCCCTTGCGTTGTTCCATCGGCGCCGCGCTGAACCGGGGTGAGACTTTCGGCATGATCGCCTTCACCGACAAATCCAAGCCACGTCAGCGCCGGGTTTTGCAAAGCATGGGAGTGGAAGCGCGGATGGTGGCCTCTGTCGCGCTCAATGTGGATATGGAGGTGCTGACAGACCCGGTGGCGCCGCGCGCGCGCATTCAGCAAGTGGCGCGGGAATTGGTAGGTTTGGGGGCGGAAAGCGTAATCCTGGGTTGTGCCGGTATGGCGCATCATCGCGCGCGGCTGAGGATGCTTGTGGCGTGCCGGTCATTGAACCAAGCCAGGCGGCGGCGGCGCAGGCGATTCTGGCGGTGGTGGCGGCGCGCGGCTGAGCCCAAGGCCGAGGCTCCGGGAGTCCAAGCGCGGCCCTGGGACGCCATGCGCAGAATGGTGTGTTATTAACACCTTGGCTCGTTGGGTATTGCCATATGTTGCCTAAATATCACACGTAACAAGTGTGTTTTTCATCGCTGCCCGCCCCGGACCGCCCACTATTCGAGGCAACCCTTCTAACAACATGATTTTGTCCAAAACGACTGAAATGCCAATGATTAATGAGAAAAATTAACCTATCAATCTAGCTTGACCCAGGACTCCGGGGACTGTTACAGCTATTCTAATTCGGTCGCTCTTCGCTCAAGATTCGGAACTGTATTTTTTTCCAGGATTTTGGCGGAAAACTGCAGAGCGCGGAGGGCGGCATGGGCCGCAGCGTCGGTTTGGGCGTGGATGAAAGTGTCTGAGAAGTTTTGAAAATGCCTGAAGGTATCAATCGCTCGCTGACCGAAGGTAACGATTCTTGGCCGAGTGGCTTTTCTCCGGACACGAACGTCAATGACGATACTATTTCAGGCCTTGGCGGCGCCGACCTAGCAGGCTGCTGAAAAGCCGTCATTGAGCATCGTCATTTTGTCTCGCGCGGATGTTTTCAACGCTGCCTATGCCTGGGCACAGCCAATTTCAGTGATTTTTTGGCCCTGTCGGCACACT
>Ga0169931_10009260_pt1 | contig 14238 bp, 12 predicted proteins | sample Kivu_15m_20L_FD_129675 | JGI IMG/M metagenome (GOLD analysis project Ga0169931, IMG submission 129675) | Freshwater microbial communities from Lake Kivu, Western Province, Rwanda to study Microbial Dark Matter (Phase II) - Kivu_15m_20L... | ecosystem: Environmental > Aquatic > Freshwater > Lake...
GTGGAAATAATAAGCGGAGCTTTCTGCTTTCCTTTCGTGCGATAGCGCAATGTCGCCAGGTCGTCGCTCAATATTTGAATTGCATAAAGCAGATAATCGAGGTATTGAATTTCGGCAATTGGCCGCAAGCCACGCATGGCCAAACCAATTCCTTGTCCGGCGATAGTTGCTTCACGGATGCCCGTATCAGAAACCCGAAGTTCACCGTATTTCTTCTGCATGCCCTCGAGCGTTTGATTTACGCCACCAATGTTTCCGGCATCTTCACCAAAAACAAGGAATAGCGGATTTTTCTCAAGAATCGCATCGTAGTTATCGCGCAAAATTTCGCGCCCATCAACCGCTGTAGATTCATTGCCAAAAACAGGAGCAACGGGATGAACATTTAACGCAGATCCATTTCCTTCGGCATACAACCAGGAAGAATACAATTCATGGCTTTGGATGCTGATGTGCTGAAGCCAGGCTGCCACGGCTGCACGTTCAACTGAATTGTTAAGGTGAACCGATGCGCGTAAAACTTTTCGCGTGGTTTCAATTATATCACGACGCAAGGGCTCCTTGTTTGAAGCGAGTTCGTTAACAAAAGCATGAATGGAATCATTAGCTGCGATTTGAGCGAGTTCGTTCAACAAGGGAAGAATCTCGTCGCGCAAAGCACGAATTGATTTCTGGAAATCATCCCAGGCTGCACGTCGCGAATTTTTCACCATTTCGCGTGCATTATTCTCAATCGTATCAAGCTCTTCTGCGGTTGCAATAACCGATTCAATCATCCACGAACGCATTTTTTTAATGCCATCGAATTCGGTTTCCCACTGCAAACGTTCTTTCGATTTATAGCGTTCGTGCGAACCCGAAGTGGAATGTCCTTGCGGCTGCGTAATCTCGGTGATGTGAAATAAAACAGGCTTATGTTCTGCGCGGCATCGGGCAACGCCTTCTTCGTACAACTCAACCAGTCCGGGATAATCCCAACCTTTTCCGCGATAAATCAGGATGCCATTGCCTTCGCCTTCTTCTTTAAACCCTTCAAGTGCTTTCGAGATGCTGGCTTTGGTCGTCTGGTATTTGGTTGGAACCGAAATGCCATAGCCATCATCCCAAACCGACATGGCAAGCGGAACTTGCAATACACCGGCAGCATTCATCGTTTCCCAGAAATGTCCTTCAGATGTACTCGCATCGCCGATTGTGCCGAAAGCCACCTCATTTCCTTGCGCCGAAAGCGTCGAAAATGAATGCAATTGTTCGTTGTTGCGAAACAGCTTCGACGCCAGTGCCAAGCCCAACAAACGCGGCATTTGACCGGCAGTAGGGGAGATGTCGGCCGAGGAATTCTTCAGTTCGCTTAAATTTCGAAATGATCCGTCGGCATTAACCGTGGTGGTAGCAAAATGTCCGTTCATGGAGCGCCCCGAAGACATGGGCTCGGCATTTTCATCGGCATGGGCGTACAATTGTGCAAAAAACTGCTGCACAGTTAGTAATCCAGCTGCAAACATAAAGGTTTGATCTCGGTAGTAACCCGAACGAAAATCTCCGTTCTTAAATGCTTTTGCCATGGCAATCTGCGCAATTTCCTTTCCGTCGCCGAAAATGCCAAACTTAGCTTTCCCGGTAAGCACTTCCTTACGGCCAAGCAGACTGGCTTCGCGACTTTCGCAGGCAATTCGGTAATCGTTCAAAACGACCGAGCGAAATGCTTCGAAACTCAACTCTTCTTGCTCTTCAGTTTGTTTTACAGCCATACGTTAGCGGGACGAAATTACGGGCAAAGATAGCAAATGCAGCGATAGATTTTTCCTCGATCATTAACGATACGAGACATAAAAAAATCCGCCCTCAGAGCGGATTAATCACTATTTTAAAAACGTTGAATTACACTATTCCCAATCAGAAATTAGCTTAATGATTGGGTTTATTTTATTAGCAGCAGTAGTTTCTTTGGATCTTGTCTGTTATCCCAAAATGCCATGATGATTAGTCGAACCTGCAATTTCATTTTGAAATTACTTCTCCAATAATCAAAAGATTTACATTATAACTTTTTCATAAACCGATTGATCCATTGCCTTCGGCGACCTCCTTTCTTTTCTTGAAAAAAGAAAGGAGGCAAAGAAATTCAAGGAAAATAAAATGCTTCAGCGCGCTCTTCAAATTCCGTTGAAATGCTAGAAAACCTGATAAAACAGTTTTCTGCATTTCTACCGGCCTTTGAATTCATGCCAACGCTGGCCCGCTTTATTTTCCTTTTGCCAACGCACTTTTTCTCCTACGTGTATTCATTCCCCTCAAATGAGGCTGCTCTATCGAAATAACATTTTTTGCAAGCTTTTTACTGTTTTCAAAGAATTACTTGCATTTTAATCGCACTCTTTTTTGAATACAAGTCAAGATTTATAAAGTATAGCCCACATTGTCCTGTTTGACTAATTAAGTGCTCTTCCGTTATTCTATAGTAAATACTGAAAAAACCGAAGGCTGATTCTCGCGTGTTGGGAAAATCAGCCTCATGGAAAGACTCGGGATGCTTTTCAATAACTTTAATGCGTTTCGCAACAAGCTTCACTAATTTTTCAGCGAAAACAGTTGAACCGTTTCTTTTCGTCCAATATCTTAAAATTTCTCTGCGTTGTTTTATGGCTGTTTCGGTCCAAACTACTGATCTTTTAGCCATTTTAGATCATCTTTTTCGAGTTGACTATTGGAAATCAATCTTCCATTTTCAATGTCATTTTCACTCATCTGCAGCATCACTTTCTGTTCAGCAGATAGTTTGACCTTTTCATCCTCTATCGAACTGTTTTCTACAAGTTTGTAGAGTGCTTTTAAGTAGTCTGTATTTGTTATCGTCAACAACCGATCAATAATACTATTCCGAATACTGTCTGCAGATCTCATATCAAATACTCAAAAATGAATCATGTAAATTTACAGGAAGAACTTTATTAAACATCTTGTTAGCGTCCACCAAATACCCGACGAAGCAAATCGGTTACCTGCGCCAATGGATCTTTACGAATTTTGGCTTCTTCCTGACCGAGTAGGGTAAACAAGCCTTCGAGTGTTTTTTCGGTTACGTAGCGATCCAAATCGGGGTTTTGCTTTTTTACACCGGGAATTTTATTGTATGAGGTGATGATGGGTTTCCAATACTTGGTAAGCTCTACCTTCTGAATGGCCTTTTTCACGATTGGTGAAAATTTCGTAGTGAGTTCGGCACTTGTTCTTCCTTTTAAATAGGTCGTTGCGGCGTTGTCGCCACCTCTTAGAATATTAATACCATCGGTGATGGTCATGGTTTTAATGGCTTGCACGAATACCGGTGCTGCTTCTTTGGAAGCTTCTTCGGCAGCGCGATTCATTGTGGTTACGAAGCGATCTACCTGCGAACCCATTCCCAACTGACGCGCTTTGGTTTCGACCACTTTTGCTTCTTTGGGAAATGGAATTTTAATCAAATTGTTTTTAAGGAAACCGTCTCGTTTAGAGGCTGATCCGGACGCGTTATTCGAGCCAATGTTTAAGGCCTCTTTTAAACCCGAAACAACTTCATCGTTGCTGAGGTTAGATCCTCTTCCGCCCGAATTTTGTGTGGCGTTGTTAATGGCATTGGTAGCCTGGTTTAATAAGTTTTGACCTGATAGATTTGCTGAGATTGATGTGCACAGCAGGAACGCGGCAGCTATGTTTTTCATACAAGTAGTTTTTAATGGGCACCTAAAATTCATGCCACAATTTAGGAATTATTTTGGGCTTTATGCGCTTCGCGGGTGCGTCGTGCTGCTGAACGTGTGCGCAGCAAGTTCAACGATTCAACCGTGAGCGAGAAGGCCATCGCCACATATACGTAGTTTTTCAAGTGTACTTCGGGATAATTCTGCTCAAAGTGCAGCGATTCGAAAATCAGCACCAAGCCTATGGCAAGCAGAAAAACCAAGGCCAACATTTTTATGGTTTGGTATTTATTGATAAAATCGCTCACCACACCTGCAAAGGCTATCATAATCAAGATTGCAATAACAACAGCAAGGACCATAATTACGAGGTTGCTGGAAATAGCTACAGCAGTTAAAATGGAATCGAACGAGAAAACAATATCAAGTAATACAATCTGAACAATTGCTTTTGTAAATCCAATTCCAGTTGCTCCACTGCCATCGGGAGAGACTTCATCGCGACGAATTTTTTCAACAATCTCCATAATTGTCTTTACAGTAAGAAACAATCCTCCCGCAAACAAAATCAAATCGCGCCCCGATGCCCCAAAACTGCCAATATTCAATAAAGGTTCTTTTAAACCGGCAATCCAGGAAATAACAGAAAGCAGCATCACACGAAAAATCAAGGCCAGACTAAGACCTACCAATCGGGCACGTTTCTGAGATGAGCGTGGCAGTTTTCCGGCAACGATTGAAATAAAAATAATATTGTCGATACCAAGAATAATCTCCAGCACACTCAACGAAAGCAACATAACAATCCCTTCAACGCTGAAAAGTCCGGCCCAGGCCATTGGGTCTAAAAGTCCCATAATTTCTTTTTGATTTTGTGCTGCAAAACTAAAGATTTGAAGCTATGAATTTGATTAGTTTTGTTTTTTATGAGAAACTTCAGTTCGGGAATTTTAAGTGCGCTTCTTCTGGCAATTGCTGCTGTATTTTCAGTACTTCAGGGATTGCATTTTACCGATTGGCATCCGGGTATTTTCGCTTCGATTCGTTGGTTCGCTTTGATTGTATCGTTTATTTATTTGATAAGCAAAAAATCGCTTACAATGTGGATTTTACTATTCATGGCACTCGGTGTCGAGACAGGCTATGACTTTCCACAAGTGGCCGAATCCTTGAAAGTGTTAAGCGATATTTTTCTACGTCTAATTAAAACAATCATTGCGCCTTTACTTTTTGCAACATTGGTTGTTGGCATAGCCGGACATTCCAGTTTGAAGCAGGTTGGACGAATGGGGCTGAAGGCAATCGTCTATTTTGAAGTGGTAACTACGGTTGCGCTTTTTATCGGACTCGCAGCCATTAACCTGAGTCAGGCGGGCGTAGGAACGGCATTCAGCGCGAGCGATAAGGATCAGAAGAAAGCCGGAATTTTACTCGAACAAAAACAAAGTCACGATGTAGTGCTCGATATTTTCCCTGAAAACATCGCCAAATCCATTGCGACCAATCAAATTCTGCAAATCGTGGTTTTTAGTATTCTTTTCGGAATCGGACTGGCGATGATTAAGAACGAAGAGAAGAAGCGGCCGATGCTCGATTTTGCAGAAAGCCTCTCGGAAGTGATGTTCAAGTTCACCGATATCGTTATGTATTTCGCACCGCTTGCTGTGGGAGGAGCTATTGCATACTCGGTAGCCACGATGGGCATCGGGAACCTTAAAAATCTCCTGTTGCTCGTTTTAACCTTGTATGCGGCCTTGGTGGCGTTCATCGTCCTGGTGCTTGTGCCTATTGGCTTAATCGTTCGGCTGCCATTCAAGCAATTTATCCAAACCGTTTCGGAACCGCTTTCGATTGCATTTTCAACCGCAAGTTCAGAAGCTGCTTTACCCAAGGCGATGGAGAATCTCGAAAAAATGGGCATTCCACGTAAGGTTGTAGCATTTGTTTTACCCACCGGATATAGCTTTAATCTGGACGGAACAACACTATACCTCTCTCTTGCCTCAGTATTTGTAGCACAAACCTGTGGTGTAGACTTAAGTTTAAGTCAGCAAATTCAAATGTGCCTTATTTTAATGCTCACATCCAAAGGGGTTGCCGGTATTCGTGGCGCTTCTTTTTTAATATTGGTGAGCACAGTTGCTTCCTTGGGACTGGAACCCGAAAAAGCCTTTGCTATCCTTGCGATAGATGCCGTGATGGACATGGGTCGAACCTCTGTAAATGTTCTGGGCAATTGCTTAGCTACGTATGTCGTAGCAAAATGGGAAGGTGAAATTTGATTGGATGTATAAGAATTTGTAAAAATGAATTGGTATAAATAACGAAGGATTGTACCTTGCAAATCCAAATGTATATGATGAAAAAACTATTTACTACGTGTATTTTTACCTCATTAATGAGCTCTTTCGGATTTGCTCAAAGTCATCAATGCGGATCGATGGACGTTTACCAGCGCAGAATGCTCGACCCTGAATTTGTTGCACGTCGCGAAGCTATCGCTGAACATACGCGCCATTACGAACAGTTTGCAGCGCACCAGGAAAGTCAGCGTGTTGTGTATACAATTCCGGTTGTATTTCATGTGGTGTACGCCAACAATACTGAGAATATAAGCGATGCACAGTTGATTTCGCAAATCGACGTGTTGAACGAAGATTTTCGCAAGTTGAATGGTAATTTCAGCAGTACGCCATCTGTATTTCAGGGTGTTGCTTCTGATATGGAGTTTGAGTTTTGTTTGGCTTCGGTTGATCCAAGTGGTAATCCAACCAGCGGAATTACGCGAACTCAAACCACCGTTTCCTCATTTAATACCAACGATGCCGTTAAATTCAATAGTTCGGGCGGTAAAAATGCTTGGCCTGCCAATCAATACTTAAACATCTGGGTTGCAGATTTAGGAGGAGGCTTATTGGGATACGCTCAATTTCCGGGTGATGCAGCGAGCACGGATGGAGTAGTGTTAAATTACATTACGGTTGGTCGTCCCCCCGCAAATCCGTTTAATAACGATTTTAATCTTGGTCGCACAGCAACACACGAAATTGGTCACTGGATGAATCTATACCACATTTGGGGGAATGAAAACTCGGGATGCGGAAACCAACCAGGGTCGTCCGGTACGGATGAGGTTGCTGATACACCGGTTCAGGATGATGCTACAAGCGGTTGCCCCAACTGGCCTCAGATTTCATGCAACAATGGACCCAACGGCGACATGATTACGAATTATATGGATTACATGGACGATGCATGCGCAACCATGTTTACCAACGGACAAAAAACACGTGCACGCGCAGTTTTTGCTCCGGGTGGTGACAGAAATGTATTGCTTTCATCACAGGCGTGTTCGTCGACTCCGCCACCGCCTCCAACCAATACCTGTTTGGATACGTTACGGTTTCCGCTACCCTCAGCCGAAGTTATATATGGAAATGAAACCACTGGATTTGTTTGTGGAACGAATACCTACCTCGATTCTGCCAAGGCCGATAAATTCACTGCCGTAGCACCATACACCAAAGTAAAGGGCGGTATGTTCAAATTTGCAGTCGCCGAGGCCAATGGTTTGAATAATTATCAGGTAACATTCAGGCTTTACGACGATAATGGTACGGGTGGTCTTCCGGGGACTATTTTGGCAAGCACTACTGTTCCAATCTCTACCATAGCCGCCAATGTAGTTTCGGATGTGTATACTTCGGTTCAATTTACAAGCCCGGTAACAGTTTCGGGTAGTTTCTACCTTGGTTATGTTGTGAATCCTGGTTCGGGGGTCGTTTTATCATTGTACTCTACCGAGAATGGTACAAGTGGCGCCAATACAGCATACGAACAATTCAATGACGGAACATGGTATGCATTTGATACTGAGCCCGAAAGTTGGGGCTTGGCTGTAACGCAAACCATTAGTGCGATTATGCAAAGCACCAATGTTCCTGCGAGTCCACAGATTACCAACAATGGAGGCGTTTTAAGTGTGGGAGCGGTTACCGGAACTGTTCAATGGTATTTGAATAACTCCGCAATTTCGGGAGCTACCGCTACATCGTTCACACCAAGCACGCCGGGATCTTATACTGCGATTGTTACAAATCAAGGATGTTCGGCTACATCTGCACCATTCAATTTGAGCTCAGTAGGTGTTGAGTCGCTCATTTCTGCTAAGACGCACGTATTCCCCAATCCAACAACAGGCGATTTTACGGTATTAACTTCCATTGCCGGCTCGATGGATGAGCTTCGAATTGTGTTGTTTGATTTGAGTGGCAAAGAAGTGTATGCACGCAGTTTTAATGGAATTGGGGCAGGTGTTCCAATTCAGATTTCAACTGAAGGTTTGGCAAGCGGAATCTATCAATTGATGCTTGTTACCTCCATTGAAAAACAATTCACGAAAATCGCCGTTTCGCGGTAAACAAAACCTATGATTCGAATAGCCCTGATATTTCTATTTCTGATCTATCAGGGCTTTTTCGTTGATGCATCAGCCATTCATCTTTTTCCAAACGGTGGCGATTCGGTTTACATCAAGCCGTTTTCAAATCGGCCGCAATTAACCTTAGAATTTGTCAGGCGCTCGCAGCAATTCGATTTAGTAAACCCCGTAAATCAACGGCAAATCGTATCTTATCAACCCAATACGCGTGTTAATTTTTTGGGAACAATTGATTACCGATGGCTGAGTTTGTCGCTCGGAATTTTCTCTTTCGGGGCGGCTGAACACAAAAAGAAAGGCGAGACCGAGCAGTTCGCGCTGCGTTTTAGTATAAACGGCCGTCGCATCTGGAACTCTAACGTGTTCCAGCTTTACCAGGGCTATTACCTTTCCAATCCTCAGAGCACCATCCCCAACTGGAACCCTCAGACCGAAATTTACCCCCAACGCCCCGATATTTTTACGTTCACATGGTTCAGTAATTTATATTACTGTTTTAGTCCGCAGCGCTTTTCGTACCGCGCAGCATTATGGCAACTCGAAAAGCAGCAGCAAAGTGGAGGAAGTTTCATTGCCGGCTTGTCGTATCGTTTTAACCTGATCGATAGCGATTCATCACAATCGATGATTCCAAGTGTTTTATATACCGATTATCAACCGCAAAACAGAGCTGTGGCGCTTCGGCAATCTACATTTACCTTTCATGGCGGTTATGTGCATTCGTTTGTGAATTCGAAAGACTTGTTTTTAACGCTTTATTTTTTGCCCGGAATTGCCATCGAGAGTGGGGCCTATCTTCCGGAAGATAATATCCTTCGCAGATTCAATTCGGAAGGAGCATTCGCAACTGAGTTTAGATTAATTACCGGCTACAATGGCGATACCTGGTTCGGAGGTTTATCGTTGCATTCTATAGGTTATGCCGGAAATCGAAGCGGCGAATTGTGGGTAAATACCAGCATGGGCTCAGTGCGGCTATTTTGCGGCTATCGCTTCAGAGAAATTGACCGATCAAAATCACCCCGTTTTTTGCGCGCCATTGGACTTTAATACGCGCGCTCGTTTACCTTGTTGTAGTAATTGATAAAGGCGCGGTTCACCACTTTGTTGCCGCCCGGAGTAGGGTAGTTGCCCGAGAAATACCAATCGCCCGTATGTTCGGGACAAGCCTGATGCAGATTTTCGAGGCTCTGGTAGATGATTTCAACTTCGGCATGGATATTTTCTGGTTTCACCAAGGATGCGATTCTTGCTGAAAGCTCTTCGGATGTGAAGGCATCGTAAATGCGCTGCACTACATTGCGTATTTCCTCTTTCGGGAAACTATCCTGCGCAATACACTGCTCGTAAACCTCTTCAACAATATAACTTGTGCCGCGTTCTTCGTGTAACGAAATGGCCGCCTGAAATGCAATAAAGTCGCCCAGTTTAGCCATATCGATTCCGTAACAATCGGGATAGCGAATCTGTGGCGCCGAACTTACGATGATGATTTTCTTGGGTCCAAGGCGATCTAAAATCTTCAGAATGCTTTGCTTGAGGGTTGTTCCGCGTACAATTGAATCGTCTAAAATGACCAACGTATCGATGTTCTTTCGCACCACGCCATACGTTACATCGTAGACATGTGCTACCATCTCATCGCGATGCAAATCATCGGTAATGAACGTCCTTATTTTCGCGTCTTTAATGGCGATTTTCTCGGTACGCACGCGTAAATCGAGGATTGCATCGAGTTGCTCAGACGAAGCTTTCTCGCCCAATTCGAGTATCTGCCGTTTTTTCTCCCGGTTTAGCCAATCGTTCAATCCATGAATGAGTCCGAAAAACGCTGTTTCTGCCGTATTGGGAATATAGGAGAAAACAGTATCCGCTAAATTGTAGTCGATTGCCTTCAGGATGGTCGAACTGAGTAGTTGTCCAAGCTTTTTACGTTCCTGGTAAATTTCGGCATCCGAACCGCGCGAAAAATAGATGCGCTCGAAAGAACAGGCCGTTCGTTCAACTGCTTCGCGGATAACTTCCTCCTTCACATCTCCGTTTTTCTTGATAATGAGTGCCGAACCTGGTGTTAATTCCTGAACGGCTTCATACGAAATATTGAATGCTGTTTGAAGCACTGGTCGTTCGGATGTTACCGCTACAAATTCATCGTTCTGAAAATAGTAGCACGGACGAATTCCGCCCGGATCGCGCACCACGAACGCATCACCATGTCCCATCATACCGGTAACCACGTATCCGCCATCGAAACGTTTGGTGGCCTGTCGCAGGATTTCGCCAATATCGAGATCACGTGCTATGAGCTCCGAAATTTCGGCATTGCTGTGCCCTTGGCGCTTAAACTCACGAAACAAACGTTCGTTTTCGACATCCAGAAAGTGGCCTATTTTTTCGAGAACCGTCACCGTATCGGCCATTTCTTTGGGATGTTGTCCCAAATCGACCAATTGCTTGAACTGCTCATCGACGTTGGTTAGGTTGAAGTTTCCGGCAACAACTAAGTTTCTTGACATCCAATTGTTTTGACGTAAAAACGGATGGCAGTTTTCGATGCTATTTTTTCCGAAGGTACCATAACGCAAATGCCCCATGAGCAATTCGCCAATAAATGGATGATTGGCTTTGAGGTATTCGGTGTCTTTAAACTTCTCGGGATCGTCGCGGCGAATTTCTTCGTAGTAAGAATTAAGCTTTTCAAAAATATCTTTCAATGGCTGAGCCGCATTCGAACGATAGCGGCCAATGTATCGACGCCCCGGTGGCACATCGAATTTGATGCACGCAACACCTGCGCCGTCTTGTCCGCGGTTGTGCTGCTTTTCCATCAACAAATTAAGCTTGTTTATCGCGTATCGGGCCGAGCCGTATTTCTGCCGGTAATAGTCGAGAGGCTTTAAAAGCCTAATGAGTACGATTCCGCATTCGTGCTTAATTTGTTCGCTCATGTTGATTTGATGGAGGCATCAAAGTTATTCAAACCAACTGAATCCAAAGAAGGGATTGGTTGCAATTATCGATTTTCTTTTTCCTTAATCGCGTACATCAGCGCCAAGCCTATTCGCAACTGATTGATTTTAAAATCGCGTGAACTTTGCCCTGTTTCTAAAGGAAATAGCGGATTGTTAACCGTGCTGCTCGAACTTATCCGATACGTATTTTGCAATGGCATGACGTAATTACACTGAAAAGAGAAGAAACAGTTTTTTCACAAATGGTTGACCCACAATGCGCCCAGTGTAGCATTTGTAGTAAAGTCTGATGCACTTGCAAATTCTGCTGAAGTAGTTTGGTTAATATCGCCTATAAATGGAAGTGAGGCTACTGAATCTGTTCGGGAAAACAAAGTATAGGAATCGACGCGGTTAAACCCAATTTCGGCACCGGCTGTTAAAAGCAAGTGCTGGTTTGTTTTTCGAAAAGGATTATAAACCATTTTAATTGCTAAACAGGGCGATTGAAGACGGATTGTTTCCGAACTGCTGAAGTCGCGGGTTACGTTTAAAATCTGCTGCGAATACGTTAATTCAGCGCGGTACGTAAACATCGACTTTAAGCTTCCCGTTGCAGCCAGACCAAGACTTACGCCTGCACCCAATCCTAAATTGATTTGCGGGGCCGTAGCAGCCGATCCTCCAATCAAGGTTAATGGGTTCGATGCGTTGATGGTTGAAAACGCATCTTCCAGATTGGGATTGAAGTTCTGCAATGGTATGATACCGGAGGTGCCGATTTCAATAAATCCACGACTTTCTTTTGTTGATTGTGCAGGCGACACGAGGCCATTAAATAGGCTAAAAACACAAATTCCTGCATGAATCATGTTTTTGTGAATCGATGCAGGAATCTGAAGCATAAAAATAGTTTAGTCGATTGTGTTGAAGTCGAAATTTTCGAGAAACTTCGTGGTGTAATTCCCTTCAACAAAATCGGGGTGTTCCATAAGTTTCTTGTGGAATGGAATGGTCGTTTTAATTCCGTCAATGACAAATTCGTGTAATGCACGCTTCATCTTCGCAATCGCTTCTTCGCGGGTTTGCGCAATGGTGATGAGCTTGGCAATCATCGAGTCGTAATTCGGAGGAATGGTATATCCTGCGTAGGCATGCGTATCCAGGCGAACACCGTGACCACCCGGAGCATGAAACGTAGTAATCGTTCCGGGCGATGGGCGGAAATTGTTTTTGATATCCTCTGCATTGATGCGGCACTCGATGGCATGCATCATCGGATAATAATTCTTTCCTGAAATCGGAACTCCGGCGGCAACTTTAATCTGCTCACGAATCAAATCGTAATCAATTACTTCTTCCGTAATGGGATGCTCCACTTGAATACGCGTGTTCATCTCCATGAAATAGAAATTCCGGTGCTTATCAACCAAGAATTCTACTGTACCACAACCTTCGTTGTTTACAGCTTTTGCAGCTTTCACGGCAGCATCGCCCATTTCGTCCCGCAATTCCTGCGTCATAAATGGCGATGGCGTTTCTTCGACCAATTTCTGATGGCGACGTTGCACCGAACAGTCGCGCTCACTTAAATGTACTACACGACCATATTGATCGCCGATAACCTGAATTTCGATGTGACGAGGTTCTTCGATGTATTTTTCCATATACATCCCATCGTTACCGAAAGCAGCAGCCGCTTCCTGACGAGCCGAATCCCAAGCATTTTCTAAATCCTCTTCCTTCCAAACAATGCGCATCCCACGACCACCACCACCGGCAGTAGCTTTAAGAATAACAGGGTATTTGATTTTCTTGGCAATTCGCTTTGCCTCTATTACAGAATCAAGCAGGCCCTCAGATCCCGGAATAGTGGGAACGCCGGCAATTTTCATTGTTTCCTTGGCCATCGACTTGTCGCCCATTTTTTCGATTTGCTCGGGCGTGGCTCCGATGAACTTAATGCCGTGGTCGGAACAGATCTTCGAAAAGCGAGCATTCTCCGAAAGGAAACCATAACCAGGATGGATCGCATCGGCATTGGTAATTTCGGCTGCCGAAATGATATTCGGAATATTGAGGTACGAATCGCGGCTCGTTGGCGGACCAATACAAACTGCTTCATCGGCAAAGCGCACGTGAAGACTCTCTTTATCGGCGGTTGAATACACTGCCACCGTTTTAATGCCCATTTCATGTGCTGTCCGGATTACACGCAGTGCAATTTCTCCCCGGTTCGCAATAAGAATTTTCTTAAACACGATACTCAGATTTATGCTTGAGGCAAGATTGCCTGTTAAGCGGGTTCAACAAGGAAAAGGGGTTGGTCGTATTCTACCGGGCTGGCATCATCAACCAAAACTTTTACGATGCGTCCTTTTACATCGCTTTCGATTTCGTTGAACAACTTCATCGCTTCAATGATGCAAATTACTTTGCCATTGTTCACTTCGTCGCCTACGCTTACAAAAGCGGGTTTATCGGGACCTGAAGAACGATAAAAAGTACCAATCATAGGCGATTTGATCGTAACCAAATTGCCTGTAGGTTCTTCTTTAGCTGTAGGTTGAGCTGCTGCAGGGGTAGGAGCAGGGGCCGAACTTTGAATAAGTGGTGCCGCAGCTTGAATAACTTGCGGCTCTGCTGGAACCTGATATACGATGGTTTCTTTTCCTGCTTTGTTTTGCTCAGTTTTTACGATTAGCTTTATACCATCGGTCTCAAGGGTTACTTCGCTTACTCCCGATTTAGCTACAAATTTGATTAAATCCTGGATTTCCCGGATGTCCATATTCAGTGGTTTTTATGTTGGAGGTAAAAATAGAAAATTATCATTCCAAACGATGCGTTAAGAATTATATGCCCATTTAAGCCAGATGGCTCCCCAGGTAAAACCTCCGCCAAAAGCGGCAAGAATGAGGTTATCACCTTTTTTCAATTGTTTTTCCCACTCCCACAAGCAAAGTGGAAGTGTTCCATTGGTAGTGTTACCAAATTTTTGAATGTTAATCATCACTTTTTCGCGACCAACACCCATTCGCTCTGCAGTTGCATCGATAATGCGTAAATTGGCCTGGTGCGGAACCAGCCATTGAATGTCGTCGGCATTAAGATTATTGCGTTCCATAACATTAGCGGCAGCTTCTGCCATATTGGTAACGGCAAA
>Ga0169931_10009261_pt1 | contig 14237 bp, 13 predicted proteins | sample Kivu_15m_20L_FD_129675 | JGI IMG/M metagenome (GOLD analysis project Ga0169931, IMG submission 129675) | Freshwater microbial communities from Lake Kivu, Western Province, Rwanda to study Microbial Dark Matter (Phase II) - Kivu_15m_20L... | ecosystem: Environmental > Aquatic > Freshwater > Lake...
AAATTACTCGGCCTCTTAGAAACAATATTTAAAACTTAAATCATTTTAATTTGAGTTATCCTAAATACTACTAATTAACTGTACTATTCTGATACCTGTAATATTTTACCCTAGTATTATTTTAGATAATAATTTTAGCATTTTAATTGCTTGTACGTAAACTTCGAATACCAACAATTTCTTCTTAATCTCTCCATTTTTTCTCTCTAAATTTTGTGTTAAATATAATACAACCCTTAAATAAAATCGAATTATTTTTTTACTGTGTGGCATTTGGGGGGCGTGTGTTAAGTACAACTTGACGGTAAAAAAGATTATTGCAATCCCTAATACAGTCATTAACAAAATTTATATTTTGCTGATCCGTTAATTTTCTTATTGATTTGGAATATTTCTTTCTCAATAAATTTTAATTAATGACGAAAAATTCACTTAAAATATATTTTTCTTAAATTTTTTTCAATAAAAAAACAACTTAAAATATCTTTTAATTTTATATTTTATTGAGATTTTATCTACAGTTTACTTTTTCTTCTTTAAAAACATTCACAAAATTTATACGAATAAATTAAAAATATGCTAATATCACGTATTAATAATTTTATTTTATAAATAATTTTATCATCCTAAAAAGTTCAATTCGGATTTATGCCTGTTGTAAAAAATATACCCTTCTGATACCGTTTTTACTACATCGAAACTTTCTATCAGACTCGAAAAGGTTTCATAATTTTTAAACAAGACAAAATTCTCATAATCAAAATGTTCAATCAAGAACTCTTTTATTAATTTATAAAATTTTTCAGTATTAAATCTAACATTCCTTGGATTCAACAACCTGAATTTTTCAAAATTTAAATTTTTTCCATTTTTAATTACAAAATTTATTCCCTTTGATCCATCAGGTCGAATCATCTCTTCTACATCAAAGAAAATAAAAACAAGAAGATCGAACTCTATCAGCAATTGATCATCATTTAAATCCATGAAGTAAAAAGTATACTTGATAAGAGCATCTTTGTTATCCCAAAGGACCGAGTTGACATAAAATTCAAAATAGAATTTTGAATCGCTTGGTTTGAAATCAAAAATTGAAGGGTAATATTTGCCTAGAAACTGCATGTCCATATTATTCAAAGGGGAAAATTCCATTAAATTTATTTTTTCTTGATTTATTATGAATAATTTCTTCTCATAGTTGAGTCTGAATAAATCTACAATAAGTTTTTTATGAATAAACAGCTGCTCTGAATGAGAAAGAGCAGAATTGAAATCTACAAACTCGGAAATCTCTGCGTCTTCTTCGACGAGAATATCTTCATTCACGATAGATCCTTCCATAAAGGAAACTATTTTATCTTCTTTCAGGTAAGGCTGATTTGCCCATTTAAAGGAAATATTGTAACTCATCTCATGATTTCTTGTTTGAATCGAGAATTCTTTTTCCTTTTCAGCCTTGTTATTTACATCATTTAAATTGTTTTTAATCATATTTATTATCTCCTTCTCGACATCTTCGAGTGAATCGTATTCAAACAGTTCATTAATTAAAGAGATTACGTCTTCGTTGTAATTATCCAACTCATATCCTAGTGGTTTCATTTTCACATCGATTAAGGATAGTTCCTTGTACTTTGGCATCACGAATAATCTCACAAGATTGAAATAGTTTGATACGATTTTTAACCAGCCTGTGCCTGATTTAAAGACTTCACTTCCATCAGAATTGACAAGCTTGTAATCATAGTTAAAAGTAAAATTCAACATTAAAACTAAATCCAATTCATTTGAAGAAACCACTTCGATTAAATTAATTTTGTTCTTTGAATTTTGGTGTATGTTTGCTTGTAAATGTTCAGTCGATAAATATTTCGAAGTGCAATTGAAATTTGTTAAGTTCACTTCCATCGCTCGACCGTTTTCATGGATTTGTTGCTGCTGTCTGTTATTCATTTTTATCTCAGCTAAATCCCATGTCTGAGCGCTATTTACTAATTCATTTATGATTGAGTCTATGAAAGTTTTTTTGGATTGAAGTTTTGATATAAGATTAGTCGATGTTACTACGGGTAGGGTAAACAAAAGGAAAAAGGTGATAGTCAATATAATGAGACTTTGAGCTTTCATTTTTTAGGAATTTTATATGTAAAATTATAAATAGTAACAATTTCTTATTAAATTAATTAATGTTTGGAAATGATTTTAGTTCAGATGAAATGTTGAGAACGATGAGGGAGGAGGTAAGCAATTATTTAATCACATATCTGCATAGTCAAGACTTCATGAGGTAAATTTAGAAAACAAAATTAGAGAAGAATCAGAAAAATTAAGAAATACTTTGAACAAAATAAAAAAGGAAATGGAAAAGTTTTCTAATTTCTCTAACGATAACGAGGACCTTAAATTAGAAGAGAACCAAATTCACGAAATTCATGAAGAAAATGACGATTTAAAAGAAATCACCGAAAAAGAAAATCACCGGATTGGAAATGCGTCAAATGAAGAAAATACGATCGAAGTAAAGTTGGAGGGGAATTTTAACAATAAAGAAAATAAAAACGCCATATATGTAGAAAAATCTCCTTCAAGATATGACACTAATTCCATGAATAACACTGCTAATAACAGATTCTACAATACTAAACTTGAATTAAACAATGACTCAGCTCTTAGTTCCTTTCACATACATAACATTAACAACAATAAAGAAAAGTTAAAGATTCCGAAGAGTATCAAAGAAAAAACTATCAAAATTCCGAAAAAGGAAAATTTGGGTACCCAAAGTGCCCAGAGTGTAAAGAGTGAGTACAGCCTCCGCAGTAAAAAAAATTCTACGCATAATGAAAATAATCCTCTGCATATAGATAATAATATCCCAAATGTCAAAGACAAGAAAATCCAGATAAATTCTTTGTCTCTTAGTAATTCAAAGGATAGAGAAAATGATTCAGATAAGGAGTATACTAACGAACAACCAGAATACAAAGATAAGCAGAATAGAGTCATAGAACATAAGGAGGACAGTAACATACCTATACCCATGAATGACTTCTCTAAATCTGGAACTTTTAAATCTCAAACAAACGCAAATGATTACTCATATTCTAATAATAATAATCGACAAGAATATTACACTGAAAATACATCTATGAATAACACTAATTCAAATTTTAACATTAATAATAAGAATTACGTAAACAGATACAATTCTTCTAATTACTCGAACTTTTATAAGGATCAGTCGGGAAAAAATTTCTCTGAAACAATTTCCGATCTACAATCCATCGGTAAGGAAATACCAAACAATGACAATGATAGTTACATCGACGAAAATCAGAGAACAATGAAAGAATATGAAATGAGATCAAATATTTATACGAATAAAAATATGAATAAAGATGATTCCTCTATAAATAATTTGATCAAAAGAGATTTGCATGAATACTTGTCTAATTTACAGAATAAACAAATTTTAAGGGTAAATGCAAATAAGGAAAATGAGTGGGTGGTGAAGTTTAACACAGAAGAAGAAAATACAGAAGATCTTCAACAATCAGAAGTAAATAGATCAGAAGTAAATAAAGAGAAAAGAAAAATGAATGACACCTCCATGAAACAAAATTCGGGAAATTTCAATGATTGTCGTGGGATAGATACTAATAAAATGAGGGCGGTTAATAAAAATCATATAAGTGCAGCAAAATTTGATGATAGAAAAATCGTCGAGCAGTAAAATATTTATATTACTATTGACTTCTAATTATTTAGACGGAAGATATATTCAAAGTTAAGAAACGAAGTAGAAATTTTAAAAAAAGAAAAGCAGGCTCTAGTGAAATTAAAAAAGGAGAAAGAAAGTACTAAAGCTGATGGGAATTTGAAAGCTAGAGGATTACCAGGAATAAACACCTCTGATAATAGGAAACAAAATAATTACCCAACAGTTGATTCATCACAAATATCTAAAAGAGATCATAACACTTTAACAATCCCACAGTCAGATCAATCAATGAGGTATTCTATACTATTAAAATTTTTAATCTATCTTAAACCTTTTAGAAATAGTGAATATAACTATCCTAGTACATCTATAAATCTAAACAGGAAGACTTTTTCTAATCAATTAAGCAATCACAATTCAACCTCAAATATAAGAAAAAGTTTCAATCAAGACCAAGATCAAGACGGAGTTCAAAGTCTGGATGAATACGAGACTGAAGTTTTAGAAAAAATAAAAAATGAGGATTTATTCAAAGATACAAATAACTATCAATCTTTTAAACACGATTATCTCGGGGATTTTATTGACAGAGTAATTGAAAGAAGTTTATTCATTTATAAAAATAAGTAAATAGAATAATCCTAACTTATTTTAGGAATTGTCACACATGCTCCAAGCTTCTTTCTTATGGTAAATCCACCAGTCTATGTCCAAAAAATCATAATTAAGCAGTTTTTAATAATTATAAAGAAAAAATAAATTTTAAATTTACTAAGCATGTAGATTAAATTATTTATTATTTCATTCAAAAATAAATAAAACAATATAATATCTAAATAAATGCAATCGACTTTGTTCAATTTAAAGAAATCTTCAAACTTCCTCTTCAACATGACTAAAAGAAACTTTTCTAAATACGGACACTTTGTAATATTATATCATCTAATTATTTTAGAAAAAAGAACCCATGACAGTTGCTATCACCGGGGGTTCTGGTAATATCTCCTACTCTCTTGCATTCAGAGTCGCAAACGGTGACTTATTAGGAAGAGACCAACCAGTTATCATCAATCTCGTTGATATTCCTGATATGGAGGCTAAATTACAAGGAGTAAAGATGGAGTTGGATGATTGCGCTTTCCCCCTATTAGTTAAAACCAACACAACAAGCAAATTAGCCGATGGATTTAAAGACATCGACGTCGCCCTTTTGGTAGGATCTAAGCCAAGAACAAAAGGAATGGAAAGAGGAGACTTGCTTAAACAAAACGGAAAAATCTTTGTCGAACAAGGAAAAGCACTAAGCGATCATGCCAAGAGATCAGTTAAAGTTTTGGTTGTCGGAAACCCTGCCAACACAAATTGCCTTATCGCTATGAAAAATGCACCTAGTTTGAAACCTGAAAACTTCAATGCTATGACTAGACTAGATCATAACAGAGCAGTTGCTCAACTTGCTGAAAAAACAGGAAAAACAGTCCACGATATTGCAAAGCTTGCAATCTGGGGAAACCACTCAAGCACTATGTATGCTGATTTATCACACACAACAGTCGATGGAAAGAATGCTATCGATTTGATTGGTAAAGAATGGTATGAAAAGACCTATATCCCACTTGTTGCTCAAAGAGGAGCTGCTATCATCAATACAAGAGGTGCCTCCTCAGCTGCTTCTGCTGGAAATGCTGCTCTTGATCATGTTAGAGATTGGATACTTGGCACTGAAAATTGGGTTTCAATGGCTGTCCCCACTGATGGAAAATTGTATGGAATTCCAAAGGATCTTATTTTCTCCTTCCCATGCACTACCTCCAATGGCGAGTATAAAGTTGTCACTGGATTGAGCATTGACAAATTCTCAGAAGGAAGAATTAAAGTTACTACCGATGAATTAATCGCAGAGAGAAATGAAGTTGAACATCTCTTGAAATAAATTAGATAAATTAGTTTAAGATATCATATCATATCATATAATATATAAACAATTAAATTAAGAATTCGCCTTTTAAAATTTAGATAAGATTATGAATATATTTTGAAATTTTTATTTACTAGCATAGTTATAATTTATTTTTGAATTTTATCTACTAAAATAATTTTCTTGACATTATCTGACAAGGATTTATATTGGATTGGCCTGAACAAATCTCTAGGAATCTCAGTTTTAGGGTTAATCTGCATCCAGAAAGGACAAATTTTAGAGTTTTCTAAGGACGTCTAATTTTAATTAAATTGAAATTGGCAAGTTTTCTAAAATATCTTACCAATTTCTCGTTTTCCAAAGGCTTTCGTCTATTTTTGCTTTTTGGTGTGATTGTAATCCAATTTCTAAATTTAGATAGTACATGAAGGCTTTGATTATTCTGAATAAGAAATTCATCTTGCTTCCTTTTAGACTCCTCGTTGTTAATTTTGAACCAATCAGGAGAATCAACACTGTTTCCTGTTATGTTTTTAAAAAGAGAAGAACTAGTTGCAATAGATAATTTGATGAGGAATGATTCTTACTTTGCTTCATTATGAGCGTGATGTTTTTTCAAGACACTATTCCTAAAATTTTTATTGTTTCCTACTAGATTCAATCTATTAGGGATTATTTCATTTCCTGCGGGATTTCTTTCGGTCTAAACTAGTATGTTATTTTAAATTTAACTGATATTTTCAGGCTATAATCGATGTCCTTAGGTTTATTAAATGATTTCTCATTCTGTAAAGAAAAAGCTCCAGAATTAAAGAGTATAGGGCTTCTTAAGTACCCTTTATTACTACTACAACTGTTGTATTGAGCTATTGGATCTAAATAATTGCTTAACTGTTTTTTATTTTCGTCGTTGACATACGAAAAATTTTTATACTCAGGGAGTACCGATGCAGAACTTTTAGGGCTATTCAAAGAGAAGTAATTTCTACCGACTAAATCAAGCGATCTATTCTAATCAAAAAGATCTAAGAGAATCTAATTTTACCTGATTAAATTCCGTTGTTATATTTCCTTCATTTTTGTTCAAGTTATAATTTCGCATTAAAATTAAAAAGAATTATAGGATTAAAATGTTTTAATTACGCTTTTACTAATAAAAAAGTAGTCATAATTTACTTTACATGATCTTTTATCAAATTCGATTACTAGTATAGATAGAAGTATTATATACAATTATATTCAATTGCGCTAATATAGTATCAATATAGACAATCTTTAATCATTTAATTAAATAAACAAATAGTCACTTAATTTATATTAAATTTTCTATACTAATTATACAATAAATTTTAATTTTATTAAATTCAAATTAAACTTTTTATATTCTTTATTTTAACTTTATTTTTCAGAAGCTTGTTCAAAATCTTCAACTAATTCTGGAGCTTCGTCTTTTTTATTTTGCTTCAGAGTTTCAGCATAATCTTGCATGAAAGAAAATTGTCTAGGGCCAAGTTGTTTGATAATGTTGGGGAGGAGATCTTTGATATCTATATTATATTTATAAAATTATTCAACCATACGCTTGACTTCATGGGTTCCAGTAATGAAAGAAACTTTCTCTTTCATTGAATATTCATAACCGGGTTTTTTAAAGTGAATTACGGTGTTGTCGTCTTTGAAGACGTTGACTTCTTGAATATCATTCAATTTTCTGGCCTCTAAAATTTAATTTGTTTAATTACGGGATTTTTTGGCCAAGTTGCTTATCTTTTTATCTTGAACGGCGCTGCTTTTATGGGAAACCAACTTCTTTCTTTTTTGTGTTCCTTTAATTTTTTCAAGTTATTTCTTACCTTTTCCTCCTAGTTTTAAATTTCCATACATGTCTGCGAATTTCTTTCTTGCCTCGATAATCTCTTTGTTGACATCAGCGGATGTACTCATTTTGTTAGATATAATAATTATTTAATTAAATTTATTTAAAAATTATTAAAATTTTTAATTTAGGTCAGTGAATAATTTTGATAATTAAGTAGGGGGGCGTAATATAAAATAATTTAATTTCTAATCAATAATAGAAATTATTTTTGGATTCATTTTATAGTAGGAGATAATATTAGTATATTTCTATCTATCTTTTTGATTCGAATCTTGATATTGTAATTTATTTTCTAAAAAAATTATTATTGTTGCTTCTGAAATAATCGATGTTTTCTATGATTATTGGCTGATATTTCCCTTCTCTAATTGGCACATCAACAACCGATGTTAATTCGCTCTGACTTGAAAATTCCTGGACTGAAATTTTCTTCAAATCATCGTTGAATATTTTGTTGAAAATTTTTAACAAGTTAGACTGCTTAATCTTATTTTTCACTTCTTTAACTACCTTCTTAGGATTATACATACCCCTGCCTGAATCGATTTCACCCCATAATCTCAGAGTTCGAGAACTAAGTGAAGGATCTTTCTTATTGAATTTCTTCAAGACATTCTTCAAGGTAGACCTAAATTTGTTTTTATCCACATTCTCCAAAATGTCCTTTATTTTTGTGACAACTTCTTCAATGTGTTGGTCCATTAAATCAGGAGTCTTCACGGAACCTTGTACATATATAAAATAATAAAGCATGTTAGCTACAGTTAGCACTTTTCCATTAGCTATGTAGCCTAGTTGGTGCTTAGTTCTTAATTCAGAGAAGAAAATATTACCACACAGTTCTTTAATTAAATGCGAGTATATAATATTTTCTAAAGTATTTTCACCTATTTTATAAAAATTTGCCACGGCATGGATTACATTCTTGCTATCCGTTAATTTTTCTCTATAAATAAAATATCCATTGAAGTTTGCATGTTGCTCCTTATGCTGAATCATGTTTATGTCTAGGGATTCTTTTAAATTACTTAAAAACAAATCTGATATACGAGAGAACAACTCGGTCGCTTGATCTTTAGATAATGTACCGTGAATTAATCCTCTCATAAAAAAGGAATCGAACAAACCATTCCACATCTGTGAAAAATCTTCGATAGAAATATGATCAATTTCTTGAAGAATTGCATCCGTAGCTATATAGTCGCTGGATACAATGTTTATAAAATCCAAATATGCCTTTGCAGTAGGTACTTGATTAAATTGAGACCTCAGCTGTTGTTTCATTTCATCTTTTATTAAATTCAATTCATCCGCGGTTATTTTGATATCCTTTAAATTTTTATAGAAATTTGAAGAAATCTGAGATACTGTCTCTGTGAAAGAATAAATTTCTATTATAAACCCGCTGAAAATATTAATAATAAATTAAGTGAATTTAGATGAGAAATACTTTGGTAATCCTTTTATTTTGAAGCTGTTTCTATTTAAGGATTCAATGAAAAGAAAATTTCTTAAAGAATGATTAATTGCATAGACAATCATTCTCATATACGTAGCAAACTTAGGATCTGTCACCTTACCAGCAAAAATGAAACTTAAAAAGAAATTGGTTTTAGCAAGGAAATAAGATTTATCTTCTTTATAGTAAAGCTCTTTGTAGTCGTCTTTGATTATCACCGATGGGGTCATATCTTCTTCGTCTTTTTTATAATTCTTTTTACACTAGATGGATTAATATATTATCCTTACCTGTTTCAAGTCTAAATTTTCACAACTGTTTTTCAAACTAATCTGATCTTTAGGTAAGTGATTCATCTGTGTGAATGAAGGAAAATTTTGTAAAACCTCCTCGGCTAAAGTATTCAGCTCTAAATTTTCGACAGTTGTTATAAAATCGGATTTCAACTTAAATTCAGCATACTTAGCGTTATAGAAGTCACTTTCTAAATTAAAAATTTCATGGTCATCTTTTATTGTTTCAGGAAAATTTTCAACGAACTCTGGGTACTTCTCAACAAGAGTTTTATCAAAAGAACTATTGCCAACAACTATGACAGAGTTATTTAAGGTAAGTCTATCACAAAATTTAGTAATGACATCCTTATCATACAGCGGTAGTAATTTGTGCTGGGCTATGAGATAATTGTATTTATATTTCCAAGCAACCCTAATATATTGTTTCATAAAACCTAATACATGTTTTATCTTTTTACTACCAGAATTAAATGCAAGGTCATATGACTTTTTGATGTAGTCGTACATGTTCTTATCAACTGCAATTAATTTCAGTTTTTGAATATACGAGTAAATGTAATTAATCACTCTGTTCAAATTCTTTAATCCCTCTTCTGTGATGTTCCCCCTGATTTTAAAAAATGAGACTCCTTTGTAGATTTTTTTTGCATGAGATTTGATTCCTTTCATGTAGCCTTTATTTCTAAGAAAATTGAAAAGGGAGCCTTCACCTCTGAAGTTGAATAAAGTTTTGAAGTAGAGAACAGGGTTGTTAGGCATAGATTCATAAATGTCATCTATTAGGATGCTGATCTCGAAATCTTGATGAGTGTTAATTGTCTGATAAAGAACTAATTTCCCTGTTTCGTAAAAATTCCAAGGAAGAACACTTAAATCTGTGCTGTAAGTAGTCTTATCCTCAGTAGATGTCTTCATCTCTTCAAATATTCTTTCTGCCATTTCTTTATATTCCTGGACAGATCTGTTTCCGTACATCAAAAGTTTCATTGTGTTCGTTGTGTAATTTCTTCTAAAATAATTTACTATTCTTTCTCTTGTATTGATGTTTGCTTTCTTGGGATCTTCAGAGAGGGTTTTTAAATTTCCTGTTGTAAATCTATGGAATAAACTCTTTTCATTCGCTATCTGCCGTAGAATAGAATCCTTGCGTTTAGAATCATTTTGGAGGTTTTTTTCATATTCTGAGTTAATCGCATTAACTTCTTTATCTATGTAGTTTTTAGAGAAAAGGGGAGAAATGAAATTGTTTCCGAAGATCGTAAGTCCCTCTTCTAATTTATTCTTTGTAATTTGGAAAAAATACCCTGTGTTCTCGAAATCTGTAAATCCGTTGAATTTTCCTTCATTTCTTGAAACGAAATCGTAGAAATCTGTTGGTTTAGGAAATTTTTCTGATCCAAGGAATAATAAATGCTCACAAAAATGAGCGAGTCCTCTGATGTCTGAATCCTCTTTGTTGTATCCTGCATTTATAGTAATACCAGCAGCGGATAATTTTGCTTTGGGATCTTTGTAATTTAAGATAAAATTAAATTAGTGTAATCTTTAATCGATAAAATATACCTATGATTACGATTGTTTCTAATCCAGATTTTAGCTTGAAATTAAAGAATTGTTTTTTTTCATTTTCGGACTTGATCAAATCTTAAAAAGGTAAATGAGTGAGTTATGAAGTCTTAAAATATCGAAATGATTACCTATTTCTGTTATTTCTTCATTTCTATTTTTCGAACTAGTTTGTATCGCGTTTCTCATAATTCTGTGAACAACTCTATTACTTGTTGTAAAAGAAGCAAACATTAACATGAGTATAGTTAAAGTCAATAAAAAGGTTTTTATTACTCCTCTATGTAAATTCTACTCTACGATGATTAACAAATTTTTACCGGTACATCTCCTCTAATTAAGAAACTTCGTTTTGAAAAATACATTACTCAAATTATATTAATAGTAATAATAAAATTTAATGAGTTTATAAAATATATAACTCTTTTCATATAAGTTTTTGTAAGTAAATTATTTAATTAGGAAATGACAAAGTTATATTTATGATCACCAATAATATTTTGTAAAATTGTAAATAAGAAAATATTAATATATTAACATATTTATAGTCAATCAAAGTAAAAATAATAAAAAGTATTTTTTTAGAATTAAAAAATTGAAATAATATTAGAAGAACTTGTACAAAATGAAAAATGAATAATTTTTTCTTATGAGAAGAAAAATCTTATTAAATTGTAATTAGTATAATCAATAATAAAATGCACACAATTAAATTCATATTTCGTTAATTTGATCTATTATTCAACTTTTAATTTAACATATTAATAATTAATCTACATTGTATATTGTACATATGTTCGTATAGTTTTATTATTTTTCAATAAATAAATTAGATGAAAATTCTTCGAAGGATGACTGAGTCTATAAAATTTTTCGCTAAAATTCGTTACGGAAAGGTATTTGTAAATCCTGAAATAAGAGAGGTGATAGAAAATTTCCATTTGAAAAAACAAGAAAGGGTGAACACAAAATTAGATGTCGAAAATAAAAACATAAGCGAGTTAAAAAATACCTACGAATATAAATGTTTCGAGCATTTTCGTAAGATAGATTATCTGAAAACGAAGGAAAAATCTTCAGATTTTATGGATAGATGCAATTTTGAATTTTTGTCAGACAAATCTATGTGGACTAAGGGAAAATCTTTTTATCCCAGATATTTCATAATTCCAGATGATTACAAATGGACTACAATTAGGAAACTGATAATTTTAATTTCCAGCCTGTTTTTATTCAAATTGGGACTGATCAATGGCAAAAAAGATTCAACCTTATACGACGAAGTTAAAGAGAATATTTTAGATGTAAGAACAGAAGATCAATTGTTATCAATTTTATTAAAGAGAAGGGTACCTATTTTAGTACTTTATTACTACCCCGGGGATTATTTTTCTTTTGAAATGCAAAACGCACAAGGAGCATTCGTAGAAGAACATGGGGACGAAAATGTTCTTATGGCTAAGGTTAATTGCAAGTACAATCTGGACCTGTGCATGAAGAAGAATCAATATCTGAAATTCCCGCAGTGGGAATTAATGTATCCCCCTTATTCTGATATTGATGATAATGGAAATGAGATTAAAAAATTCCCGGTTGTCCCTTGTAATCATAATAGATCTATTGAAGGTATTGAAGGATTTTTGATGGAACAAGGAATTATACCTGATAAATATAATCCAGTATATATATTATCCAAAGCAATGAGGAATTATGAAATTTAATTTAACTTTTTTATTTATTTATTTCTTCAATTACTTTTTTTTAATTTCGAAACCATACTTGAATTTTCCAAAAATTATAGCTATCGTTAATATTAATCAAATTAAATATAAGTAATCGCTAACTAATTTTAATCATTGTTTTAAAAAATTTCTTAATTTATTATAAATTTAACAATTAATAAAGGTCATACACTGTCAGTGAAGACAGTAAATTAATTGATAAGGGGTATTTATTAAATAAATTATTCATATCTTCAATACCTTACCTATAAATATTCACTGTACTAGAAAACATAATAGTACATCTCCTCATAAAACAAAGAAATAAATTCATATCATGAAATAAATATTTGTTATCTATTGAATAAGCATTAAATTATAATAATAAATATTACAACAATTAATATTATTATTTATGTTTTTTATATAAATCAGAATTATATTCTTTTATAATGAACAAAGTTGACTGGGACGTTATAAGAAAGAAGCTTCCTGTTAAAAGAACAGGAGTTGATGTTGAAAGAAGAAAGAAGATGTTCACAGAATTCGACCCTAATGGAAACGGATATTTGTCTCTAGCAGAATTAGACAAAGGGATTAGAGACGTTTTACAATTAGAAAATGTTTTTCACTGCAAGCCGGCTATTATGAGAGCCTATCAAGCTGCAAAAGCCAAAGGACCTCAAAGATCCAAGTACAGTGATGACTACGTAGAAAGGAATGAATTCCGTATTTTCTTGGTTTATTTAAGACAGTATTTCGAATACTGGCAAATGTTCGAAAGAATTGACACTAATCATGACAGAAAGGTTACACTCAGTGAATTCAAATTAGCTCTTCCTAAATTGGAAAAATGGGGAGTAAAAATATCTGATGCAGAAAAAACTTTCAAGGAAATTGACAGCAATGGAGGTGGTGTCATTCTCTTCGACGAATTCAGTCATTGGGCGATTCAGAAATCTTTGGATTTAGAAGACGATGACGATTTTGAAGATGTTGAAAAATAAACGAATAAATATATTAAAAAAATAAAATTTTATTTCATCAAAATTTTTTTATTTTAAAAGATCTAATTGTTGTTTATGTAAGTTAAACTTCTATCTTGTAGATGAATTCTTGTATTTTTATGTTACAATTTTAATTATTTAAAGGGAAAAGATAAACAGTAACAAATTTTTTGTGATAATTTTTGATAAACAAAAACAATTTTATTTTAGACGATAGTATGCTATTTTTAAATAATAGTAATTTTTTTAAAACAATAATAAAAAAATTTAATCAATAACATTTTCATTTTAAACAATAAGAAAATTTAGATAAACAATAACAATTTTGAATAAACAATATCATATTGTTTTGTTATTGTTTATATTAATTTTTTAATATAATTATATAAAATATCAACTACAATTTTATCATTTTGCATGCTTCTGTTAAATTTAATGGGGATTGGGGATTGGGGATTGGGGATTGGGGATTGGGCCAATCCCCAATCCCCAATCCCCAATCCCCAATCCCCAATCCCCATAGAATTTTTGAATTAAAATTTTCATAAGTATTCTAAAATATGATAATTTATAATTTAATATCATTAGAATTAAGCCAAGATTAATAATCTATTTAATTAGATTTTATCAAAAAAAATTACTTCAATTAAAAATATAAATATATAAA
>Ga0169931_10009263_pt1 | contig 14236 bp, 10 predicted proteins | sample Kivu_15m_20L_FD_129675 | JGI IMG/M metagenome (GOLD analysis project Ga0169931, IMG submission 129675) | Freshwater microbial communities from Lake Kivu, Western Province, Rwanda to study Microbial Dark Matter (Phase II) - Kivu_15m_20L... | ecosystem: Environmental > Aquatic > Freshwater > Lake...
AGGCACACGCCCACCGCATCGACGTCGTCGCAGGGCATGGAGCCAGCGGGGAACAGCGCAACCTGCCGACGCCGGCCTTCGTCGCAGACCTCGACGGTCTTGCACCAGGCCTCACGCTGACTGGCGTTGATCTCCCCGAGGGACAGCACCTGGCGCTGCGCCACGCGCCCATCGGCCAAGCGGCGCGACTCGACGATGCTCCAGTACTCGTGGGTCTTGCCATCCTTCTTGCGACGCTCGCAGCGCACTGAAGGAAAGCCCGTCCCGTGTATTCGTAGATGGCAGCGCCTTGGCCAACCAAGCATTGGCGGCTCCAGCGCTGACGAACATGGGTGCGCTGCAATCGGTGGCCATGGAACTCACGCGCAAGAAGGTGGACGACCTGGATTTGCTGCAGCAGTGGCTCAAGGTGCTCGTCGCCCCGGGCGCGTCACTGGGCGGAGCACGCCCGAAGGCAAACCTCCAGGATGGCCGGGGCCGGCTGTGGATTGCCAAGTTCCCGGGCGCGGACGATGAACACGACTGGGCGCTGCGCGAGATGCTCGTGCAACAGCTGGCGCAGGCCTTTGGATTGAACACGGCACCGGCGGAGTTGAAACGCATCGGGCACGGCCACCATACGTTCGTTACGCAACGGTTTGACCGCGACGAGGGCGGCCGGCGCCGGTTCTTCACGTCTGCCATGGCGGTGCTTGGGCGCACCGACAGCGACGAGTCGTCGTACCTCGACCTCGCGGAGTTCGTCTCGCGCCAAGGCGTGCCGGGTGCGATTGGAGAGGACCTGCGTGAACTGTTCCGTCGCGTGCTCTTCAATGTCGCCGTCGCCAACCGCGACGACCATCTGCGCAATCACGGCTTCATCCGGCAGGCGCAGGGATGGCGGCTGTCGCCCGCCTACGACCTGAACCCCTCGACGAAGAAGGATGGCCACGTGCTGGCGCTGGACGACGCAAGCGCAGAGCCGGACCTGAACACCGTGCTGGACACTGCGGAGTTCTATCGGGTGTCGCCCGACCAAGCCAGAGAGGACCTCGCCAAGCTGCGACAAGTGCTGAGCACCTGGCAGGACAGAGCGAAGGCATTGGGGCTCTCGGCGGAAGACCGCGCCGAGCTGGAAGACTGCTTCCTGGTCTGACTCGGGCGTCGGCCTCGCAACCTGTGAGGACCACCGGCACGCACGCCCAGGGGTCTGCGAGCGACCAAACACCTGGTCCAGAAATCCAACCGTGGACTTGGAACTCGGTGCAACGATTTCGGTTCGTTGCTTACTCCCGGCTTCCCCCGGTTTCCGTCCGATGCGCTAAGGTTTTGGGTTCTTCCGGACTATTTGTGGGTGGACTTCAGCCATCCTGAGCCTTCGAGACGAGTTGCCCACCGTGTCGATCGGTCGGTTCGTCGCAGGCGCCTGACGCCCGCTGCCGGGGACAACTCTGCGGTGCTGACTGCGGTACTCGCATCGGGCGGCCGACGCAACTGACGCGGCGCTCGGGCAGCGGGACGTTGCCTTACCCGGGTGTCTTGCCTGCAGCCGATTCGTGCCAGAAGCGATGGAGCTTGCGACCGGTGGCATCCAGCGAGTGCTGCTCCAGTTCTGTGATTCGCGGCCACATCAGCGGCCCGCCATCGCCTTCGATGAGGTCGTCCAGGCGCGCGCAGGCCGTGTAGCATCGCGGAATGCGTCCTCTCATCGCCTGCGCCTTCGCGGCCGTCCTCGCCGGCTGTGTCTCGTTCGACGCGCCCGACCCCGCCGCGGCGCCAGAGCCCCCGCTGGTGGTCGACCTGCGCGGCCACCGGGTCGATCTGCAGGTCGGCGAACGGGTGGAGTTCCGCCTGCCCGGTCATCCGGCCGCCGACCACCGCTGGGCCCTGGTCGACCCATTGCCCGGCGTGCTGCGCGCCGGCGGCGTCCCGCGCGACGAGATTCAGCGCGCGGCGCTCGGGCGGGCCCCGCGCGAGGAGGTCTGGCCCTTCGAGGCCGTCCGGGCCGGCAGCGGTACGCTGAGGTTCGAGTACCGGCCGCTGCGCGGACCCGCTGGCCGCGAGCCCGCCCAGCGCGCCACCTTCCGGATCGAGGTCCGCTGAGACCAGCCCGGCTCGGAGGGTGCGAAGCGACCGTCGCGGGCAGACCCGAGCCGGCGTCGGCCGCCGCAGCCTCACACGCGAACGGCGAGCATCGCAGGCGTCGAATCAAGACGGGCGACCGGTCCGTTTACACCTGCTCAGGCCCCGGTGTCGATCAGCCAGCGCTCGCCGCAGCCGCGGCATTCGGCGACCAGCCGCATCGGGCCGCCCTGGCCGCCCGCCTCGGCAGCGGGCACCGGCCGGAAGCCGCTGCGTTGGCAGGCCGGGCAAACGGCCTGGCTGCCCACGTGCTGCGCCACCATCATCATCCGTGCGTAGCGTCGCCAGCAATACCACGAGAGCCAGCCGCCGCCGGCTACCAGCAGCCCGTGGTAGAGCAACCCGAAGCGCGACTGCGGACCCGACAGCACCTCCAACGCCGCCACCACCATCACCAGCGCGAGCACCAGCGTGACCAGGTACAGGTGGCTTTCGACGAGCTGGCGCTCATGCCACCTGCGATAGCCATACTTCCGGATTCTCTCGACCGTGCCCATCGCCATGCCGCCCGGACTTCCCGGGCGGGCATTCCTCGGTTGCGGCATCATGCGCGCGATGACGACACCCTCGCAAGCGGCATGCCCGATCGCCTGAGGATCGGTGTGGACCTGGGCGGCACCAAGATCGAGGTAGCCGCGCTGGATGCTGCCGGGGCCTTCCTGCTGCGTCGCCGGATGCCCACGCCGCGGGGCCGCTACGACGACACGGTGACGGCGATCGCGGCACTGGTGCGCGGTGCCGAGCGCGAGCTCGGCGCCTGCGGCACCGTCGGCGTGGGCATCCCCGGCACGATCTCGGCGCTCACCGGCCGGGTGAAGAACGCGAACTCGACCTGGCTGAACGACCGGCCGCTGCGTGAGGACCTGCGGGCCGCGCTGGGCCGTGAGGTACGGATCCAGAACGACGCCAATTGCCTCGCGGTGTCGGAGGCCGTGGACGGTGCGGCCGCCGGCGCCCCGGTCGTGTTCGCGGCGATCCTGGGCACCGGCGTGGGCGCCGGGATCGCGCTCGACGGCCGTGCCCTGGCGGGCGCCAACGGCATCGCCGGCGAATGGGGCCACGTGCCGCTGCCAGCCCCGCGCGACGACGAGCGACCCGGGCCGCGCTGCTGGTGCGGCCGCCACGGCTGCATCGAGACCTGGCTGTCGGGGCCGGCGCTGGCCGCCGACCACGCGCGGGTCGCCGGCGTCACAACGGACGCCGCCGCGATCGCGGCCGGCGCCGCCGCCGGCGACCCGGCCCGCGCGGCCAGCATCGGCCGCTGGCTCGATCGCCTGTCGCGCGGACTGGCGATGGTGATCGACCTGCTCGACCCCGACGTGGTGGTGCTGGGCGGCGGGTTGTCGGGCATCGGCCCAGCCTGCGCCGAACTGCCCGGCCGCGTCGGCCCGAGGGTTTTTTCGGATGCGCTGGTCACCCGCTTCAGGCGCGCGGCCCATGGCGACTCCTCCGGCGTCCGCGGCGCGGCCTGGCTCTGGCAGGAACCGCGATGATGCGGTCATGACCGCCCTGCCGAGCCCGCCTGCCAATCCAGCCCCGTTCGGCCCGTCCGAGCTCGAGGCGCTGGTCGAGACGACCCTGAGGGACTTGCGCAGCGGCCAGCCCGGCCTGCCGGCGGTCGGCGCCGCGAGCTCGCTCGATCGCGATCTCGGCTTCGACAGCCTCGCGCGGATCGAACTGCTGCTGCGCATCGAGGCCGCGGCCGGGGTGGCCCTGCCGGAGGACACGCTGCAGCGCGCCGAGACCGTCGCCGACCTGTGGGAGGCGGTGCGATGCGGACGCGCACGAGCGGCGCCGGTACAGGACCGAGCGGTGGCCGCGCCGGCGCCGTCCCAGGCTCCGGCGGGCGCGGCCGGGGACCTGCGGCCCTGGGAGGCCGCGACCACCCTGCTCGAGGTGCTCGATGCCCACCGGGCGGTGCACCCGGATCGGGTCCAGCTCGTCCACCTGGACGAGACCATCGAGACCCCGCTCACCTACCGGGCCCTGTCCGAGGGCGCAGCGGCCGTCGCCGCGGCGCTGCAGCGTGCCGGGCTGCGGCCCCGCCAGACGGTCGCGCTGATGCTGCCCACCTCGCCCGACTACTTCCCGACCTATCTCGGCATCCTGCGCGCCGGCGGCATCCCGGTACCGATCTACCCGCCGGCACGCCCGTCCCAGCTCGAAGACCACGTCCGCCGGCACACCGGCATCCTGACGAATGCAGGCGTGGTGCTGCTGGTGAGCGTGCCGCAGATGATGAGCGTGGCACGACTGCTGCAAGCGCGGGTACCGGGTCTGCGGGCCGTGCTGACGCCGGAGCAGCTGCGCGCGGCGGGTGGGGAACCCCTGCCGGTGACGGTGCGCCCCGATGACATCGCCTTCATCCAGTACACCTCGGGCAGCACCGGTCAGCCGAAGGGCGTGGCGCTGACGCATGCCAACCTGCTGGCCAACATCCGCGCGATGGCCGAGGCAATCGAGGCGACGCAGGACGACGTCTTCGTCAGCTGGCTGCCGCTCTATCACGACATGGGCCTGATCGGCGCCTGGCTCGGCAGCTTCACCGTAGGGTTCCGGCTCGTGGTGATGTCCCCCCTCGCATTCCTGGGCCGTCCCCGCCGCTGGCTGGAGACGATCTCCCGCCACCGGGGAACGCTGTCGGCCGGCCCCAACTTCGCCTACGAGCTTTGCCTGACCCGGATCGACGACACCGCCCTCGCCGGCCTCGACCTGAGCAGCTGGCGACTCGCGTTCAACGGTGCCGAGGCGGTGAGCCCCGACACCGTGACCCGGTTCGGCCAGCGGTTCGCTGCCTGCGGCCTCGACCCCCGCGCGCTGACCCCGGTCTACGGGCTCGCGGAGGCCGCGGTGGGCCTGCTGTTTCCGCCGCTGCATCGCGGGCCGCGGATCGATGCGATCCAGCGCGACACTTTCGAGCGCGAGCGTCGGGCGATCGCCGCCGCCCCGGACGACACCGGCGCGCTGCGGGTGGTCGCCTGCGGGCGCGCGCTGCCCGGGCACGCGGTCAGGATCGTCGACGAGGCGGGCGAGCCGGTACCGGAGCGGGTCGAAGGCCGGCTGGAGTTCAGCGGCCCGTCAGCCACTCCGGGGTACTGGCATGCGCCGGAACTGACCGCCCTCCTGTACCGCGACGGTGACGGCGACGGCCCATGGCTCGACACCGGCGACCGCGCCTATCGGGCCGAGGGCGACGTCTTCGTCACCGGGCGCGTGAAGGACATCGTGATCCGCGCCGGCCGGAACCTCTACCCGCAGGAGATCGAGGAGGCGGTCGGCGCGGTCCCCGGAATCCGCAAGGGCTGCGTCGCAGTGTTCGGACTGCCCGACCGCCGCAGCGGCACCGAGCGCCTGGTGGTGCTGGCCGAGGTGAGCGCGGGCCGGGCTGGCACGGGCGAAGGGTTGCGCGAGGCGGTGGCCGGCGCCGTGGTCGATGCGATCGGCGAGCCGGCCGACGAGATCGTCCTCGCGCCGCCGCACACGGTGCTCAAGACTTCCAGCGGCAAGGTCCGGCGCTCGGCCTGCCGCGAACTCGTGGCGCGGGGTCGGGTGGGCGCCGCCGCCGCGGGTACGAAGCGGCAATGGCTGCGGCTGGCCGGCGGTGCCGTGGGCCTGCGCGCCCGCGCCGCGCTCGGGGCCGTCAGTTCAGGGCTGTTCGGCCTGCGGGCGACCCTGGTGTTCTGGCTGCTGGCGCCGCTGGCCTGGGGAATCACCGTCCTGCTGCCCAGCACTCCATCCGCCTGGCGCTTCTGCCACCTCGGGGCCCGCGCGCTGCTGCGCGGGGCCGGTGTGCGGCTGACGGTCCAGGGGGTCGAGTCGATGCAGACCGACGGCGCCTGTGTGCTGGTCTGCAACCACGCCAGCTATCTGGATGGTGTCGTTCTGGTGGCGTCGCTGCCGCGGCCCTGCACCTTCGTCGCCAAGCGCGAGCTGGCCGGACAGTTCGTCGCCGGCCGCTTCCTGCGACGGATCGGTGCCGAATTCGTCGAGCGCTTCGCCCCCGAGCGCAGCGTGGCCGACGCCCGGCGCCTCGCACAGGCGGCAGCCGCCGGGCGGACCCTGCTGGTCTTTCCCGAGGGCACCTTCCGCGCCGCGCCCGGGCTGCTGCCATTTCACCTCGGCGCGTTCCTGGCAGCGGCGCAGGCGAAGCTCCCGGTCCGGCCGTTGACCATCGGCGGCACCCGCCGCATGCTGGGCGCCGGACGGTGGTGGCCCCGCCCGGCGACGCTGACCTTGCAGGTCGGTGCGCCGATTCGGCCAGCCGCCGACCTGCCGGCGTTCGCCGCTGCGGTCCGGATGCGGGATCGGGCGCGCGCGGCAATCGCCCGCAGCCTTGCAACCGACGAGACTTGAGCCCGGCGGGCCCCGAGCCATGACCACCATCACCGCACCACAGCGCATCGCCCTGATCGGCGCCGGCCTGATCGGTCGCGAGCATGCCGCCCTGATCGCCGCGCACCCCGACGCCACCCTGGCCGGGATCGCCGACCTCAGCGACGAGGCCCGGGCCTTCGCCGCCTCGCTCGGGGTGGACTGCCATGCCGACTACCGGCAGATGCTCGACGTGCTGCGCCCCGATGCGGCGATCGTGGCGCTGCCGAACCAGCTCCACCTCGAAGCCGGTCTGGCCTGCATCGAGCGCCGGATCCCGGTGCTGGTGGAGAAGCCGATCGCCGACACGGTGGCGGCGGCGATGCGGCTGGTGGCCGCGGGCGAGGCCGCCGGCGTCCCGATCCTGGTGGGCCACCACCGGCGGCACAGCCCGGACATCCGCGAGGCGCACCACGCGATCGGGCGCGGCGACCTGGGTCCGCTGGTGGCCGTGGCCGGCCTGTGCCTGATCCGCAAGCACGACCGCTATTTCGACGTCGACTGGCGCCGACGCGCGGGCGGCGGGCCGCTGCTGATCAACGCGATCCACGACGTCGACTGCCTGCGGCACCTGTGCGGCGAGATCGACCGGGTTCAGGCCTTCGGCTCGAGCGCGGTGCGCGGGCTCGAGGTGGAGGACACGGTCGCAGTGTCGCTGCGTTTCGCCAGCGGCGCGCTCGGCACCTTCCTGCTGACCGACGCAGCGCCCTCGCCGTACTTCTGGGAGACCGCATCGGCGCAGGCCCTGTACTTCCCGGGCCAGCCCGGCGACGCCTACGTGGTGTCCGGGCGCCGGGCGACGCTGGCCGTGCCCTCGCTCGACCTGTGGCGCCACGACTCGGACGGCGACTGGCGCGACCCGCTGGTGCGGCGGCACCTGCACGCCGCGCACGCGAGCTGCTACGTGGCCCAGCTGGAGAACCTGATCGCGGTGGCGCGCGGCACGGCGGCGCCGGTGGTCAGCGGCCGCGAGGGCGCGATGACCCTGGCGGCCACCCTGGCGATCGCCCGCGCGATGGCCGAGGAACGCACGGTCCGCGTGGCCGAACTGCTCGGCTGACGCGCCGGTGACCGCCCGCCCCCGTCCACCGCTGGGCCTGGCCGCTCTCGGCTTCCTCGAGCTCGATCCGCCGTCATTCGTGTCGGTGGCGGCAGCGGCCGGCTTCTCGTCGGTCACGCTACGCACGCGCGCCGCGACCCCGGGCGGCGTCGAGCATCCGGTGCCGGCCGGCGGTCCGCTGGCGCGCGACACCCTCGCCCGCCTGCGGGACACCGGCGTCGCGGCCACGCAGATCGAGCTGATCGCCCTGACCCGCGACCTCGACCCCGGCCGCTGCCGGCCGATGCTCGAGGACGGTGCCGCGCTCGGCGCGACCCGGGTGGTGGCCACCGGCGACGACCCCGACGACGCGGTGGTCGCCGACCGGCTCGCTGCGCTGTGCGAGCTCGCCGCCGGTCTCGGGATGGTCGTGGACCTGGAATTCATGCCGTTCCGCTGCGTCGCGACCCTGCCGCAGGCGCTGGCGGTGGTCCGGCGGGCCGCGCAGCCCCATGCACGGGTGATGGTCGACGCGCTGCACCTGTTCCGCTCCGGCGGCTCGGTGGCGGCGCTGCGTGCGGCCGATCCGCATGCGCTCGGGGTCTGCCAGCTGTGCGACGCGCCGCTGGCCGCCCCGCCGGCGCACCTCCTGGCCACCGAGGCCCGCGAGCGGCGGCTGGCCCCGGGGCTCGGTGAGCTGCCGCTGGCCGAACTGCTGCGGGCGCTGCCCGCCGGCACGCGGCTGGCGGTGGAGGCGCCGCTGGCGGGCGATCAAGCGCGATCCTCGGCCGCAGTGCGCGCCCGACGGTTGTTCGAGGCGGGCGCCGCGCTGCTCGACCGGGTGGCCCGAGCGCCGGGCGAGGCCTGAGCCCGAAGCGGCGGCAGCCCGGGGTCAGCGCGCCAGCCAGCGGTCGTCGGGGGCGAGTATCGGACCGGGCCCAGCGCCCCGCAGCCAGGCATCCGCCGCCGGGTCGCCGCGCAGCGTGGCCAGCCAGAAGGCGAGCGTGGCCGCCCGCACCGCCCGCTCGAGCCCGGTGCGGTCCAGCGGATCGCCGCCCGGAGCGGGCGTGCCGCCGTTGAACACGAAGCGATCGGCGCCCTCGAACCAGAGCAGGTACGCCTGCCCGGGGGGCAGCGCCTCGACCACGCCGCGACGCAATGCCGGCGTCACGCCCCGGCCCACCGGATCGCCGTCGCGGCTGCCGGTGATGCCCAGGAACGGGATGGTCAGCGTGTCGAACGCCGAATCGCCCGGTGGGTTGCCGGGCGGCCGGCTCGGGCTGAACGCCACCGCGGCCGCCACGCGCGGCTCGCGCAGCGCCGGCCCGCCGAGCGCCGGGAACGACTGCCCGGCCAGCGCCTGCGTGGTCTGCGCGCCGAACGAGTGCCCCGACATCCCGACCCGCGTGGCGTCGACGCAGGCGAGGGCGGCGTCGGCGACGGCCCGCCGGGCGAGCTCGTCGAGGACGAAGCGCACGTCCTCCACCCGCTCCACGAAGCGCCGGGGCGTCATCCCCGGGCGCAGGTTCTCCAGCCGGCCGAAGCCGCCCGGCTGCCCACGCCACAGCGAATCGTCGCTGCCCGGATGCTGCAGATGGGCCACCACGAAGCCGTGGCTCGCCCAGTGCGCCCCCCACCGCGAGCCGGCATCGCGCGAGCCGCCCAGCCCGTGCGAGAACAGCACCACCGGGCGCGGCGACGGCGCCTCGCAGGGCGACGGTACCCGCAGGCGGACGGGCAGTGCCCGGCCGCGCGCGACGTCCTCGAGGACAAGCTCCAGGACGGTGACCGACAGCGGGCCCGCCGCTGCGTAATCGGTGTCGGCGCCGGCGGCGGCCCCCGCCGACATCGATCCGAAAGCCGCCAGCAGCGCGACGGCCGCGCCGGCCGCCCACCCACGGGGACGCACCGGTTCGTTCAATGGTTGTCGCGCGGCAAGCCCCGCGTCACCGAGATGCGCTGGTAGCTGACCGCGAAGTCGAGGCAGGCGCCGTCGGAGAGCTGGCCCACGCAGCGCCTTTGCAGCTCCTGCCAGGGCGTCTGGCTGGGCACCACGTCGGGCTGCCAGGCGGCGCGCCGGCGGGCCAGTTCGTCGGCCGGGATCAGCATGTCGGCCGAGCGCCGGTTCAGGTCGATGCGGACCCGGTCGCCGGTCTGCAGCAGCGCCAGCCCGCCCCCCACCGCCGACTCGGGCGAGGCATTCAGGATGGAGGGACTGGCCGAGGTGCCCGACTGCCGGCCGTCGCCGATGCACGGCAGCATCGTGATGCCCTGCTTGACCAGCGCGTCGGGCGGCAGCATGTTCACCACTTCGGCCGCGCCCGGATAGCCGATCGGGCCGGTGCCGCGGATGAACAGCAGGCAGTCGGCGTCGATCGCGAGCGACGGGTCGTTGATGCGCGCGTGGTAGTCCTCCGGCCCCTCGAACACGATCGCGCGGCCCTCGAAGGCACCTGGATCCTGAGGGTTCTCGAGGTAGCGCCTGCGGAACTCGGGCGAGATCACCGAGGTCTTCATCACCGCCGAATCGAACAGGTTGCCCGACAGCACCGCGAAGCCCGCCTCGGGCTGCAGCGGCCTGGCGTACTCGCGGATCACGCGGCGGTCGGTCGCCGGGGTGTTGCCATAGACCTCGCCTACCGTCCGGCCCGACACCGTCAGCGCGCCGGCGTGCAGCCGGCCGGCCTGCAGCAGCTCGTGCATCACCGCCGGCACCCCGCCCGCGCGGTGGAACTCCTCGCCGAGGTACTCGCCGGCGGGCATCAGATTGACCAGCAGCGGGATCGCGTAGCCGATCCGATCCCAGTCGCGGACCTCGAGCGCCACGCCCATGTGCCGCGCGATCGCGGTCACGTGCGGCGGGCAGTTGGTGGAGGCGCCCAGCGCGCTGGCCGCGACGATCGCGTTCTCGAACGCCTGGCGGGTCATCACCTTGGAGGGGCGCAGGTCCTCGTGGATCATCTCCACGATGCGCCGGCCGGTCCAGTAGGCCATCTCGTGGCGGTCGCGGTGCGGCGCGGGGATGGCCGCGCAACCCGGCAGCGACATGCCGAGCGCCTCGGCGACGCTGTTCATCGACAGCGCCGTGCCCATGGTGTTGCAGTGGCCGGCCGAGGGCGCACCGGTGGCCACGAGCTTGAGGAAGCCGTCGTAGTCGATGCGGCCGGCGGCCAGCTCCTGGCGGGCGAACCAGACGATCGTGCCCGAGCCGGACATCCCGCCGGCATGGTAGCCGTTGAGCATCGGCCCGCCCGACAGGACGATCGAGGGGATGTCGACGGTGGCCGCGCCCATCATCATCGCCGGCGTGGTCTTGTCGCAGCCGGTGGTCAGCACCACGCCATCCATCGGATACCCGTAGAGCACCTCCACCAGCGACAGGTAGGTGAGGTTGCGATCGAGCGCCGCGGTCGGCCGCTTGCCGGTCTCCTGGATCGGATGCACCGGGAACTCGATGGGGATGCCGCCCGCATCGCGGATGCCGTCGCGCACGCGCCGCGCGAGCTCGACGTGATGGCGATTGCACGGCGACAGGTCGCTGCCGGTCTGGGCGATCCCGACGATCGGCTTGCCGCTGGTCTTGAGCTCGTGCAGGGACAGGCCGAAATTCATGTACCGCTCGAGGTACAGCGCGGTCATGCCGGGGTTGCCCGGATTGTCGAACCACGCGCGCGAGCGCAAGCGCGGCGGATCGTCGTTGTGGCTGCTCATCGGCGGGGCCCTCCTCGGGACGGGAGTGTAGCAAGCGGTCGGTGCGCAGGCGGCTCAAGGATCCGGCGCGGGCGCCGAAAACCGTCTGACGAGGAAGGAGCCCGCTTGCCGCCGTCGATGACCTCCGACGATTCGATCGACTGCATCGAGCGCCCACTCGGGGCGCTGCATGACGGACCCGACCGATGCGCGTGCCCGTCCGTGGGGCCCGCCACGCGGACGGGCGCCGTGGGCGCTGCCGGCCACCGTGGCGTCGTCGGGCGAATCGGACGACCAGCCAGCGCACCGCGCCGGCGACCGGGCGCTGCCGGCATCGGACAGCCGCGCCCGCCGCGGCACCGCCACCGCCGGATCAGCCGGCTCTCCTCGTGGCGGCCAGCACACGAGTCGGCCGCCGCCTGCACCCCGACAGCGGCCGTTCATGCGGGCCGGTGCCACGACGCGTTCCGTCCGCCGCTCGCGGGCCGCAGACTCGGGCGCGTGAACAGCCGCCCATCACCGCCGGTGGATCGTCCGTGAGCGCCGCCGACAACGTCGTCCTGGCCGGCATCGCCCGCGCGCTGGTGCAGCACCAGCTGCTCCGGCTCGACCAGGCGGTCGCCATCCAGAAGAAGGCCGACACCGCGCAGACGCGCTTCATCGACGAGGTGGTGGGAGCGGGCGGCGTGCCGGCCGGACGGCTGGCGCGCTTCGCCTCCGACACCTTCGGACTGCCCCTGATGGACCTGGCCGCGCTCGACGCCGCGGCGCTGCCGGCCGACCTGATCGACCGCAAGCTGCTCGCCGAGAGCCGGATCATCCCGCTGGCCAAGCGCGGCAGCCGGCTGTCGGTCCTGCTCTCGGACCCCACCGACCTGCAGGCGATCGACCGGGTGAAGTTCCAGGCCCAGGCCACCGTCGATCCGATCGTGGTCGAGCACGACAAGCTGCTCAAGGCGATCGAGCGGCTGCGGCAGAGCGCCTCGCAGCAGCTCTCGGACCTGGTCGACGATTCGTTCGACGTGGAGCTGCCCGCCGAGGAGGCGTCCGCCGCGGCCGACGACAGCTCCGACGTGGACGACGCGCCGGTCGTCAAGTTCCTGCAGAAGGTGCTGATGGACGCGATCAACGGCGGCGCGTCCGACATCCACTTCGAGCCCTACGAGAAGTACTTCCGGATCCGCTACCGCGTCGACGGCGAGCTGCGCGAGATCGCCCAGCCGCCGCTGGCGATCAAGGAGAAGCTCGCCTCCCGGATCAAGGTGATCTCCAAGCTCGACATCTCCGAGAAGCGCGTGCCGCAGGACGGCCGCATGAAGCTGGTGCTGTCGGCCAACCGCGCGATCGACTTCCGGGTCTCGACCCTGCCGACGCTGTTCGGCGAGAAGATCGTCATGCGGATCCTGGATCCGTCGTCGGCCAAGCTGGGCATCGACGCGCTGGGCTACGACCCCGAGCAGAAGGAGCTGCTGCTCAACGCGGTGCAGCGCCCGTACGGCATGGTGCTGGTGACCGGCCCCACCGGCTCGGGCAAGACGGTGTCGCTCTACACCTGCCTGAACATCCTGAACCAGCCCGGGGTGAACATCTCCACCGCCGAGGACCCGGCCGAGATCAACCTGCCCGGCGTCAACCAGGTCAACGTGAACGACAAGGCCGGCCTGACCTTCGCGGCCGCGCTGAAGTCGTTCCTGCGCCAGGACCCGGATGTGATCATGGTGGGCGAGATCCGCGACCTGGAGACCGCCGACATCTCGATCAAGGCCGCCCAGACCGGCCACATGGTGCTGTCGACGCTGCACACCAACGATGCGCCGACCACACTGACGCGGATGATGAACATGGGGATCGCCCCGTTCAACATCGCCTCGTCGGTGATCCTGATCACCGCGCAGCGGCTGGCCCGCCGGCTGTGCACCTGCAAGGTGCCAGTGCACGTCGAAGAGGACGTGCTGCTGGCCGCCGGCTTCAAAGAGAGCGACCTCGACGGCAGCTGGACGCCCTACCGCCCGGTGGGCTGCGAACGCTGCAGCGGCGGCGGCTACAAGGGCCGGGTGGGCATCTATCAGGTGATGCCGATCAGCGAGGAGATCCAGCGGCTGATCCTGGCCGGGGGCAACGCGATGGAGATCGCAGCCCAGGCCCGGCGCGAGGGTGTGGCCGACCTGCGCGAGTCCGGGCTGCGCAAGGTGCGGCAGGGCCTGACCACGATCGAGGAAGTCCTCGGCGCGACCAACGAATGAGGCGGACGGACCCATGGCGAGCAAGGCACTGACGCAACCGCGCGCGGCGACGGTCAAGCAGTACACCTATCTCTGGGAAGGCCGCGACCGCGCCGGCAAGACGGTTCGCGGCGAGACGCGTGCCGGCGGCGAGACGGTGGCGCGCACCACGCTGCGCCGCCAGGGCATCACGGTGGTCAAGTTGCGCAAGCAGAGCTACCGGCGCGGCCGCAAGATCGGCGAAAAGGACATCACCCTGTTCACCCGCCAGCTGGCCACCATGATGCGATCCGGCGTGCCGCTGCTGCAGGCCTTCGACATCGTGGCCAAGGGCACCGACAACCAGTCGGTCGCCAAGCTGTTCACCGACATCCGGGCCGACGTGGAGACCGGCACCGCGCTGTCGCAGGCCTTCCGCAGGTACCCGCTGTACTTCGACGCGCTGTTCTGCAACCTGGTGGGAGCCGGCGAACAGGCCGGCATCCTGGATGACCTGCTCGACCGCCTGGCGACCTACAAGGAAAAGATGCTGGCCATCAAGGCCAAGATCAAGTCGGCGCTGTTCTATCCGGCGGCGGTGATGGGGGTGGCCGCCATCGTGGTGGTGGTGATCATGCTGTTCGTGATCCCTGCATTCAAGAGCGTTTTCTCCAGCTTCGGTGCCGATCTGCCCGTGCCCACCCTGATGGTGATCGCGATGTCGGACTTCTTCGTCAAGTACTGGTATCTGCTGTTCGGCGCGCTCGGCGGAACCTTCTATTTCCTCATGCAGGCGTGGAGGCGCTCACCTGCG
>Ga0169931_10009264_pt1 | contig 14236 bp, 9 predicted proteins | sample Kivu_15m_20L_FD_129675 | JGI IMG/M metagenome (GOLD analysis project Ga0169931, IMG submission 129675) | Freshwater microbial communities from Lake Kivu, Western Province, Rwanda to study Microbial Dark Matter (Phase II) - Kivu_15m_20L... | ecosystem: Environmental > Aquatic > Freshwater > Lake ...
GCTGGGCAGTAAGCCCCATGTTTGCTGGGCAGTAAGCCCCATGTTTGCAAGGCAGTAAGCTATGAGCAATCGACTTCATCCACGAGGGCCAAAGAGGAAAAAATGAGCGACGACGACGAAAAGCATCTTCCGCGAACGCTTGAAGACTGCGGCATCGTTTTGACGTCTGCGGAGATGCTTGCACAACTGCCGCGAGCTTATTGTCGCGATGATCAAATCGAAATGATTATCGATCGCTTGACTGGGAATCACCAAAATAGGGCCCTCTTGCTGAGCGGCAGCGCAGGTGTTGGAAAAACCGCGATCATTCATGAGGTCGCACATCGTCTGGCCGAGCGGAACTGGACTTTAGTGGAGGTATCGCCTTCGCAGTTTCTGGTCGGAACGAAGTATCTGGGCGAATGGGAGAGCCGTACCCATGCAATCATCACCTTGGTGCAGGAGCAGATGCAGGCCATCCTCTACATTCCCAATTTCGATGACCTGATGGTCGTCGGCCGTTCGGCCTCGCGAACAACCAGTGTCAGTGATTTTCTCGCGCCGCTGATGATGCGAGGGGAACTCGCCGTCCTTGGCGAAGCGTCAACCTCCAGCACCGAAGTCTCCAGCCAATGCCGGCGAGTGATGCAGTTGGTCGAGATCAATCCGCTCTCGCGCGAGCGATCGATCGACGTGAGCCTCCAGGTCGCAGCGAGCGCCCAGCGCATTGTCTCCTCGTCCACCGCCCAGCGTCTGCTCGAACTGGCGGATTACTGCAACACGCAGCAGGAATTGCCGGGACGAAGTCTGAGTTTGCTTCGCCGCGCAATCGCTCTGACTCCAGAGAAAAAAGAGATCGAAGAAGCAGACTTGCTTCAGGTTGTCGAAGAAGCTACCGGTGTCCCTACGCATATGCTTGATGATCGAGTCGTCATCAACCGCCAAGAGTTGAATGATTTTTTCCAATCGCGGGTGATGGGGCAGCGCGAAGCAGTCGATGCCGCCGCGGATCTCGTGATGCTCATTAAATCGGGTTTGAATGATCCCCAGAAACCTTTCAGCACAATGCTCTTTGTTGGACCCACGGGGGTCGGCAAGACTGAACTGGCACGAGCAGTCGCCCAGTACTGCATGGGAGACTCGAATCGACTCGTACGGATCGATATGTCCGAGTATGTCAACCGCGAAGCTGTCTTTCGCCTTCTCGGTTCGGCGAATCATCCAGGTGCTTTGACCGACCCCATTCGCGAACATCCCTTTTCGATCATTCTTCTCGATGAATTCGAAAAAGCAAACTATGCCATCTTTGATCTTTGCTTGCAGCTCTTTGATGCCGGTCGCCTCACCGATCTGAATAACCGGACTGTCGATTTTTGTCGCACGGTAATCATCCTCACATCGAACCTCGGCTCGCAAATCAACACCGCGCCTCAGAACATGGGTTTTCGCAGCGGAAGTGCAAAAGATGCCTCGCCGGAGGAACAGCTCCGCGATTCTGCCCAAGCGGAACTTGCGCGCGTTTTTCGACCCGAGTTCCTCAACCGGCTCGATCGCATTGTCCACTTCGCTCCCCTGGACCGAATCACCCTTGAAATGATCACGCGGCGAGAGCTCGAGCGGGCCCTGGATCGCCGTGGTATTCATCGCCGCAAGATCGATGTGCAAATCGACCCTTCGATCCTGCCGGTCCTCGTAGAAAAAGGTTACACCACAGCCTTTGGTGCGCGACCTCTGAAACGAACAATCGAAAGATTGGTACTCGTTCCCTTGGCACGGCAAATCGCCACCGGCAAGCTCCCCGCAGGCTCGACCGTGATGCTCACATTGAAAGGGGGAAAGATCAAACCGAAAGTTCTCGAATTGGGTGAGAAACAAGAGCCTGAAGCTGAACAGGCTGGCCCCCCCAGTACTCCCGCGCAGCGATCGTCGGCAGAATTTCTCCAGCTGCTGCAGCCGTCCTTGCGCGAGCTCCGTGATCTCGTCAGTCCATTGAAAAATGAAAAGTCCAAACTCGTCCATAATATCAATACGATGGGCGGGAAGAGCTCGAGCGAAAAGCGGTCGCTCTACGACCAACTTCATCGCACCGAGTCGATTCTGTCGCGCTGGGAACGATTTCAGTCGCGGCTCCAGCGGATCATCGAACGCACGAATTCCGCCCTGGGACCCACACCTGCGCATTTTTCGCCCGAGGTTCTCAGCGGGCTGGAATTGGAATCGCGAATCTTACGAACGCTCGTCGAAAAAAATCAAGAACCTGTCTACGCAGCGGATGTGGTCGTCACCGTCAGGCTCCTTGAAAGCCGTGGCGAACGCCTCTTCGTCGTCGAGAAACTCGCACGCATGATCCAGAACTTCTTGGCCCGCCTCGATTTTTCCTTGTTGGTCTTGAATGATCAGCTGGAGACCAAACCGCTCGTCGATCAAGTCACTTTTCTCGTCCACGGTCCAGGGCCTTACATGGTGCTCAAACAAGAAAGTGGCCTCCATGTCTTTCGCAAAAACACAGCGGATCGGAGTCAGCGCGAAGTTGCCCAGGTCGAGGTCATGCCACTGAGCGGTCCTTACAGTGCGACGACTTTCGCAAAGGAATGCTCGATTGAGCTGCGGCGGTCAACCTCTGGAGCAGGTCGTTTTGGCAAACGAGCAGTCCAGGCGGAACTCTTCCATCACAAATCGCAAGTTGCCCTCTCAGCGACCTTGGGGGGGGACCCACGCCAAGCGCATGATCTGCTCCTGCCGTGGCTCGCCGCCCTCGCACAGCGACAGCTTGCTCGCAGCGCTGGCGAGGAACCCGAGGAACGAAGCCACACCATTATCCGCCGATATGACCTGGGGATCAAAAGCCTGATCCGAGATACCCAGAGCGGACTCCGCTGGGGCCAGCCCGATCGGCTGCTCGGCGGCTGGCTCGATCGCTTTGTCCTGCTCGATGATCCGGTTCCAAAAAGCCCTCCCCAGGAGACCAGGGCACGGCAATAAGAGAGCGTGGCCGACAAGCGACAAAAGCAGTCAGCTCATGCCACTTCCCAACCTGAACGATAGGTTTTGCTGAGCAGCGCATTTGCCTCGGGGACATTCGTGATCCGCATCGTCTCCGGATCAAACTGGATCGTTTGCCCGATCCGATAAGCAACATTGCCCAGCAGTACGACCTGCGTGAACGGCCCAGCGTACGCAAACGAGCTGCTCGTCTTTCCCCGACCCTTCGCCGCTTCAATCCACTGCCGATGATGTCCGGGGGATTCAGGAAGGAACGGCTCGGGAGCCTTGAAGTCCAAGAATTTTTCCTCCGGCAGGAGCTTCGGGAAACCATCATGGGCAATCGCGATTCGCCCTTGGTCGCCAATAAACAGCGAACCATTCATCGGTAACTCGCCAGCAACCTCAGCGGACGGCCTCGTCTGCCCCTCGTACCAATAGACCTCGACCGGAGGCAGACTCCCACGCTGCTCGAATTCGAATTTCGTCTGCATCCATGCGGGGGCACTCCATGGGTGCGGAGGTGGTCCGGCCGACGTCACCTGGACGCGTCCCCCGAGCTGCAAACCCCAAAAAGCGGGATCCATCAAATGGATCGCCATATCGCCGATCGCACCGCAGCCATACTCCCACCAACCGCGCCAGCGAAAAGGAGCAAACGCCGGATGATAATCGCGCTTTGTCGCAGGCCCGAGCCAAAGATCCCACTTCAGCTGTGGTGGGACCTCCACCTTGTCCGGCGGCAGGTCCAATCCCTGCGGCCACCAGCCCCCCGGCCGATCGGTCATCACATGCACTTGTCGGACCGGACCAATCGCACCCGTCCGCAGGAGTTCGACTAAGCGGAGGTAGCCGGGATGCTCATGGTTCTGCGTCCCCATTTGCGTTGCCAAACCAGTCTCGCTCGCGAGTCGCGTGACGATTTGAGCTTCCTGGACGGTATGCGTCAGAGGCTTTTCACAGTAGACATGCAGACCCCGGCGCAGCGCACGCGTCGTGGGTGGAGCATGATGATGATCCGGCGTACCGATCACGACCGCTTCCAAATCCTCCCGCTCAAGCAGTTGCCGGTAATCGAAAAACTTCTCCGCCGTGCGGTAACGCTGTCCCGCTGCGCTCAAGTTGTTTTCATCGACATCGCAGATTTCCAGTGGTAACAGGTGAGCAAGCGTGTTACGAACCCTGCCCCAAATCGCGTGGGGGAGCAGAGTCGCGACTGTTTTTTCCGGCTGAGGTCGATTCTGCGGCCTTGCGAATTCCCTTTAACATTCCGCCAAAGACGATGCTGTGGAGCGGGACAACGGCGTACCAGTAAAGGAGTCCCAACAACCCCCGCGGCCGAAATCTCGCAGTCATTGTTAGCTGTGTTGGCCCGCCATCACCCTGGGGAAGAAGGTCGAAATTCAGCATCGCGACCCCCGGGAGCTTCATCTCTGCCAAGAGGGATAAACGGCGATCACGGTCGATACCTACGACTCGCCAGAAATCGAGTGCCTCGCCATACTCGATCCGCTCGCTATCCCGCCTCCCCCGCCGCAAACCAGGTCCACCGACGAGCGTATCGATCCAGCCGCGAAGACGCCAGAGAAGATCGCCAGCGTACCATCCATTCCCGCCTCCGATTCGGCAAACAGCTGCGAAGACCGCTGGCGCGTCTGCTTGGATCATCACCGAGCGCTCATCGGTAAAAACTTTTCCACCTGCCCACTGCGGATCGCCAACGATCGGACCGGCGACGGACCACCTTGTTTCGACCTCATTGAACTCAATTTTCTTCAGCGCTCGCGCGATTGCTTCGCGAACTCCCAGCGGTTGATGCGGCATCAATCGCTGTGTCTTCTCATCGGTCACGACGACGCGATTTCGCAGACCCTCTGCCAGCGGTCGAGCGATCTTGTAGGAAACCGGGGTCACAAGACTGATCCAGAGCGAACTGAGCCGTGGCGTGAGAATCGGTACGGGCACGATCAGCCGCTTGGGAATCCGCAATTCCTCGGCCATGATTCGCATCAATTCATGGTAGGTAAAAACATCGGGCCCTCCAATTTCCAGGGTCTGACCGATCGTTTCTGGAACTTCGAGGCAGCGAATCAGCCAATAGAGCACATCGCTGATCGCGATCGGCTGCGATTGGGTCGTTACCCAGGAAGGAGTCACCATCACGGGAAGGCGCTCGACGAGATAGCGAAGGATCTCAAACGAAGCAGAGCCGGAACCGATGATCATCGCCGCGCGAAATGTTGTGACCGGGACTCTCGTCGCTGCCAACTTCTGTTCGACCTCGCGTCGCGAGCGAAGATGGCGGCTGAGGCCGTCTCCGAGCTCCCCTAAGCCTCCGAGGTAAATAATTCGCTCGACCCCCGCACGCGCAGCGGCCTCCGCAAAATTCGAGGCGAGCTGTGCGTCTCGTTCGGCGTACTTGCCACCCGAGGCTTCCATCGAGTGAACAAGGAAGTAGGCAACGCGGCATCCGCGCATCTGTGCGACGAGTTCATCGACGTCTGAAAGGTCGCCGCGAATGACATCGACCTGGGGGTGGGAGCGCCACGGTCGCTGCTCTAATTTCCGCGGTTCGCGAGCCAAACAGCGCACCGAATAACCCGCCTGCAGCAGCAGCGGAACCAGCCGCCCACCGACATAACCGGTCGCTCCAGTAACGAAGATAGGGGTAATCAAAGGGGTCAGGCCTTGATAGATTCTTTGGGGAATCGAACACGCTTGCGTCCGCGCGGACGCAGGGTTGATTCCAGGTTCAGTCGGCGGGCAATGGACTCGACCGAGTCGTCATCTCCCCATGGCTTACCACGCTGTGCCGATAATCGGACTGCCGCCAATTCCGCTTCGCTCAGTGGCATTTTCACTCGATCCACCCAGCCCGACAGCGGCGATATCGGCCGGTTCAGCACGTGATACAGTCCGCCTGCTTCATCGGCACGGGGTGGTCTGGGCATGCTGGGTCTCTGGGATTGAGAAACACCTTAGGTTAACCTGGTCGCTTCACCGATCAAAGAGGCCTGACCCCTTTGATTTCTGAGGGCAATCGTTTGAGCTCAGGCAGTTCCTGTACGGATTCGATCTTTTTGACCGCGTCCCGCACCGCTTGAGCCTTCTGTTGGCTGAGCCGTTTGGGGAAATCCTTTTCACCTTTGTCGAAAGTTGCGGCTGTTTCTCGCAATTGAGGGATGATACTCCGGGCGGCACCGCCGTAGTTGTCGAGGATTTGCAGAATCTCTGGCGTCCGATTCTCGCTGGCCCAGGGATTCTGGGTCTGCAGATAGTCCGCACAGGCCTGCATTCCTTCTTCGATTCGATGCTGAGAGAGGACTTTCAGACCGTTCAGACGAACGCCATCAGCGAACATCTCGCCGCTTGGTGCTGGCTGGAGAATCGCCTCATAAATCGCTGGCAGGAGCGGCTTGATCTCGTCGTAGCTCAAGCGTTGGTAGATCTCGCTGACGTTGCTGCGGGCATGTCCATCCTGGTTTTGCAAACCCGAAACGATGGCAGCGAGAAGCTGGTCGCGATCGACGTCCGCAAGCGATGCTTGACTCGTTAACATCCTGGTAAAGATTGCTGAGGCGATGAAGCGCTGTTCCATCCCGCGTGGGTCTTCGGGCGAAGGTCCGTGAGCAATGATCGCCAACATTTCTGGCAGCGCTACCAACCCTGGCTTGCCGATGAGGGCGAGCGCTGTAGCGGCCCGGACACGCAGCCAAAGGTCCTCGTCTTGCAGCGCCAGGCGGAGCTGAGGCACCGCTGGAGCCGCGGCTGACCGTAGTTCTTCGAGCGTATGACAGGCTCCGATCCGAGCATTCAAATTGCCGGTCTCCAGCAGTGCGACGATCGCTTCAAGCGGTGGTGCCTTGCGACGGGCTAAAGCAGCGGCCGCCCGCTCGCGCACAATCGGCGACCAGGATGCGAGGCGTTCGAGCAGTTCGCGCTCGCTCAGCTGGTCGTAAAAGCTGAAACGATCCTTGTTATCCCACCCGCGACCGTCCGCGATGAGGCTCCGTGCCTCCTCTGGGGCTAGCCGCATTACTGAGCTGGGCGGCTTGCCAGTCAGCGCAATCTTTCCCAGTGGAAACGCATAGCCCAGCAGATACGCTCCGGTAGCATCCCAGCCGTGATAGCTGTCGTGATCCGGCTCGGGAGGTCCTTGATGGGCGAAAGAGCCGTCCCAGCGACGAGCCAGGTCGTGATACCAGGTGCCGAATTCCTCCATCCACGCACCGGTCGCGTGAGGACCAGCCAGCCCGATCGCCGGCAGCGACCAGAGCAGGTTAAAGAAGTTGCCGGTGTGTCCGCAGTCTCTTTCGCTGCCATGCGAGGCAACGGCCATCCGCGTGAAATAGTTGGCACTCTGTTTTTCGCCCAGCCGATTGAACAGCACGGCAGCCATACCACATTTGCCATTGTCTTCGTGTGTTTCGGTCCAAGCCGGATGGTCGCCGTAAGGAACCGCTCCTTTGCCGGTGTAAAAACGAAGCAGCCGCGCGCTCCGTTCGATCGCTTGCGAGACTTGCTCGTCTTCGACTCCGGCATCGCGCGCTAGCGCCAGTCCAATCGTCAGTGGCAGGCCGGGGGAATTCATCATCCCGTATCCGCGGAGCCTGCCGTCTGGCAGGGCGAACGTGTGTCCCCACGAGCCGACAGCGCTCTGCCCTCCGGCGGCCTCCAAAGCCAGGCGTCGGAGACCGGGAAGCACGGAGGTGTCTCCGGTGGCCCTCACATACTCCGCCAGGAAAATCATGACATAGCCGTAGTGCCAAGTCCTGAAGTCGCGTGCAGTGAAGCCGGCTGCCCATTGGGCCTCACGCTTGACCAGCGGCAGGTGCGCCGAATTGCCACCGGCCAGCAGAGCCAGCGCGTTGAGCGCGCGTGGAATCGGCTCCTGCTGCTTGGCGTCATCCGCAGCAGCCATTCGCTCAGCGAGCACACTCAAGCCCCGCTCAAGAATTCGCTTGGACTTCGGACAGTCAAAAGGAGCGGTGTCGCTGAATGACCCCAGAATCGGCAGCGTCAATAAAACTTCTTCCGTCGTCCCTTCCCGCCAACGAGTGAGCGCGAGCTGGCCGCCTCCGGATTCCGTCTCGGCCGCTGTGATGGCACGTCCCAGTTCCGTCCGCGGATCAAAGTCAAACAGCTGCCCGCCAGCCCCTAACAAGACATCTCCGGCAGCGATAATCCCGTCTGCCGGAGATCCCCGTTCAACAGCGGTGACGAGAATCTGTCTGGCATCCTTGGTGACCAGCCGGTCGCAGAACATCCAGCCACGCAGGCCGGTCGGCCCAAGATTCCAGTCGTGCTTGGATTCCGCCGGAATCGGATCCCCTTTGGTGAAATCCGGAATAGCCAGCGGCTTTTCCTGCAGCGCAGCGGATGCCAACGTCGCGCAGCCGATCAGTAGGCTCGCGAAAATCGAGAGGAGCATTGATTTCATGATCGCCTTGCGTGCGCAGGAGTGTTGTTCTTTGCCTAGTATGCGGAGGTTATCAATCGTGGGATAGGCTTCCAGCCTGTCAGAGCCTATCCCACCTCGCTTCGTGGTCGATGCACTCGATCAGTTCAAGACCGCGAATTCAAAAGTGGGAAAAACAAAAAAAGTGCATTGCAAGGAATTGATTGCGACTTGAAGGAAGAATCATGGCTGGTCGCTCCTCTTGGCCATGTCGATCAAGACAGCCAAGACGAGCACTCCTCCGAGCACGATTTTTTGATTGAACGGATCGATGTCGGTGAGGTTCATCCCGTTACGAATGACGGCGATGATAAAGGCGCCGATGAGCGTTCCAAAAATTTTTCCTCGGCCACCCATCAGCGACGTTCCGCCGACCACCACGGCCGCGATGACTTCGAGCTCATACATTCCGCCAAACTTGGGGTCTCCTGCCGAGAGCTGCGAGGTGAGAACCAACCCCCCAAATCCAGCCAGTGCGCCGCAGAGGGCATAGACGATCACGAGGGTGCGGCTGACGGGGATCCCTGAAAGCCTCGCCGCCTGCACATTCCCGCCAATCGCATAGACATACCTTCCAAAGATCGTCCGCGACATGATCAGATGCGCTACACCGTAGGCAATCAGCATCATGAGGACGGGGTTCGGGATTCGCCCAGTGGACCCCTGTCCCAGCGAAAATAGACTTGCGGGCAGTTCCGGGATCGATGTTCCTTCGGACCAGCGGAAGGCCAGACCGCTGGCGATCATCATCATTCCTAAAGTCGCGATAAAAGGTGGGACTTGGAAACGCGTGATCAACACTCCGCTCACCAGCCCGGCGAATCCGCAGACGGCAATTCCCAGGATCGATGCCAACCATACCGCCGCGATAGGCGCGCCGGAGCCACCACCCCAGTCGCGAATCACGACTGCCGTGGCGACGGCCGCAAGGGCGACGAGCGAGCCGACCGATAAATCGATCCCTCCAGTGACAATTACGATCGTCATCCCAATCGCAATGATCGCATAAATCGACGTCTGATTGGCAACGCCAACGAGATTACTGCTCTTAAGGAACGTCGGCCAGCGATAGGAGGTCGGCGTGACACACTTTGCCTTGCCCACTTCGGGATACCGGTCATAGATGTTCCACTTGGCGGTCACGCTATTGGCTGCAATCGCATCGATCGTTTCACCGCGCGCCAAGATGCGTTCGATTTCGATTCGCGCATCGGCCGGTTCCCCCTGGACGCTCCCGAGCATTCGCCCTGACGAACCTTGCAGACGGCTGCGGACCGCTGCGGCGAAAGCGCGATCCTCGGCAGTATCACGGGTGACGATCAAAACCCCGATCGAATCGCGATCGCGGCGCGCGAGAATTTTTTCCGCCACCTGCTTCCCCGCTTCCTTCCCGACCGGAAACTGATCCCGGATCGTGAGGCTGCTGAACAGCGCCATCAGCAGCAGGAGAACAAAGACCATTCCGTAGTCGCGGACCCACGGATGATTCACGAGCGAACGGACAAGATTATTCCCGCGGTGCACCGTCGGTCAGCTCCGGATCTTTGAGCGCATCGGCCCTGGTATACAAAGCCGATGGGATGAGAATCTCCGCCTCGACAGGTTCTCCGGCAAAGTGTTTGAGAATTTGCTCGACGGTGACCCGGCCGATGCGATCGGGGAATTGAATCGGATCGCAAAGGATCTTCCCATCCCGAATAGCCTCTTTGCCGATCCGCTGGCCATCAAAACCAATGATCGTTACTTGATCCTCCTTCCCTGCTCCCTCGAGGGCCGATCGCGCGCCCAGCGCCGAGGGATCGTTGATCGCAAAAATTGCGGCGAGGGTGGGATGCGCTTCAATCACATCTTTCGCGGCTCGAAAGCCTTCATCGCGGACTCCGCCCCCATCGAGCGTGGCAACAATTTCAATCGTGCTCGATCCCGGTATCCTGTGATGCGCCTCAATCATCTCGAGAAATCCCTTGACGCGCAATTGGCATGATTCGGCCTGCGGAAAATGCAAGATCGCCACCTTCCCTCCGCGGTCCTCAAGGAGGCGGACCATCGCTTCGCCAGCTAACTTTCCCCCTTGATAATTGTCAGTGGCAATATGGGAGACCACTTTTCCTTGGCTCCCATCGTACTTCAGGTCATTGGTAAAGACCGGAATCCCTGCTTCATTCGCTTTGGCAATCGCCGGTCCGATCGACTTGGAATCGCAGGGGTTCAGCACGATCGCATCGACGCCCTTGACGATAAACTCATTAATCTGATCGGCCTGCCGCTTGACATCCCGTTCTCCGGAGACGGTCAGCAGTTGGTAGCCATGCTTGGCTGCTTCCTGTTCCATTGTTTCGCCGATGATCTTGAAGAAAGGGTTGGTCAGGGTCAGTGCCGAATACCCGATCACTCCTCGCGTTTCACTGCTGCTGGGCGAACTCTGACCGATGCCTACAGCGGAGGACGGCGCTCCCGGTCCTTGCTCGGCCTGCTGCTGCGGGCGCTGCGGCGGACCCTGTCCAGGCCCCCCATCGATTCCTTGCTCTGGTCGACTGCAGCCGAGACTTCCAGCACCGACCACTGCGGTGCCGATCGATAAAAGGATTAAACCGAAGACCCGTGGCCGTATTCCTTGCTGGATTGATCGCATTATTTCGACTCGCTGCACGAATACCGATTTACATCCCCGCACGCAGGGCTTCCAAATGTCGACAAAAGTGGTCTTCCAGCACTTCCGCATACGTTTCCCCGTGGGCTGCGATGAGGCTGTGGATTGCCGGACCAAGCTGCGGATCGGTCAACGTCGAACCGAACGTGCAGTGGAGGATTTGCCGACCTGGGGCGGTAAACCCACGACCTTCTCCGGGCGGAATATCGCTCCAGCGCTGGAGGTAGACTTGTTCCAGTTCGGGTGTGCTCAGCACGGCTTCGTCTGGAACACCTTCAAGCGTTGCCGAGACATGATAGGTTGCGCGGTCGCTTTCATAGCGACTGCGGGCGAAACGAATCAGGGCCCGAAAGAGTCCGGTGTCATGACGAGCGACGACGCGGAGTGCCTCGAGATAGCTGGTCCCGGCGGTTTTCACATGAAAGCGACCCTCCGTTGCTCGTGCCAGCAGCGCGTACATCGAGAGTTTGTCCGAACCCGAATGCAGGCTCAGCTTGTACGGCCCCAGCATCCGCGCGATTGCCGCATGATCCGCGAGCGATGATTCCAGTTGCTGCACATCCCCTTTGTAATCGACACCCTTTTCCAATTCGCCGATAAAGCGTGGGGCAAGGCTGACAAGTTTCATGCCTCCGAGCAAGCATTGGTCGGCAATCATGTAATGTTCGGCCAGCGTTGTCGGTTGTTCGGTTTCATCCACGGAGAGCTCAATCTCATAGGGACGACCAAGTGGCTGGTGCACCTGTGCAATGTACTGACTCATGGCCAGCGAATCGGCGATCGCCCTTCCATACTTGACCACCCCTCGCATCACCGCTTCTTCATCGAGCACCACTGTTTGGCCCGACGGCAGCTCGATTCGTTGCCCCAAGTAGGAGGTATACCAGGGCGCGCAATCGACGAGCGTTGCGAATTTTTCTCGCACCTCACCTTCGGTGTAATCGTCAGCGCGCTGATCGACCGCAGCGGAGGGATCGATTGTAAAAAAAGTAAATCCGGCGGCTGCGGTCAGATCGACATCGGCAAAAGTTTTCAAGTGGTCCGCATCGGCGCCGATCGGTCCATGCCACCCTCCCTGTTTGGCTCCGCGGAGTGCGTCTTCCATGACTTGAGTCGCGCTCCTCAGCGTACGATTCATTTCGCGGATCGATTGCTGCGGAAAGATCGGTAGAATTCCAGTTCCGCTGCGTTGCATCGCGCGGGCATGCCCGGGAGTTGCCAGCCCGATCCGGTCGCCAAATCCAAAGCTTGGTTCCAAACCTAACGTCACGCAGGGTGCTTGATCTTTGGGATCCATCGAACGATGAAGTTCCTCGGGGAGCGGTTGAAAAAAGTGGAATGAAGTGACGACGAATCAGGCGATGATCTCCTTGATCACTCGCCCCGCGACATCGGTCAGACGAAACCGACGGCTATTGTACGTGTAAGTCAGTCGTTCGTGATCGAGCCCCAGCAACGAAAGAATGGTCGCGTGCAGATCATTGACATGGACCCGATCGATAACGGCCTTGTTACCAAATTCATCCGATTCCCCATAGCTCGTGCCGCCACGAATGCCTCCACCGGCCAGCCAGGTCGTGAAACAATGAGGATTGTGGTCGCGCCCGGGCTGTGCCCCTTTTTGGGCAACGGGCAGGCGCCCGAATTCGCCTCCCCAGATGACAAGCGTCTCCTCCAGCAATCCTCGCTGGGCGAGGTCGGTGAGAAGTCCCGCCACGGGCTGGTCGGTCTCGCGCGCGAAACCGGCGTGATTTCCCCGAATATCACTGTGCCCGTCCCAGCTTCGCTCGTTGTCCATTCCCCCAGAATAAATCTGCACGAAGCGGACGCCACGCTCGACCATGCGCCTGGCGGTCAGACACTGCGCGGCAAAATGGCGGCAATGTTCCTGGTCCAGTCCGTAGAGCTGATGGATCGATTCCGGCTCCCGCGATAAATCGAGGGTCTCGGGGGCTGCGGACTGCATGCGGTAGGCAAGTTCGTAACTCTCAATCCGCGCATTGAGCTCGTCGGCATGGAGCTTGTCGATCTGATGCTGACGATTGAGCTGGTTGAGAAAATCGAGCTGGGCACGCTGGGCTGCTGTCGATGACCCGGCGGGAGGCTGCAGATTATCGATCGGTAATCCTTTCGGTTTGACCCATGTCCCCTGAAAGGCACCCGGCAGAAAACCAGCGCTCCAGTTTGCTGCATGCCCCTTTGGTAAACCACGATCCAGCGGATCGCTCATCACCACAAACGCTGGAAGATCGCGGCTCTCGCTCCCAAGCCCATAGGTGACCCACGAACCGACACAGGGGAAGCCCATCCGCGGCAGCCCGCAATTCATCATGAACAAGGCCGGGCTATGGTTGTTCGATTCGGTGTAGCCCGAATGGACAAAAGCCATCTTATCGACATGCGCGCCGAGGTATGGAAAGATCTCCGAGACCATCTTTCCGCACTCGCCACGTGGCGAAAAACGGAACGGCGATTTCATCAACCCCCCGACCGAACCAGCAAAAAAACCAGTGAATCGATCGAACCCCGGAAGCTCTTTTCCGTCATGCTGCTCAAGCGCGGGTTTATAGTCCCAGGTGTCGACTTGGCTGGGACCTCCGTTGACGAAGATCCAGATCACCTGTTTGGCGCGTGGCAGAAAATGGGGTTGGCGTGGTGCGAGGGGATCTTGCAGCCCCTGCCGCAGGTCTTCGGCAGCGAGCCGACCCTCATCACCCAGCAATGTCGCCAAACCCAGGTAACCCGCCCCGAGCCCCGTCCGCCGAAGCCAGCGACGGCGGTCGATAATTCTCCCTTGATCTTCCAAGCGATTCACTCGAGGCCTCATGGGATATAAAGGAATTCATTGGCGTTCAGAAGTGCATGGCACAAGTCGGTGAGTGCTTCCAGAGGAGGATTTCCATGCGATGCATGGAGGGCTTCCTGGTGTGCAAGAAAAGCAACCGCCTGCTGTTGTTCGGCCGCTGAAGGTGCGCGGGAAAAACAAACCTGATAGCCAGCACTGACGATCGCCTCCAAGTCGTCCTGTCGTTCCCCCGACCATAGACGCTGTGCGAGCGCACTGGCGTATCGACGAACATCGGGACCATTGAGCAGCGCGAGTGCTTGCGGGGCGATCGTGGTCGCCGAACGCTGGCCGATACTCACCAAATGCTCCGGCCAATCGA
>Ga0169931_10009265_pt1 | contig 14236 bp, 13 predicted proteins | sample Kivu_15m_20L_FD_129675 | JGI IMG/M metagenome (GOLD analysis project Ga0169931, IMG submission 129675) | Freshwater microbial communities from Lake Kivu, Western Province, Rwanda to study Microbial Dark Matter (Phase II) - Kivu_15m_20L... | ecosystem: Environmental > Aquatic > Freshwater > Lake...
AGGTTCGATGAAGCCGTTGACGACCATGCCCATGGCCTGCTCCTGGGTAAGTCCGCGACTGCGCAGGTAAAACAACTGCTCGTCGGCGATCTTCGACACCGTCGCCTCGTGACCGATGCGCGCATCGCGCTCGCCCACTTCCATGTACGGCAACGTGCGGCTCTCGGACTCCTCGTCGAGGATGAGCGCGTCGCACTGCACGTGGCTCTTGCAACCGGTGGCGCCCTCTTCGACGCGCACGAGACCACGGTACGTCGTGATGCCGCCGTCCTTGCTGATCGACTTCGACACGATCTTCGACGACGTCTCGGGTGCGGCGTGCACCATCTTCGCGCCGGCGTCCTGGTGCTGGTGTGCACCGGCATAGGCCACCGACAGCACTTCGCCCGTCGCTTTCGGACCGACGAGATACACGCTCGGATACTTCATCGTCAGCTTCGAGCCGATGTTGCCGTCGATCCACTCCATGTGTCCTTCGGCCTCGACGCGGGCGCGCTTCGTCACCAGGTTGTACACGTTGGGCGACCAGTTCTGGATGGTCGTGTACGTCACGTGCGCGCTGGGCTTCACGACGATCTCGACGACGGCGGAGTGCAGTGAATCGTTCGTGTACACCGGCGCCGAGCAACCCTCGATGTAGTGCACCTTCGAACCCTCGTCGGCGATGATGAGCGTGCGCTCGAACTGACCCGCGTTCTCGCTGTTGATGCGGAAGTACGCCTGGAGAGGCATTTCGCACTCGACTCCCGGCGGCACGTAGATGAACGAACCACCCGACCACACCGCCGAGTTGAGCGCGGAGAACTTGTTGTCACCCGGGGGAATGACGGTGCCGAAGTACTTCTTCACGATGTCGGGGTACTCGCGAAGCGCGGTGTCCATGTCGCAGAACAAGATGCCCTGCTGCTCAAGATCCTCGCGGTTGCGGTGGAACACCACTTCGCTCTCGTACTGCGCGGTGACACCGGCGAGGTACTTGCGCTCGGCTTCGGGGATGCCGAGTTTTTCGTACGTCAACTTCATCTGCTCGGGCAGCTGGTCCCACTCGTCGACCTGCTCGGTGGCGGGCTTCAAGTAGTAGTAGATGTCCTGGAAGTCGATGTCGGGCATGTTCGCCGCGAACCACTCGAGCATCGGCTTCTTGTCGAACATCTGCAGCGAGCGCAGACGGAAGCGGCGCATCCAGTCGGGTTCGCCCTTCCACCACGAAATCTGTTCGACGACGCGATCGTTGAGCCCCTTCTCGGGGGTGAAGGCGTACTCGACGTCGTCACTCCAGCCGAGGTTGTACTTCGTGAGGTCAAGGTCGAACGTGGACATTGGCGCTCCTGAAAATCGTCGGTTTGGGGGGATCGGCGGCGAAAATCCGGGGGTCGGAATTTCTCCTATGTAGATAGTAACAATTCACCGCGACGACTCACCACCCGACCTCACTGAATTTGGCCACTCCCGCCCCGAGACTCGCCGCCGTTCATCCGCGACGGAGTCCGTCGCGGAGAAATCGACGTCGGGAGTGCCCGCGGCGAGCATCGCCAGCGGGTTCACCGCGAGATTGACGAGTAGCGTCAACGCGCTCATGGAACGTTTCGGGCTCGTTGGATTGCCCAATGCAGGAAAATCGTCCCTGTACAACGCCCTCACCGGGTCGAATGCCCTCGCCGCCCCGTATCCCTTCGCGACGAAGGACCCGAACATCGGCGTCGCCCGCGTGCCCGACCCGCGTCTCGATGCGCTCGCGGCGATGTCCGGCAGCGCGAAGGTCGTCCCTGCAACGGTCGAAGTCGTCGACATCGGTGGACTCGTCGAAGGTGCGAGCAAAGGTGAAGGACTCGGCAACAAGTTCCTCGCCAACATCCGTGAGGTCGACGCCATCGTGTTCGTTCTGCGCGCGTTCGTCAACGACGACATTCCCGGACCGAGCGATCCGCTCGAGCACCTGCGCGTCGTCGAACTCGAGCTTGCACTCGCCGACCTCGAAACCGTCGAGACACGCCTCGGTCGCCTGCAGAAGGCCGCGCGCATGGACAAGTCGGTCGGTGACGACGTCGCCGCGCTCGAGCGCGCATTTGCCCAACTCTCCGAGGGTCGCCCGCTGTACCGCGCAGGGCTGTCGGAAGCCGATCGCGAGTTGCTCGCGCCGCACTTCCTGCTCACGTCGCGTCGCGTGCTCGCCGTCGTCAACGTCGCCGAGGATGCTCTCGACACGATCCCCGCGCAAGTTGCCCGCGTCGCCGCCGAGCTCGCGCCTCCCGGTTCGGCGAGCGAGCACGAAGTCGAGGTGCTCGGCATGAGCATCCAGATCGAAGCCGAAGCGGCGCAGCTCACCGGCTCCGACCGCACCGAGATGCTCGAGGCGCTCGGCCTCGGTGAAGGCGCACTGCCGCGCATGATTCGCAGCGCGTACCACCTGCTCGGCCTGCGCACGTTCTTCACGACCGGTGAGAAGGAGTCCCGCGCGTGGACGTTCAAGGCGGGCGCGAAGGCGCCGGAATGCGCCGGCAAGATTCACTCCGATCTGCAGCGCGGCTTCATCCGCGCCGACGTCATCCACTGCGACGAGTTGCTCCGTCTCGGCTCGTGGAACAAGGCGAAGGAAGTCGGGAAACTGCGCGTCGAAGGCAAGGACTACGTCGTTGCCGACGGCGACGTCATGGAGATCCGCTTCAACGTCTGAGCCGTAACGTGATGCTCATGGCAGATGCCTGGCTCGTCGTCGGTGCGCGGGTGATTGCCAGTGCCACCGTGGCCGAAACGCGAGTGCAACGGATGCGCGGGCTCATCGGTACTCGCGAGGGAGAATTCGCGTTCGTTCTGCCGAAGTGCCGTTGGGTGCACAGCGTCGGCATGCGCTACCCGATCGACGTCGGATACCTCGATGCCGACTCGCGTCTCGTGCGGGTGCAACGGTTGGAGCCGATGCGAATGTCGCTGCCCGTCCCCGCCGCACGCACCGTCGTCGAGGCACGCGCCGGTTCGTTCGCCCGCTGGGGACTCCAACTCGGGGACGTCGTCGACGTGCGGCGCACGTGAACGTCGGCACCCTGCACCTCGTTGCGACGCCGATCGGCAACCTCGGTGACATGACGGCACGCGCCGTCGACACGCTGCGTGCCTGCCCCGTCGTGTGCTGCGAGGACACGAGACATTCGGGTCGCCTGCTGCAGCACTTCGGGATTTCCCCCGAGCGCATGATCGTCGTCAACGAACACACCGAGTACGACGCGACGCGCACGATCGTCGAGTTGCTCATGTCGGGAGTCGACGTTGCCCTCGTCACCGATGCGGGATCGCCCGGCATCAGCGATCCGGGTGAGCTCGTCGTTGCCGAAGCGGTGCGCGCAGGGATTCGCGTCACCGCAGCACCCGGAGCGAGTGCGCTCGTCATGGCACTCACGACGAGCGGTCTACCCACCCGGCGCTTTGCCTTCGAGGGATTTCTCCCCCGATCGGGAGTGCAACGCAACGAGCGCATCGCCGCCGTGCGCGACGAGCGCCGCACGACCGTGATCTACGAAGCACCGCACCGACTGCAGCGCACGCTCGACGACTTGCTCGCCGCATGCGGACCGCAACGCCGCATCGTCGTGACGCGCGAACTCACCAAACTGCACGAGGAGATCGTGCGCGGCGCGCTCGGCGACGTCGTCGCGCAACTTGCCGAATCCGAGCCGCGCGGCGAGTACGTCATCGTCATCGACGCCGCACCCGAACCGACGGCCGCCACCGACGACGACATCGTGCGCGCACTGCGCGAGAAGATCACTGCCGGCACGTCGACGAAGGATGCGGCAACGGAAGTTGCCGAGCAACTCGGCGTGGCGCGGCGCCGCGCGTACGAGCTCGCCCTCGACGTGAAACGCGACTGAGTCGAGCGCGCTCAGCCGCGGTTGCCGTTAACCACAATTGCTGTTAGCCGCGGTGCATCGCGAGTTGGCGCGCCTGCGCGACGAGCGTGCCGCGCGAGTCCCACACGGTGACGTTCTCGTCGAGGAGGTTGCCCTGCACGTGGTCGCAGTGCGCAACGACGAGCACGGGGCCCGGTGCGGGAAGATTGCGCACGTACGTCGTCAGCTGAATGGTCGGCACCCAGCGCACCGCACCGCCGAGATTGAACACGGCGGGAGGTAGCGCGTCGACGGCGAGCAGCAACGCAATGTCGTCGAGCGGCCTCTCGTCGACGAACGACAGCCAACCGCGCATGCGCGCCACGCCGGTCACCCGCTTCTCCATGAATGCCGCATCGTCGGGGTGGAGCCGCAGCGTGATCTTGTCGACCAGTGCGGGCTTGGTCCACCTGTCACCGCGATCGTCGCGGAAACACGCGTCTGGTGCGGGCATCTCGGGCATCGGCACCGTGTGCGCGGGGGACGTTTCGCGCGGCAGCTCGCCCGTCACCGCGACGACCCGGAGCACCTCGCGACCGTCTGCGCGCATCGATGCATGCGTCGTCGACACCGTGCGACCGCGCTTCACCAACTCGACGTCGATGACGACGTCGGCATCGTTGATCGGCGCGAGGAAGTTGCCCGTCATCGTGAGGATGCACGGGTCGCCCGTGAGGTCGCGCATCGCCCGCGCGCACAGTGCCATGAGGTAGCCGCCGTTCGCGTTTCCTCCGATGTCCCACCCAGCGACGACTCGCGCGGAGTACCGACCGTCGCCGAGCGACGTCACCGACGTCGCATCGTCGAACTGAAACGGCACGTCGCCAGCGTAGGTTGGAGAGGTGGCAAAGTTCTCGGCAACCACCCCGATCTACTACGTCAACGCCAAACCGCACCTCGGTCACGCGTACACCACGATCATCGCCGATGCCGTGAGTCGCTGGCACCGTCTCCTCGGTGACGACGTGCACCTCCTCACCGGTACCGACGAACACGGTCTGAAGATCGCCCGCGCGGCCGAGGAAGCCGGCGTGACTCCGCAACGATTCGTCGACGACGTTGCTCCGCTCTTCGCCGATGCGTGGAAGCGACTGAACGTGCGCTACGAAGACTTCATTCGCACGACCGAAGAGCGCCACAAGGTCGGCGTGCAGCGACTGCTCGAGGCGTGCTACGCGGCGGGCGACATCGAAAAGGACGTCTACCGCGGGCACTATTGCGTCGCTTGCGAGGCGTACTACATCGAGTCCGAGATCGAGGGCGGCAACTGCCCGATCCACAAGCGTCCCGTCGAGTTCGTCGAGGAGGAGAACTGGTTCTTCCGTCTCTCGCGCTTCGAGGATCGTCTGCTCGAGTGGTACGAACGCCATCCCGACGCGATCACGCCGACGTTCCGGCGCAACGAGGTGATCGGTTTCATCAAGGGCGGTCTCGCCGACTTCTCCATCAGTCGCCGCACGCTCACGTGGGGCATTCCCCTGCCGTGGGACCCGTCGCACGTCACGTACGTATGGTTCGACGCCCTCGCCAACTACATCACTGCGCACGGATACGGCAACGACGACGCGCGCTTCGCACAGCGCTGGCCCGTCGACTGGCACTTCATCGGCAAGGACATCCTCCGCTTCCACTGCGTGTACTGGCCGGCGATGCTCATGTCGGCGGGTATCGAGCCGCCGCGCGGCTGGGCCGTGGGCGGATGGCTGCTCGTGGGCGGTGAAAAGATGTCGAAAACCACGGGAAACGTCGTCAATCCGCTCGACCTCATTGACGACGTCGGCGTCGACGGTTTCCGCTACTACGTGCTCGCCGACACCGTGTACGGCAACGACGGTGACTTCACGTACGAGGGCCTGATCGGTCGCTTCAACTCGGATCTTGCGAACAACCTCGGCAACCTCGCTGCGCGCATCGCCACCGTCGTCGAAAAGAAGTGTGACGGACTCGGACCCGCAGCGCGTGCCGACTCGCCGCTCGCCGAGATCGCAAAGCAGACGGTCGCCGACGCCGACGCCGCATGGCGCAGTGTGCAGCCGAGTCGCGCACTCGAAGCGACGTGGAATCTCATCCGTGCGACGAACGCGCATCTCGAGCGCAACGAGCCGTGGAAGATGTCGCCCGGTCCCGACGTCGACGTCGTCATGGGCGACGCCATCGAGGCGCTGCGCATCGTCTCGATCCTCGCGAACCCGGCACTGCCGACGACGACGCAGGAAATCTGGCGACGCCTCGGGCTGTCCGGCAACATTGAGGATCGTCGTGTCGGACCCGACACGACGTGGGGCAGATACCCCGGCGGACTGCGCGTCGAGAAGGGCGAACCGCTCTTCCCGCGCAAGAAGGCCTAGCCGAAGGTCGCACCCGGGAAAGCAACGAGTACCACGCATCATGGCGCGCTGGATCGACACCCATTGTCACGTGTACGACGAGACGACACCGGGCGGAACCGACGGTTCGCTCGCCGCGGCACGCGATGCGAGCGTCGCCGCGATGATCGTCATCGGCACCGACGCCGACACGTCGCAGCAGGCCATCGACATCGCGTCGCGTCACTCCGACGTGTGGGCGACCGTGGGTCTGCACCCGCACGATGCCTCCCGCGGCTTCGACACGATCGCCGGCTTCATCGACGCAGAACGCCCGGAAACACAGACGAATCGGCGCATCGTGGCCATCGGTGAATGCGGCCTCGACTTCTATTACGACCATTCGGCACGCGACGTGCAACGCGACGTCTTCGCACGACACATCGAACTCGCGAATCGCACCCGGCTCCCCCTCGTCATCCACACGCGCAACGCCTGGGACGACACCTTCGCCGTGCTCGATGCCGAAGGCGTGCCCGAGCGCACGATCTTCCACTGCTTCATCGGGTCGGTGAACGAGGCGCGTGCATGTGTCGAACGCGGCGCGTACCTGTCGTTCTCGGGCATCGTCACGTTCGGCAACGCCGAGGACATTCGTGAAGCAGCGCGGTGGTGTCCGCCCGATCGCATCGTCATCGAGACCGACGCACCGTGGCTCGCGCCGGTACCGCACCGCGGTCGCAAGAACCAGCCGGCCCACGTCGGCATCGTCGGCGAATTCCTTGCCGCACAACGGGGCGCGACAATCGACGACTTCGCCGCGGCAACGTGCGCGAACGCGGCCACGGCCTTCCCCGGCATCGCTCGGTAGCGTGACGGAGCCGTGTTCTTCACCGCATCCGACCGACGCCGTCTGTTTCTCGTTGGCGCACTCTCGCTCGTCCTGCTTCCCGTCTTTTGGTGGGTGGCACGCGCCGACGACTCGGTCGACAACCCCGCCGTTGCCGTTGCCGGCCCGCAAGGTGGCATCGACCTCACCGCACCGTCAACGGCCGCACCCGCCGAGTCGGTTCCCGAGCCGATCATTCTCAACGGTCCGGTCCCTGCCACCGCGGGTGGATCGGCACGCATCGCCTACCCGTCGAGCGAATCGGCCCGCCTCAGCGGCCCGGCGTCATTCAGCAACTTCCAGGGTGGTCCGGCCTACGTCTGCTATGCCCCGGAAGCACCGTACGGGGTGGTTTTGCGGGTGACGAACCTGAACAACGGCCGAACGACGTCGTGTACCAACGTCGTGTCGCCGACGATGCCGCCCGGTGTGCGCATCGTCCTCCACACCCAGGTGTTCCTCGCGCTCTCGGACCTCGTCAACGCGCCGATCCCCGTTGCCGTGTCCTGGTGACGCTGTCCCGCACCACAACCTCCGAACTTCTCCGCCGCCACGGGCTGGCACCCCGGCGGTCCCTCGGACAGAACTTCGTCGTCGAACCCGAAACGGTGCGCCGCATTGCACGACTCGCCCACATCACGAGTGACGACCGCGTCATCGAAGTGGGTGCCGGGCTCGGAGCACTCACGCTCGCACTGGCCGACACGGGTGCGCAGATCACGGCGGTCGAGGTCGACGACGGGCTGTTTCCCGTGTTGCGCGAGAACGTCGCGCGTCACGCGAACGTGCGCTGCCTGCATGCAGACGCGTTGCGCATCGACTGGAGCGATCTGCTCGCCGATGCACCGCATTGGGTGCTCGTCGCCAACCTGCCGTACAACGTCGGAACGCCGCTCGTGCTCGATCTACTCGACGACGTACCGCGCATCACGCGCATGCTCGTCATGGTGCAAAAGGAAGTCGCGGAACGCCTGTGCGCCACGGTCGGTGACGACGCATACGGCGCACCGAGCGTGAAGGTTGCGTACTGGGCGACCGCGCGCATCGTCGGCGACGTTCCTGCGGCGGTGTTCCTCCCACAGCCGCGTGTTGCGTCGGCGCTGCTCGAGATCCGACGCCGTGACGAACCGTTGTTCACCGACGTCGATCCGCAGGGGCTCTTCGACCTCGTGCGTGCCGGGTTTGCCACCCGCCGCAAGATGTTGCGCAGCGCCCTGAAACAGCACGTTTTGCCCGACGACTTCACGATCGCCGACATCGACCCCACCGCTCGCGCGGAAGATCTCGACGTCGCGCAATGGGCACGTTTGTACCGAACCGTCGCGGCGCGAAAGACTGCGCGGTGATGAACCCGTCAACGGTGCACGTGCGCGCCGCGGCGAAGCTCACCCTCTCCTTGCGGGTGACGGGAGTGCGCGCCGACGGATTCCACGAGATTGATGCCGAGATGGTGAGCCTCGATTTCTGCGACGAACTGCGCATCGACCCTGCCGGCGATTCGCTCACCGTCGACGGTCGGTTCGCAGCAGGGGTCTCCGGCGACGGGGCCAACCTCGTCGCGCAGGCGCTGCAGCTCGTTGGTCGCCGCGCGGGCGTTCATCTCACGAAGAACGTCCCGCACGGAGCGGGTTTGGGTGGAGGATCGGCCGACGCCGCGGCGATCCTCCGATGGGCGGGCTTCGACGATCTCATCGCCGCATCACGGCTCGGTGCCGACGTGCCGTTCTGCATGATCGGCGGCCGCGCACGTGTGACGGGCATCGGCGAAATCGTCACGCCACTCGAATTCCGCGCGCTCGACGTGACGCTCGTCGTTCCGCCGCTCTACGTTTCGACGCCTGCCGTGTATCGGGCGTGGGATGCGCTACCCGCCGAACGACGTCGCGGTGAACGCAACGATCTCGAAGGCGCTGCGTGCGTGGTCGAGCCGAGATTGGTCGAGTGGAAGCAGCGCATCACCGAGGCATGCGGCGCGACGCCGACACTCGCCGGGAGCGGTTCGACGTGGTTCGTGGGGGGTAGGCACCCCGAGCTCGCCGCGAATCTGCCCGATGCGACGGTCGTCGTCGCGTCGACTCAGCGCTGAACTATTTGCTGTTGCGCTGGTGGCGAGTGCGACGAAGCATCTTCTTGTGCTTCTTCTTGCGCATCCGCTTGCGACGACGCTTGACGAGTGAACCCATGAGGGGCATCACGCTACCGCCGTGCCCACTACCCTTGACAGAGATGTGTGGGTGCACATCGACAACGACGCTCCGGGGTCGTTCAATGGCAGGACGACGGGTTTTGGTCCCGTATATAGGGGTTCGAATCCTCTCCCCGGAACCATGACGACAACCGCTCTCGTTCTCGCCGCCGGCCACGGCACGCGAATGCGCTCGACCAGACCCAAGCCGTTGCACGTCATCTGCGGTCGACCAATGGTCATGCACGTCATCGAAGCTCTCGGTGACGTCGCACCGGCGCGCACCCTCGTCGTCGTCGGTCACGGCGGTCAACGCGTCCAGGATGCCGTGTCACGCAACGCTCCGTCATGGGCGAACGTTTCCTTCGTCGAACAACCGCAGCAACGCGGCACGGGCGATGCGACGATGGTCGGCCTCGACGCACTGAATCGTCTCGACGGCCATGCCGACGTCGGCACACTCGACATCGACGATGACGGCACCGTGCTCGTCCTGCCGGGCGACACACCGCTGTTGCGATCGGAGACCATCGCCGGTCTCGTCGCGACGCATCGCGCGAGTGCCGCCGCGGTGACGATGTTGTCGAGCATCGTCGACGACCCGACGGGTTACGGCCGCGTTGTGCGGACGAGGAACGGCGGCGTCACCGCCATCGTCGAACACAAGGATGCGAGCGGCCAGCAACGCGAGATTCGCGAGATCAACACCGGCATCTACGCATTCCGGCGCGGCCTGCTCGGCCCGGCCCTGCGGCGCATCGGCACGGCCAACTCGCAGGGTGAGTACTACCTCACCGATGCCGTCGGGGTGCTCGCATCGATGGGCCACCGCGTCGATGCGCACGACGCCGACGCTGCCGAGGTGACCGGGGTGAACGATCGCTGGCAGCTCGCCCTCGCCGAACGCGAGCTGCGCGCCCGCACCAACCGTCGCTGGCTGCTCGAGGGCGTCACCATGCTCGATCCGCGCCAGACGTTCATCGACGTCACCGTCACGATCGGCACCGACGTCACCCTCTACCCGGGAGTCATCCTCCAGGGCACAACGACGATCGGCAACGGCACCGAAGTGGGTCCGTCGACCCGCCTCGTCGACAGCGCGGTGGGCAGCAATGTGCACTTGGAGCACACAACCGCATACAACTCATCGATCGGTGACGGCGCGCGCGTCGGGCCGTACGCATACCTGCCCTCCGGAACGACCGTGGCCGCCGGAGCCGTCACGGGTTCGTTCTATGATGGCGCGCGATGAACAAGTCGATCGACAAAGTCACGACGAAGCGGATGGTGTTGTACACCGGACGAACTCATCCCGAACTTGCAGCCGAAGTCGCTCAGCACCTGAACATCCACCTCGGTGACTCCAACGTCGTCGAGTTCTCGAACGGCGAATTGCGACCGCGATTCGGCGAGAGCGTGCGCGGTGGCGACGTCTTCGTCATGCAGTCTCACTGCGGGTTCAACGGCCGCAGCATCAACGACTCGATCATGGAGCAGCTGATCATGATCGACGCCGCGTACCGCGCATCGGCCAAGCGCGTCACGGCAGTGTGCCCGTTCTACGGATACGCACGCCAGGACCGCAAGGCCGAAGGTCGCGAACCCATCACCGCACGCATGCTCGCCGACATGTTCAAGGCCGCGGGTTCGAAGCGAATGGTGTCGGTCGACCTGCACAGCGGTCAGATCCAGGGATTCTTCGACGGCCCCGTCGATCACCTCACCGCGTTTCCGGTCCTCGAGACGTACCTTCGCAACAATGCTTCCGACGGCCTCGTCATCGTGTCACCCGATGCCGGTCGCGTAAAGGTTGCCGAGCGTTTCGCCCAGCACCTGTCCGACATCAATGCCGACGTCGCGTTCGTCTACAAGCGCCGACCACCGGGAACGGCGAACGTTGCGGTGGCCAAGGAAGTCATCGGCGACGTCGAGGGGCGACTGTGCGTGCTCACCGACGACATGATCGACACCGCCGGAACGATCGTGTCGGCGGCCGAGCTGCTCATCGCCCGAGGTGCCAAGGAAGTGTGGGCGATGGCGACCCACGGAGTTCTCTCCGGTCCGGCCATCGAGCGCCTCGAGAAGTCACCGATCTCGCGAATTGTGCTCACGAATACCATCCCCCTCGACGAGCACAAGCGCAGCCCGAAGATCGAGGTGCTCTCCGTTGCCAAGATCATCGCTGACGCACTGTCGGCGGTCTTCGAAGAGACGTCGGTGAGCGAACTGTTCGGCGGCGAAAACCAAGCCTGAACGGAGGGTTTGTCCCGTCCGTCGTGCCCGTAGGCTGGCTCAATGCCCACTGCGCTGAAAACCACCGTCGGTCGCGCCCTCGGGAGTGCCGCCTCGCGCCGACTCCGCACCGCCGACCACATTCCCGCCGTCATCTACGGACACGGCATGCAGCCGATCCCCGTCACGGTCGAGCGCCGTGACTTGCGCGTCGCACTTTCCGGTCCGGCTGGTGTGAACACCATCCTCGAGTTGCACGTCGACGGCAGCACGTACCCGGCCATCGTCAAGGAGATGCAGCGCGATCCGATGAAGCGCACGGTGCGTCACGTCGACTTCCTCCAGATCAGCCTCACCGAGAAGATCAACGTCCACGTGCCGCTGCACCTGAAGGGCGTCGCAAAGGCGGTCGTGGCCGAGGGTGGCCTCGTCGACCCGGTGAACAACACCGTCGAGATCCGCGCCACCGCGAACAACATCCCCAACGACATCACCGTCGATGTTTCGGCGATGGGCATGGACGACGTCATCCGTCTCGGCGACCTCGAGTTGCCGACGGGCGTAACGATCGTCGGCGATCCCGACTTCGTCATCGTCACCGTCGTGTCGACGAAGCCCGAGGCTGTCGCACCGGTTGCTGCCGCCGCCGTTCCGGCCGAAGGTGCCGCTGCTCCTGCCGCCGCTCCCGCCGCCGAGACCAAACCCGCTTCCTAGCCACCGATGGCGCTGTTCGGTCGCTCGCCGCGACCCGAGCGGCGGGGAACGCCCTACGGCGCACTCGTCGTCGGACTGGGCAACCCGGGGCGCGACTACGACAACACGCGCCACAACGTCGGCTTCGACGTCGTCGACGAGCTCGCACAACGTCACTCGGTGCAACTGAAAGCGGGACGTGACCGGTCGCTCGTCGCCGAGGTACGCCTGACCGCCGTCGTGTTCGTGCTCGCCAAACCGACGACGTACATGAACAACTCCGGTCAGTCGGTCGGACCGATGGCACGCCGGTACGCGATCACCGACCCCGAGCGGATCGTCGTCGTGCACGACGAACTCGACCTCGAACCCGGTGTCGTGCGCGTGAAGGTGGGTGGCGGCCTCGCCGGACACAACGGGCTGCGCTCGATCACACAACAACTGAAGACCCAGGATTACGTTCGGATCCGCATCGGAGTCGGCAAGCCCCGCCACAAAGACGACGGCGCCGATCACGTGCTCACGCAGATGAACCGCGCGGATCGCGAGTTGTTCGACCGGGCGGTGCACCGCGCAGCCGACGCCGTCGAGCTCGTCGTTTTGCACGGTGCCGACACGGCGATGCAGCAGATCAACGCGTCCTGACGGACGCGCCGTGTCCACCGACCAGAACATGTCCGCCACGCAACCGCCGCCGCCACGAGCGTCCGCTCGCCCACCGCTTGCCGGCGTCGGCGCAGTTCTCGCCGCAGCCGGCCGGGCGATCGGTCTCAACCAGACCGACGGTGCCGGAGTGTCGTGGCCGGAGAACGCCCGCCCGGCGTTGTTTGCCGCGCACGCCCACACGCGGCCCGCATCAACCTCGCTCGTCATCGTGCCGACGCAAGCCCAAGCTCGGGTCCTTGCCGAAGATTTGCGTTGCTTCCTCGGCGACGACGTCGAGCACTTCCCCGCCTGGGAGACGCTGCCGTTCGAGCGGATGAGTCCCGACGTCGCGACGATGGGGCAACGAATGGCTGTCATTGCCCGACTGCGCGGCAACCAACCGCCGCGCATGGTCATCGGGTCGGGCCGCGCGGTCATGCAGCAACTCGCCCCGGGCGTTGCCGATGTGGCACCCGTCGTCATTCGGTGCGGCGACGTCATCGATCCTGAGTCGCTGATGTCGACACTCGTCGCGTGGGGCTATCGCCGTGAGCCGTTGTGCGAGCACCGTGGCGAGTTCTCGCGGCGCGGGGCGATCCTCGACGTCTTCGACGCAACTGCGGAATCTCCCGTGCGCATCGAGTGGTGGGGGGACGAGGTCGAGCGGATTTCGCGCTTCGGCGTCGACGACCAGCGCAGCACGGGCGACATTGATGTCGCCACGATCGTGCCGTCACGCGAGTTCATCATCACGCCGACCGTGCGAGCGCGGGCCGAAGGGCTGGTCGGCGAGGAACCGTGGGGACGCGAACATTGGGAGCGGATCGCCTCGGCAACGACATTCGACGGCATCGAGAACTGGTCGCCGTGGTTCGCCGACGGCACGACGATCGTGTCGCTATTGCCCGAACGATCGTCGATCGTCGTGTGCGACCCGCTCTACCTCGACAACCGTGCCGGTGAAGTGCTCGACGAAGAAATCGCACTCGCCGAAGGACTCGCCTCGACGTGGGATCGCAGTGGCTCGGCGCCGTTCCCCCGACTGCACCTCCCACTCGACGTCGTGCTCGGCGGCGTGCGCGCACCTCTCGCTCTCTCCGTGACATCACCGGCAATGGAAATCGACGCATCGGCGACGGTGCGCACGAGTCGCTGGGGAACCGCTCCGGCAACGATCGAGGACTTCGCGGCCCGATTGACAGATGCGGTGCAGCGCGATCAACGGGTCGTGTTGTGCTTCAACTCCGACGATTCGCTCGAGCGTTACACCGTGCGCCTCGCCGAGCACGGCGTCGCACCACGCCGACTCGACGGTGACACCGCACCTGAGCGACCCGGCACGTACGTCACAGTCGCCGAGTTGCACGACGGTTGTGTCTTCCCCGAACAGCGCCTGTGGATC
>Ga0169931_10009266_pt1 | contig 14235 bp, 14 predicted proteins | sample Kivu_15m_20L_FD_129675 | JGI IMG/M metagenome (GOLD analysis project Ga0169931, IMG submission 129675) | Freshwater microbial communities from Lake Kivu, Western Province, Rwanda to study Microbial Dark Matter (Phase II) - Kivu_15m_20L... | ecosystem: Environmental > Aquatic > Freshwater > Lake...
TATTAATTATACTTGGTTTTGTTTGATAACCCTCTTTTGGTCTATGTTTGAAAAGCTTCATAAAAATATAGACAATATAACACCAAAATGTTAATTCACCACACTTTTTGGAGGTAAGCAAATATTAAAATTGAAGTTAAAAATGATAATTTAGAGCAAGCTCTTCGGGCTCTTAAAAAAAAATTGCAAAGGGAGGGAGTATTTAGGTTACTTAAAATTAAAAGTCACTTTGAAAAACCCTCTGAAAGAAAAAAACGAGAGAAAGATGAAAATACAAGAAGAGTTAAAAAATTTAAAAAACTAAAAGCTCGTTACTAAACTAAAATCTAAAATAAAATCTTAAAGCAAAAAAATAGCCATCAACGCTACTATAACTACTATTGCTAAAGAGATATAAGTAGTCAACTTTATAAAATTAGACCAAGTTTTTCTTTGTGGATCAATGTCCATTGACTAACCTTGTCGTGCTTTAAATTTTGGATTTTTTTTATTAATGACGTAAAGCTTTCCTCGTCTTCTAACTACTTTACAATTAATATCTCTTTTTTTAAGAGATTTTAGAGAACTTACAACTTTCATATAATTTCTATAACATTTTATTTTTTATTAAAATAGCTTTTCTTTCCAACTTACTGGTGTTTTTTCATTATTGATTTCTAATGGATAATTATATTGAAAATTCTTAGGACCTTTTTTGCTTATATAGTCTATAATTTTATCAAGGGATCTATCTAAACTTACACTTGTTTTATAATTTAAGATTTTTCTTGCTTTATCAGCAGAACAAGCAGCATCCTTAACTTCATTAGGACGATCTTCAAGATATATAGGTTCTAAATTAGATTTTAATTTATTACTTAATAAACGAAATAATTCATTGATAGTTATATGTTCTTCATCTGGACCTATATTTACTACTTGTGAAATAATATTTGGATCTGTCATTAATTTATCCAAACAGTAAATGCAATCTTCAATATCAGAAAAAGTTCTTTTTTGCTCTCCATCTCCATAAATAACTGGAGATTTCTTTTGGAGCATTAAATTAATCATTATAGAAACCACATTTCTAAATGGATCATCATATTTTTGTTTTGGACCAATAATATTATGTGGAACTGCGATATTATATTGAATATTGTGAGTTTTGCATAAAATTTTTAATATATTTTCAGCTGCAACTTTTGATGCCCCATATGGATCCACTGGGCTTAAGTTGTCATTTTCTTTAAATGGAGTTTTAATATTTCCATACCTTGCCATCGAAGAACAATAAACAATTCTTTTTATTTTATTAACGATTGCAGCGGTAAAAACTGATACAGAGCCAGTTACATTATTGCTTGATATCAATACTGGAGAAAAACTTGATAATCCCTCATGAGCGTAAGCTGCGGCATGACACAAAATATCAACATTTTTTGTAATCTTTTTCATAGTTTCAAAATCTTCACAATTAGCTTTAAAAAAATTTACTTGCATTAAATTGATATTATCTAGGCTTCCACCAACTAAATTATCACACCCTGACACCTTAAATCCTTTTTTTAAATAAAAATCAGCAAGGTTAGAACCTAAAAATCCTGCTATACCGGTAATAAAAATGTGCATTTAAATTTATAAAGCCTGGCAATGTCCTACTCTTCCGTGCCTTAAGACAAAGTACCATTGGCGCTAAAGGGCTTAACTGCCGAGTTCGGAATGGGATCGGGTGTTACTCCTTTGCAATAATCACCAGGCTTTGCCTATATATATAAATTTAACTAATTTGTAAATATCTTTTAAATATTAACTGACGTAACAAGATTTAACTGAGGTAGATAAATTAAAATATAATGTTATAAGTAAAAAAAGTTTATCGCGGGGTGGAGCAGTCTGGTAGCTCGTCAGGCTCATAACCTGAAGGTCCTTGGTTCAAATCCAAGCCCCGCAACCAAAAAATTTATAATTTTATTGCGTCTTATTAAATCTTTAATTATTAAACTTCTAATAACAATACATCTTCTAGCCACGATTTTTAAGATTTAAATTGCAATTATTTTTAGTTAAACTATTACAAGTATATAAATATTAATTATATTTAAATTAATAATTACCTGTAACAACTTTTACAAAAATCAGGAATTTGATTATTATTAATAGAATTTCTGAACTCAATATAACTATTGGAGTGCCAAATTTCTTTATAACTATTTTGATTTATGTTTCCAAAGTTTATAACTTTGCTATCACCAATAATACAACAGGGACTTACAAAACCCTGATTATCAATATAGCTTGCCCTAATTGGCCACTTACATTTATTTTTAGAACTTAATAAATTCTCTTTGAAAATTTCAACTTTTGTTTTAAATTTTTTATTTTTCCTAACTCCATTAACAAAGCTAATTTTAGAATTTAAATCTATCGTTTTTTCTTTATTAATAATCTCCCAATTTTCTTTTCCCCAATTTGAAATATGAAACTGATAACTTAAATTGTCGAAGCCAATTTTATTACATAAGAAAAAAATTTCATCAAATTCTTCAATATTGTCTTTTTGAACAACTGTCCAAGCACAAATTTCAGGTCTTAAAAAAATCTCTTTAGATAGTTTTACTAAAAGATTTGCATTCTCAATAACTTGATTAAAATTTGATTTAACTCTAATTTTTTCAAAAGTTTTTTTTGTTGCTCCATCAATGCTAATGGTAATTTTAGAAATCCTTTTTTTAAGCAGTCTTTTGATAAATTGTAAATTAAGCAGACTTCCATTAGTAGTAAATTCAACAACAATTCCTGCATCATTTGCAATGTCAATCATTTCCAAAAATTTATTATTAACAGTAGGTTCGCCCATCCCCTGTAATTTAATTTTAAGTAATTGCTTATTTTGAAGCACGAAATTTTTAAAAGTTTCTATACTCATATTTTGAGATCTAAAATCTAAAGATGAAACTTGACACATAGTGCATCGAAAGTTGCAACCAGTTGTAGGTTCAACATCCATTGTAATTGGCAAGTATGGTGGATTAGTTAGTCGAAATTTTTTAAATATTAAAAATTTCAATAGATTAAGGTATTTTGAAAAAAAAAATTTAAAAGTTATAAAATGAAGACTTTTTTTTAGTAAAATTAAGTACATAATTAATTAGTATATTAAAAATTATCAATTAAGTGTCAATAAGTAAATTTTTAATTAGTTTATTATTTTTATTTATGTACCCAATATTGTTCTTTAAATCTGCACCAGCTACATTAAAATATCTCAATATTGCATAATAAAATTTATATTTTTTTGCAAAATTTTTAATTAGAAATTCTTCTTTTAATTTTGTTTTTGCATAAATACTTTTTTCTAGTCATTACCAAAATATTTTTTTTACTAAAAATAAATAATCATAATTATAAATAATTTTAACTATTTTTTGTAGCAAATATATAATATTTTATAATATTATTATCAGATATATTTTTTTGAATTTTAAAAGAATGTTTTTTTAGTATTTTTTTTACAGTATGGTATGTTTGATATTCTTTTTTGTTAAGAAAATCATGGCAAGATACAACAATATTTTTAGTTATTTTTAAAAATTTTTTATTTCCAGAAATTAAATATTTTTCTGCTCCCTCAATATTAAATTTAGCAAAATTTATCACACTAAGTTTGTGGTCATTTATTATTTTATCTATAGTAATCGTTGATACAAAATATTTTTTTTTATTTTCAACAAAATCTAAACTATTTGCCATCCAATTATGAATTGGATTCAAGTTAAATTTTAGTTTAAAATTATCTTTATTGTAAAAAGCTTTTTTATATAATATTGTATTTTCAAGCTTATTAACTTCTACAACGTATTGTAATACTTTAAAAAGTCTTGGATCAGGCTCTAAGCAAATAACTTTTCCTTTAACCCCGACCTGCTTAGAAAAGATTAACATTTCACTACCTAATCCGGCACCTACATCTAATATAACATGTTTTTTTTTTGGAATGAATTTCTTAGTAAAATCTATATGCGCCTGAAAAAAATTTAATACATTTTTTGTTGGGTGAAAATTAATAAAAATATAATTATGTACATAGTGTAAATAATATGAATTTTTAAATCTTATTTTTATCTTATTTATAAATAAGTAGACAATATATAAAAAAAGTTTAAAAAAATTTAAACTTAATAAAAATTGTTTTAATCTTTGCATTTATAATAGAAATTAAACCTAGAAAAAGTTTTTTAAAATTATTAAATGTGTTTATTAGTCTACAATAGTAATTTATTCAAATCCATAATATTAAACAATCTGTAAATGAAAAATTTTTTTATTTATACGATTAAAAAAATATTATTCTACTTATTGAAATTAATTCTTCAGTTCCCATTTCAACGCAGATCTTATAATTCGGTCTAAAGCATTTTTGTTATAATTAAATTTTAGTTTTTTATACATAGAGGATGAATTATTAACAGCTGAGGAAATATCTCCTTGTCTCTTTGTAGAATATATTTTTTTTATCTTAATTTTTAATAAGCTTTCAAATCTATTTATAATATCCAAAACACTATAACCAAAACCATAACCACAGTTAATCAAAAAAGATTTTTGTGTTTTTTTTAAATTATTTAATGAAAGTAAATGAATTTTAGAAATATCATTTAAATGAATATAGTCTCTTACACAAGTTCCATCTTTAGTTTTATATCTATTTCCGTAAATTTTTACCTTATAATCTTTGTTTTTAATGCTTAAGCATAAATTCTTAATTAATTGATTATTTTTATTTATGCATCCAATATTATTCTTTAAATCTGCGCCAGCTACATTAAAATATCTCAATATAGCATAATAGAATTTATATTTTTTTGCAAAATTTTTAATTAAGAATTCTCCTTTTAACTTTGTTTTTGCATAAATACTTTTTGGGTTAGTCGTATGATTTTCTCTAATTCTTTTATTAACATTTCCATATACGGCACACGTAGAAGAAAATATGAAATATTTTACATTGCAAAATGAGCATGCCTCTAAAAGTTTTTGTGTTCCAAAAACATTATTAATATAATATTTTTTTGGTTTTTTTTCGGACTCTTCAACGCTTAATGAAGCGGCTAAATGCATTACTGCATTGATATTATTTTTTTTAATAATACTTATAATTTTTTTTTTATTTAATATATTTCCAAAAAAAAATTTTGCTTTTTTTGGTATTAATTTCTTATATCCAGTGGAAAGGTTATCGATTATGAAAACTTTGTGCTTTTTTAGTAGCAAATCATGACATATCTTGCTTCCAATATAGCCCGCTCCTCCTGTAACCAGAATTCTCATAATTTATTTTGAAATTTATTATATAAGATGGCGGCATACTCATAAAAAATAATTTTTAGTTCTTTAAAAGAATAATTCCATTTTTCTGATAGCAATGGGTTGTCTATATTATAAGAAACGAACATATTAATGTCGTATTTATTTTTTTTCCAAATTAATGAACATCTTTTTGTATGATATGGAGCAGTTAAGAAGTTGAACGATTTTATTTTTTCATCTCTTAGTTTGTTATAAAGTAATTCTAAATTTCCAGGCGTAGATCCAACTTGATTTAAAATTATAATATTATTTTTATCATATCCATCAAATGCAATTAATGATCTTAAAATTTCGTACTCTGGAATTTCCTGATCTCTTCCTATTAAAAAAATTTTCTTATAGGTATTCTGTTTTAAAAGAATTTTTGAATCTAAATATCTTCTTTGATAGCCAGTGTTTATATAATCATTATCGCCATTTCCTGATAATATAACTAATGCTTCCCCATTTACATTATCATATTTAACCAAATTTTTACTTAAGTGCCACGGTAAAGGACTAACAAAAAACAAAAAATAAAAAAAAGTAAAAAAAAGTAAAATTAATAAAAATATTTTTTTTAGTTTGTAATATATTAATTTATAAAAAACTTTTAAAGTTCTAAATAATATACCTAACACGAATAAATAAAAATTTTTAAAATCTTTATGATCCAAAAAAAAATTTGAGATCGCATAAATGGCTCTGGTTGATGCCTGTGTATAATTTATATTCATGCTATCATCTCTTCTTCTAATTTTTACTAGAAAAGAATTAATTAAAGAAATTTGATTAACAGGATTATTTCTTAAAATATTTAACCATAATTTTAAATCCTCCACACCAACAATAAATTTATCTTCATCAAAATAAATTTTTTTTAAAATATCTTTTTTAACTATAACGGATGATAAAATAAATGGGTTATAAATATAAAGTCCCTTTAAGCCTAATTTAAAAATAATATTTTGTAAAAATTTTCTAGCATATTTAGTAAAAAAACCAGAGTATAAATTTCCTTTTTTATCAATATAAGTGCATAATGTAGAAGACATAATAGTATTGCTATTTAAATGATTTACTTGAGTTTCTAATTTTTTTTCTAGCCAAATATCATCTGCATCTAAAAAAGATATATGCGCACCTTGAGATTTTTTTATAGCATAGTTCCTAGCAAATGCTGCTGAACCAATATTTTTCTTAAAAAAAAAAGCTTTAATTCTTTTATCTTTTGTTTTAAAAAAATTAATAATTTTTCTGCTTTTATCTTTTGAACCATCGTCAATAATTATTAATTCGAAATTTTTATATGTTTGATTAAGAACTGATGATATTGATTCTTTTAAATATTTTTCAGAATTATAAGACGTAATAACAACTGTAATTTTTTTATTAAACATCTTAATTTTACTCAAAAATTTATAATTTAATCCTGCTATCAAATAAATAGCTAAAAATAGGAAACTTTGGTTCTCTTTTTTTTTGTTTGTAATAAATATTTTTATTAATTTTCCAAACTCTAGATGGGTTAAGCTGAATCATAATTTGTTGTCTAAAATATCCTTTCTCAGGAACGCCGGCATTATGCAAACAAATATTAGGAAAAAAAACAAACACTTCATTTAAATCACATGTTACTTGATAATAATCGTTTATCATTATATTTTTAGGATATAATTTAGATTTACAAATATCTAAAATTTTCATTGGCCCATTTAGATTACTTATTTTTTGAATAGGTATTATTACTTTTAAAGTATTTTTAGTGAAGGGTTTGTCTACGTGAGGCAGATTAGCATACCAACTATTTGATTTTTCTTGCCCCTCTATATGAGAAGTTTCATAAGCAGTTATATAATCTATGCCATAACTAAAACCAGTAGCATTTAAAATATAGTCTGCTAGTTTATTTTTAATAAAAATATTTTTTAATAATTCTTCAATCTGCAATTTATTAAAGATAAATCTTCTATAATATTTATTTACAACATTAACCTCAAGTTTGCTGACATCTATAATTGGAATATTTAAATTCGAAATCTTACAATAACCCTCGAGATTTAATTTATGATTTTTTACAAAGTTTTTTTTTAAAAAAATTTCTTCAAACTTTGAAAAAAAAAAATTATATAAATATGTTATAAAATTATAAAAAATGTAAATAGTTTCACTAATAGACTTCTTATTAATTTTCATCTAAATAATTATCTTTTCTTTTCCTAGAAAATTTTTAATATCTAATATAACCCCACCTTTTTTAAGAAAAGTCATAATTTTTTTCTTAATAAAATCAAAAGAGCTGTGTTTTACAAGAATAATAATTCCATGATAATAATTTTTTTTAATCTTATCAATTGTTTTAATTTTGTGTGCTTTTTCCAAAGAATTTTTTTCAATATTGTCATCATAGCAAAAAACATTGACTTTTGTTTTTTTAAGACATCTAATTATATCAAAACTTTTTGAATTTCTAATATCAGGTACGTTTTCTTTGAAAGATAAACCCATAACTAAAATATTTTTATTTTTAATTATTTCAAATCTTTTTTTAAATTCTTTTATAAAAATATTAAAATAAAATTTACTCATTCCATCATTTATCTTTCTTCCTGCTAAAATAAGTTTTGGATTGTAACCAATTTGTCTTGATTTTTCTGCTAAATAATATGGATCCACACCAATACAGTGGCCTCCTACCAATCCAGGTTCAAAGTTTAAAAAGTTCCATTTTGTGTTTGCTGCTTTTAAAACTTCAGAGAAATTTATATTTAGCTTTTGAAAAATTTGCAAAAATTCATTTATTAAGGCTATATTTAAATCTCGCTGGGTATTTTCTATAATTTTTGCACCTTCTGCAATTTTAATATTCCTTACCTTAATAACTTCTGCTTGAATGATCTTTTTGTATAAATAATAAATTTTATTTAATGCTTTATCATTAGAACCAGACACTAACTTATTGATTTTTTTAATATTTTTCGATTTATCTCCAGGATTTATTCTTTCAGGAGAGTAGCCACATAAAAAATCTTTATTTAATTTTAATTTCGAAAACCTTTCTAAAATTGGAATACATATTTCCTCTGTGCAACCCGGAAACACTGTAGATTCATAAATTACCAAATCATCTTTTTTTAGTACTTTTGATACTAATTTTGTTGCGATTTTCAAAGCTGATAGATCAGGCTTTTTAATTAAATTAATTGGAGTTGGAACTGTGATAATAAAAATATTACAATATTTGATATCATCTACATTATTTGTAAAAATAATTTTATTTTTAATAACCGCTAACTTTCTGTTTGAAATTTCTTTGGTTTCATCTAAATTTTTTTTTAAGTCCTTAATTCTTTTAAGTTTTAAATCAAAGCCTACGAGATCAAAAAATTTGCAAAACTCGACAGCTAGTGGCAATCCTACATAACCTAAACCAATAATAGCAATTTTATGATTATATTTTTTTCTCATAAAAAAATTCTAAAATAATTTCGTTAATTTTTACAATGTTAATATTCTGTTCAATTTTTCTATATGAAAAATTATCGTAATAGAAACCATCTCCAGAATGCATACCATTTTTAATAGCTACAAAAGAAACAAAATCTAATAAATTAATTTTATTATTGCCATTTATAAAGATTTTATCCTCAGCTCTTATTTCGTAAGGGTAAGTTAAAGTGATAAATAAATTATTACCTCTATTGTCGACTTTAAACAAATTTGTATTATTAAGTGATATATTTTTAATTATATCAGCTGCATCCATGCATTTTGTATCATCATCAAATTGTAATATAAAATCCCTAGACATCAATTCTAGCACTTTACAAAATTCAATGTTAAATTTTTCGAAAAATATATTATGATTTCTCAATCTATAATAAAATTTCAATATATCATATGGAACCTGAGTAAGACCCGTTGCAATAATTAATTTGTAATCTTTTAAAGATAAATAATCTCCCAAAATCTTATCATATATATAGAGAGCCTCTTCCAGAGGATCTTTTGTAATGTTTTTCTTATACCATTCAGGAATTTTAAAATTAATATTACCTATAGCGGGCGAAAGTAAAAAATAATGATGTTGAATATGAGCAAAAGAATTTAAAAATAAATTGGAAAAATTAACTCTTTTTTTATTAATTAATTTCAGATGAATATCATTCAATAGTAAATCCAAAAATAAAGCTTTTCTCCATTTATATTTTGAGGAAGTTAGAATTAAAAAAATATATAAGTAAATATTTTTAAAACTAATAAATTTTATTATAATAATTAACAAATTCAAATAATTTTTTATTGAAAAAGATTTATAAGCATTATTTTTAACGAAAAAAGATATTGTACTATGTATTTTTTTGCTCCAAAAATTATTATCTGATTCTGTGTCGGTCCACGGGTCAGGGATAAAATAGCCAGAACTTTTTAAATTATTATTTATATTCATCGGGCAAATAGCACCAACAGAGTAATTTTTATCTATTTGATCAAAAATCGTTTCTTCTTTAAATTTTACAATATCACCTAGTCGAAAAATTTTATGTTGATCAGCTTTTTTACCTGTATATATAGAAACCCATTGTATCCAGGGTTCTAATAATTCATATTGTGTTTCACTTTTAGTTTGAGAAATTTTATCAATAATTTTAGAAAAATTTTTGTATTTTTTATTTTTTAAATAATATCTAATAAAATTGAAATTTAATTCATTAAAAGATAATAATATTAATTTATTGTTTTTCATATAAACTAAATATTGTATTTGTTACTTTATTTACTGTGTAATGTTTAAATGCATATTTCTTAGAAAAAATTTTCATTTTATTTCTTAACTTCCTATCTTTTATTAAAATTTCAATTTTATTAAATAAATCTTTAAAATTTTTTTTTTCACACAATAATCCATTCTTGTTAGTTACTATAGACTCTTTGCAACCTACAGTATTAGTAGTAACAACTGGTAATCCGACAGCAGATGCTTCTAAAACTGTTTTAGGCATACCTTCTCTATACGAAGGTAAACAGAATATTTCAGCATTTTGATATAATTTTAAAGGGTCTTCTACAAATCCTAAATAGTTTATTATTTTTTTTTTTAAAAAATTATTAAAATAATTTAGATCAATTTGATCTGGGGTTGAATAATCCAGAGAACCGGCTAAATTGAAGCTCCAATCTGGATATTTTTTTTTTAATACTTTTGCTGCTTCTAAGTATTCGTAAATACCCTTACTTTTAACAACTCTAGATATCATTAATACATTTTTATTATTTTTAATAATTTTAATTTTTTTAAAATATCTTAAATTAACACCGGATCCTCCTTTAATTAAAAATATTTGTTTAAAATTTATTTTTAGAGACTTATTAAAGTATATATAATCGTCTTTATTTTGAACTATTATAACTTTATTTCTTATTTTATGTAAAAAACAAAAAAAAAAAAATTCAATAATTTTTTTTTTTAACCTCTCCACTATAGTGAGCTTATTGGTATACAAATAACCCATGCCAGATACTGAAAGTACGAGTTTAGTTTTACTATAAAATATAGCAATTATAGTAGCAAAAAAATTAGCAATTGGGGAAGCGCTATGAAGAATATCAGGCTTGTGTTTTGTTATAAAAATAAAAATTTTTATAAGTGCTGTGATATTCTTAATAAGACTATAATTTGCATTAAAATTATAAAATGAGTTTTGCATTTTTAATTTTTTTATATTTTTTATTGCATTTTTTTCCATTATTTTTGAACTTCCAGAACCAAATATTAAATGAAAATCAAAACCTCTTTCTTTTGCCTCGAAAAATAAGTTTATTCTATGTGAATAAAAAAAAGCGGCATGATTTGATAAAAACACTATTTTTTTTTTATACATTTTTTTTTGTAAAATTGTTTAAACATAAAAGAACAACTAAAAATAAAAAAGCTTTATATCTGACTATTGATCCAGAGTTTACAACAAGTAATGAATAAATTAATAAATTTAAAAATAAAATTATTAACCAATATGAAGTTTTTAATTTATTTAATTTATAACAATGTTTAGAATATAAAAATAAATAAATATAAATAAATAAATTATCAAAGACTTGCACGAATCTTAAAATACTCGTTATTTCAAATAAAGGTGATAGCATAAAATTTAAGAATGAATTAGGTAAACTAATAATCACATCGAAATAATTTTGATAGATCGGTGGAAAATTTAAAAATTCTTCATGGTAAAATCCCGTATATCTAAGATTTATATAATCTAAAAATTTATCACTTAATAAAATCAATCCTAATAAACATGATGCTAAAAATAACACCTTAAATTTATTGTTAATATTAGAAAATAATAAATAATAAATTCCAAAAGATAATATTATCATAGAACCCATTTCATTCTTAATTAAAGTTATTAATGATAAAAAAATTAAAGCATAGTAAATTTTGTTTTTTTTTAGATAAAAAAAAAATAAAATTGAGAAAGAAAATAAAAAAGTTTCTCTTAATCCAACTGAGGTGTATAAAATAATTGAAGGACAAAAAAGCAAAAAAAATAAAACTGCTTTATCTTTGTAATATTCTTTAAAAGTAATAATTAAAGTAATTAAAAAAAAAGTTCTTGATAATATAGAAAGAATAGTAAAACTGTAAATATTTGGAACTGGAAAAAGTGAATATATTATTCCAGGTAATAATATCTCAATATGAATATCTTTAATAAGATCAAACTGAAAACTTCTTACACTTTGAGCAACAAATAAATATTTTGATTGATCTGGAAATTTTGTCCAATCAAATAAAATATAATTAAAAAATAAGGGAGAAAGCAAAGATATTAATAGTATTATAGAAAAATTTTTATTTATTTTTTTTGCTCCTAAAATATTAATTAATAAAAAAATACATATTAAAAAACTTAAAATATCATAAAAAAATCTTACAATGGAAATATCTTCTATTAAGTGAAACATTGTTATATTTATATATATTTATATATATTTATAGAGTAGTAATAAATTTAATGATCTTTAAAAAATCAACTAATTTAAAAATTTTTTTAATTTTTTTAGTTACATCATTATTTTTTACATTGATAGTTATTTTCTATTCAAATGACTTGGGAGGAAAGATAAAAAAAACAATCCTATTACAAGAAAATAAAAATATTTATATAGATAGAGCTAAAGATTTAAATGGTTTTCCAGCTAATATCTTTGAAAAAATTCAACTTGAATATATAATTGATAACTTGCAATCTGCTCCTAATAGTTCGCAAAGGTTATTTTTTAATTTAGAAAATCAATATAGTAAGAAAGTAAAATGTCCAAAAAATGTTACTATTATTTATACTAAGTTAGATAATTATAATTATATTAAGTTAGATAAAAAAAAATTTATAATGGAGGTGGGTGGTAGAAAAAATGATATAGACAATATTAATTCATGTATTTTACAAACTGTGAATTTTATAAATGAAACCATAAAAAATAATTATGACAAAGCATTAACGATCTATAATTTATATTATAAAGAAAACTTAATTTATCTTAATTTGCGATATTTTCTAAATGACGATCAGAATCAGAAACATAAATTATATTTAGAAAATTTTGTAAATATAAAAAAATTAGAGAAAAATCCAGTTGAAGTAATTTATTTGGATACACTTAATATTTCGAAAGAAAGTGATATTAAAGTTCTTTTTTTTACCCTTTTCCTTATTTTTTTAATTATTTCATTAGTAATTTTTTATCAGAAAAAATATCTAAATTTTATAAAGAAGATATTTTAGATTTAGATATAAAAAAAATACAGTAATAGATAAATACATAAAATATAAAAATATATAAAGAAGGTAAAAAAAAAGTAGAAAATATAACTAGTAATTGTTTTATAACTATAATTAAAGTTGCGCTAATATTTCCGTATTTATTTTCTAGGATATGATGAAAATGATTCCTATCGCCGACTGCTAAATTTTCTAATTTGATGAGTCTGCTAATCACTACTCTAAAAAAATCTGTAAACGGATACAAAAATAATAAAAATATTTTATCAAAAGTTATAATGCCTTGGTTGTAATTATTTACATAAAAATAAAACAAAATTAAGGAAAAAACATATGCGCCCGAATCTCCAAAAAAGACTCTAGAATGATAATTTAAATATAAGATAAAAGTAATTGGTATTATTAAATATATAAAAAAAATATTTTTAGTTAAAAAAAATAGGAATAAAATATTAATACAAAAGAATAATCCTAGATTTAAGTTAATTCCATCTATAAAGTTTAAGGATATTAGCAAAAATATTAATGAAAAGACTGAAAATAAAAAAGAATATTTGCCTAAATCTAAAAGATATAAATTATCGATAAAAACAATTCTTAAAGTATAAATAATTAATTTTTCATTTGAATAAAATAAACAAAAAGTGAGAAAAAAAAATATAAATGCCTTTTGCTTATATTTAATGTCTTTTGCATCATCATACAAACCAATTAATATAAAAATAATTAAGAATAATATTAAATGAAGCTTATCTCTCAAATTAAAAAAAAAAGATTTTATTTGTAAATCTTCATTAAAAAAATTCAAATATAGTATTATTATAAAAAAATTAAATATAAACCATACTCCTCCTAAAACAGACACAGGCAATTTATGATTTTTTCTTGATAAATTTGGCACATCGTAAATTGGTATAATTTTTTTTAATAGATTAAAATTTTTAAATATTAGAAAATTTATAGATATGTTCAAAAATAAAAAAATTACTTCAGATAGAGACATTTTTTTTTAAAAATAAAAAACTTAAAGGAATAATTGCAACTATTATTAACCAATTATTAAAAAAATTTCCAGTTGGGAACAATGGCCATAAATTGATTAAAAATGAACCATATAATA
>Ga0169931_10009267_pt1 | contig 14235 bp, 12 predicted proteins | sample Kivu_15m_20L_FD_129675 | JGI IMG/M metagenome (GOLD analysis project Ga0169931, IMG submission 129675) | Freshwater microbial communities from Lake Kivu, Western Province, Rwanda to study Microbial Dark Matter (Phase II) - Kivu_15m_20L... | ecosystem: Environmental > Aquatic > Freshwater > Lake...
ATGGTGGTTGGCAGTTAAATTTTCAGCTTTTTAGTCCGTTTTTAGTCCGTGTGAAGAGGAGGCTGTTTTTGTCAGAGAGGCTGAAACGCCCGTCTGGCGTCGAATTTACAATTGCTGCCCAGGTGTAGTTTGCCGCCAAGAGACAGCAAAAACGCTGAATTTTGAGGACATTAGCCTACTCCATGTGCATAACCTGAGACGCTCTTTGGCTTTTCAAACAACCTCTAAGACTCCACCCTTTCCGCCAACTCCATCCAGCGCTCGGTGGAGGCGTCGATGGAGGCGGTGAGTTCTCCTAGCCGGGCTGAGAGCTGGGTCACCTCGCCGTAGCCACTGGGCGGGTTCTCGTAGAGCTGTTGCTCTAGGGCTGCTTTTTCGGCCTCCATGGCGGGAATTTTGACCTCCAGCTGCTCGTATTCTCGCTTTTCTTTGTAGGAGAGTTTCTTGGTTTTGGCGGCGGCGGGGACTTTTTCGACGGTCGGGGTCGACGCCTGGGCTTGGCTGGCGATCGCCTGTTTTTGCCGAGTTTCCTCGCTGTCTGAGGCGGCTTTTTTGTAGTCTAAATAGACCGAATAGTTGCCGGGGTACTGGCGCAGCACGCCATTGCCCTCAAAGGCAAAGATGGTATTGACGGTGCGATCGAGAAAGTAGCGATCGTGGGAGACCACAATCACGCAGCCGTTAAATTCCTCCAGGTATTCTTCGAGCACGCCTAGGGTTTGCACATCGAGATCGTTGGTGGGCTCGTCGAGAATCAGCAGGTTGGGGGCCGAGAGCAGCACCCGCAGCAGAAACAGCCGTCGTCGCTCGCCGCCGGAGAGCTTTTCGAGGGGGGCGTACTGCTGGTTGGAGGTAAACAAAAACCGCTCCAGCATTTGGGAGGCGGTAATCACGCTACCGTCATTGGTGGTGACCAGTTCTGCGGTTTCCTTCAGGTATTCGATCACCCGCTGGCTGGGGTTCGTAAACAGGTCTTCGGAGTGCTGGTCGAAGTAGCCGACGTGGATGGTGGTGCCGATATCGACGGTGCCGGTATCGGGCTCCATCCGCCCGGTGATTACGTTCATCAGGGTCGATTTGCCGACGCCGTTGGGGCCAATGATGCCGATGCGATCGTCCGGCGCAAAGGCGTAGGTAAAGTCTTTAAACAAAAGGCGATCGTCGTAGCGTTTAGAAACATCCTCCAGCTCGATCACCTTTTTGCCAATGCGGCGACCGACGGTAGAAATATCCACCTTGCCAAGGGATTCTTTAAATTCGCGGTTTTGCATGTCGCCGATGCGATCGATGCGGGCCTTTTGTTTGGTGCTGCGGGCCTTGGGGCCGCGCTTGAGCCATTCCAGCTCGCGGCGCAGCACGCCAGCGTGCTTGCGTTGGCTGCTCTGGTCGGCGGCTTCAGAGAGGGCTTTTTTCTCCAGATAGTAGGCGTAGTTGCCGGCGTAGCTGTAGAGATCGCCCCGGTCGATTTCGAGAATGCGGTTGGTGACCTGGTCGAGAAAGTAGCGATCGTGGGTGATCAGCAGCAGCGCTCCGCGAAAGCCGCTGAGGTAGCCCTGGAGCCACTCCACCGATTCGGCGTCGAGGTGGTTGGTGGGCTCATCCATCAGCAGGGCATCGGGGTCGGAGAGCAGGGCGGCAGCGATCGCCACCCGCTTGCGATATCCCCCCGAGAGATCGCCCACTTTGGCATCAAAGTCATCAATACCCAGCTGGCTGAGAATGACCTTGGCGTTGGTTTCTAGATCCCAGGCATCGGCGGCGGCAATTTTTTCGCTCACCGTGGAGAGGCGAGCCATCAGGGCGTCGGCATTGCCGGTACCCTGGGCCAGGTGGTGGGAGAGGTCTTCGTACTCGCGGATCAGCGCCATCTGCTCGCCCGCATCGGCAAACACCTGTTCTAGCACCGTATGGTCGGCCTCAAAGTCGGGCTGCTGGGGCAGGTAGACCACCTTGGCCCCAGGGTTGAGCCAAAACTCGCCGCTGTCAAAGGGCTCGAGTCCGGCAATCATCTTCAGCAGGGTCGATTTGCCCGAGCCGTTGGTGCCAATCAGGCCCACCTTGTCGCCCTCATCCAGGCTAAAGCTGGCATCGCGGAGGATCTCCTTAATACCGAAGTCTTTGGTCGCAGAGCGCAGGGTAAACAGAGTCATGGGTAGCCGGGTCATGAACCCTTAGATCATAGACCCTAGGGTATGCTGGCGGTGTGAGGTCGGCATTTGTGCATTCTCATTGAGCACGATGGCTAACGATGAAATCCCCTATAGCTTGAGCTACCACGCCGAGCTGAGACTCACTGAGCGCAAAATTGAATGGGCTTGGGTTGCCATGACGGTTGCAGAACCCACCCTGAGAGGGTGTTTGAAAAGGGTTGCCCCAGGTATAGTTTACCACCAAGAGGCAGCAAAAATGCTGAATTTTGAGGACATTAGCCTACGACCTAGGTATAACCTGAGACGCTCTTTGGCTTTTCAAACACCCTCTGATTGAGGCTCACCCAGAAGACGCTACCTGTCGATGTGCTTATCGGGCGATACCGGAAGCAGGCGGACGAGTCTTGAAGGTTGTTTACAATAGGACTACAGATCCTTGGCATATCGTGACGATTCACTTTGACCGGCGGGTGCGAGGCAAATTATGAACATTCAATTTGATTCAGACGTGGATGCTTTATACCTGCGTTTGGCCGAGGGTGAAATTATCGATTCAGATACGATCGAACCTGACGTGGTGTATGACTATGATGCCGATGATCGAGTCGTTGGAGTAGAACTGTTGAGAGTAAGCGCTAATTTACCAGAACTTGCCCTTAAGGCGTTCCCGTTTCGGAGCCTGGATCAGCAGGTTGAGTTTATGTGCTTTTTAGAGGCGATCGCCGACGCCGATCTGCAAGCAAAGCTCGTCTTTGCTAGACAAATCCTGCAAAATCAGCAAGCTTTGCTGCAAAATGCTTGAACTGGGTGAAACCAAACCTCTAGTCAGGTGGCTCGGTAGATGTAGCTTGAGAACCGATGCCCGATCGCGCCTTGTAGTCCGCAAAGTCGGGGTAGCGCGATCGGGACTGGTTCTTCCCAAGCATGTCCTTAAGCCCCCCTACCAGGGTTTCCACTGGGTCCAGTCTTCGTTGAAGATCGACGTATTGGGAAACTGCACGGGGTTGCCGCTGGTGTAGATCTCCATGCGGAGTTGGTCGAGCAGGGGCTCGTAGCTGGGGATGTTATCCACCAGTTCGTAGGGTAGCACCGCGTTACGCAGGGAAAAGTCGATGGTGTGGGCGGCAGCGGCCCCCACCGACCACTCAAAGGAGTGCACCCGGTAGGCGGCGGCGGCGCTGTAGCTGGTGGCAATGCTCTTGCTCGCTACCAGCATATTGTCGACCCGCTGAGGAATCATGGCCCGCAGGGGAATTTGGGCGGGGTAGGCCTGGCCGTGGGCTTGGCGCACGCCGGGCCGCTCAATGTTGCCGGGCTTTTCGGCGGGATACTCGGCCATGCAGGGGTGAAAGTCGATGGCGTACTGGGCAATGCCCACGGAGTCGGGATACATGCGCGATCGCCCTCGAATGTGAAACTCATTAGGGTCGGCGTCGGGCATAAAGGTATCGATCGTGGTCAGTCCGGCCAGGTAGCGCCGCATGGAAGCGTAGGTTCTGGGGTCGAGGGTTTCTTGGTAGAATTCAGCCCCAAAATCGTTCCAGGAAAAGTCGATTTCGCTGATCATAAAGCCGGTATCGTAGCCCGGCGAGGGGCGGCCAATGATGCGACGGGCCTCACGAATATAGGGATACTTCGATAGACCGTGGGCGGTGCCCATGGGGGAGTCAAGCCCCGCCAGGTAGAGGTTGTAGGGATCGGGCTCTTTCCAGGAGTCGCCAATTTGCGAGTCGGTGGTGCCGGTGGTGAGCCAGTAGAAGAAGCCGATCGCATTCTCTTCGCCCTTGCGCAGGGTTTCGGTGCGCAGGCCCCCCAGCCAGCCGCCGGGTTCCAGCTGTCCACTGGCCTGGAGTTGCTCTTCGGTCAAAATCAGGTTGTCTAGCTCGGTGCCGGGGCGGTAGTCGTTGCCCCAGGTCCAGTTCTGCATGGAGATATCGCCGACGCCGGGGCGGGGCACGCCGAATATTTTGGCCTCGGACCGAGGGGAGGCATTCCACAGCCGACGGTAGGTGAAGACAAAGTCGAAGTGGTCCTGGGGAGTTTTGAGGGCGTCGCGCTCTTTTTCCCAACTGTAGTAGGGCTCGTAGGTGGCGTAAAATTCGGGCACCTCGTAGGTTTGGGGCTCGGCGGTGCGCTCCATGGCAAAGGTGTAGGTGAAGCCCTGGGTGCAGTAGGGGTCGCGCTCTAGAACCGGGGACGAGGGGTTGAGGGGCGATCGCGGGTCTAGCCCCAGCTCGTAGGGCACATCGGCCAGAACGATCAGCTCGCCGGTTTCGGTGGCTTCGATCACAAACCAGTCCACTTTACTGGGGGCAGCGTTTTCAACGCCTTCTAGCTCTATGCCAGCGGGCACAAACTGAATAATCTGCTTCGACAGCCGGGCCGAGTCGTCGTAGACGTAGGCGTCTTCAATAATCTCTGAGAGAAAATCGGTGTTGAGCGGTGGGGTGCCCGGTGCGGGGCTGTGGCTAATGGCGATCACCTGGTCTATGTGGGTGCCATCGGCGTTCATGGTCAGGTCTTTGACGACGGTGTTGGGAAACCACTTGAGTTCACCGCCCCCCTGGGCCTGGGCCTCGGCCAGCATCTCCATGAGAATGGCGTTGGCATCGGCGGGCAAAAAGCAGGAGGCGCTGACCCAGCACTCGCCAGGGTTGAGGACGCCGTATTTCTGCTCGACACGATCGCGCAGTTCTTTGTAGCCCCGGGAGTAAAATAGCAGGTTGCGCTGTTCCCGTGACTCGTCGAGGGCGGTGGTGCCCTGGGAGGAGATTTGCCCCCCGACCCAGTCGGTCAGCTCGGTCATGCAGACGGTGTGGCCCATCAGCAGGCTTTCATAGGCGGCGGCTGTACCGGCTAAACCACCCCCCACAATCAACAGTTCGCACTCCACCACGTGATCGGGGGTGGGAGACGCTGGGGCGACCTGGGGTGACACGGCCTCTTGGGCACGGGCATTGCCGAGGGGAAAGGGCACAGCTACCAGGGTAGAGGCCAGCAGGGGAGCGGTAAGGGTGCGATAAAGGCGTTTCATGGCGAGTCAGGGGGCGCGAATCGATTGCACCTTATATTAAGGGGTGTTGGGAGAGTTCTGGTATTGAAAAAGATTATGGCGGGTGATGGATCCCCATAGCGTGGGTTAGGCGGCCCCCACCCACGCCCCCCACCGTCACCCTGCGCTCCGCCGTAACCCACGGCCCACCCATGTAAAAAATCATGGCAAGGTTTCCCATGGCGATGGGTCGTGGGTCGGGGGTCGGGGTGGCGGGTGGCGAGCAATACCCCGTAGCGTGGGGCACTGCCACGCTACGGGGTATTTGATTAACCCAGGGGTGCGGTTTGCAACGATGGCTCTACGGCGCTGGCCAACTGGCGCAGCATGGCGGCGGTGGTATCAAAGTCGACACAGGCATCGGTAATACTCTGGCCGTAGGTCAGCTCCCGCAGGTTGTCGGGAATCGGCTGGCTGCCCGCCTTCAGGTGGCTCTCGATCATCACCCCCAAAATGTGGCGAGAGCCGCTGCGCACCTGGGCGGCTACGTCGTCGAGCACATTGACCTGGCGGGTGTGGTCTTTGTTGGCGTTGGCGTGGCTGCAATCGATCATCATGCGAGAGTTGAGCTTGAGCCGAGCCATCTCTTCGGCGGCTTTGGTCACATGGTGATCGCTAAAGTTGGGGCCGTCTTTGCCGCCCCGCAGTACCAGGTGTCCATCGGGGTTGCCGGTAGTGGTGACAATACTGGCGAGACCATGATGGTTAATGCCCAAAAAGTGGTGGGGCTGGCTAGCGGCTAGCATGGCGTTCATGGCGGCTTGCAGACTGCCGTCGGTGCTGTTCTTAAAACCAATGGGCATCGAGAGGCCCGAGGCCATTTCGCGGTGGGTTTGGCTCTCGGTGGTGCGGGCCCCGATCGCCGTCCAGGCAATTAAATCGGCAATGTACTGGGGGGTAACCGGGTCGAGTAGCTCGGTGGCGGCGGGCAACCCCAGGTGAGCCAGGTCGAGCAGCAGCTTGCGGGCCAAGCGCAGGCCGGTATTAATGTCATAGCTGCCATCGAGGTGGGGGTCGTTGATCAGGCCCTTCCAGCCAATGTTGGTGCGGGGCTTTTCAAAGTACACCCGCATAATGATTTCGAGCTGGCCCGATAGCTCGTGACGCAGGTTGATCAACTTTTGGCCGTACTCGTAGGCCGCATCAATGTCATGTACCGAGCAGGGGCCGACGATCGCCAGCAGGCGACGGTCTTCGTTGTAGAGAATATGGCGAATGCGATCGCGGGCTTCAGCCACCAGTGTGGCCGCCTCAACGGAGGTCTGCAACTCGTGGTGCAGCAGGGCGGGGCTAACTAGGGGACGGGTCTCAACAACGTGAAGATCCTGAGTCTTATGCATTGGACTGAGCCTATAACGGGGGACTTTTCGACCAAGCCATGGCGGTAAAAGGGTAGCGTACCCTACTTTCGTGCCCTACTGGCGCTAGAAGGTGGGCTGTGCCAAGGCTATCCTAACCAGCCACTTCAACGGCAACATCGGCGGCAAGCTCTACGGATTGCCCCAGGGCGGGCAGCATTTCAATCTCAGCGTTGTTGTAGAGCACCAGGGTGGTCGAGACGTTTTCTTCGAAGCCGATGCGCTTGTAGAAGCCCTGCTGGTGGGTGGTCATGAGGTAAGTGCGCTCTACCCGGCTCATGTGGGGATGGCTGACTAGGGTTTCAACCAGCCTGCGGCCTAGCCCGCCGCCCTGGTAATCGGGTGCAATCACCACATCCCAGATGGTGGCCCGAAACACCCCGTCGGAGGTGGCGCGGGAAAAGCCAATCAGGCGATCGCCATCCCAGGCTGTGACCACGGGGTGGCTATGGGCAACGGCGATCGCCATGTCTTCTTTGGTGCGATCCTGGGCCCAAAACGCGGCGGCTCGAAACAGGTCAACCAGCTGGTCTAGATCGGTGGACGAAAACGAGTCGGTGTACTGAAACTGAATTTTGCTGCAATCCATGACCACGCGGCTGCCATCCCAATCAGGGCTAGGGGTTAATAGTGGGTGTAATAGTGAACCTTGCACTACACACTCCCCACAGAATAAACAGAATTTTTGAATAGTGGTATACCGAAACCCGAATTCCCTTGATATTGCCAAGGAGCCCTGACAACGGTATGCAGGGAGGAAGCTAGGGCTGAAGGTTTCAGGCTAAAAGCTAGAGCTGTCTTCTGGGCCCGCTGGCCGACTCAGGCCACCGTACGCTCCTGGCGCAGTTTCCACACCACCCCCGACACTAGGTTCGTCACCGTGTGGGCGACGATGGGCACGAGCAGGTTGCCCGTGAGCACGGCGGCGGTGGCTAAGACTAACCCAATGGCTGTGGCCCATACCACGTAGGTCCACTGCTGTAATCCACTCATGTGCAACGCCCCAAAGCTGGCGGCCGACACGGCAATGCCCAGTCCATTGAGCCCAATGGCAGGGAGCATGACGCCCCGAAACAGCAGTTCTTCGCTCATGCCCGGCAGTAGTCCTAGCCAGATTAAGTCGGGCCATTGCAGGGGCTGCAGCACTATGGTCAGGTAGGTGTCGACACTTTTGCGATAGGCGGGCCACAGGCGGTAGATTAGGCCGCTGGTGGCGGCGATCGCAAAGCCTAGACCGGCTCCCAGTAACCCATCCGCTAAGGACAGTCGAAAGGGCAACAGGTTGACTGGGTCAAAGTACAGCCAGGTTTTGGCAATCAGCAGGAGCACCACCGCCGTTACCCCCATGGCGGCCAGTACCTGCATCCGAGTCAGGGGATCAAGCGGCGGGACGGAGCGGAGCGGGGGCTGGGTCACAATGGCGGGGAGCATAGGGCATTGCTATCTTAGCGGGTTTGTCTGCCCCCCTGGCTAAACCGCAGGTTTTCCCCCATGGGGGCGCTAAGGATATTCTGGTGACAAAAATGCCGAAGAATTTTGATGCCTGACCTGGGCGCAGGCCCTGCGCCCCTACCGGGGGTATCTGCTTGCCTGGAAATCTCCTAGCCAAAAATTTTCTGCAGGATGCCGCGTTTTTGACGGTGGCCCAGCACCAACTGTTGCACCATCTGGCCTTGCCACGGGGGCACAGCCTGGTCGCCCTCGGTCGCCACGAGCCGCAACTGGGCCACCTGGGCCAAGTCTGAGGCCGCCTCCCCCCCGGCCTGGGTTAGCCAGCGGGCAATGGGATGATCCCACCCCTGGAGAAATTCGTCGAGCATGACCCGGTGGGTGTCATCGATGGGAAAGGAACCCCCAGTGGTGTCAGCGGTGTCAGCGCTGAGGGTTTGGTAGAGTCCCTTGGTGGGTTTTTTGGCCGCCGTCAGCGATCGCGGGGAGAGGGTTTTCCAGGTTTCGCTCAACAGCGGTGCCAGCACGGCCAGGCCGGTCTCCTGGGTCAAGTCATGGGCCAGGGCGATCAGGTCAGGATCGCCGGTTTGGGTTCCGTACTGGGCAAAGTCTAGGAGCAGTGGCTGCAACAGTTCTCGCTCGAGCACCGTGGCTAGGCCTGTCACGGCGGCGGCTTGGTCTAGGTTAGCTTCGCTGGGGGCGGTCAGATGGGCGATCGCCAGTCCCAGATCCTGTTGGCTGGCGGGGCTCAGACAAAACCAAACCTTGTCGCTCAGGGTCTGGCGCACCTGCTGTTTGGCCTGGTCAAGCTCGCCCTTGGTCAGGGTCGCTTTAGGGGCCCCAGTCGAGTCTGGCTTAGAACTCGCGGGCGCAGGGGGCGGCGGCTCTACCGGGGGGGCGGGCGCAGGGAGCGGTGGCTCGACCAAGGGGGCGGGCGCAGGAGTGGCCAGGCTTTGGCTTTTGGTGGGCACGGGGGTAGACCGGGCTTGAACCGGGGCCAGATCGGGTGCCGGGTTCGAGCGGCTTGACGGGGGCTGAGATCGAGCGACTTGGTCAACCTGCAACGCTCTAATCAGGGCGTCTTGGGCAGCCAAACGCGTGGCCTGCTCGGCCAGCTGGGCCTCTGCCACCGCGAGCTGCTGGGCCATCTGCTGGAGTTCGATCGCCGCTGCTCCGGCCCGCACTAGATTGCCGTAGTGGGGTTCGCTGAGGTCAACGGGTTTGGCCGCTTCGCCCGGTGGATACAGCCACCCCTGCTGGTTGCCCCGGTTGACTACGAGGCGCTGGCCCTCGGGGTTACTGATGGTCAGGGTGGTGCTGTCCGAGGTTGTACTGGTCGTTGCGGTGTAGCGGCGGTTGCTGTAGGTGAATGCGGTCTCTTCCGCAGAGGCGGGGGGTGGGGTGAAGGGGTGAAGGGGTGAGGGGGTGGGGGGTGCGATCGCCGCTTCGGCTAACTCGGTCACTATGTCAGACTCGGGCAGCCCTAGGGGCGGCATCCCCAGGGTAGGTCCTGGGCCACTGGACAGATTGGGAAGGGAGGGGCCGACGGGGCGGGGAGGAGAAGAAATTGGGGGGGCGGCGACGCTGGGGCGTCCTTTTCCCTGGGTTCGGGTGGGTGTAGGCGCGTCTGCGGGGCGCACCCCTACTAGCTCTAACTCAATACTGGTGGTGCCCTGCCACTCGTTTTGCTTCAGTTTATAGGCCACATCCAGGTGGTTGGGCAGGGGGTAATATTCGCCCCAGCGCCAGGCGATCGCCTTAATGGTCGTATCGCTGCCCGCTTCGGCCAGCACCAGCTTGAGGTGGTCGCGATTGCGGCCCACGGTCTGTTGCTCTAGCACCCGCACCTGGGGGGTCCAAAACACGGGGTCGGGGTTCTCAATGCCGCAGGGGTGCAAGTGGTCGATCTGGTCAAACAGGGCCTGGTCAATGTCGGTCAGCTGGGCCTGGCCATCAATGTTGACCAGGGGCTTGAGTAGATCCACCGTCAGGGTCTGGCAGGCGTAGTGGGAGAGGCGCGACGTGATCTGGCGCAGGTGCTTGGCCAAAAAGGAAAAGCCCCCGGCGGCCCGGTGACCACCAAACTTTTCCATCAGATCGTGGCAGGTTTGGAGGGCGGCAAACACATCAAACTCGGGAATGCCCCGAGCCGAGCCCCGAATTACCTTCTGATCGTCGTCCTCGTAGGTGCCGATGAACACGGGTACGCCGTAGCGTTCCACCAGCCGCGAGGCCACAATGCCAATCACGCCGTGGTGCCAGCCGGGCTGCACGACCACCAAGACTCGGTCTTGCTCAATATCAATGGCTCCCACTTGCCGCTGCTGCTCGCACCAGGCCACAGCCGCCTGCTCAATGGTCTGGCACAGGTCTTGGCGGGTAGCATTAATTTGCTCACACTGCATGGCTCGCTCCAGGGCCACCCCGACATCGTCGGTGGTGAGCAGATCAATCACAATCTGCGGTTCGCTGATGCGGCCTACGGCATTGATGCGCGGCCCCAGGCGAAAGCCAATGTGTTCGGGTTTGAGGGGTTTGCTCTGGTCGGCCAGCCCCGCCACCTGAATCAGCGCCTGAATGCCAAAGAGGCGCGATCGCGGCAGGAGCCCCAGTCCCCGGCGTACCCAGCGGCGATTGACCCCCGTGAGCGGGGCCAGGTCGGCAATGGTGCCCAGGGTAAATAGCTCGAGCAGGGGGCCGGTGAGATCCTGGGTGCGCCCCAGGGCCTGGGCCAAACACACCGCCAGAATGTAGGCCACCCCCACCCCAGCCACCCCCCGGTAGGGCGAGGTTTCTGGCAGCAGCTTGGGGTTCAAGATTGCATTGGCGGGGGGCAGCTCGGGGGGAATGTCGTGGTGGTCGGTGATGATCACCGCTAGGCCCAGCTCCCGCGCCCGCTGAATGGGGGCCACGGCGGCAATGCCATTATCGACGGTGAGAATGAGGCTAACCCCATCGGCGTAGCTGTCTTCAACGATGCGGGTATTGATGCCGTAGCCCTCGGCTATGCGGCTGGGAATGGTGTAGGTGACCTGGCCGCCCAGGGCTCGCAGGGCTCGCAGCAGGAGGGCGGTGCTGGTCATGCCGTCGGCGTCGTAGTCGCCACAAATGGCGATCGCCTGTTGGGTGTTGATCGCCTCGACCAGCAGCTCTAGGCTGACGGTCAAATCGGGAAACTCGGCCAGGGGCGAGGGCAACTGCTGCCGCTCGGGGTCGAGAAAATCGGTCGCCTGGGCCGGGGTGGTAATCCCCCGGTTAATCAGCACCTGGGTGAGCAAGGGCGATAGCCCGGTGACCTGGGCCAGGGATGTCGCTAGGGTGGCATTGGCCGTCGCCACCTGCCACCGCTGGCGCGGTAGACCAGCCGTGAGACTTGTGGTGGTGGTAGGTGGCGACTCAGGCACAGCACTGGAGCACTAGATCAGATGAACGTATCATAGCTGGAGATTCCAGTTCGGTTAAACCAGGCCACATTCCAGTACACCCCATTCCAATAGAGAAGCATAATTCAGGATTGCTCCCAACCATTGCCAATGGCTCGGTCGAGTCGCTACACTGTAGATACTCTGTATATACACCTCTTCAGAGGGGTTGGATCGCAGGAATCCAGTTAGCCTATAGGTAGGTTTCAACGATGGTTGCAACAGTTGCCAAGTGGGGGAATAGTTTAGCCGTACGGATTCCCCAGCATGTGGTCAAAGAGATTCAGCTAACTGAAGGTGCCGAGGTCGATCTTGTTGTAATCGATGGCAATCTCGTGATCAGGCCTAGACCCCGGAGGCGCTATTCCCTAGATGAGTTAATTGCTGCTATCACACCTGAGAATCTGCACTCAGAGGTTGAGAGTGGAGCCGCTGTGGGGAATGAGGTTTGGTAGCTTCAGCCGATCGCTATATTCCAGACCGAGGGCACATCGTTTATTTAGACTTTGATCCAACTAGGGGGCATGAGCAACGGGGGCACCGACCCGCCTTTGTGATTTCGCCTCGTAGTTACAACGCAAAAAGTTCCCTGGCGCTGTTTATGCCCATTACTAGACAGCAAAAGGGATATCCCTTTGAGGTTCTCTTGCCATCTGAGCTACAGATTCAAGGGGTCATACTTGCTGATCAAATCAAGTGTCTGGACTGGAAAGCCCGCAACATTCAGTTTGCCGAGACTGTTCCAGAACATTTAGTTGAAGAGGTGCAGGCCAAAATTGAGCCTTTAATCCTGTAGAGATGATCTGACAGCCCCCGAGAGTGGCCATGTCGCAGCTCTAATGCTCAGGGTGCCAACCAATAACATTATCCCTAGATAACCTCTAGGGAATGAAGTGGGCGGAGCGAGACTCGAACTCGCACAACCGAAGTCGCCACATTTTGAGTGTGGTGCGTCTACCAATTCCGCCATCCGCCCTTGGATGAATCCTCATTATACTGAACCGGGGCACCTTTAACCAGCCTGTAGTAGTCATTACTCGCGGCCCAGCGATCAATTTCCCTGGCCCGCAGCACCGGCACCGGGTGGGTCAGCCCCTGGGTGCGCATTTGCTTGAGCGCATCCCCCAGGGCGTCGTCACTGATCGCATCGTAGGCGCGGGCCTGGTCGATAAAGGCATCGACATTGAGCTGGTCGACCAGGGAGGGGGAGCCGCCGCAGAGTTTCATCATCAGTGAGGCGACGGTACGGGGATCTTGGGCCACCAGCAGGGCGGCGCGATCGCAGGTAAACTCGGCACAGCGCACCCACTCCATGAGTTGGTTTTGCAGGCTCTGGGCCAGTACCTCCCCCAGGGGCAGTTGGCCAGCGGCCAGGGTGATCAGGTTAGCCAGGGTGAGGTAGACGCTGTGCTCACACTTCAGGTGGCCCAGCTCGTGGGCGATCACCGCCTGGGTTTCGGCGGGGGTGAGCAACTCTAGCAGGGCGGTGTGGATGACGATCAAGGGCCGTTCGCCGCGCATGGCAAAGGTGTAGGCATTGGGCACTGGATTTTGGCGCACGTAGAGCTGGGGCACCTCCAGGTCGAGAATGTGGCAGGCTTCGAGCAGGGACTGGTGCAGGTCGGGTAGCTGGCGATCGCTCACCTGCAAACTAGAGGCCAGGTGGTCGAGGTGAAAGAACCGCTCCACCAGGGGAGTCAGCGCCATGCGCACCATGACATCGAGGCCTGGCAGCTGCTTGAGAGCCCGAGTCGCTTCTAGATCGAGGGGGTGACGGAACTGATCGGCGCGTAGGCCAACCAGAAGGGTTTTGCCAGGCATGGGGCGAACAATAGGGGGAGGTAGCTGGGGAGAATGGGGCCAAAACCCAAACGCAACGATCGGTATCGTTGCGTTGCCCTGGGCAAGTCCATTCTGATATATCCTAGCTTGCCCGAGCTGTTCTAACAGCGGCGAGCGAAAGCGCCCATTCAACTCAAAAATTTAAAAAAATAATGGCAAAACCATCGTTGTTCTCCCGGCCTGTCTTGGCCTCTCCGGTGCTGTCAAGGGTTTTGACCGCGGCCAGTCTGGGCCTCGCGACCCTGGCCAGCCCGCTGTGGGCGGTTTCTGCCCTGGCCGAAGACATTCCCGTCACGGAACGGACTACCTACGTCAATGTCTGCCGCCGCGTGAACACCTCGACCGAGGTGTTCAACAACTCGAGTCTGGGGCCCGCCGCCACCCGGATCGGTACCTTTTCGGCTGGTACCACCGTCACGCCGACGGGGATATTGACCGCCGGGCGGGCCCAGGTCTTGCTGCCCAACAGCGATCGCTCCATTCGCCTGGTGGGCTGGGTCAACGCCACTAATCTGGGGCCTTGTAGCGGAGGCACCGTAGCCACGACCCCCGCCTCTAGCAGTGGATCTGTCTGCTACCGGGCGATCACCAACCTGGCCGTGCGTTCATCCCCTAACTCCGCTGCTACCGTGATAGCGGCTTTCAATACCGGCGATGTGGCCCATGCCATCACAAATCCCCCCACGGAGCAAACCTCTGCCGGCGATCGCCGGGTTTGGACCCAGGTGAAAATTTTCAACGGCAAAACCGGCTGGATTTCTAGAACCGGGGTCAATGGTTTGGGCAGCAATGTTACCCGGCTGTCCGATTCCCAGTGCGGGTCTTAAGCACGAAATCCGTGTTAAACCTCGTCTACCTTGAGACCTGGAGTTTTTAGGGTTGCAGATCTAGACTTAAGGGAGTCGTTTTTGCAGTTCATGTGTTCTATGCTCACGGTTAAGACAGCGACGTGGCAGCAAACC